>FWPU01000053.1_pt1 | contig 332380 bp, 269 predicted proteins | sample 2228361 | NCBI WGS metagenome assembly FWPU01 (sample SAMEA103939777, study PRJEB20133) | metagenome
GTGAAGGCTTTAGCCCTAAAAAACCAGTTAGCAGTAAGGGCTTTAACCCCTAACAAACTAGTTGGTAGTGAAGGCTTTAGCCCTAAAAAACCAGTTAGCAGTAAGGGCTTTAACCCCTAACAAACTAGTTGGTAGTGAAGGCTTTAGCCCTAAAAAACCAGTTAGCAGTAAGGGCTTTAACCCCTAACAAACTAGTTGGTAGTGAAGGCTTTAGCCCTAAAAAACCAGTTAGCAGTAAGGGCTTTAACCCCTAACAAACTAGTTGGTAGTGAAGGCTTTAGCCCTAAAAAACAGTTAACAATGTATTTGCTTGCCAATTTATAGGACTTCTGCTATCTGCCCTAATTAACTTGCCACTAATTGCCGTTGCTAAATTGAAGATTGGCGAGAAATTTACGGTAGAGGGTGAAAAAGTAGGTCGGGGAAAAAGCGGTTGAATTCAATTAAAATTCCTGCTGTAATAAACAGCCAGATTGTAGTAATTACCGGTGCTGTGGTGAGAAACTTTAACAGAGGGCTTTGATTATTCATGAATTAATCTCCACACAAAAAATTGACAATTAACGTGGCGAAATAGTAATTTCTTCGTCCTTAGCTGTTAGCTCACCAGAAAGGAACTCTTTAATAGCAGCGGCGGGCCAAGCAAAGCCGGATAGCATAATAGGCAGTGCAATGGGAAGTTCGATTTGGATTTCTTTTTGTTCCACGTCACCTCCCTGTTTCTTAATGGTTTGCAAATAGGCGCGTCCTACCCAACCGATCCAGCCAGCGATGTATAGAAAGAGAATGCTGGGGATTAAGAAGTCACCTGCACGATCTAAACGACCATCAACTATCAAGTGAGGTAAGCCTTCAGGACCGCACAAAGCCTGAGAATAACGTTCGAATCGTTTCTTCCCGGACTCAGGATCGGCAGTGGTATTGCGAGCTACTTGGGCTCGCTGTTGAAAAGCTGGAGATTCACTGCAAGGTACAAGGTCAGCTCCTAAAGCTTGGGCGGGTGGAGCAAAATGAAACCAAAGAAAAATTGCTAAAATCAAAGCAAACAAGCGTTGCATGAAATTGTTTCCTTTTGCGATCTCACAAATATATTTTGTACAGAAGGAAGCGGCTTTTACAATGTTTTTTTGACAGCACAATCAATTTATTCTAGATTCATAAAATCAAGGTAAACACTGGGATTAGCTTGATTTTATGTTGATTGCATTTACGCTTGATGACCGAGCCACTTCAACTTGTATCTAACTTCAGTGAGACAATTGTATTTATTTTTGACTCACTTGTTGTTGAGTTTGGACCAGCACAAATGTAAAATTTTGCTTTTGGTCTTTTGTTAGTTAGTCTGTGGAGTAAAATCCACAATTAAAACAGGAGCAACAAGGTTTTTGACAGGATTTGATCTGGCAAATTTACCTGTATTTCCTGTTAATTTGTTGGATTTGGAGTCTAAGGCAATCATACTCTTGCCTGGGAACCCAGTAAAGTTGAAGTCAATAAAAGTTAAAGTTTCTCAAACTAGTCTTGATGAGATGTAAACGCGTCATGGCAACCGTTTTAGCGATTGAAACCAGCTGTGATGAAACTGCTGTAGCAATAGTTACTAATCGTCAGGTGAAAAGCAGTATTATTGTTTCGCAGATACCAGTTCACAGCCGGTATGGAGGGGTAGTACCGGAAGTAGCTTCCAGGCGACATTTAGAAACGATCAATGAGGCGATCGCCCAAGCAATGGCTCAAGCGCAACTGGATTGGAAAGACATAGATGGTATTGCAGCTACTTGTGCGCCAGGGTTGGTAGGAGCGTTGCTGGTAGGCTTAACTACTGCAAAAACTTTGGCCATGGTGTATGAAAAGCCATTTTTGGGAGTTCATCACTTAGAAGGTCACATTTATGCGACTTATTTGAGCGAACCAAATCTACAACCTCCTTTTTTGAGTTTATTGGTTTCCGGGGGACACACAAGCTTGATTTATGTTAGCGATTGTGGCGATTACAAAACTCTGGGCGAGACTCGCGATGATGCAGCTGGTGAAGCTTTTGATAAAGTAGCGCGTTTGTTGCACCTAGATTATCCGGGTGGACCGGCGATCGACCGCTTAGCCCAAAAGGGAAATCCGCAGGCGTTTAGCCTCCCGGAAGGAAAAGTGTCTTTACCGGGTGGTGGTTATCATCCCTACGACGCGAGTTTTAGCGGCTTAAAAACTGCTATGCTGAGGTTGGTGCAGCAGTTAGAAAAAAATAAGCAACCCCTACCCGTGGCAGATCTGGCTGCTAGTTTTCAGGATACCGTGGCCAGAGCGCTGACCAAACGAGCGATCGCCTGCGCTCTCGATTGCGGTTTAGATACAATTGCCGTGGGTGGAGGTGTAGCTGCTAACAGTGGTTTAAGAAAACACCTACAAGCAGCAGCAGCTGAGCATAACCTGCGAGTTTTATTTCCTCCCTTAAAACTTTGTACCGACAACGCCGCCATGATTGCATGTGCTGCTTGCGACCATCTCGAGCGGGGTCACACCTCCGCTTTGACGCTGGGCGTGCAATCGAGACTAGAGTTGACCCAGGTGATGCAGTTGTATCAGAAAAATTAATTATCCCCAGCAAACCGAGCATCTGCTGCTGTGATGTTTTCTTTCACTTCTCCACCGCTTTGTTGTGGTTGAGAATACTGGGCAATAATCGAGCAGATATGAGCAGCTACCACTTCTGGTTGCTCTAACATTGCTAGGTGTCCGCAATTGGGAATTTCAATCACGTTCTCACCGCAGTATTGGAACAGGCGATGAAAACTCGCCAGGTGACGGACGTACTTCGGTTCCATGACTTTGTCTTTTGCACCAGCTAAAAAATAAACTGGTTGCTTGAGTTGGGATACCAGCTGGGGTAAGCGGTTAATTTCCTCTTCTGTGGTCGAGTCTAACAAAGTTCCCAAAGCTGCTTCCAAATCAGCGACAACAAAATCAATTACTCTTTGACGAGCCCAGTGACGTTCCAAGGGTCGCGCCACACTGATTCTACTAAAAAACCAATCGATTAAAGGTAATTGGCTTAACCAACGAGGACGAATTTGCAAAAATCGCTGGCCAGCGGAACGAAATTGCTCAAAGGCTTCTTTAAGATAAATACCACCGCCAGCATTGATACAAATAACTCCTTGGACCCGGGAAGGATTATAAGCTGCTTCCCAAAGAGCGATCGTTCCGCCCAAAGAGTGACCGATCAGCCATGCACTAGTAATATTCAGTTGTTCCAACAAAATTGCCAAATCCCGCGCGTAGGCTGCTGGTGTATAAATAGAATCAAAAGAATTGCCAAAATTGCTAAAATTACTATTTTTGGTGGCATCCAGACAAAAGGAAGTTCCTTGAGGTGCGAAATCGGTTTTTCCATTGGGTTGGGACTCGCCAAAACCCCTCAAATCATAAGATAGGCACTGGAAATTAGCTGACAAATTAGAAATCAAAGGTCGCCAGTATCCACGACTGTTCAACCAGCCATGAATAAATACCAGCGTATGAGGAAAGGAGGTGGGAGCGGTGAGCTCGTATGCGTGTGAAACGCCCAAGATTTCGATGGTAGCCATGCTTCTATCGTAACCTTAAGGGCGGGTACGATTGAATCAGGAAAATGAGTAGTTAATTTCATAGCAATTAACTATCGACTTGGGCTTACCTACCCAATAGCCGCTGTCGTACCCCTTCAGCAATTTTATGACCGAGATATTCTGGAATGAGACTTTCATTTGGTCCTAAAAGATAAAGTATCAAGCGCGTGCGTCCTCGCCAAACTAGCAAGTTAGCATTTACTACTAAAAGATCTTCCTGCCAGATAGCATACATGACTTTGTAAAACAACCCTGGTTGGTTATCGGCTTCAATCACCAAGGCAGGAAGATGAAACACAGGATCGACATAGAACTCGGTTTGTACTTGTTCTAAGCCACTATCGAGATTGAATTCTACTGCCAGCATTTCTTCTACCTCAAAGCGTCCTGCTAAAGCTTCTCGAATAGCACGACAGACGTTTTCTGAGGTTTTTTCGCTTAATGCTTTGCTACCGCGAGATACAAGCAGTTTGATAAATACCAACATTGGCGGTCGGATTTGACCGTATAAACTTAAGCTGTGAATTGTTAGCCCGTAAGCCGCCAGTACCCCAAAAATATCGCTCAGGAGAAACGACTGATTGCGGTAAGCAAAATGTAGAGCACTTTTGCTTCCTTCTTGTTTCAACTCAATCACAGCGTGTTTGGTTTTGTAAAGACGGTAAGCTAAGCGCAAATTTTGTAGTTGAATTTCACTGCTGACAAATTGCTCGTAAAACTGAGGAAAAGCGCGGTTAAAGCGCTTTAGCAGTTCCAAGGTCGAAGATTTTAAACCATAAGCCATTGTCGGATGTAAGCCTTCGTTGCTGTCATCAAATCTAAAGTGTTTGTGGGTAAAATGTACAATTGTGTTTGGAATTGCGATCCTTAAATTCTCCTGGACTTACCACAAAATGCTAAAGTTGAAAATGATCGGTGTGAAGGAGAGCGCTTGCTGAAACAACTACCATTTATAGTTCCAACAACATCTACTCAAAATCGAGCTAGCTGTGAAGGAGCAAAAATGGGTGGTTCAGTAAAACGTTAATTAACACTCACTACCTCATAACAAACCAATTCAGTTATACTACCCGAACCACGCTGGCATGGGTTTTTGGAAAACTTGGTTTAGCACTTCTGAACCTGCAACGACGACAAAAACAACTTCCTGGGAAGAAGATACTGTAGAAACTGCTGGCAATTCTAATACAGCTGGCGTTAGTGGAACTTCCGCGCCGGAAGCCCGTATCGTTTTTAGTACAGAACGAGACATTGACTTATACGAACTTGAAGAACTTTGCGATGCAGTTGGCTGGTCGCGCCGTCCTCTGAGAAAAGTGAAAAAAGCTATTGAGCACAGTTTTCTCGTTGTCTCCATGTGGCAAGTACGAGGAAATAAAAGACGGCTAATCGGTTTTGCCCGTGCCACTTCAGATTATGCATTTAATGCTACTATTTGGGATGTGGTAGTTCATCCAGAGTTTCAAGGTAAAGGATTGGGTAAGGCGCTGATGAAATACGTGCTTAAAAAACTTAGGAGTGAAGAAATTAGCAACGTTACTCTCTTTGCCGATCCCCATGTTGTAGACTTCTATCGCAGTTTGGGTTTTGTGTCCGATCCAGAAGGTATCAAAGGTATGTTCTGGTATCCCCAGTGACCTTCATCCCCAACAGTTTTGAGCATTGACCCTAGCAGTAGTTGATGAAAAACCCGACTAAAGCTTTGAGAACGTAGCAAAAGCTAGTTTTTTAGGCAAGCTCAAAGGTTGTAAAATTCTTAAATCCGTAGTATAATCGGGAAAATCGGGATGTAGCGCAGCTTGGTAGCGCGCCTGCTTTGGGAGCAGGATGCCGCAGGTTCAAATCCTGTCATCCCGACTTAATCACAGCTATAACTTATGTTAGTTCTAGAGCAAAGCTATAGCTCTAGGACTTTTTCTTTTCAAAGAAAATGTGTAGAAATTTAGCAGTTTCCTCTGCATTTTCTAGTTATTGGAAATTGGAACCATTTTCCATGCTGCAGAGTCAACTTGAGCAAGTAAAAGCAATACAATGGCTTTTGTTATCTCTGGAGGCGGGAAGTTTTTCTTTGCCTGGGGGATAAAGTCAGGCATCTATCTCAGGTTTTCAAAATAAATTAACAAGCAACAAAACGATCAACTAGCGAAGAAGATACTATAACTGAAACTAGTTGGTTGCACACCAATTTTATTGTTAGCGTGACAAGATTGGAATTATCGATGCTAGGAGAAGTCATGAATTCATTGGTTCGCTGGGGTACAACTTTAGGTGTAGTGGGGAGTACTCTGTTATCAGCTATTTTGAGCGGAAACGCCCCAGTACTAGCATTATCGGATCAAAAAATCAAACAGATACTGGATCAAGTACCAGTATTTTTAATTACGAATCGCCAAGGCTTGCCACTGAGTCGTCCTTTAGAAGGGCAAAATGGGCAAAAAGGCAGTGCAGTTACAGGTGTTTACATGAGTCAGCAAGAGGCCCAGGCTTTTGTTAACCAACTGCGCAATACTCCAGAAAAAGATCCGAAAAAGGCAGAAATGTTCAAAAGCCTGCAAGTAACAGCGGTACCTTTAGGAGTGATTTATCAACAATTGCAGCAAACCAAAAACCAGCCAAATCGCTTGTTATTCGCCTTCAAACCCGTAGATCGGGAAATACAAGAAGCCATGCAGCTGTTGCGGCAAAATGGTCAAAATGTAAAACAATTTAGGAGCGTGCCTATTTTTATTGTGAGATTTGCGCCAGATCAAGGATACGTACCGATTCAGTTGGGTCCTGACAAGAAGGAATACATTCCTTTATTCACAAGCAAGCAAGATGCAGATAATTTGCTCAAGCAGGTAAAGCCAAAGTTTCCCAAAGCTGATATTCAGGTAGTAGATGTTGATGGTATTATTAAAACTTTGCAGGAGAGGAACGACAAGTGGCTAGAACAGGTGATCTTTTTTCCGTCTCCGGAGGCTAGACAATATATTCAATCGCTTCCCAGAAAAAACGCTTCTGGCCAAACAACACCTGCCGTTCAACCAAAAAGATAAATAAAAAATCCAAAGCAGCTAGCACAGCAAAGGTGAGAAAGAAAATCAGGCCAATTCATTCATAAGTTTTGATTTCCCGATTTGGCTTTTGGGGATCGTCGTTTGATAGCTGGTAAGTGTTGAGAATGGAGAAAAAACAGCCAAAAGAAATTTCTGGTTGGCAACTTTGGCAGTGGCGTCAAGCAGCTATGCAAGCAGCGATCGCTTGTGATGTCCCGGTGGCTGAAGTAGACTGGTTGCTGCAGGAGGTAGCTGGATTAGACCGTTTGGCACTGCGTTTGGAATTGTTTAAAGATTGGGCGCAAATTCAGTTACAGTTACCTTTGGAAGAACTACAGGCACTGTGGAACAAACGTCTGCAACAGCGTTTACCAGTACAATACATCACGGGAGTTACACCTTGGCGACACTTTCAAATCAAGGTAACTCCTGCAGTTTTGATTCCCAGAGCAGAAACAGAGTGCGCGATCGAATTGGCAGTAGCTGCTGCTAGTAAAAGTCAGGAAAGTTGGCGCCTGCAACAAGGACATTGGGCTGATTTAGGAACTGGTAGTGGAGCGATCGCCCTGGGATTGGCAGATGCTTTTCCAGAGGCGACAATTCATGCTGTTGACTGCTCGCAGCAAGCGCTTTTGGTGGCGCGACAAAACGCGGAAAATAATGGCTTTGGCAAACGCATACACTTTTACCACGGTTATTGGTGGGAACCGCTGGCATCCTTAAAAGGACAATTCAGCGGAATGGTATCAAACCCGCCTTACATTCCCACCAGTATTCTGTCTCAATTACAACCAGAAGTGAGGGATCACGAACCCCACTTAGCCTTGGACGGAGGCGACGATGGTCTCAATTGTATTCGCCATTTAATCGAGACTTCCCCCGCCTATTTGCAATCGGGTGGGGTGTGGTTGATAGAAATGATGGCGGGACAAGCAGATGCAGTACGAGAAATGTTACTTCGGCAAGGTAGCTATCGCAATATTGAAATTCACCGTGACCTAGCTGGAATCGAACGCTTTGCGGTTGCCTATAGAGTGTGATTGAGAAATGATAAAGTATAAACTAAGCTTTAGAGTTGATAGCGACGCGTAGTGACTCAAGTTAGTCTAGAAGCACTAGTAACTGCAGCACGTAGGGGCAAAATAGTCAGTTTTCCCACAGACACAGTTCCCGCACTAGCGGTGTTACCACAGCAGGGAGAATTAATTTTCCAAGCCAAACGGCGCAGCGAGGAGAAGCCTTTAATATTGATGGCAGCTACAGCAGAAGAACTTTGGCCTTTTGTTTGCGGAAAAAAAGACGAGTACGAAATTTGGCAGCAAGTTGCCCAAAAATACTGGCCCGGAGCCCTAACTTTAGTTTTACCTGCTTCTAAGCTAGTACCAAAGGCGATGAATCCTCTCGATCCAACCACGATTGGTATACGTGTACCGAACTGCGCGATCGCTAGAAAAATTTTGGCACAAACAGGACCTTTAGCGACTACCAGCGCTAATGTGTCAGGTCAACCAGCTTTGCACGAGGTAGCAGAAATTGAAGCTGTATTTCCGGAAGTGCTGGTTTTATCTGCAAGTGAATGGAATAAGCAAACACCCGCATGCGGAGTACCATCTACCGTTGCCAAATGGACTGGAAAAGATTGGCAAATTTTGCGGCAAGGTATAGTCAAGTTAGTTTCAGATCCGGCCTGTTAGCACCCTGCTTTCTGAGCGTGTCAAACTAACAAAATACCTCTTTGGGACTTCCAAATTAGCGGTGGAACTTTATTCCACACCTAGGTGGTCAGTTTAAGAGGCTGATATCGTGTTAGTTAAATTAATTATGGATGGCAGTAACTGGCTGTTTTTAGGAACGGGATTGGTATTGGGATTAGGTGTTTGGGGTATTTGGGAATTGTGGGTGCGACTTCACAAAAGTAGGACGTTATCTGATTTATCTTTAGTTTCGCCATCCCAGCAGCACAGCGTCGAAAAACTTCAGCAACAGTTAAAGCAAACCCAGCTGGCATATTATATGGCCAGAGAAATGAGCCAGTTTAAGGCGGGATTTTTAGCGCGCACCACTCACGTATTGCGATCGCCCATCAATAGTCTAATAAGTTTGCATCAGTTAATTCTCTCTAATTTATGTGAAAATCCAAAAGAAGAGCGAGAATTTATTTACCAAGCTCGGGAACAGGCCCTGAAATTACTAAAATTAATTGATGAAATTCTCAAAGTTGCCAGGTTAGAACACGGTACGAACAAACTTAATATTCAATCGCGATCGCTAGCAGAACTTTTGCAGTCAGTTTATGACTCGACTTACATGCTAGCAGAAAATCGCAATTTTCCTTTCAAATTAGTGCTTCCCGCTCCTGAAATCGAAGTTTTGATAGATTTTTCCTGGTGTCAGCAAGTATTGCTATTTTTAATCGAAACTGCGATCGAGCAAATGGAGGAAGGTTCCATTAATATTTCTTTCCTGGTTTCACCAACAAATGACGTAGTTTATATTTGGTTAGATGTACCTTCTGGCGCCATAAGTCTGAGCGAGCCAATAGATTTGATTGCATCCGAACATCTACTCACTACAAGCGATATCCAAGACACCGCATCTGTAGCAGGAATGAAGCTTTTACTGGCTCAGGTTTTACTAGAAGTAATGGCAAGTAAGTTAGAAGTTGTTTCTTGTTTCCAGTCTTCAGCAACCACTGAAAAGCAACTGAGGCTACAAATTTCTCTTCCCCTCGCTACCAAAAGTGCGAAGGTGCAAACTTGCTAATTTTTAGTTGTCAATTCTGACAAAAATTTTGTGCTGATTAGTAATTTTTTGATGTTTGTTGAACGTGCATGGGTGAGGAAGTTAGGGAATTAAGGTGAGATTGGTTGTACAACACCATTGTCGTAGTAATATTTTTTTGAAAACCAATCTTTTCATAAAACTTTTGTTGGTGAGTGGTCATCAAGTAAACACGTTCTACTCGATGCATGCGGGGATGACTAAGAACCGTTTCTACTAGCTTGCTTCCCAGTCCGCGACCGCGGTAATCAGGATGAATAACAACATCCCAGATGGTAGCTCGATAAATTCCATCAGAAGTTGCTCTTGCAAAGCCAATTAATTTTTTTCCATCCCAAACAGTAATTACCGGATCGCTGTTAGCAATAGCTAGGCGCAAATCTTCGATACTGCGTCCTTTGGCCCAAAAAGTAGAAATATTCAATAGTTCTTGGAGTTGAGGTAGGTCAATTTCTGATTTGCGATCGCTAAATTGAATATGAGCAGAATTCATAATAAATAGTACCAAAATTAAGCAGTATCTTTTCTGAGTGTGCTTTGCAAGATACAGCTTTATGCCCTTTAATAGCAACTACTTTTTTGAAAAAATATTCAAGATTTAATGACAAACCCACTTCCAAAGAGGATGACTTGGTCCTTGTTGACGTATTCGCCAGACTAATTGTTCTAGGCGTTGCTTTTCCTGGTGGGGTAATCCCAGTAAAATATTACGACTTTGCCAAACTAAAACCGCAACGGTCATTCCGATACAAAAAGATAAACCCAAGGTAGCCCATGGATGATAAAAAAGTCCGTATCGCAGTGCTACCCAGGTAAAATATTGTCGCCACAGAGCAATTTCTGCTCGCAAATCCCACAATGCTACAGGAGCAATAAGCAGCCAAATACAACCAACAAACAACCACCTACCCCATACCGTGAGCTGGTGTAATCTTTGTACCTGCTTGGAAAAGGATACATCGAAGTCATCAAAGATGGGTAGTTGTTTTGGTTCATCCATAGGCGGGTAAAAAGGTATTGAAGTTGACCGAATTACTGTTCAGCGGAAGAAGCATCTACAGACTTGTTTGTTGGGGTTGCGATCGCTTCACCTTTGCGTTCTCGCCACCAAGCAAGAAGAGTACTGGCGATGAATATACTCGAGTATGCCCCCATTGTAAAGCCGATAATTAAAGCCAAAGCGAAATTTTTCAGCGTTTCTCCACCAAATATAAAAATAGAGAACAAAGTTAGCAAAACGGTCAAGGTGGTGTTGATCGAACGTGTTAGAGTTTGATTAACAGCGTCATCTACTACCTGAGATATTGATTGATGGGGGTTGAGGTTGAGTACTTCTCGGATGCGATCGTAAATCACCACGGTATCGTTGACCGAAAAACCTGTAATTGTCAGCAAAGCAACAACAAATAAGCTGTCTACTTCTGTACCTGCAACCAAACCCAAAATCGAAAAAATGCCGATTGTAATCAAAACATCGTGAAACAGAGCAATGATTGCGAAAACGGCGTAGTCTAACTGAAAGCGAAAAGTTAAGTAAACAACGATTCCCACAAAGGAAACGATCAAAGCAATAATACCGCTTCTGAAAAGTTCTCTTCCTATGGTTGGACCAACAGTATCAATTTGGGTTTTTTGGGGGTCGAAAGAACCTATTTTTTCGCTGATGGCCTTTTGCAGCTTGGTCCGCTGTTCTACGTTCAGATTTTTGGTTCTAATTAATACACCGTTGTCTTTACCTGTTTCCTTATCTGCAACGATTTGGATGCTGCTGTCGCCTAGACCTTGTGCTTGTGCGACTTCTCGAACTGCATTGATGTCTATAGGTTGGTCGCAGTTATTTGGTTTGGAGCAGTCTCGTTCGAATTGCAAGCGCGTACCGCCGACAAAATCCAGACCGGGGCGCAAAGGTGCGCGAATCTCGGGATTTTGCCAGGAAATGACCATGGAGATAATTCCTACCAGAATAATGGTACAGGACAGTCCCCACCAAAGCGATCGCGATTTGTTTACACTTAGTTTCATCTAGCCACCTCTGCCCGATTGGAGGCTGGCAGGTTAGGACAGTATAACTCAAGGTTGCGTAAGGATGGCAAGGAAATAGCTAAAAACATTAGCGTTCGACTGCAGGTGATTGCTGTGAACATGCTTACTGCTACACCTAAAGCTAGGGTAACAGCAAAGCCTTTTACCAAGCCAGATCCTAACCAAAATAGGGCTGCACAGGCAATCCAAGTTGTGACGTTACTATCTAAAATACTAGAAAAAGCGCGGTAAAAACCGGATTCTACAGAACGATACAGACTTTTTCCTGCTCGCAGTTCTTCTCTTGTGCGTTCAAAAATGAGTACGTTGGCATCTACTGCCATACCAATACTGAGAATAAAACCTGCTATTCCCGGTAGTGTGAGAGTAACGCCCAACAAAGCAAAACAAGCCCAAGTCAGAATGGCATAAATTACTAATGCTATATCTGCTATCAATCCTGGTAGTCTGTAGTACACCACCATGAAAATGAGTACTAGGGCCAGGCCTCCCACTCCTGCCCAAATGCTGCTTTTAACGCTATCTTGACCTAAAGTAGCCCCAACCGTACGAATTTCGGCGATTTCTACAGGTACTGGTAAAGAGCCTCCCTTGAGTTTGATTGCTAATTCGTTTGCTTCTTGTGCTGTAAAGCGACCGGTAATTACCGCCGCGCCGCCAGTAATACCCGTGTTTGCAAATTCCGGACCGACTACGGGATAACTGATCAATTCATTGTCTAGGAAAATGCCGATGCTGCGACCTGTACCGGCGAGATTTTTAGTCAGTTGGGCAAATAGTTCACCGCCTTTTTGATCGAAGCGAATTGCAACATTCCAATTATTGCCTTGGGTAGGTTCGGCGTAGGCATCTTTGAGGAATTTCCCGGTTAGTGGCGGGTTAGTACTTGCAAACAACTCGGCGATCGCTTCGCTATTTTTTTGCAGTGCTTGTTGATTTTTTTCAATAGCAGCTGTGTCATTGGAGTTTTTTAGCTGCTGTTGCTTTAATTTTAGTTCAGCTCGCGATGCGTTTAAGGCAAATAACTGCGCTTCCGTACCTGGTTTTTGCTCGCGAAACTCTAATTGCGCCGTACCGCCCAAGATTCGTTCTGCTTGTTGGGGATCGTTTACTCCTGGTAGCTGTACTAGGATCTTGTCTTGTCCGACTGTTTGGATTATTGGTTCGGAGACGCCTAGACTGTTGATTCGTCCTTCTACTACTTTTTTGACAGCTTCCAATTCTCGTTCGCCAATGCGGGGAATTTCTGGCGTTGTTTTCACCTGAATTGTTAGCTGGGAACCTCCTTGCAAGTCCAATCCCAAGGGTATGGGAATTGTGGCTATCACCACAATTGCGGCAATTACTAAAACTAAAATTAAGGCTAATAGCGATCGCTGTCTTTGCATACTATTATTTGCGGCGACAAACGTTATGATAACCTCTTTGGGCAGTTAGTTGGGAGCGAGTTGGTTAGCAATGGTTAATTGCTTGACAATCGATAGCAATTAACCATCAAGCAGTTATTAAACTTGCAAGGCAACCATTTTTTCTACAGCTTCGACAATTTGCTCTGGCTGGACGATCGTGAGTCTTTCTAACGTACCGTTGTAAGGTGTGGGAATATCTTGGGAAGAAAGCCGCAGTACGGGTGCGTCTAGTTCATCAAAAAAGCGATCGTTTATCGAAGCAATTATTTCTGCCCCAATACCCCCTGTTTTCATGCACTCTTCTACAATTATGACCCGATGGGTTTTTTTCACGGATGCCCCTATTGTATCCATATCCAAAGGTTTAAGGGATATTAAATCTATCACTTCCGGGTCGTAGCCTTTTTTTTCTAAAGTTTTTACGGCTTGCAGAACATGATGTCGCATGCGAGAATAGGTCAAAATTGTTACATCCTTCCCCCGACGTACTATCTCGGCTCGATCTAGGGGTAGTAAATATTCATGTTCTGGAATGTTTTCTTTCAAGTTGTAAAGCAGAACATGTTCAAAAAATAACACTGGGTTATCATTACGGATAGCTGCCTTGAGCAGTCCCTTGGCATTATAAGGTGTGGAGCAAGCGACAATCTTTAAGCCAGGTACAGCTTGGAAGTAAGCTTCCAACCTTTGGGAATGTTCTGCTCCCAGCTGCCTTCCCACACCTCCAGGACCGCGAATTACCATGGGTATTTTGAAGTTTCCACCGGAGGTGTAGCGCAGCATTCCAGCATTGTTAGCTATTTGATTGAAGGCAAGAAGCAAAAAGCCCATGTTCATACCTTCGATAATCGGTCGCAAACCAGTCATGGCTGCGCCTACTGCCAAGCCAGTAAAGCTGTTTTCAGCAATTGGGGTATCTAAAACTCGTAATTCGCCGTATTTTTTATATAAATCTTTGGTAACTTTGTAGGAACCACCATAGTGTCCTACGTCTTCACCAAGTACAAATACGGTGGAGTCACGCGCCATTTCTTCATCAATGGCTTCTCGCAGGGCGTTGAACAATAGTGTTTCTGCCATTAGACCTCTTGTGCAATCGATGTTTTAGAATCTTATCGCGCTTGTGCTCTCAATACGGTGAGCAATTGCACTGGTTGCTTGTCAAATCACAAACAGCTAGATGGCTAGCTGTATAGACTGCTTCGTGCTGGATAAAATTCTATTTTTAAGATTAAACTAGACCCATAATATTTAAATAAGGTAGTATCAAATTATTTGTTCTTTGACCAGGAAGATTTATCTGTATAAAAATACACCTAATAAATTGCCCGGGAAATCTATAATTCCATCTTCGCCGTAGGGATATCGGATGTTGAAGTAACCTGAGTTACTTGCCCGTGAGCAAAGCGCGGCGGTCTTCCTGGCTTGCGCTTGTGTCGTTGATTAATTGATTTTTCACTAGCTGCGGCTAACTCTTCGGGCGTACATTTAAAAAGGCGCAAAACTTCTAAATATTTTTTCGGTGTCATTGTCGGTTCAGTGCGTCCTGCTTCCCAGTTGCGGACGCTGGTTTCACTCACTGCAAGCCTGAAGGCAACTTCTGCACGACTAAGTCCCGCACGTTCTCTCAGGACTTGCATATCCATATCCTTATACTCCTTTAAATTTATATTAAGTACATTTGATGAAAGTAGTTGACGTAAAAATGCCAACTGCAAATATATTATTAACTATATTATTTTATTAATTTATAAGCGATCGCCGTTGGGGAGAGAAAAGCCAACTTCTGTAGTTTCAAAGTCTTGAGAGATTAATTTCTAACTAAACAACGATCTCACCCCCAGATACCAAAACACATCAAAACAATTTTGCGTCTTTGTACCTGAGCGCGAGATCGAGATTGACTGTTTTGAAAGTTAAGACTAAAGTTTATTGCAACCACCGTGCCACATCTTTGGCGTGATAGGTCAAAATCATGTCAGCACCGGCGCGCTTGAGACTGGTTAAAGTTTCCATTACCACGCGCTGTTCGTCGATCCAGCCATTGAGAGCAGCTGCTTTGACCATTGAGTATTCGCCGGAAACATTGTAAGCAGCAACTGGTAAATTGCTAGCTTGCTTGACACGCCAGATAATATCCATGTAGGCTAAAGCAGGCTTCACCATGAGCATGTCAGCACCTTCAGCCACATCTAGTTCAATTTCCTTGAGGGCTTCGCGGGCGTTGGCAGGATCCATTTGATAGGTGCGGCGATCGCCAAACTGCGGCGCTGATTCTGCAGCGTCTCGGAAAGGACCGTAATAAGCCGAAGCGTACTTGGCAGCGTAGGATAAAATAGGTGTATCTTGAAATCCTGCTTCATCCAAAGCAGCGCGGATGGCTTGTACAAATCCATCCATCATTCCGGATGGTGCAATGATATCTGCTCCAGCTTTGGCTTGAGAAACGGCAGTTTTTTTGAGTAACTCGAGGGTGGGGTCGTTCAAAACTCTTCCTGTCAGGTCGCCTACCTGCAGGTAACCGCAATGACCGTGGCTGGTATATTCACAAAGACAAGTATCAGCAATTACAATCAGATCGGGTAGTGCTTCTTTGACGGCGCTAGCGGCTTTTTGGACGATTCCGCAATCGTGCCAAGCACCGGTAGCTTCCAGATCTTTTTCCTCTGGAATTCCAAATAAAATGATAGCGGGAATGCCTAGTTCGTAAACTTCTTTGGCTTCTGCAACAATTTTATCAACCGATAGTTGGAAGACACCGGGCATAGATTTTACTTCGTTGGCAATTCCCTCTCCCGGGACAGCAAACAAAGGGTAAATCAAATCACTTGTATTTAATACGGTTTCGCGTACCATGCGGCGCAGTTGAGGATGGGTACGCAGGCGACGAGGACGATGTTGGGGAAACATAATTTGTAGAAATTAAATCAAAATGCTAATGGACAAAAGACAAAGCGTCACAAATCTAGAACCAAACCTCTTTCTGGCAGGACACACTGCAAAAAGTGCTTAACTGTCCTCTCTGTGCCCTACTGCCGATGCCGTAGGGCAATTTTGTATTTTACAGCTTGCTTGTCATTTCTTGGACGAGATTACCAAAAAACAACATTAAAAATTCCACCTAATTAGAGATGGATTTGATGAACAAATCAGTATGAGCTTTTTGAGAAACAACAAGTGTGAGGTCAAATAGTAATTGGGAATCAAATACGTTACCCATCACTTATTTGAGATTACCAGCGATTTGATAGTTAAAATTTTGAAAATTGACTGGCAAGCAACGTCTGTACTTAGAGCAGGCGGAAAATAAAAGGATAGCGAAAGGGTTTATCTGGATTGGTAAGAACGTGGAACAGCGCCCAAATTGTTAGTCCCCAATGCAGCAAAAAGCCAATTCCTGCCAAAGGAAAAAGCAAACCAAAAGATATCGAAACTAACACACCAATAATTATTCCATAGAACCAAACATTAAAGTGGAAATTAATTGCTTCTTTGGCATTTTCTTTGACAACAGGGTCGTCTGAAATAAACAATATGAAAATTGGTAGACCAACAGAGACGAAGGTTGTACTGAAAAAAATTGCTCCGTGGGACAACGCTGATAAAAGCTTTCGCCTATCCGTGTCGTACATTCTTCTTACCTCATGCTTTTAGCTTGTAGTTATATTAAGACCCTATCACGAGCATCATTGTCTTAAGATTAAAAGACTCGCTAAAGTTGAAAAAAGTTAAGTTAAGTTAAGTTACAGTTAGAGACAATTATGTCAACCGAGCTTCAGTTAGAATTGCAACAAGCAGTGAAACGTCGTCGCAATTTTGCAATTATTTCTCACCCCGATGCTGGAAAAACCACGCTGACGGAAAAATTACTGTTATACGGAGGTGCAATTCACGAAGCTGGTGCGGTAAAAGCGCGGCGAGCACAGCGCAAAGCTACCTCCGACTGGATGGCGATGGAACAGCAGCGGGGAATTTCGATTACCTCGACGGTGTTGCAATTCGAATACCGAGGCTGTCATATTAATTTATTGGATACTCCCGGGCACCAAGACTTCAGTGAAGATACTTATAGAACTTTGGCAGCTGCAGATAACGCCGTGATGCTAATAGATGCAGCCAAAGGCTTGGAACCCCAAACGCGGAAATTATTTGAAGTGTGTAAGATGCGGGGTATTCCCATCTTTACATTTGTCAACAAACTCGATCGCCCGGGAAGAGAGCCTTTGGAACTTTTGGACGAGATCGAACAAGAATTGAAGTTGCAAACATACGCAGTTAACTGGCCAATTGGCATGGGCGATCGCTTTCAAGGTATATTTGACCGCGTCAAGAAACAAATACATTTATTTGAAAGAAGCGCCCACGGAAGTAAAGAAGCACTAGATCGAGTAGTGGACTTGGGCGATCCTAAAATCGAAGAACTTCTGGAACAGGACTTATACTATCAATTAAAGAACGATTTAGAACTGTTAGAAGGAGTAGGGCCAGAACTAGATTTACAGTTGGTACATCAAGGCAAAATGACGCCAGTCTTTTTTGGTAGTGCCATGACTAATTTTGGGGTAGAGTTATTCCTAAACTACTTCCTTGAGTATGCTCTCCAGCCTGGTTCCTACAAAAGCAGCCTTGGTGAACTACCTCCAACTTATCCAGAATTTTCTGGGTTTGTTTTCAAACTGCAAGCAAATATGGACCCCAAACATCGCGATCGCGTAGCATTTGTCCGCGTTTGTACTGGTAAATTTGAAAAAGATATGACGGTTAATCACGCCCGTACGGGTAAAACAATCCGTCTGTCTCGTCCGCAAAAACTTTTTGCTCAAGAACGGGAATCAATAGATGTAGCTTACCCAGGTGATGTGATCGGTTTGAACAACCCGGGAGTTTTTGCCATTGGTGATACTATTTACACCGGTCAAAAATTGGAATACGAGGGTATTCCTTATTTTTCCCCAGAATTGTTTGCGGTTCTGCGCAACCCCAATCCTTCTAAATTCAAGCAATTTCAAAAAGGCGTTTCGGAATTGCGTGAAGAAGGGGCCGTACAAATAATGTATTCGGTGGATGAATCCAAACGCGATCCCATTTTGGCTGCAGTAGGTCAGTTGCAATTTGAAGTGGTACAGTTCCGCTTGCAAAATGAATATGGAGTAGAAACTCAGTTAGAGTTATTACCTTACAGCGTTGCGCGTTGGGTGGAAGGTGGTTGGGAGACTTTGCACCAGCTCGGACGCTTGTTCAATACAACCGTAGTCAAAGACAGTATGGGGCGTCCCGTTTTGTTGTTCCGCAACGAGTGGAACTGCAATCAGCTGCAACAGGACCACCCCAACTTAAAATTAAGTGCAACCGCTCCAGTCATTTCCACTCCCAAACCGCTAGAGAACAATTAGTGGTTGGCGGTACTTGACCTTAGATTAATAATTGCCAAAAAGCAACAAAAATATAGAAGTTATGACAACTGCAACAAGACTATGCCTTCACATCCAGAAGAAGCATCTTTGAAGGCTGGTTTAACCGCCCTCAAGCAAGAAGATTACCAAAAAGCAAAAGCAATACTAGAAAAAGTCGCTACCACAGCAGGCGATCGCACAGAAGTTATCCAAGCTCAAATTGGCTTGGTCGTAATTTATGCACGCACTGATGAACTGCCAAAAGCGATCGCCTTATGCGAGGCTTTATGTGAAAACGAGCATGTCCAAGTTCAACAATGGGCACAAGCAACGCTCCCCAAATTAAAAAAACTTCATAATGAGCCAGATCTAACGGGATTTGTTACCCTTAAGGATTTATCAGTTGCTCCACCTATTACTGCTCATCCATTTTCAGGGAGCTTTGAGCAAAACAAAGTCGAAAACGAGCAAGACACAGTAAGTTTGGCAATTCACAAGCAGCAACCTACCCAGAAAGCGAACACTAGTTCGCAGCCAACAACGAATGCGTCGTCCCAGTCTGCTGGTGCAACCATTAATCAGGAAAAAACCAAGCCAAAGGGCATATACTGGCGGCATGCAGGACGTGCAAAAGTATGGCAACCTTTGCCAAAGCGCGGCTTAAAGCTATTGTGGTTGTTAGAAATAGGAACATTTTTGGCGCTGTTTTGGGTAATCCGGACGTTGCTGGTGTGGTTGGTGCAATTTACCAACAATATTTTGGCCAGACTTCCCTTGGTCGAGCCAATACATGTAGACTACAGCAATCTCAATATCTTTTTGCTAGTTTTGCTGGTACTTTTAACTGGTTTGTCTCCTTGGCTGTTGGATTGGTTGCTAACTGCATTTTACCAACAGCGATTGTTAGATAAGGATACACTACATCGCTACAGCAAGGAAACAGTGCGGGTATTGCAACGTTATTGCCAACAACGAAGTTGGCAGATACCAAAATTACGCGTTGTGGCGAGCGCTGCTCCTGTTGCTTTTACCTACGGTTATTTATCTCGTAACGCCCGCATTGTCGTTAGTCAAGGATTGCTAGAGCAACTAGCTGACGAAGAAATCGCCACCATCTATGCCAGTCAATTGGGTCACATTGCCAATCGGGATTGTACGGTAATGTCATTGGTACTGCTGGTAACAATTCCGGTTTACCTGTTTTACATACAAATGGCTGGGTGGGGAGATAGAACCTCTCAGCAAAAGTGGCGTTTGTTTTTCGGTATTCTAGCAAGTTTGGTCTACTGTCTTTGGTGTTTGCTTACAGGAACTGCTTTGTGGTTATCCCAATTGCGACTTTACCACAGCGATCGCACTAGTGCAGAAGTAACAGGAAATCCCAACGGACTTGTTCGTGCTTTGCTGAAAACGGCGATTGGTATTGCCGAAGATATCCAACAACAGCAGCACACCGATTGGAGACTAGAAAGCTTAAATATAGTTCTTCCGGTGGGCTACAAGCAGAGTTTGTATTTGGGTAGCATTGCTTCCCACACCACCTTTGAATCTTTGCTGATGTGGGATTGCTTTCATCCTTACCGGCGCTGGTTTGTTATTAACAATACCCATCCTCTTTTGGGCGAGCGCTTGCAAAGATTGTGTCAAATAGCTCGTCATTGGCATGTAGCACCGGAATTATATCTCGACCAACCCCCCTTTTGTACGGTCAACCGGCAGTCTTTTTTACTACAAATCGCTCCCTTTTTGGGAATTCCCTTGGGTATCGTGGTTGCAGTTTTGATTTGGTTAGCTTGGCAAATAGCATTTGCATTGGGGATTTTAAACTTGAAGTGGATTTACGATGACTGGCATTACCTTACAGGTTGCATGGTCATTGGGTTTAGTATTGGCACCTTAGTGCGAATAAATCCTTTCTTTCCAGATATTAAAGCCACAACCGCACAAACTGAGGAGAATCTGTCCAGTCTATTAACTAACCCAGCTTTGCTTCCTATCGATAGCATCGGCATACGTTTAGCAGGTAAGTTATTGGGTCGTCAAGGTCTTAGTAACTGCCTCGGACAAGATTTAATTGTGCAATCCCCAAGGGGATTGATAAAGTTACATTACATTCCCGGGCTGCGAAAATTTGCCCAAGCTCAAGATTTGATTGGCCGACAAGTCACCGTTACGGGTTGGTTTCGTCGGGGAGCAACACCCTGGATTGATATCCAAACTCTACAAACTCAAAGCGGAAAAACCATACACAGCTACCATCCTATTTGGTCGATTGTTCTGGCTGTAGCCGCTGAAGTTTGGGGAGCTTACATTCTTCTGAAGGGCTAGTTTCCTAACCAAACAGGAATTTGTAAACAAAAGTTGCAATTATTGACCAAAAGTGTTACATTTATTTACACAAACCTAGCAACCAACATAACTCAGCTACTTAGCTTAGTTACCCATCTTGGCTGCTTGCGCCAATCGATCCCCTTTTCTCCTCCCAACACAGCAGCAAGTAAACCAGCCAGTGGCTGGTTTTTGTTTGTCGACATCTTAAGCTTTAGAAAAAAAAGTATTTTATGTTACGATGCTTTCATATCAATATCGGAAATGTGTGTCCTGAACTAGATACGCAAAAAATACCATGATAATGTAAGAAATGGTGTTTCATTCTCAAAAGGATATTGCAGGCATTTCCTTTCATCAGCACTCAACTGTAAAATTTATAATTTTTTAGAATAAAGGTGTTATTAGCGCAGTGTACGCTTTTGTATTAAACAAGCTTGATTCTGGTAAAAACTGTATTGTATAGGTTAAAAGTTTTGAGTAAAAAAAACTGGTTCGCGGCAGAGTGCATGCAACAGCATCAACCAAAAGCCAAAACCAAGTTGCCATTTTTTGCCCAATAGTTTTTTCAATCCACTCTGGAGGTTTAGTTTATGCCCGTTCGCCTGTACATTGGCAACCTGCCTAAAGAAGAGATAGATCGTCAAGAACTGCAAGCAGTTTTTGCAGAGGAAGGTGATAGTGTCACCACAAAATTGATTAAAGACCGTAAAACTGGTAAATGTCGTGGCTTCGGTTTTATTACCGTAAACAACGACGAACAAGCAGACCATATCATTGAGAAGTACAACGGTCAATTGTTCAAAGACTCTGCAATCAAAATAGAAAAGGCACTTCCTCGCACCAAAGGCGAAGACAACGAGGAACAACCAGCTGCTAAAACCACGGCTAATTCTGGTAGTAACGCCAGTTCTAGCCCCAATAGCAGCAAGGAAAGCAAAAAATCTAAAAAATCTCGCCGCGGTGGTGGTGGTAGTGCTAAAGAAAATACTTCCAACGAAACAGAAGCTGTTCGTCCAGATCCACGCTGGGCTTCCGAATTAGAAAAGCTCAAGCAAATGCTTGCCGCACAAACTACCAGTTAATTCCTCGGCAAAAACAGCAATTAAAAATTAAAAATTCAAAAGCAACCTTAGCAAATTGAATTTTTAATTTTTAATTATTTTTCTAGCGGTTGCCGATCAGAAGGAAATAGCAGCTATTGTTGGTAGGTGCGATCGCAACTGTTGGTCGAAGTGCAACCGCAGTAGCTACTTGAGTATTTGCAGGTGTTTGCGCCGGTTCGTTTTTAATTGTGCCAACAGTCGCGATCGCGAACTATTACCAACACTATCATTACAGCCCCTCCCAAAGGTAAAACAATACTAGGGCTACACACAAAGGCACTTATAAAGAAACGTAAGTCTCCTCCTTACATCTTGAGAAGCAAAGTGTCAATATCGCTACGGACTTATTGTTGCTGAATGCTTTTTTGCTAAAAATTACTCTGCAAGGTTGTTGTTTAAAAAAATACCTTTTATTTCTACGTCAAGATCGAAGTTAGAGTAGATACTAATTAAACAAGAAAGATAGAATTTTTGCCATTACAGTAGGAAATCTCAGGATGATTAGAGTATCTTGAGATACATTTTTATCCCCAAGTCCTTGGGTGAAGAAGTAATGAAATAGGGATAAAAATATTACTTTTTATTAGCAAAATCTTAAGTAAAAATATTTAAATAGCGAGTTTACCTCTGGTAGTAGATGTATAAAAATGTTAGACATATTAAATTAAAATAAAATTGCTTAAACTTTGCACAAGATTGAGGTCGTAAAGGCGAAGCAAAGTCATTATCTGCCTTTTAAACCTCGTTCCATTCAGAAACCAACAAACTATGAACTCCACAACCAAGCAACGCATCGCCTTGATTTCAGTCCACGGCGATCCAGCTATTGAAATAGGCAAAGAAGAAGCGGGAGGGCAAAATGTTTACGTCCGGAATGTGGGCGAAGCACTAGCCCGACTGGGATGGCAAGTTGACATGTTTACCCGCAAAGTGAGCGCGCAACAGCAAACAATAGTTCAGCACAGTCCCAATTGCCGAACCATACGCTTACAAGCGGGTAGTTTGGAATACATACCTAGAGATAATCTTTTTGGAAATTTGCCAGAATTTGTGAAGAATTTTCTGGCTTTTCAAAAAGAAAACAACTTCACGTATCCATTAATTCACACCAACTACTGGCTCTCAAGCTGGGTAGGGATGCAATTAAAGAAAATCCAAGGTAGCAAGCAAGTTCATACGTATCATTCCCTGGGAGCAGTTAAGTACAACACTGTCAAAACAATTCCCTTGATTGCCAGTACGCGCTTAGCAGTTGAGAAAGAAGTTTTGGAGACAGCTGAGCGGATCGTAGCGACAAGTCCACAAGAAAAAGAGCACATGCGATCGCTTGTCTCCACAAAAGGTCATATTGATATCATTCCTTGCGGTACTGACGTGCGGCAATTTGGTTGCATCGACCGCCAAGCTGCCAGAAAGCAATTGGGGTTTGGTAGCGAAGACAAAATAGTATTGTACGTAGGACGCTTCGATCCGCGCAAAGGTATAGAAACCCTAGTGCGAGCGGTAGCTCGGTCTCAATTTCGCAACCATCCAAACATAAGGCTTATTATTGGTGGTGGTAGCGTACCGGGTCAAAGTGACGGTCTAGAACGCGAACGCATTGAAGAAATTATCGCCGAATTGGGAATGCAAGACATTACTACCCTCCCCGGTCGCCTCAGTCAGGAAATCTTGCCAAGTTACTACGCTGCTGCTGATGTTTGCGTTGTTCCCAGTCACTACGAACCTTTTGGACTAGTGGCCATTGAAGCAATGGCAAGTTATACACCAGTAGTAGCAAGCAACGTCGGCGGACTTCAGTTCACTGTAATTCCTGAAGAAACTGGCTTGCTAGCGCCACCGCAAGATGTGGATGCTTTCGCCAGCGCCATCGACCGAATTCTCAACAATCCCCAGTGGCGAGATAAATTAGGTCAAAACGGTAGAAAACGAGTAGAAAGCGAGTTCAGTTGGGATGGCGTCGCCACTCGATTGGCCGAGCTGTACACTGAGATTTTGCACTCTACAGCAGTTGAAGAAAAACAAGCGCTGTTACTGAGTTCCTAACTTGTTATGGCTTTTGTTATTGCTAATGAAATAATTATGCAAAGACTAACTCTTGCCACGCGGTTAGTACACCCAGAGAGTTAGTTTTTCAAACACGGAACCTATCGGGGATGTAACCGGGAGTGGCAGTTTCAGCCACTCTCAGTTTTTTGCACATCATGTTATCTTGCAAAGACAAAAGTTACCGTACAGCATGATGTTCATATTTGTTTATATTTAAGAAGATAGGCATTTAGTGACTATCAAAGCCTTTTCATCAACGACAAATCGTTGTGCAAACATTCGACTTTACGACTCTACAAGCTGTATGTAGCGATATTCGCGCTCATTGGTTACCATCGCGTTTGGAACAAGTTTACCAACGCGATCGCTACACTATTTCTATCGGACTGCGTACGCTGCAAAGGCGCGGTTGGCTGGAAATTTCTTGGCATCCCCAAGCTGCTCGCCTGCATGTTGGCGATCCGCCTCCACGCACACCAGATACCTTTACCTTTAGTCAACAACTAGTTCATCAATTAGGTGGTTTGGCTTTAGTGGCAATAGAAACCCTCGCTATTTGGGAACGCGCCATTGATTTACGATTTGCCCGCCGTCCGGGAGAAGATCCCCAATATCATTTGTATGTAGAAATTATGGGCAAACACAGCAACGTCATTCTTACCGACGCCAACAATATCATTATCACTGCTGCCCGCCAAGTCAACCAACAAAAATCCAGCGTCCGTCCCATTCTCACCGGACAACCTTATGAAACCCCACCTAGCCTTACAACTGCCATACCAAGTTTGAGCGAATCTCAACATCATTGGCAACAACAAATCAGCCTCATACCAGGGGCTATTAAGCAACAATTGCTAAAAACCTATCGCGGTCTTTCTCCAGCACTGGTAGAATCAATGCTGCAGGTAGCCAGAATCGATCCGCAAACCACAACCGATCGCCTCAAACCAGAAGAATGGCAAAGATTATTTACCTACTGGCAACAATGGTTGCAAGCTCTGGCCAGTGAAAAATTTCAACCAGGGTGGACCAGCTCGGGATATACCGTACTCGGTTGGAATGAAATCAAGTCGGCGACAAATATCCAAGAATTAATCAATCGATACTACACAGATAAACTCAATCAACAAACCTTTTTGCAACTCAAACATCAATTGAGTCAGAAACTCAGTAATCTTATCCAAAAATTGCGATTCAAAGCTGAAAATTTTCAGCAGCGCTTGCAGCAGTCCGATCGCGCCGATGAATACCGAATTAAAGCAGATTTGCTAATGGCCCATTTACAAGAGTGGAAAGCAGGGATGAAGGAAATTATCCTTGCTGATTTTGAAACCGGTCAACCAGTAAAAATCTCGCTCGAACCAGATAAAAATGCTGTGCAAAATGCTCAAAATCTCTACAAACAGCATCAAAAACTCAAACGCGCTCGCTGTGCCATTGAACCCCTCCTGGCAGACGTGAATTTAGAGATAAAGTATTTAGAACAGGTAGAAGCAGCGATCGCTCAAATCCAAGACTACCAAACACCTGAAGATTTACAAACTCTAGAAGAGATCCGCGACGAACTTATTCAGCAAGGTTACTTAGAAGATCCCGTGTACCGCAGTCGCCCTAGCAGCCAAAATAGTAATAATTTTTACCGTTATCGCACTCCTAACGGCTGGGAAGTGTTAATCGGTCGTAACAACCGCCAGAATGACCAATTAACATTTCGTATTGCCGGAGATTACGATTTATGGTTTCACGCTCAAGAAATTCCTGGTAGTCACGTACTATTACGACTAGAACCCGGTGCGGTTCCAGAAGAAATTGATTTGCAATTTACTGCTAATCTTGCTGCTTACTACAGTCGCGCTCGCCAAAGCGATCGAGTACCGGTAATTTACACCCAGCCGAAAAATGTCTACAAACCCAAAAAAGCCAAGCCAGGAATCGCTATTTACAAACAGGAACGAATTATTTGGGGACAACCGCAATTAGTAAAAACTCAGTAACTAAGCTTGCTGCTTTTTTGTTACTTGTTTTTCTGCCATCTTTTCTTTTTTTGGTAAACCTCAACTAGAAATTTGTGTTGGCTGTTACAATGATTGTTAAGAAAAATTGCCCGCTGCAGTTTGGGAACGCAAAGCCTGGGTATTTCTCTATTGAGAAGACAACGCATAAAAGAAATTTTTCATGCAAGACCAGCATTGATAAGCTGGTCTTTTTTTAGGTAGCTCAGTGTTGCACTGTAGTAACTGCAATAGCACAACACAAGAGATTTTGAGACAACGGTTTATTTGCACCCTTCTACTGAACTAGAAAGTAAAGGTAGTTCTCAACGCACCAATGACAGCATCGTCGTTGTCGTTGTTGTGGTCCGGCGCCGTCAACCAGATAATTCCCGGAGTAATGCTAATGTGGTCACCGATCTGATACTGGTAGAATGCTTCTATATGATACGAAGTGTCTCTATCTTTACTAATGCCGCCGATCGTAGAACCGGTAACCTTAGGCTCCATACCAACGATGATTCCTGCTAAATTACCTTTTTTACCAAGATCGGGAAACGCTAAAGTAACCGCCCAATTCCAAATCTCGAGGGTTCCTCGATCGATTTGACCTCCTTTGGTTGAGAGATTGCGAGTATTGGTATAACCAACCCAACCACCTAAGATAAATCGATCGCTCAGTTGCCAAGATGCTTGCACGCCGTAGGAATTGCTCGACACCGGTACTTCAAGACCAGAAAAGGGAGCTAAAGCAGCTGGTAAATTGGGGTTGTTAAGTAAAGCAGAACGTAAGTTTGCTCGATTGCTACCCGTACTGCCGTTAGCAGTGAAATCATTATTGTAGGCATTTATATAAGTCAAACCAAGGGTGAATTTTTCACTAGGTTTGATTGTTAATTGTGCCATCGCACCGTAGGGACCATCGAATAAACCAGCTTTTTTTCAGGAACTGCAGCATTGTTTGCCAAATAGCCCAAACTCAGTTCAAAATTCTTGTTGAACTCGTGTCTGAGCCCCAGACCAGTACCGTTAAGTAAATAGTAAATTGGGTTGCGAGTACCAAAATGAGAAAGGGCGCCGCTACCCCCATCTCCATCTAGATAGGGATTAACTGTGTTGGTAAAATCATCCACTGCACCCGCATTAGCTTCCACTACAACAGTTGTTTTTTCTCCAAGGGGAAACTGATACAACAGTGCATCTATACCAACGCTGTTATTGTTGTCGTCGCTGAAAGCACCGCCAGCAAATCGAAAATCTCCTTCCGGCGTAAATGTTGAGGTACCAGAAAAAGGATTAAGATTTGTAGCTTGCAGTCGAGTTCTGAGTAAATCTTTGCCTGTAAAGCTAGTGTCGAGGTTCAGACGAATTCTATCAGCCAAAATCGAATTGCGATCTATTTTTCTTCCTGTGGCGTCATCTCCTGCAGCAACTCCTGCTAATGCAAAAATTACTTCCGCATTGAGTTTGGTGGTGGTAGAAAATTGGTTGGCTTCTAGTTGAGCATTTGCTGCTTCTAGTGCATCCACGCGACCGCGGACAGTCGCCAATTCTGCTGCAAATTCTTCCTGCAACCTTTGTAATGTTGCCAAATCTTCTTTCTTTACCAAATCAGCGGTAGCGGTAGCAATCAGTTCGTTGACGCGATCCAGACAAGCATTTAAACCCGCTGCAAATTCGTAGCGCGTCATCGCCCGATTACCGCGATAAGTACTATTCGGGTATCCAGCTATACATCCATAGCGCTCTACTAAAGATTGCAAAGCAGTGAACGCCCAGTCTGTTGGTTGTACATCTGACAGCTGGGAAACTGAAGTTACCTGCGCTTGTTGTTGAGCAGTGTCGTCAACTTCTTGTGGGGAAGTGACTGTAGTTGGCGATGGGGTCATTTCTTTTGCAATGGGTCTTTCCGCCTCCTGTGCAGCTGCGGCAAAGCTAACAATGAGTATTGTGCCAAATACCGTCGAGCTAGTTAGTAGAGATTGCCAAAATTTCTGCATTTTCTTCCTCACACTTTCAATATTCTCCTTTGTTTGCTTTTTGAAAGGAGATTTTATTAAAAAGGATTCTCAATTAATTTACCAGCTTTGGGCAAGTTTGTTACCAAAAAAATCCTGACATCATTATCAAGTGACTAATTCTGCAGATAAAGAAGCGAGCAACTAGGAGGAAAATATGTTGTTATTTTTACCTTAAGAAGGCAGAAGGCTTTTAACATACTCTCTTTTAAAAATGATTATCATTCTATAATTAGAATGATTATTATTGTATAATTAGGACAAGTATCATTGTCAATTGAGTTTTTGACAAATTAAGCTCCTTATGATTACGGAGAAGAGAACACTGCTAAAGACCAGAAACAGCCAATTTTATGGGCTAACGACAGAACGAAGAAACTTTCTTTTCTTGTACCAACCGCTACAAAAAAATTGCGAACAACTTCCTTGGCGGGTGTCTTCGTGGAAAGCATGGAGTGTAGTGCAGCGATTTTTTTGTCTTTTTCAGCACAGCAATGGTTTGCTATCCTTAATGGCATTGATGGTCTTTTTGTCCGCTACGAGTGGCTGCAGTCAAACAAACACCGATCGGGTAGAAACTAAGCAACCATCGCCACAAGCACAGCAGGCTTTATCTACATCTAAAGCTGGGAAAATAAAAGTGGTGGCGACTTTTTTACCAATGTATTGGTTTAGTAAGGCAGTAGCTGGAAATGCAGCAGAAGTGGAAATATTAGTACCACCCGGTACGGAAGTGCACGAATATCAAGCCAAACCTGAAAATGTCAAAGCGATCGCTCAAGCGAATGTACTTGTCAAAAATGGCTTGGGACTGGAAGAATTTCTGGAACAGACCGTCAAAAACGCTCGCAATCCAAAATTGATAGAAATAAACGCTAGTAAAGGTATTCAACCTTTGCAAGAAGTTTCACCTGTGGTGGAAACAAGCCAAAAACAGCACGAACACGAACACGCCAAGGGAAACCCACATGTTTGGCTAGATCCTGTTTTAGCAAAACAACAAGTTATTAATATTCGAGATGGATTAATAGCAGCAGATCCTACAAATAAATCTACCTACGAAGCAAATGCAGCGACTTATATCAAGCAATTGGAAAGTTTAAATCAAGAATTTCAGCAGACTTTACAAAAATATCCTAGCTGTACCTTTGTTACCTTCCACGATGCATATCCGTACTTGGCAAAACGCTATAATCTCAAGCAAGTAGCAGTGGTAGAAATTCCTGAAGAACAACTTACGCCTGCAGATGTGCAAAAAGCGGTTAATGCGGTTAAAAAATACAAAGTTAAAGCTTTGTTTGGCGAACCAGGAACGGATAATAAACTGCTGACAAGCCTTTCTAGAGACTTAAATTTAACTTTGCGTCCCTTAGATTCATTAGAAACCGGACCTACCGACCCGCAGCATTATTTTCAGGCCATGAAAAAGAACTTACAAACCTTGGTGTCAGCTTGTAAATAAAATTTGTCAATTGTCCTCATATTAACACTAATGACTGATGAGATTTCTATTTTAAAAGTAGAAGGTTTGACTGTATATCAAGGAAATTATCAAGCTATTAGAGATGTTTCTTTTGAATTATTGTCGGGAACAAATACAGCAATAGTGGGTCCCAATGGTGCCGGTAAAAGTACGTTGGTACAAGCAATTTTGGATTTAATTCCCCGCAGTTCCGGTCAAATTGAAATATTTGGTCGTCCCATTTCTAAGTTAGGAAATTTACGCCATCAGTTGGGATATATACCTCAGCATTTCATTTTCGATCGCAGCTTTCCTATTTCTGTTGCTGAATTAGTAGGTTTGGGGTGGAATAAGAATTACAAAGAGATACAGCGACAAAAAAAACAAGGAAAATTTTCTTGGTTATCCGCAACTATAGCAAGAATATCACAGCGGAATCAGGAAAAAACAGCAGCTGTAGCTGCTGTTTTGCGGCGCACTGATGCTTATCATTTGCGAAATCAAGCAATAGGAACCCTCAGTGGCGGACAGCTCAAGCGGGTTTTGCTAGCTTATTGTTTGGTAGTGCCAAGAAAACTGTTAATATTAGATGAAGCTTTTGCCGGAGTAGACGTGCAAGGTACGGCAGATTTTTATACTTTGCTCAACGAACTGAAGCAGGAGGAAGGCTGGACGGTATTGCAAGTTTCCCATGATATTAATATGGTTAGCAACTATTGCGATCGCGTGATTTGCCTCAACCAAACCATTATTTGCACCGGAACTCCAGCAATTGCTCTTTCAGCTGCAAATCTTTTGGCGACCTACGGACCAGGATTTAGTCATTACCAACACCGTCATTAAATCCTTTGTATGAATTTCTTTGCCGTCACTACTATCAGCGAATTAGTGGCATTGCTACAATATCCCTTTATGCAGCGGGCAATAGTTGGTGCTGTATTGATGGGAATGCTTGGCGGTTTGCTTGGTAGCTTTGTCACCTTGCGCCAGTTATCTTTTTTTAGTCATGCTGTAGGTCATGCAGCGTTGGTAGGTATAACTTTGGGTGTACTGCTACAGTTAAATCCTACTTGGATGCTACTGCCTTCGAGCTTAGCTTTTGGTGTAATTGTTATCTACTTCATTGAGAAAACTGACTTGGCCAGTGATAGCATTCTAAGTATCATCCTCTCCGGAGCATTAGCGATCGGTATCATCCTAAGCAGCTTGATTCAAGGATATCGCGGCAACTTAATGGCAGTGCTGTTTGGAGATATTCTTGCTATTGACCGCAAAGACCTGGTCTTAACTGTGCTGCTACTTGCAGTAAGTGCCACATTTTTGTTTTCTACTTTGGGAGAGCAGATCTTGTTAACTCTCAACCCAGCAATAGCCAAAGTTCAAGGAATTCCGGTTCAGTTACATCGATATTGTTTTATTGTCTTGTTGTCGCTAGCTGTGGCTGTAGCTATTAAAGCTGTTGGGGTTTTGCTTGTCAATGCATTTTTGGTCATACCCGCTTCTATTGCTAAACTTATCAGCCATCACTTTCGTCGCTTTTTGCTGTTGTCGGTGCTTATCGGTTCTGCTACCAGTATTATTGGTATGATTGTCTCGGGTCTTTTTAATTTTGCTTCTGGTCCCAGTATCGTTTTAGTTCAGTTTTTGGTATTTATAGGAACTTTCGGTTGGACAAAATTGTGGAAAAGCTGCAGCAAAAAATTTTCCTAAAAGCTTGCAATTATTAGTAATGTTTGCTATATTAGAAAGTCGTTGAAAACATAAACACCCGCCGGGATAGCTCAGTTGGTAGAGCAGAGGACTGAAAATCCTCGTGTCACCGGTTCAAATCCGGTTCCTGGCATAAAAGTGCTAGAAGACACCCGTGCCGAAGGCGATCGCCTTACCCTCTTAAATTTTAGATGCGTTTGCCTTGCCGACTAAATAACACTTTTAAAGGGCCAAGAGGGCAAAAACTTTTTAAGGGAAGACCATTATAGGGTAACTCTACGGTAAAAATACTACCTTTACCTAACTCGCTTTGAACTTTTAAATTACCTTGATGCGCTTGAACAATTGCCATCGCTATAGCTAGTCCCAATCCAGAACCACCACTGCTGCGAGAGCGATCGCCATGGACTCGATAAAAGCGATCGAATATTTGCGAAAGCTCCTGATGGGGAATACCAATACCGGTATCCTGAACTTGAATAACAGCATAATGGTCGCTGCGGTCTAAAATAACAGTCACCTGACCGCCCTGTGGCGTATATTGAATAGCGTTAACAATTAAATTAGAAACTAAACGATAAAGCTGCTCGCAATCTCCTACAACATTTACAGGTTGATGAACTCGCACCGAAGATGTCAGCATCACACCTGCAGCGTTAGACATTGCTGCAAACTCCTCGATTAAGTCGTTGATAACATCATTCAAGCAGCATAATTCCCGCCGCAGCGACATTGATTGGCGGTCTAAGCGAGCTAACAGCAGCAAATCAGCAACCAATGTTGTCAGTCGCTGATTCTGACGTTGTATCGACCTTAATATATCCCGCACCTCTTGTTCATTTAACTTTGGCATCAAAAGCGCCGATTCTACCGTTGCTGCTGTTGCAGCTAAAGGCGTTCGCAACTCGTGTGCTGCATCAGCTGTAAACTGTTGAATTTGTCTGTAAGATTGGTAAATTGGTCTCATTGCCAACCCTGCTAACCACCAGCTAGCAGAACCAACCAAAGTCATTGCTACTGGTAATCCCAAAGCTAAAATTAATTTCACAGCATCCAGATAACCATTGAAATCACTCAAACTTCGCCCTACTTGTATGTATCCCCAATCTCGATTATCTTGAGTGTGCAGTACAAAGGAAACTTGGTGGTAAAGCTTACCTTTACTGTCCTTAAGAGTTTGCCAACTTTGTTTGTTAAAGGTAGAGGAAAGTCCCTCTGGAGGTAAACCTGCTATAGCAACTAAGCGTCCAGAGTTATCGAAAAAGCGTACGTAATAAAAGCCTTGGCTAACAACACCTAAAGTGTGGCGCTGAACGTGCAGCTGCTTTTGAACGCATTCATTACCAACGACGCAAATATTTGGTAAAAGCTCCTTTACAACTGGTTCTAAGCGCCCGGGTTGTTGTAATTTGAGTTCAATACTATCGTGCAAAGTTCCTGCGACAGACTCTAGTTCTCGATCTAAACCTACCCAATGAGCATGAGATACTGCTTTGTAGACGCCAAATCCGCACAAGCTCAAGATAAAAGCCATCACTAGCGCGTACCACAGCGCTAAACGAACCCGGGTCAAATGAAACAGTTTATTTTGATTCATTGCTAAGATTGAGGCGATACCCCATACCGTGCAAGGTTTCTATCGGGTTTGTACAACCACTGTTTGTCAATTTGCGACGCAGCAAACGCACTTGTGCTGCTACTACGTTACTAACAGGTTCGGCGCTAACTTCCCAAAGCTGATTGCGAATTTGTTCTGTACTAACAATTTGATTTGGATGCCTCATAAAATATTCTAGTAGCTGGAATTCCTTGTTAGTCAGGGAAATTACTTGTTTATCTCCCCGGGAATTTTGACTGATAACGGTGCTGCTGCCATAATCTAAAGTTAGATTGCCGACAGTTAATTCCTTAGGCTGAAAATGAGGCGATCGCCTCTGTAACGCCCGCAACCTTGCTAGTAATTCTGCCATACCAAACGGCTTCACCAAATAATCATCCGCACCTGCATCCAATCCTGCAACTTTATCTTCCATACTATCCTTAGCTGTTAACATCAACACAGGTAAAGGATTGTTATTCTTACGTAATCTTTGGCACAACTCTAAACCTGAGATTCCTGGCAGCATCCAATCGACAATAGCTAGCGTATATTGTGTCCAACCATTTTCTAAGTATGCCCAAGCCTCAATACCATCTATAACCAAATCAACTACATACTTTTGTTGAATTAAAGCTCGCTTTACAGCACTACCTAAATCTGGTTCATCTTCCACTAACAGCACCCGCATAAGCAATTCATCCATTCAAAGATTTTGAGCATGCTTTTTGAAGCAAACATAATTATACCGTTGCTTACAAAAACTGTTTGTGGAAGTTTTCAGCAGATCGATTTTTACCTCAATTTTGCTGTTAATTTTTACTCCTTGAGATCAATCAATTCCTAGGTTATCCAAAGGTTTTTCCTGAACGCAAACCTCAAGCTTTTCAGTAGCAGCTACTGCAGTAGCATCACTAGGATAAGCAGTAGTTTTAACCATATAGAAAGCATCAAAATCAGAAGCAAATCGAAAAGTAATAACTAGGTTAAAAGCACGTAATCAACTATTTTTCTTTGTTTTCTTCTACAAGTGTATTAGTTTTAGTGAACCTCAAATTACATTAATTTTATTGTCGTAGAATTCAATCATCCTCCTTATTATTCAGGAAAGGAAATTAATTAATAAAAATTGACTAAATTTGTTGCTCCAAGCTAGGGAAATTAATAATAGGGGTGAAACTGAGCTACACCTATAGGTATTTCTGCATTAATACCAACAACTTTTGCGAATAATTGATAAGTGTAACTATTTGTAAAAAACTGTTTTTGGACATTATTGATTTCAATAATCAACTTTGTATTAGAAGTAATCGGTTCAGCAAAGACTATATGTATATTTCTATTATTTACAGAAATATTGGCATTAATTTCTTGTATTTTTTCATCCGTAACCTTGATATATTTGATATCATTACTGATAGTTATAGTCCTAGGAACATTAATACTTAGTTCGGTAAGAGGTTTACTATTTTTAGGAACGTGTAACCAAATAGTATGTCTGACAATCTGCCAACGTGTAGGTGGAAATTGTACATTTCTATCTACATGAGGAATTTTGCCATCATCTGTGTTAGCACTTGCATTACTAGGAGATAATAAAGCCACGCTTGAGAAAAACAAAGTAGCGCTATATAAGATTAGTAATTTCTTCATAAAAACCAAGACTTTCAAGAATTTAACATCAACAGAAAGAAGACATAACTTGCTAACCCTCTTCATTTAGGGGTTGATGAGGGCAAATGAAATCTTCTAGTTATTTTTGGCAGTGTTTGATCTGCTCAATCGCCAAAGGAGTTATTCTCCTTCTATTTATTAGCTTGGCAATTATTGATGAAATTAAGATGAAATTTGAGATTATTTTTTCGATAAATTTTAAAATTTGTAACTTAATATTTAGTAATTAACCTACGCTTATGATAGTGTCTTTACTTAAGAATAAGTTAGATTCAAAAGTGGTAGATACCAGCAGAAATTCTGAAAGGAACAGGAATAATTTCCTAAATCTTGGATGCGCACGACCAAGGCAAGTTAAATGCGATCGCGTTTAAGTTTTCCTTTCCCTTGCTCGTTCATGATTCAGTGCTAGCTAAAGGAAAGCATATTCTAGTCTTTGTTTTTTTAATAAACTTTACGTTTCAGAAATAAAACTAAATAAACAATAGTTGTTCTCATTTCTAAGTTATTTCATTTACATATAATTCCAACAAATTATTCGAAACACATTGTAGACAGCTATGACACTACAATTTAAAGTTCCGAAACTAATTTGCTCTGCTTGCGCCAAAACTATCGCTGAAACCATCAAAAAAGTTGATGCTAACGCTACTGTAGAAGCGAATTCAGAGACGAAATTGATTAATGTCGAAACTCGAGCATCCACAACAGCTATTGAGAAGGCGCTTGCATTGGCAGATTATCCACCAGCTGCTTAATTTAAGCTATCACCTTGTCGTTTGCCGATATTCTCAAGCTTAGGTACTTAGGGAACTCAAACTGGGAACACCCAAACAAAGGTCGAACTTATTTAGAAAAAGTTTGGTGATGAGAGCATTGTCGGTTGAAACAGGAATTTGCACTCTAAAAGCTTGGTAGGGCGAAATTTCAAGATACGAGCCTTTAACGACCGACCTTCGCTAGCTTGGTAAAATTAATTCTGTTATCTGGTGCGAGCGTTTGAGTGCTTATTCTTGAGCAATATAAGTGGCAGGGATGCCTAAACTAAGTTAACTGAACTCGGCGTAGAGTGACTGCATTAATGGAAACAATCACAGTGGAAAGACTCATCAACAAAGCTCCAACTGCTGGGGAAAGCACAAACCCAAAGTTATAGGCAACTCCCGCAGCTAAGGGGATAGCCACAACGTTGTATCCAGTAGCCCACAACAAATTTTGTACCATCTTAGAATATGTAGCCTTTCCTAATTTCAGCGCCCGCACTACATCCAAGGGATCATCCTCAATTAACACCAAGTCAGCTGACTCAATGGCAATATTTGTTCCCGCACCAATGGCAATTCCCAAATCTGCTTCTAGCAGCGCTGGTGCATCGTTGATACCATCGCCAACAAAAGCAGCAGGTCCCTGATTTTTGAGCGATCGCACTAACTGAGCTTTATCAGAAGGCAAAACACGAGCGTAGTAACGGTCTATGTGTAATTCCTCCGCTACTGTCCGAGCTACTGCTTTTGCGTCTCCAGTAATCATCACTACTTGAACACCTTGTTGTTGTAGCTCAGGACGATTTCTCCTACTTTTAGTTCGCTAACAGACACATCTTCAATGCGATCGCCTACTACTTGATGAGCTACGGAGGGAACTAATCTCGCCAAATGTGCTAGCGCTTGGCTTGCTCCCTGGACTGAAGCCATTTCTATCCAGTGTCCTAAGGGCATCACATCTATTAAAGTGGCGAGTTCCCAATAAAACGGCATTCCTGGTAAACCCAGCGTCACAGCTAGACTGTAGACAAAAGCAACGGTAATTGCTAAGGCCACTAACGTCATCATGCCAATGCGGGAGTGCAGTTCTCGCCACGCTCCTTGGATAAATACCCAACCACCGTAAAAATAAAGAACCACTGATAGAATCGGACTAACCCAAGCGGAGCCAGGAAACTGTATGGCTTGGTAGTTAAACCACCCTTGAAAATGAGGATCGAAGTAGAGGATGGGAAGAGTCAGCAGCAGGCTAATGAAAAAGCGCCGCTTAAACATCTCCAAGCTGTGTCCGGAGTGTTTATTATGTCCTTGATGTCGGTTATTTGTGACTGCTGTGGTGTTCCATTTCCAGGAACCTCTAAGGTTAGGTAGATTATTAAGCCGATATGATTTTGCGCAATTTTTCTAACGAGATTTTGAGTTTGCAGCTACTATTTCGCAGTCAAAAGAGCAATCAGTACAGTTAGCGATCAAAACTAAACCGACCGTTGACCTTTTCACCTCCAATATCTGCAGTAACTCTCACTTGATACTGACCAGTAGCTTTGTCAGTCAGCACAGCAGTATAGTGTTTGTCACTGGCATCATAAGTGAAAGGGATTGTTTTCTGCTTGCCATCAGGCAGTTGAACATCAGCTGTCACTTTGGCGTTAGGAATTGTTTGGTGATTGTCGCCTTTTTGCAAATATAAATCCATATGAGTTCCATTCGACTCTTTCTTAGGTACAAACTCTAAGTGATAGGCTCCTGTTTCTATGACTTGACCACCTTTAGATGCACCATGTTCGTTATCTGTTTTGGCAGTAGGTGAAGCTGGAGTTTTAGTACTTGATGAATTATTTGTAGAAGCCGAGGGATTGTTTTCTGTATTACCTGCTTGATTGCTATTACTACAAGCTCCTAAAAATATTAATCCAGTACTTGCTAAAACAACAAAGCTAATTTGTAATGATTTCATTTGTTTACTCCTTATCAATTGTGAATAATTTCAAAATAGTATACAAAATAGTATAAAAATATTCTCATGATATCGCACTTTGGGTGACCTCAATATTTTGCATTAGCGTACTCTTTTGATTAACTAACTAATTTGCCGAACTGAGAATATAAATAAAGTGAATGCTGTAGAAGTAAATAATCCCCCAATAACAACCGCTGCTAATGGCTGCAAAGTCTGCTTATCAGCGCCAGTACCAATTACTAGTAGAACTATTCCCAAAGCAGATGATAAAGCGGTCATGAAAATAGCAACCAATCGCTCCATAGAACCTTAAACTAAAACTTTCTATCAAGGCATCGCACTTGCTAGTTTATGGTTTTAACTAATAGCAATCCGTTGCGAGTAGCCACATCAAAGAGAGTAATGAATCCCATCATAGACGCAATAGAAATAATAACGCTACCCCAGGCAACAGAAATTTCACCACCTACTAATGCTAAAGGTAAATTAATCATAATCATTACTGTTGCAGGAATTGATTTAACAGCAAAGTGAATCAAGACTGTGATAGCAACCAAGGCTAGAATCCCAGCCCAAAATTAAAGTTTGTGTAGCTTGTTCTTGTGCTTGAATTGAATATTTGCTTTGATGAGATGAGCGAGCATCAACGGGCGATCGCAGACATTATTCGCCGCGATCCGAACGTAGAAGCTATAAACTCTAGTGTGGGTGCAGGTGGTTCCAATAACACAGCAATGCTGGTCGAATATTTATAAAACTCAAACCGCGATCGCAGCGCCATAAGAGTGCAGCTTGACCCCAATCAACTTGATTTGCTGTCTGTTCCTTCGGCTAATGGTCAGCTTACACCCCTCAATTTCGGACTGTTGGCTGCTGTGACTATTTCTTTTAACCTCAAATCAGGAATGTCTTTAGGTAGCGTGACTGATAAAATTGAGGAGCTTGCTCGCCAAACTTGACCAGCAAGCATCAGTACTAGCTTCCAAGGAACTGCACAGATACTGCTTGTAATTGCAATTGCGGTTATCTACATGGTGTTGGCAATTCTCTACGAGCTTCAGCGGGGTTTGGCGCCTTGGTAACTTTAATGCTGTTCGGGATTGACTTGAACGTGTATGCTTTTGTGGGCATTATCTTGCTCATCGGTATTGTCAAGAAAATGATATTTTGCAATGGATGCACGGCGCCATGAAGGCAAGCAGCCTTTTGAGGCTATTTATCAAGCTAGTTTAGTGCGATTCCGTCCGATTATGATGACTACAATGGCTGCATTGATGGGTAGTTTACCAATAGTCCTTGGTTTGGGTGCAGGTTCTGAATCGCGTCGTCCTTTAGGTTTAGCTGTGGTTGGTGGTCTGTTGTTTTCCCAACTACTGACGTTATATATTACCCCTGTCTTCTATACCTACATGGAAGCTTTGCGTCGCCAGTTCAAAAAGCGCAGCCAACAAACTTCTTCACTTGTTTCCGAAGTATCTCGGATTTCGAAGTAGTGATCTTTACTATAAAAGGGCAGAAAGTTTTTGGAAGGCACAGGAAAGTTCCGAAAGAACAAACTTTATCCAGTCCTTTACTTGCAAGCGTGGGGAACCTTCTAACAAGAGGTGAGTGTAATTAATGCCTTCTTTAAAGATATTAAAATAAAAATACAAAATTTCACGATGCTCTTGTTTGTCGCCTTCGTACTCTTTCCAAGCTCCCGGTAGGGATAGCAGCAATTAATTTCTGCGTATATTCTTCCTGGGGGTGACGATAAAGGTTTTCAGCTATACCTTGTTCTACGATTTGACCGCCATTCATGACCAGAATGCGATCGCTCATAAATTTCACCACACTCAAATCGTGGGAAATAAAAATATAAGTTAAACCAAATTCATTTTGCAATTGTTTGAGCAAGTTCAGTACTTGCGCTTGCACCGATACATCCAAGGCCGAAACTGATTCATCGCAGATGATAAACTTGGGATTAACAGCCAAGCAACGGGCAATACAAATCCTTTGTCGTTGACCGCCAGAAAATTGATGGGGATAGCGATTCATGGCGTCCGCACTCAAACCCACCCTCTCTAACAAATAAGCTACCCGTTCTCGCCGTTGTCGCTTTGTTCCCAACGAGTGTATAACCAAAGGTTCAGCTATTGCTTCCCCCACTTTCATGCGCGGATTGAGGGAGCTGTAGGGATTTTGAAAGATAATTTGCATTTCTCGCCGCATTTTTTGCAGAGCTTCGCCTTTGAGGGTAGTAATATCTTTTCCTTCAAAAAATATTTGACCGCTCATTGGTTGGAGCAGTCCCAGCAAGGTTCTGCCCAGGGTAGTTTTACCACAACCCGATTCTCCCACCAATCCTAGGGTTTCTCCCCGCTTGACATCAAAAGATACACCATTGACGGCCATATGATATCTTTTTATACCGCCCAGTATTCCCTTAATGGGAAATCCAACCTTGAGGTCGCGCACTTGTAATATGGGCTGTTCTTGTTCTAGGATTGTTAATCTTTGGGCTATTTCTTCTGGTGTCCAATCGGGAGGTTCCGTGGGTTCTTTAGCTTGCACGATCGCTTGTCCGGTGGGTAGTTCCTCTATGCTCATGTAATCAGCAACCGTGAGCAGCTTGCGGGGACGGCGGTTGAGTTTGGGGCGACAAGCTATTAAACCTTTGGTGTAGGGGTGCTGGGGATGGGCAAAAATTTTGACTGCATCGTCAAATTCCACAATCTTACCTTTGTACATCACCGCAACTTTGTCTGCAACTTCTGCTATTAATCCCAAGTCGTGGGTGATGAAAATTAATGCCATGTCGCGACTGGCCTGCAATTCTCGCAACAAATCAATAATTGTCGCTTGTACGGTGACATCCAAAGCAGTGGTTGGTTCATCGGCGATTAGTATTAACGGATTGCAGGAAATTGCCATGGCGATCGTTACCCGTTGCAACTGTCCGCCAGAAAGTTCATGGGGGTAACGCTCTAGCATTGCTTCTTTGTGTTGTTGTACCAACTTCAGCAGCTTTTGTTCGTCTTGGGCGAACTGTAAGTATTGTTGCTTGAGCTGCTCGTCGCTAGGAAGCAGTTTCACTTCTTGCAGGCGCGCGATCGCTTGTTCTCGTGCTTGTTGTTTGGAAACATTTTGATGTCTTAAAATTGCTTCCACCAGCTGAAAACCAATTGTATACACTGGATTGAGCGAACTCATCGGCTCCTGAAAAACCATAGCGATATCGCCACCCCGATACAGCTGCATTTGTTGGGGAGGTAACTCTACTAAGTTGACAGGTTGACCGTTCTGTTGCGGATAAAACCAAATTTCTCCACCAGCAATTACGCCCGGCGGTTGCAGCAATCCCATTATTGCTAACGCCGTGACTGATTTTCCACTCCCTGACTCTCCCACTATCCCTAGAGTTTCACCGCGATGCAATTGAAAGGAGATATCATCTACAGCTGTAACAACTCTGCTATCAGCAATAAATTCCACTTGCAGATTGCGAACGTCTAGGATAGTCTCTCTCATAGAAGCTGGTGTTGATCTTAAGATTTAAATATATACAGAATTTTGACAACTACTTAATTTTTTTATTTCAACCTAACTTTTGTAAGACGTAAGATAGATTTTTTTGATTCTCGCACTTTTTTTAGGAAGACAGCAATACAAAACAGCTTTCTCCACCAGAGTCACTGAAATTTTCTTTTGTTGCTTGCGGCGTTCAAATCCCTGTCTCTACAACAACCACGAGCGTTGCAGTTTAAAACTCTTTGAAGTCAACTTCCTAATGGTGATTTTAATTTCCCTGGAGCAGGGATATTTGTAGCAAAAGGTGTTTTTGTCTTGTCGACCGCATATGGTTGCGAAACTCATAGGTGTAACGGATGATTTACTTCCTGCAGGTCTAGGAGAAATTCATCATCCGCTACAACTTAACTGACTGCCAAAAATTAAGTTCTAAAAGGGAATGTCGTCTATATCTGGTTCTTCATTGGTGACAGAGGGCTGAGCGGCAGTAGGATCGTAGTGTGGACTTGGCGCTATTGGTTGGGAGAAGTCTTTCAAAGATGGGGATGCGACACTAACTTTATTGGTCGCGGGAGTTGGTATAGAAGGTGATGGTTCGTAATTGGGAACCGCTTTAGATGCTGTGGTTGTTGCCGCCACTTTGGATGTCACACTGGTATTTTCACTGGAGTGGAGGGGATATATTTTTTGCAAAGTTAATTCCGCGCGTTTTTCTTTGAAACCTTCTGGGCGATCGATAGTGTGCATTCCCAAACGCCCTTCTACAAGCACGCGATCGCCTACGCGATAGTTCTGCTGTACTTCTTTGGCTAAATTTCCCCAACCCACTACTCTTAAAGTTCCTGGCGGTTCGCCTTCTCGCACGGCGGAAAATTGCACCAGCATTTCTGTCAGTTCCAACCCTTCTGGTGTGTAGCGGAGTTCCGGTTCTTTGATAATTTCCGCCATTAGTATGCAGCTATTCATTACATCCTCCTGACCTCAAAAATGCTAAGTGCCGATCTTTGGCTTTTTGCCTGGTATCCTTTCTTCAGGAAACAAGTCATGCTTTACACTTGCTAATACTGTAAATTCATCTACAATACCATCTTGCAAATTTTGTGTTTGTCTGCAGCAATTCATCAATGATTTCCACGTTTAAATATCCTTGGCTTTGAGACTGTTTTAGCATAAAAGCCAAGTCAGCATCTTCGTTTTCTTCTTTGCTCAATAGAACAAATGTATCATAAAATAGCTATTTCTGACCCAGATTAAGCTGTTGTCTTGACACGGGCAGGAAAAATACCATAGGCTATTATCCGTGCTGCCAAATGGCGCCACCAAGGTAAGCGCAGCCATGCTGGTAACTGCAATAGCCGGTCGGAGGTAAGAACGCGCTTGAGTAACCGCTGCTGCACAAAAGATTGCAACGCCTGGATAAACCGAGTTGGCAATTCCCTCTGCTGCTGAACCTTTGCTAAATCAGACAGTTCTATGCGTCCTTGTTGAAGCGGTTTGCTAAGAACATTGCTGGCGACAACAGCATCTTGAATAGCGTAATTAATACCAACTCCACCCACGGGAGACATGGTGTGGGCCGCGTCACCAATCAGTAGCAGTCCAGGACGATACCAGCGTTTGAGGCGGTTTGATTCTACTGACAAAAAAGCAATTTGCGACCAATCTTGCAAGTATTCCACGCGGTCTTGCAGTTCTGGTACTACCTCCACAAGAGATTTTCTCAAAGCTCCCAGACCAGCAGCACGAATTTCGTGATAACCACCTTTGGGAATGACATAGGCAATTTGCCATTGCTGACCACGGTCTAACATAGCTACGATGCGACCGCGACCGATACGCCCTATTCCAACTTCTAATAAGTCTTCTGGTTTTTTGGGTAGGCGAAACCACAGTACATCCATGGGTGGTGAAGTTTGGATCGATTCCAAATTAGCCAACTGACGCAAACGCGAATGGCGTCCATCAGCACCAACTGTCAGGATAGCTCGAATTTCATGCCAACCACCACTGCCACGATAGCGCACGCCGCGAATTATTCCATCTTCTTGGATCAGCTCCTGCACGTTTGCACCCATAATCAACTGAAAATTTGGGTACTTTTGGGCTTCAGCTGCGATAAATTCTAAAAATCTTGCTTGCGGAAGCATGGTAATGTAGGGATAGCGGGTATGGAGATGACTAAAGTCAGCCAAAGTGATGCTCCTCGCTGCCAAGGTGCGAACTTTGATTTGGTGTATTTTGGCATGAGGAAGTTGTAGCAAGCGATCGGCTAAACCCAGCTGCTCCATAATTTCCATCACTGATGGATGAATGGTGTCTCCTCGAAAATCACGATCGAAATTTTTATGTGCTTCCAACAAGACCGCGGCAATACCTTGACGTGCTAAAAGTAAAGCAAGAACCGCTCCTGCAGGTCCACCACCAACAATACAACAAGTTGTGGTGCGTACGTCTACAATGTCATCAGCAAAAGTTGAAGTCTGTGTAGAAGAAGGATTGGAACGAAGATGAGGAGCCATAAACACCATTCCCAGGATGTACTTTCTTCCAAGGTAGTGTGGTTGCAATGGGAAAAGCTGTTTTTTTACTTTTCGTAGTCACTACAAACGTGTATCATGGGCGCTAAAAGTTCTACATAGTTTATCCTGAGTTTTGAGGATAGATCGCCCTGCCTTCAATCCAACATCCAAAAATTAAACAATTGGTGACTTTGAATAATTGTGGTAGTTAACACTCGTGGCGCAGGTAATTTTAGAAAACGTATATAAAAGCTTTCCCTCTCAAAAAGAGCAAAAAGTTGCTCTACCAACCCAACTGACCTCTATATCCGAGTTAGATCAACAACAAGCAACTGTTCGCAAAGGAACGGATAGTGTTAATGTTTTGCGGCGGATTAATTTGACTGTTGCAGACGGCGAGTTTATGGTGCTGGTGGGACCTTCTGGTTGTGGAAAAAGCACCTTGTTGCGGCTGATTGCAGGATTAGAGACGATTACTGGAGGCAATATTTGGGTAGGCGATCGCCTGGTCAACGACCTTCCGCCCAAAGAACGAGATATCGCCATGGTATTTCAAAATTACGCCCTCTACCCCCACATGACGGTGTACGACAATATTGCTTTTGGATTGCGACGGCGTCCGGGAGAAAAAAGCCATAAATTCTCTAGTGTCGAAAATCTCTTGGTAGGTATGACAAAGAATCTACCAAAAGGACTGCGCTACGTTTCTGAAAAAGAACGGATCGTCTCCGAACGAGTACGCTACGTTTCCCAACTGTTGCAGATCGAAACTTTACTCGATCGCTTTCCCAAACAACTATCTGGAGGACAAAGACAACGAGTTGCTCTCGGACGGGCGATCGCCCGCAATCCGCAAGTGTTTTTAATGGATGAACCCCTTTCTAATCTAGACGCTAAACTGCGCGCGGAAACTCGCGCCCAAATTGTCAAACTGCAACGCCAACTGGAAACGACAACCATTTACGTTACTCACGACCAAACAGAAGCAATGACAATGGGCGATCGCATCGCCATCCTCCACCAAGGTCAACTTCAACAGGTGGACCGACCTTTAGAAATTTATCACCGTCCAGCTAATCTTTTTGTTGCTCAATTCATTGGTTCGCCACCGATGAATTTTATTCCTGTGGAGTTTCACGCTCCCTTGCTGATCGCTAATGGCGATTTTCGCTTGACTTTGGCAGATTTTTGGGCTAGTGCTTTGCAAAAATACGACCGACGTAAGTTCCTGATTTTGGGAATTCGTCCCGAACACTTCACTTTGAGCGTTCCTGCTACTAAAAATTTGCCAGTGCAAGTGGAATTGGTAGAAAATCTTGGCAATGATTCTTTTATTCGGGTAAAGATACTAGGATCTCATTTTCAACAATTTCCCGGTTTTGACAACTTTCTGCAGGTGCGAGTTCCTGCAGATCGCTTTGTACGTACGGGGGAACAATTGTGGTTATCTTTTTCCTCTGAAAAAATTCACTTTTTCGACCCAGAAACGGAATTAGCGATATATCCCCAAGGGTAGGAGCAACAATATTTTTTAACTACCAAATACTTGCGGCCAAGTTGTAAGTAAAAAAACGACAACTGCTGCGATCGCAAGCAACCCCTGAATTAAATTGCCAATCGCCGTACCTGCGACAATTCCCACGCCTGCTTTTATAGCCATCAAAAAATCCCGTCGGTACAAAAACTCACCAACGATCGCTCCCAACAGCGGTCCCAGCAACATTCCCAATAAAGGTCCGCCCACAGGCAAAGTTGGCAACAATCCCAAAAATCCGGCAATAAAACCAATTATTGCTCCTATTTGCCCCCATTTGCTAGCACCTGCTTTTTTTGCACCCCAGTAACCAGCTAAAAAATCTACTCCCACACTCAAAAGCAAAACGATAACCGCAACCGTCAGCGGTACGCCAATCGCAGCAAAGGAACCTCTGACCAATCCCCAGATAACAATGGCAATTAAAATTAAACTTGCTCCCGGAATTCCAGGAACTACAGAACCAATAATGCCTGCAATCATTAAGGCCACAAGCAAAAAGTAGATGATTTGCATAAGTTTTGATTGTGAAGAAGGCACAAAAAAAGGGATTTGACATTAATTTTGATTGGCGTTAGCTATTAGCCATTTCTTCGTTGAAAGTAACAGCTAATTTATCTGCAATTGCCGCGATCCAATTTTCGTCTTGTTTGGTGTAACTGCGGGGAGCATTTGCTCCTAATATTAAGGCTCCTTGATTACCAATGGGTTGACAAATTACTCCTTGGGTATTTTCTGGTAGATAATCAAATTCTATTTTACCCGGATACACTTTTAAATCTACTAAATAAACTGGCTGTTGTTTTTCTAGTACTCTTTTTAAAATCGGCCCTGGTACTACTTCGGATTTTGGACTTAAAATGCCTCGTCGTAATAAAACTTTACCTTGATAAAAAACTACCAGCGATCGCGTCACCGTATTGGTTAACAATATATGGGATGCCCAAGCTAATTCTGTTTTTACCCTTGCTGGCAATTCCGGAGCAAGTACGAACCCTTCTTCTCCAATTAGTTCTACTGTCTCAGGCGATCGGGGTTGTACCTGCTGCCAAATTAAACCAGTCAAAATTAGTACCGCACTTAAAATCACACCTAGCACGTCTGCACGCGCTTGCGAATCTGTCAGCTCGGGTGTTAACACACGATTGACAAGCAAAAGTACAGCGCCCAAACCACCAACAATGATGGGTAGACGCCGCAAAACGCGATTAGGATCGGATTTTCTCATGTCTGAAATTTTTGAGTTGCTGTTCTACCTGTTTCCTATCGCTATGAGTTTTTCACTCCTCTCCCGGTTCGATAATGCGTTGAAATAAATAACCTGTACCTCTAGCTGTGAGAATTAACTCTGGATTGCTAGGGTCATCTTCTAATTTTGCCCGCAAGCGAGAAATATGAACATCTACTACGCGGGTATCAACATGTCGTTCTGGTGTGTATCCCCACACTTCTTGCAAGATTTCTGAGCGGGAAAAAGCTTCACCGGAGCGACTTACTAATAACTCTAGCAAGCTAAATTCCATGCCGGTTAAACGAATGCGTTCGTCACCCTTGTATACTTGCCGCTTGTTGGTATCAATTTTAATATTGCCAACGTGAATAACACCAGAACTGGGAATGCCAGAAGCGCCTGTTTTATCTACGCGCCGCAAAACTGAACGAATGCGGGCTTCTAGTTCCTTGGGGGAAAAAGGTTTAACTACGTAATCATCAGCACCTAGTTCCAAGCCAGTAATGCGGTCAGCCACATCTCCCAGGGCTGTTAGCATAATGATTGGGACGTCTGATTCTTTGCGTAATTCTTGGCAGACACCGTAGCCATCGAGCTTGGGCATCATGACATCCAACACTACTAGATCGGGGTCGGTTTTGCGAAAAGTTTCTAAAGCTTCTTCCCCATCACCAGCAGTTACCACATCGTAGCCAATCATGGAAAGGCGCGTTTCTAAAATTCGGCGAATACTAGCTTCATCGTCAACTACTAGAATTTTTTCTTTATGACTTTCCAAGTTTCTCAACGCTCCTTAACAAAAATTTTCATGATTAAGTTTTCATACCATAATATTAAAATATCATTCCATTCATGGGTTGGAAAAAAGCTGTAACTACCACCATTATTCAATTGTAATTCAGGTCGAATAATTAAGGAAAAATAAAGATTATTGAATAAGATTTAAGAATGGCAAAGCAAAAAACTTATTACGTTTGTAACGAATGCGGTGCAGAATCTCCGCAATGGTTTGGTAAGTGTCCCGCTTGCGGTACGTATAACTCTTTGGAAGAGCAAATTGCCATTCAATCTTCCACAGATATACCGAGTCGAGGAGTAAGTGGTTGGCATTCGCAACACAGAATCAGTAACTCAGGAAATAAACCAGCTAGACCCCGAGCGGCTTTAAAATTCGACCAAATTAGCGATCGCCAAGTGATTCGTTGGGCGTCTGGTTACGCAGAACTAGACCGGGTCTTGGGTGGCGGTGTTGTACCCGGATCGATGGTACTGATCGGAGGAGATCCGGGTATTGGTAAATCTACTTTACTACTACAAGTATCAAACCAACTAGCGCAGAAATATCGCATCCTGTACGTTTCTGGAGAGGAATCAGGACAACAGGTAAAATTGAGAGCTTCTCGTTTGGGAGTAACGCCAACGCTGAATGTTTTGGGTGACGATAACGGGAAAATCAAAGTCGCCGAACCGAAGAATCCAGATTTGTACGTATTGCCGGAAACAGATTTAGAAGAAATTTTAAAAGAAATAGATTCTCTCAAACCCCATTTAACGGTAATTGATAGCATTCAAACGGTGTTTTTTCCAGCCCTTGCTTCCGCACCTGGTTCGGTGGCGCAGGTACGCGAATGTACTGCTGCTTTGATGAAGGTGGCAAAGCACGAAGACATCACCATGTTAATTGTAGGCCACGTAACAAAAGAAGGAGCGATCGCAGGACCGAAAGTTTTAGAACACCTGGTAGATACGGTACTGTATTTTGAAGGCGATCGCTTTGCCTCTCATCGCCTGTTACGCACGGTCAAAAATCGATTTGGCGCCACTCACGAAATCGGCATTTTTGAGATGGTGGAAAACGGGTTGCGAGAAGTTCCCAATCCCTCGGAATTGTTTTTGGGAAATCGCGACGATCCTGCTCCCGGGACAGCAATTGTAGTTGCTTGCGAAGGCACGCGCCCGATTGTTGTAGAATTACAGGCATTGGTAAGTCCCACTAGTTACCCTTCTCCCCGTCGTTCCGCCACAGGTGTTGACTACAACCGTTTGGTACAAATTCTCGCTGTTTTAGAAAAACGAGTCGGAATTCCCATGTCCAAGCTTGATTCCTACGTTGCTTCCGCTGGAGGACTAAATGTGGAAGAACCAGCAGTCGACTTGGGGGTAGCGATCGCCCTTGTGGCCAGTTTCCGCGATCGCATCGTAGATCCCACCACCGTACTGATTGGCGAAGTAGGGTTAGGCGGACAAGTACGTGCTGTATCGCAAATGGAACTGCGACTCAAAGAAGCAGCAAAACTAGGATTCAAAAGAGCGATCGTACCGAAAGGTCAAAAATTTCCCGACCTGAATATCGAAATTCTACCAGTGGCAAAAGTTATAGACGCAATTATTGCCGCCATCCCCCAACACGCACTAGAAGATAGAGATTTAGAACCTAACGACGATTAAAACTCTTGGTCCTCAAAAACAAAAAGAACAATTAGTGACATTGATTACACAATGTCTTTACGCTTTTGCAACCCCAGCGCTACCAGTAGGTAAACCAAAGTGTGTATACCCAAAACTCCCCAATTTAAACCTAGATTATGCCAGTTTGACTCGTAAACAGCAGAAGTTTTAAAAATATTATCAAAAGATGGCAAACCTGGAGTCTTATCGGGCACCATGGCATTAACATCAACTAAAATTCCGTATGCCCCAACAGACCATCTACTAATTGTCAGCCATCCTAATTTGGCTGCTAAACCTTTCATTTCAAATAAGACCCCGGAAAGAATGATTTGGGGAATCATAATTAAAGGAAGAATACTATTTGCTTCGTTTTCACTTTTGACGAAAGCGGAAATCATTAAACTCAAGCTAGTACTGGCCAGCAAGGTCAAAAATGTGGTAATTGCTAAACCTAAATACCAAGGTAATAAATTAGATTCTGGTGATTGAAAACCAAATAAAATTGCTACAACAATTAATAAAGTTTGCAGCAGCGCTAAACCAGAACGAATTAAAATTTTAGAACCTAAATAAGGAAACAAGCCTAAATTAATCAGTCGTTCTCGTGCATAAATGGCTGCTTCTTTAATAATTTCGCGCACAGAACTAGAAAGACCTACCCAAATGCCAATACAGCTAAAGATGAACAATACCTTGAGTGCTAAAGGTCCTTGGGTAATATCTGGAGGTTGAAGTCTTTTGAGAGGCGTTTCATCTTTTAAAATCCACGCCGTCAGCGCGATCGCTATTGGTCCCGATACCAATGAAAAAATGATGCTGGCGCGATCGCGCAGTACCAATTGCAAATACCGCTGACTCAACAACCACAATTGTTTGAGCGGAGATATACCTGTGTGAATGCGAGGATCTACTTTAGAAGTGCGATCCTTACCAGCTTTTAATCGCGATTGAATATAAGTTTTGTATTCTGGTGATTGCAGATATTTGCGCGACCAATAGTCAACTGTGGCCGCAACATTCTTTCCATTGACTTCCTGGTCGAGTTTGATATAGATATCTGAAAAATACTTTAAATCTTCCGCTGGCATTTCAAAAAAGCGCAGAGCTTCCCGGGGAGGACCGTAGTAGCACAGTTTCCCACCTCTACCCAGAAAGGCAATGCGATCGCACACTTCAATATTTGCTGTTGCGTGGGTAACTAGCACCACTGTCCTTCCTTGAGCAGCTAGCTCCCGCAACAAGTGCATCATCTCTTTATCCAAACCTGGATCGAGACCAGAAGTTGGCTCATCTAAAAAGAACAATTTCGGATCGGCCAGCAATTCTACACCAATGCTGACACGCTTGCGTTGTCCTCCACTGAGATGGCGAATAAAGTTTGTTCTTACATGAGTGAGTTTAATTTGTTCTAAAGTAGTATCAACTACCCGCTGGACGTTTGTATCCGGTGGAAGTCTGAGTTTGCAAGCATAAGCTAAAACTTCTTCTACTCTTAGGTCTGGATGCACGATATCATCCTGAGGCACATAACCAATTTGCGAGCGATACACCGGCCAGTTTTGCCGTAAATTGTCTCCGTTTAGGTAGATCCTACCGGAAGATACCGGTTCAATTCCCAGCAAAGATTTCATTAAGGTGGACTTACCAGCACCACTACCACCTACCAAGGCCACTAACTGACCCGGTTCAATGACCAAGCAGATATCATTGAGGATAACTTTTTCTCGCCCTTGTTTGTCTTTGACCGTGCGCTGCAAGTTATGGACGTCCAAGCGAATTTGACTGCCAGTGTTTAATAATTCTAGGTAATCGGTGCGATACAGCAAGCTAAAAGGACCGATTTGAATTTTGCTTCCATCACTCAAACGGACGCGTTTAAAGACTCGCTCACCGTTGACAAAAGTACCGTTTGTGCTCAAGTCTTGCAGTATGTGTCCTCCCTGTCCATCTGGATAAATGGTGGCGTGCAAGCGAGATACTGTTGGCGCGTCTAACTGCATGGAACAGTAGCGATCCGGTCTGGGAGCACGTCCTAGTTGCACTGGCCATTCTTTCAGGCCTTTTAACACCAAGCGGCGATTACTGGAAACAACTGCAAAAGCTTCAACAGGACGAAAGTAAGCAAGTTGAATGCGGTTGTAAGGAGATTGTCCAATTTCCAGTTTGACGCCATCTTTTAAGAGATAGCCTTTAGTCGTATCGATTCGAGTTTGATTAACAAAAATCCCGTTCCGACTGGGAAGATTACCATCACCGTCAAAAATTCCGATAGTCTTCGCCTTCTTTTTTGAAGACTGCTTGCTTTCTGGAAAAAACTTCCCAATTTAAGGGTACTTCTAAATCTGCCCAATCGCGATCGCGACCCAACCGATGTTCGTCTTTTTGCAGCTCAAACCGCAGAATTTGACCTTGGTTATTTAGTTCCAAAAACGGTTTAGGACTAACAAGTGTAGCTTGCTCGTAACTCCCTGCCATGAGATCGATTGACCTAGATTATTAAAATTAAAGTCCTACCCGTAAGCTACAATACTAGCTGCTGAATTTACGGATAATTTTGCCCAGATGCAATTGCAATTGTTTTTTGTCTCACAAGCATTTCTAAACACGGATGTTAACTGCAACAACCGCTTATTGTTATGTATTTTCTTTCTTTAAGACATAAATTCTCAAATCCAGAGATAATCAAAGTTAAGATGACATTATCATAATTCTTCCTCGTTCTCGGTAATCTTTAATTATCTATAACAATTTAGTTATGAAAATTATTATTCTGCCACGTTTTTTTCTGTCGGTAGCATTAGTATTAACTGCATTAGCAACAACAGCATGCAATTTCAAACAAACAAACCACATCCCTGACAAACTCACCATAGGTCTGGTCAGCTACGGTGAAGGAAAAGTTTCTCTAGATAAGTACGAGCGCTTCAAAGATTATATCGGGTTAAAAACCCAGTCCATAGTAGAACTAGAACCAGCATATAACGAATTGCAAGCAATTGCTCAAATCCAGCACCGAAGATGGGATATTGTATTTGCAACTCCTGGTTTGGCAGCGATCGCCATCGGCAAAGAACTTTACATTCCTTTGTTTTCTATGGAGGGAGTTGGTAACAGATAACACTCCTTACTAATTGTGCGAGACGATAAACCTTTGCAAAAAATCTCAGATTTGGCTAACAAGACCATCGCCTTAGGAGAAACAGGCTCGGCTGCAGGTTATTATGTTCCTTTATACGACCTTTACGGCTTGACCCTGGCCCAAATTCGTCAAGCTCCCACACCAGAAACAGTTTTAGAGTGGGTTGACAAAAACATTGTCGATGCTGGTGCTATTTCTGACCAAGATTTCGAAATTTATCGCCGAAAATTTGCCACCAAGTTTAGAATTTTACACACCAGTCGGTGGATTCCCCCTGGAGTGGTTTTACTTGCACCAACGATAGAACGCAACCAACAGCAGCAAATTCAAAAAGCTATGAACGATGCGCCCGCTGACATTGCTGCTGACGCTGGTTATGTTCCAACTGCCAAAGTACCTAGTTATCAGGAATTTATTAAAATAGTCGAAAAAGTCAGACCCTTGGAAGCTAGGGTAAAGCAAACACCTGCAACTCTTCTACCTGAAGGTTCCCCTCAGCAAAGGTAAAGTTTATCAGCTATTTCTTAATAAAATTAAATAAGTTCTTGGCATATTTTTTGAAAAATAGCCTGATTAAATAATAGTTCTATAAACTCTGGAAGCAAATTAACTTTTTTCAACCTAACAAAATTCAACCTAACAAAATATGTATAAAACTTAAGTCTTTAGCAACTTTAGGAGCATAAAACCCAATTATTTTATCTATATAAGTAGAGCTAGGAGTGTTATAATATGTCTCAATCCCCCCTGATTAAATCAGAGATACCTTCAGGAACGATAATTGATAATCGTTATATTATCCAGCAGTTGCTAGGACAAGGAGGCTTGGGTCGAACTTGCCTGGCCCTTGATACTCGCCGCTTCAACGAACCTTGTGTCCTGAAGGAATTTGCTCCTCTCGGTACTGGAGAAGGGGGTTTAGAGAAATGTCGCAATTTATTTAAAAGAGAAGCGAAAATCCTTCATCAGCTAGAACATCCGCAAATACCCCGCTTTTTAGCCTGCTTTGAGGGAGACGGACGACTTTTTTTAGTACAAGAGTACGTTAACGGTAAAACCTACTCTACCCTTCTGCGAGAACGTCAAAACCAAGGACGTAATTTTTCTGAAGAAGAAGTAATTTGGTGGTTAAAGAGTTTGCTACCTGTTTTAGAGTATATTCACCAGCATCATATTATCCATCGAGATATTTCTCCCGATAATATTATGCTACCAGAAGGCAAGTCTTTACCTGTACTGATTGATTTTGGAGTTGGGAAGCAAATTGCTGACCTCAATGAAACTACAAACCCCAACCAAGCTATCTTCGTCGGCAAAATGTCTCTAGCGGGAAAAGTGGGATATGCTCCGCGCGAACAGATTAGCTTGGGACTGTGTTCTCCTAGCAGCGATCTTTATGCTTTGGGAGTCACAGCAGTTGTCCTGCTCACAGGTCGAGATCCCTCCTTTTTAATGGATCAGTACAGTTTGGAATGGAAATGGCGCTTCTATACTTACGTCAGCGATGATTTTGCGGCAATACTTAATAAAATGCTAGCGGACACACCCAAGCAAAGATACCAAACATCTCGAGAAGTTCTAGCGGATCTCGAGCGTCTTGGTCGTCCTCAAACTATACAGCAAACTACCGTGTTTGATATTCCTGCTGCTGGCTTGACTCCTGAATCAGAACCAACTTTAATTGTATCCAATACTGACAAGCCATCTCCGCCAACAACTGCGCTCTCAGCTTCTACACCCCAAACTTTTCACCAACAAATTTCCCCAACCCCCCAAAATCAAAAAACTTGCAAAACTCAACAAAATACTTCACTCAATCCAGCTTTTATCCAGCGTTGTCGCCAAACTTTAGCTTATTATATCGGACCCATTGCCAATTTAGTTGTGGAGGACATGCTGGGCGAGCATCCGCAGGTAACTCCTTACCAATTTGTAGAACTTTTGGCGGCAGAAATTCCTGAGACTGAGATGGCCCTTGAATTTACCAGACGAATGTTTTCCTAAAATAAAAATATTTAATTAAACTCCCGTACCGTGGGTGTTGCCATAAGGGCGTTTTAGCCGTTTCATAGCCATTTCTAAACTTAACTTCATGCGCTTAAAGGCTTTAGCAAGGTTACCAATTTCATCATTAGATAATTGCTCAAATTCAACATCCATGTGTCCGGTGCTAACTTCTTCTGCTACGCGAGTGATGCGTTTGAGAGGACGCACCACCTGTCGATTTAAAAAGACGTTAACTAAAAAGATAACAATGACAAAAACAACAGACACTAATCCGATAATAAAAACAGAAGATTGGTTGGCTTTTTGGATCACTTTGGTAGCTGGTACAGTGATGATCTGAGCACCAACTATTTCCCCTAATTTCCAGTTAAATCCACCAGCTGTACCGTAGCGAGCAATCATGCTTTTAGGCGCTCTTTCAGGCGTATCGTGACATTCCAAGCACTTTTGTTCGGAGACTATTAAAGGACGAGCTGTATAGAAAACATCTCCACCTGGTAGCGTTCGAAATCCACTCAGTTGTTTGAATTTGTTGTCTTTTCTAAATCTCTCGATAATTTGTGTTTCAAAACTATCGGCTTTATCTCTCAAATTTGTTGGATTCAGGGTTGCTTCTTTGTAAAAAAAGTCTCGATAGCCGGGTTTGTTTCGCAAATTCTCAAAAACTTCTCTGGCCGAATATCCAGGTACGCTTTGCGGTAAAAATTCAGTATTTAATTTATCAACTAATATGGGATTAACTTGACTGCTTGTGTATTGGCGAACAGAAATCATAGTTTCCATCAGCATAAAAGCTGTGGAGGTAATTTCTTCTTTGGCATTTTGTCTGAGCAGGTAAGATAAAGCAAGACCGCTCAAGCTCAAACCCACTATTAAAATTACCAGTAGTAGAATTGTAAATTTTTGTCTCAACTGCAAGTTCTTTAACATAATCAAAGCTCGCTGAAAAATGCTAAAAAGTTTTGCCTATAACGTTATTTTTATCAAGTAGTTTCAAATAATATCTCTGCCCCTCAAAACAGAGAGAATTTTTACCCTTGTTTTTGACACTTGTAAGTATAGTACACGTAAAAACAGGCGATCGCATGCGGTCTTGAATATTGTTTGGAAAATAAATTTAATTTTACTTAAGTTAATTTTTGCGAACCGCAAGCATCGTTTAATAAATCTATACAAATTGCCAGATGTAGTCTTACCTCACAAAAAACTTCCTGGAAAGCTTTTCAAAACTCTATTTCTGTTGTTGGTTTGAATACCACACCGTCAAAATAGCATCCTCCCTGCTGCATCTTTTTCAGAAGTTAATTAAAAAATTTTAATCAAGTTTATAGTCTTGATATTTTTTCAAAGCTTCACCTGACTCTATTTATTTCCAGAATATGGAAGAATTTTCATGCTATACTTGTTACACGAGTTTATGAGTTTATAGTCACTAAATTTATTTTCCCTTTTTCAACAAAAAAGTCTCCAGCAGAGATTGGAAGTTGAGAAATCACTCGAGCACGTGATGCAAACTTTACCTATTCAAAGGGAGAGGCGATTTCAAGATGATGGCATAAAATCCCCTTGGAAACTATATTGGGCTGTCATGTCAAAATAAATAGTAGAATCTAATTGCAATACTAATGGTCTGGCATCCGGGGCAGCGGTTATTTGGGGGACGCTTTATTATCGAAAGAAAACTAGGTGAAGGTGGAATTGGTATCACTTATCTCGCCACAAATGAACATGGTGAGTTACGGGTAATAAAAACCCTAAAAGAGGAAATCCTTAATAACCCCGCCTGGAGACCCCACCGAGATAAATTAAGGCTAGACTTTCGAGATGAAGCTGTAAGGTTGGCTGTATGTCGCCACCCCCACATAGTACAAATAGAAAATATCTTCGATGAAGGAGCTACGCCTTGCATGGTAATGGAGTACATCGAAGGCGAGGACTTGGGAAGGCGTCTGCGGCGGGTAGGAGTATTGGCAGAATCAGAAGCACTGCTGTACATCCGGCAAATTGGCGAGGCCGTAGCGATCGTTCACCGTAAAGGCTTGTTACATAGGGATATCAAGCCACGCAACATCATGATCCGCAGTGGCAAATCAGAAGCAGTCCTAATAGATTTCGGTATTGCCAGAGAATTTATTCCTAACGTTATTCAAAAGCATACAGTTTATCGCACTCCTGGTTACGCTCCCCCCGAACAATACGAATTAGAAGCACCGCGGGGAGAATACATTGATATTTACGGTCTAGCTGCTACTTTATACACCTTGGTAACTGGAGTAGTACCAACCAGTGCGGATGAAAGACGTCAAAACATTCCTCTAGAATCTCCAAAACACTATAACCCCAACCTCAGCAACAAGACCGCTTATGCAATTTTGCGGGGAATGGAATTTCAGCACAAATATCGTCCCCAGACCGTACAAGAGTGGCTGAATTTATTGGATTCGGAGTTTGGGGAAAATTTAATTCTCCCACCTTCCACAACAACCATAACTGCCGAAACAGCATCTCAAAGAAATGTTTTAACAGGGCAAACACAATGGCAGTGTACCCATACCCTCAAAGGTCACACTAGCATGGTCCAGGCTATTGCCATCAGCCCTGACGGACAAACGATCGCTAGCGGTAGCAGTGATAACACTATTAAACTTTGGCAACTAAGTACAGGAAAACTACTGCGCACGTTTGGTCGTTGGTTTTCCGGTCATTCCAGCATGGTTCAAGCTGTTTGCTTCAGCGCTGACGGGGAACTTCTTGCTAGCGGTAGTTGGGATGAAACTATTAAATTGTGGCTTGTTAGCTCTGGTAAACAAGTCTGCACCTTTAAGGGTCACACCAACTGCGTGAATTCTGTGGTTTTTAATCCAGACGGACAGTTAATTGCTAGTGCTAGCGCTGATTGCAGCATCAAGATATGGCAGGTAGTTTCCGGAAGAGAAATTCGGACTTTAACAAGTCACAGTGACTCTGTGTGTGCTGTTGCTTGGAGTCCAGACGGGGAAACTTTAGCTAGCGGTGGTGCTGACTATACCGTAAAACTTTGGCATGCAACCACAGGCAGAGAAATTCGTACTCTTGTAGGTCATTCCTTTTTTGTCAACGCCGTCGCCTTTAGTCCAGACGGAGAATTTCTCGCCAGCGCCAGCAGCGACTGTACGATCAAATTGTGGCAAGTAAATACAGGCAAAGAAATTCGTACCTTCACCGGACATTTTAACTCAGTATGGTCAGTTGCTTTTAGCCCGGACGGTCAACTGCTAGCTAGCGGTAGTTGGGATCAAACTATTAAAATTTGGCATGTGAACACAGGTAGGAATATTTTTACTCTCACAGGTCATTCTAATTACGTCAGAGCAGTTGCCTTTAGTCCTGATGGAAAAACCTTAGTGAGCGGAAGCGATGACGACACGGTAAAAATTTGGCGATCGCAAGCCTACTGCGGCTAAGTTTATAGCCTCTTGTATAATTGGGAAAACGACAAACTTTAAAAATATTTTTTTATGGGCTTTGGTATTGGCGATTTATTTTGGATCTTTTTGCTTTTGTCGTCACTGCAACCTATTTGGCAGAAACGTCAAATCGAGTATCGTCGCTTCCGCACTATCCAAGAATTTCAACAGCAGCGCAAAAGCCGAGTTATTTTACTCATTCACCGCCAAGAGTCTATCAGTCTGCTAGGAATTCCCATATCGCGCTACATTACTATTGAAGATTCCGAGCAGATTCTGCGAGCTATTCGCCTCACTCCCCCGGAAATCCCCATTGATTTAATCTTGCACACTCCTGGTGGTTTAGTCTTGGCAACCGAGCAAATTGCCAGAGCATTAATTCGTCATCCCTCCAAAGTAACGGTGTTTGTACCCCATTACGCCATGAGTGGCGGTACCATGCTTGCCCTTGCTGCCGACGAAATCATCATGGACGCTAATGCCGTTTTAGGACCAGTCGATCCTCAACTGGGGAACTTTCCCGCTGCTAGCGTTCTCAAAGTGCTAGAGGAAAAGCCCATAGCTGAAATAGATGACCAAACCCTAATCATGGCCGATCTGGCACGCAAAGCTATTCAGCAGGTACAGCGTTTCGTCCGGACTTTGCTTAAAGATAGCATACCCAAACAGAAAGTCAAGCCAGAAAATATTGAAAATATCGTTGATGCTTTGACTACTGGAAGAGTTACCCACGACTATCCCATCACCGTGGAAGAGGCAACAGAAATGGGCTTACCTGTAACGGTAGGACTACCTCGCATTGTTTACGAACTAATGGAGTTGTATCCCCAACCACAAGGCGGACGTCCTACCGTGCAGTACATTCCCATGCCTTATGACGATCGCCGCCCGCTTTTACCGATTCCCAAGGGAAGACCGTTAGAAGAACCAGAGCAGAGAATGTAACTGACACAAAAGAAAGTTCCCCACACTATAGTTAAAGTTTAAATAAATTCAGGGACGACGTCGTCTTAGTAGCATCTGCTAGGGCACGGGGAACTCACTTCCTTGTGCCTTTTCTAGGTCCAGCCATACTAATAGCCCTTAATCAGTCCCCTACACCCCACTGGGCGAGCGTGTGGGGACTCGGGGCATAAAGTATAAAATTCAACAACTAACTACCGCGCTACGATCGCATTGACACTTAAGGAGTTGTTGTCGGTGTTGCTGTTGATGTTGGCGTGGGAGACGTCTTGGGGGTAGTTGTTGTTCTTGGCGTGGGAGACGTCTTGGGGGTAGTTGTTGTTCTTGGTGTGGGAGACGTCTTGGGGGTAGTTGTTGTTCTTGGCGTGGGAGACGTCTTGGGAGTAGTTGTTGTTCTTGGTGTTGGCGATGCTGTCGGTGTCGCTGTTGATGTAGGAGTAGCTGCAGGCTGTTTCAAGATTTCCTTTGCTTCTTTATCAAGCCTTTGACGTAACGCTAAATCAGCTATTCCTGTTTCTTTGAGTCCTACTTTTTTCTGATATTGTCTTACAGCCGCTTCCGTTTGCGGTCCGTAGTACTGATTTTTAGGAAGGGGAGTAGCGGGCTTGAGGACTGCATTCAAGTTTGCTTGTAAAATTTCCACAATTTTCGCTGCGAAATCTTGGGTTTTTGGTCCTGCAATCCCATCAGCAGGCTGGATTTTGTACCCCTTTTGAAATTCCTGAATAGCTTTTTTAGCATCTGCAGCTGTCAGAGGCGCATCTGATACTTGAATGTTATAACCCAGTCCGTGCAACAACGCACGAAATTGTCGGGGAGTATAATTACGTTGGCGTACAGCAATAGCAGAGTCAGCGATCGCTACACTTGCTGCCATTAAACAGACAATTGCTATGCTCGCGCTTGATTTTCCAAACCCACACCACATAAGTTAAACTCCTTTTGGTGAATTTTGCAAAACATGAACGTAAACAGATGCTTTGTAAATTTATTTCACATCTGTTTCCTTGATTATTAATGATTTTGATTCATTTTGCCTATATCAGTTAAAATTAGTTAGTTTTTCAGTTTCGACTTATCCATATTATCCATACTAAGTAGTAATTTTTATACCAACCTAAGTAAATATTATCAACATACGTAACTGACTACTTGGCTAAAAATTTTGCCAGCGAAAAATAAATGGTTAAACAAAAATTACCCCGGCAGCCTTACTACTTGTGGATAGAACGGTTAATGGCAATTATTGCCACCATAAATTTAGGACTAGTTTTGTTTAATTTGAGTTACATTCCTTGGCGTGATTTCTACTTGCGTTATCTTCCAGAGATTGTTCGCATCTACGATCCTGTTAAAGGTATTGAACCCCACAGAGAAACGGAAAGATACCTCCAAACTGTCGAGCAACTGCAACAGGCGGTAAGCAAGAACGGACTGGAGTCACCGCTTGCAAATGCAAAACTGGAGAAACTCACCCAGCTGAGCATCGAAATGATTAATAACGATCCGTTTGCGGCAGCGGGGAAAAGCGGTACTTTGGAAAAAATCAAAAATAAAATGCGCGATCGCCTCCAGCAAGAATCTGCCAAACAAGCCTTTGCTACTTTCTGGAGTCAGAAGTATTTATTGCAACATGGCTGGCTTCAAGAAATTAATTTTTTTAATCAACAAATTCGACCTTTAATAGCTAGTAACTACTTTCGACAACTCGGAGAAAACGGCCAGCCTATCGATCGTTTTTGGATGATTGATTTACCGTTTGTATTGGTATTTGCTGTAGAATTTGTTGCTAACGCCTACTATATAAAAAACGCTATCATACTTTTAGCTGGTTAAATGCTATTCTCTGGCGCTGGTACAATTTATTCTTATTGCTACCATTTTGGCGATGGTTGCGAGTTATACCGGTAACGATCCGCCTCGACAAAATAAAACTATTAAATTTGCAACCGCTCAGACAACAAATTCATTTGGGCGTGATCGTAAGTTTTGCAGAAGAAATTACAGAAATCGTTATTGTAAGGGTAATTAACCAGCTGCAAAATTCAATACAAACTGGCGAAATAGCTGGCTGGCTTTTCAAACAAGAAAGCTTGCGTCCCTACATAGATATAAATAATACTAATGAAATAGAAGCGATCGCTACCATCTTGACAGAAACTATTATCTATAAAGTCTTACCGACAATCAAGCCAGAGGTAACCGCCATTTTACGCTACAACATTTCTGAAGCATTAAACAATGCTCCCGTCTCCCGTACCTTGCAACAAATTCCTGGTGTCACGCGCATAGAAACTCAACTGAGCGAGCAACTAGCAATTCAAATTGCCACTAATCTTTACAATGCTTTAGTCAACGTTGTCGAAGACCCCATCGCTGCCAAACTCTGGAATCAACTAATTCAAAGCTTTTGCCAAACCTTGGGAACGGAAATACAAAAGCAACAAGTACTTTCACAATTACAAAGCCTGCTTGTAGATTTTTTAGAGGAAATCAAGATCAACTACGTGCAACGGCTCTCCCAGGAAGATTTTGAAAAAATTGTAGAGCAGACCAGGCAACTACGGGGCACGTATATGCCTGCTGCTACCAGGCAGCAGCTTGATAGCAAACAATCCCTCTAAAGAAGAACGAGTATTGATGTGGGCGCAGAAATTTCTATCTAGAGATAGAGAAAAAAGAAATTATTTCTTGCTTCATTTCCTTGCTAAAATGCGCTAAACTCGAAGTGGAAGCAAATCAACACTGATTTGCCACAAGACTTCTTGGAAGATATCCCTATCGCAGGAAGTGGGTAGTGACCCACTTTTTTTGTTGGAGTCGTCACATGGCTCATCCCTTAGTCTCACAAATTCTAGATTTAGCTACACCAGTAGCAGAAGAACTAGGATTGGAAGTGGTTGGAGTAGTTTTCCACACCAACCAACGTCCGCCAGTTTTGCGAGTAGATATCCGCAATCCTCACCAGGACACTGGTTTAGACGATTGCGAGCGGATGAGTCGCGCTTTAGAAGTAACCTTAGACAAGGCGGAAATTATTGCAGATGCCTACATCTTGGAAGTGTCCAGTCCCGGTATCTCCCGGCAACTGACAACAGACCGAGAGTATATTTCCTTTAAAGGGTTTCCCGTGATCGTTTCTACTTTTCCACCTTACGAAGGACAGCAAGAGTGGACTGGTCAGTTAATTCGCCGAGATGAGACATCTGTTTACCTCAACCAAAAAGGCCGCGCGATCGCTATACCCCGCGTTCAAATTACTAAAGTGCGGCTGGATGAGCGTCGATAAACAAACAAGGACTAAAGCTTAGGGGCTAGAAGTTAGGGACTAGAGGTAAGGAACTAGAGACTAGAACAAGCAGAAAAAACGGCACCCAACTGCTTTTTTCTAGTCCCCAGTCCCAAATCCCTTTCTTTTTAGTCCCTTATCCCTATTTTTTCAGGAGTTCGCTTATGTCAATGGTAAGTTTACCAGGATTAAAAGAGTTAATTGAAAGTATAAGTCGGGAGCGTAATTTACCTAAAATTGCAGTACAAGCAGCCATAAGAGAAGCACTGCTAAAAGGATACGAACGTTATCGTCGAGCCCAGAACCTAGACAAAAAACATTTCGACGACGATTACTTCGATAATTTTGACGTGCAACTAGATATAGAAGAAGAAGGTTTTCGTATCGTTTCTACCAAAACCATAGTTGAAAAAGTTACCAACAGCGACCATGAAATAGCCCTCCAACAAGTTCAAGAAATGGGAGGAGAAGAAGCACAACTAGGACAGGAAGTAGTACTGGATGTCACCCCAGACCAAGGAGAGTTTGGGCGAATGGCTGCAATGCAAACCAAACAAGTCTTGGCGCAAAAACTGCGGGATCAGCAACGCCAGCTGATTCAAGAAGAATTCCAAGACTTAGAAGGTACCGTATTACAAGCAAGAGTACTGCGGTTTGAACGGCAATCTGTAATCATGGCCGTAAGCAGTGGCTTTGGTCAACCCGAGGTAGAAGCCGAACTACCAAAACGCGAACAGCTACCCAACGATAATTACCGCATCGGTGCTACGTTTAAAGTTTATTTGAAAAAAGTTTCTCAAGGACAACAACGAGGACCGCAATTATTGGTATCGCGTGCAGATGCGGGCTTGGTAGTTTATTTATTTGCCAACGAAGTACCAGAAATAGAGGACGAAGTCGTGCGAATTGTCGCAGTAGCGCGGGAAGCTAACCCCCCATCCCGCCACGTCGGACCTCGAACTAAAATTGCCGTAGATACCCTCGATCGAGATGTAGATCCGGTAGGTGCTTGTATAGGAGCCAGGGGATCGCGAATTCAAGTGGTAGTAAATGAATTGCGGGGTGAAAAAATCGATGTAATCCGCTGGTCACCAGACCCTGCTACCTACATTGCTAACGCTCTTAGTCCAGCAAGAGTAGATGAAGTGCGCCTCATGGATCCAGAAACAAGACAAACTCACGTACTTGTAGCAGAAGATCAGCTGAGTTTAGCAATTGGTAAAGAAGGACAAAATGTGCGCTTGGCTGCTCGCTTAACCGGTTGGAAAATTGATATCAAAGATAAGGCTAAGTACGATTACGCAGCTGAAGATGCTAAATTTGCCGAAGCAAGAGCAAAATATAGACCACAAGAGCTAGATGAAGAAGTAGAAGATGCAGAAGATGTGGAGAAGGAGGAATTAAAGTATAAAAATCGAGAAGAAGAACAATACGCTCCCGAGAAGGAGTAGTTTCAGAAAGTATACGGAATTTTTAGTAGCTTCAAAGCTCTGCTAACTCAGCTTATGAAACCTAACTATCGACGTTGTCTGAGTTGTCGTCAGGTAGGTCCTAAAAAAGAGTTTTGGCGGATTGTCCGCCTGTTTCCCTCTGGGCAGGTACAATTAGATGAGGGTATGGGGCGTTCAGCCTATATTTGCCCAAATCCAGACTGCCTGAGTACAGCTCAGAAAAAAAATAGACTCGGACGAGCGCTGCGTGCTTCCGTACCAGAGGCACTGTATCAAACATTGTGGCAGCGTTTAGCCTCCTCGAACGAGATTCAAAAACCAAATTAACTTCACACAGCTTTTGCACTGTGTCGATAGCTAGCTGCTTGGCAAGCACCATCGGTCATATGTGTATTATGCTAGAAAATAGTGCCAAAATAGTAAAAGGGTGTCTGGCAAATCGCTCTTATATACCATAAGAAGCGAAGCAACACTCAAAACAAGATTTACGCTCAATGTGTTGTGGAAGACTCAGAATCAGCAAAACAAAAATCCCAAAAATTGCAATCTGGTAGCGCCCACGCGCAGTCAGGCGTCAACCAAAATCCTTGGTGGCGATGCCAGCATTAAACCGAAACATCTCTCTTTCCTGATTGGAGGCACCGGCAAAAAAACGGCAACCCAAACACAGTAATCATAAGGATGGAGATGTCGCACCTGCTGGCACCCATCCGCTAAAACTGTAAATTATAGGGGAAGAGTGGATGAACAACGGTAAAGTTAGAATTTACGAATTATCAAAGGAATTGAATTTGGATAACAAAGAGCTATTAGCAATTTGCGACCAGCTCAATATTGCGGTCAAAAGCCATAGCAGCACAATTACAGAATCGGAAGCGGAACGAATACGTTCCCAAGCAGAAAAACTGGCAGCAACACAAGTGATGCCGAAAAAAGATCATCACGGTGCAACCAGTCAAAAACAAAATACACTACAAACAAATTTGCGCCATCGTCCTGCTGCATCTCAAAAACAAGAATTGCTAGAAATTCGCAAACCAATACCACCGAAAAATACTGCCGCCAACGCCCCGGAAGCGTCGGCTGCTACCGATAGTCAATCAAGTTCTTCTGAGCTTAATCCTCCACCTTCCAGACCCCTTGCTTCTTCGAATTTTGTCTCACCCATGAAGCCGACGGCGCCAATTCGACCTGTACCCCGGAATCAGTCTGAGACTGCACAGCCAAACAAAGCCGCGACATCTTCTTTAGAAGACGCAAAACAAACACCCAACCCAACCCAGCCAGTGGAAAAAATGGCAGCGGAAAAACCAGAAGCAGCAAGCAGCAGCAGTCCTGCACCTCAAAAACCAAAATTGGAAAAACCCCAAAAACCACAACTGGCAACTCCACCCGCCAGACCCACGGCGGAGAAACCCGAACCGGCTAGCCAACAACCAACTCCACCAGAAAAACCAATTCTCAAGCGCGATCGCGAACAAGCAAAAGGCAAGGGGAAAGCCCAAACACCAGGCAGTACCGAAGCCGGAAAAAGCCAACAGCCGTCCAAACCAACACGTCCGACTTCTCCTTTAACTCCACCCAAGTCCGAGCACAAAGGACACAAACCCCCTTCTCCACAAGCAGAAGGTCAAAAAAGTAAAGCACCAGCACGTCCCGTTCCACCACCAACGGCACCAGCAGCATCCAAACCGACGCCAGCAAGTCCGCTCAAACCACAGATAATAGAAGAGCCAGAAGAGCAAGAGGAATTAGAATTAGCCGAAGCGATCGAACTAAGGCGTCCGGTTCTACCCCGGCAAACCAAAGCCGCTAAAAAGTGGGAAGAAGAAGAACTTGACGAAGTTAAAGAGTCAGGAAAAAGCGGCAAGGGTGGCGGTAAAGGCAAACGCCTCAAACCTATTATCGATGACTTTGAGGATGAAGATTTCCTTGATGATGAACTGGACATACCAGAATCTGTAGTTCAAGTTAGCAACGCCATTGTCCGTCCGCCCAAACCCAAGACCGCTAAACCACCACAGCCTGTTACCTCCACCCCAGCAGCTAAACCCAAAAAATCAACCGCAACAGCTCGCGAACAGCAACGCCGTCCCCAAGAACAAAAGCGCGAGCGTCCGGAAAAACTGGTTGTCACGGGTACCATGACCGTGCAAGAGTTAGCTGATGCCTTGGCAATTGCCGACACGGAAATTGTGAAAATTCTCTTCCTCAAAGGCATGGCAGTGAGTATCACCCAAACTCTAGATCTGCCTACCATCAGCTTGGTGGCAAAAGAACTAGGAGTAGAAATAGAAACCCAACAGCCAGAAGCAGAAGCTCGCAAAGTCACAGAAATGCTGGATGTGGCAGATCTGGAAAACCTGCAGCGACGCCCGCCAGTAGTAACGATTATGGGTCACGTAGACCACGGCAAAACAACCTTGCTCGACTCAATCCGCAACACCAAAGTGGCAGCTGGGGAAGCCGGAGGTATCACTCAACACATTGGTGCTTACCACGTAGACGTAGAGCACGACGGCAAAGTCCAGCAAGTGGTATTTTTGGATACGCCCGGTCACGAAGCATTCACGGCCATGCGGGCGCGGGGAGCACGAGTAACGGACATTGCTGTTTTAGTCGTAGCCGCCGATGATGGCGTGCGCCCTCAAACAGTAGAAGCAATCAGCCATGCTAAAGCCGCCGGAGTACCAATTGTTGTCGCCATCAACAAAATCGATAAAGAAGGCGCCCAACCAGAACGAGTCAAGCAAGAGTTGACCCAGTACGGTCTGACCCCAGAAGAATGGGGTGGCGATACAATTATGGTTCCCGTAAGCGCTATCAAAGGTGAAAATCTGGATACCCTGCTAGAAATGATTTTGTTGGTAGCAGAAGTAGAAGAGCTGTATGCCAACCCAGATCGTCCAGCCAAGGGAACAGTGATAGAAGCTCACCTCGATAAAGCAAAGGGCCCGGTCGCTACCTTGTTAGTACAAAACGGTACCCTGCGTGTCGGCGATATCCTAGTAGCTGGCTCAGTGTTTGGCAGAGTCCGAGCCATGGTGGACGACAGAGGAGCTAGAGTAGAAGCAGCCTCTCCTTCCTTTGCAGTTGAGGTCCTGGGTCTAAATGACGTACCAGCAGCTGGAGATGAATTTGAAGTCTTCCAAAATGAAAAAGAAGCACGAGCACTAGCTAACGAACGTGCTGAGAAACAACGCCAATCTCGTCTCATGCAAGGACGGGTAACACTGGCCGCCATCTCAGCTCAGGCCCAGGAAGGAGAACTCAAAGAACTCAACTTAATTTTGAAGGCAGATGTCCAAGGTTCGGTAGAAGCCATAGTCGGAGCTCTCAAGCAAATTCCCCAAAACGAAGTGCAAATCCGCTTGCTGCTAGCCGCGGCGGGAGAAATTACCCAAACAGATATAGACCTGGCTGCTGCCAGTGGAGCAGTGATTATTGGCTTCAACACCACTTATGCTAGTGGAGCCAGACAAGCTGCTGAGGAAGCCGGAGTCGACGTGCGCGAATACAACATTATCTACAAACTTCTAGAAGATATCCAAGGCGCCTTAGAAGGTCTTCTGGAGCCAGAATTGGTGGAAGAACCTCTGGGACAAGCAGAAGTGCGTGCTGTATTCCCTGTCGGTCGCGGCTCTGTTGCGGGTTGCTACGTACAATCAGGTAAGTTGGTTCGTAACTGCAAACTGCGAGTCCGTCGCGGCGGTAAAGTTATCTACGAAGGCATCCTGGATTCACTCAAGCGCATGAAGGAGGACGTACGGGAAGTTAATGCCGGTTATGAATGCGGCGTAGGTGTAGATAAATACAGCGATTGGGCAGAAGGCGACATCATCGAAGCTTATCAGATGGTGACCAAGCGGCGTACCCTCTCTGCTGCTAAAACAAGCAAATAGTACAGGACAGCACGGAGAGCGGGAGAGCAAGCAATCTTCCTCTGTTTGTGCTGTGAGGACAAACACAGCACGCTTTTTGGTCGCAAAGGAAACAAAATCTTCTGCCAGAAAGTAGTACATTGGAAACAAAGTCACAAAGTTTTACAAATCAAAAGGTGCGGGTTGTCAAATCTTGCCTTAGTTCTTTTCACCTCCAAGAGCGCACGCCCGCCCCAAAGACTTACCCCCACTCTATGAGGGTAAGTCCACACAAAAGCTCCACCAACTACTACTAAAGAACTATGGCTCGAATTCAAACTTCTAGCGATCGCCCTTTTTCCGAGCGTGCCAAAATCTGGAATAGCCTCAAATGCGCCATAGCCACCAGTTCTGGTTTCCAGCGCTGGTTGCTAGAACGGGACATTCAATTCCAAAAGCTTAGCCTGGAACAACAAGTCCAGCGGTATTTGCGGGAAACTTTAGAAAATTTAGCCTGCTGAAACAATCAGCCAAGCAGCAAATTTCCTACCTTGACCGTAGATCCTTTCCAGCCACGCTTGTCTCCCCGCAAGCAACACCCTAATTTACCATAGTACTAACGTTCTCTTTTTGCCAGTCTTTGCAAGCACTATTGTTGTTGGATTGGTATGTTCAACCAATCACTTAATTCATTAGCCAGCCATTCAATTTCCAATTCAGATTCCACAAAAGCAGGACCTTTCAATTTAGATTCCACACCTCCACCAACTGCAATTAGATACTCATTTACTCCCGCCCACAAGCTCAGCTGGGCGGGAACTTCAATTCTATTACCCTGAAAGTCGACAGTAAAAGTTCTTGGTTTGTAAACCAGCTTGGTAATTTCTGAAGTTGGTATTTGGGGAAAGCGCCGCCATTTCCAACCCAAAATTTCGGAACTCAAGGTGACTGAAAAGCGATCGAGGCGCAACCGCGTGCGTTCGCATACGGGAGAAAGAATCAAAGACACCATATGCAAACCAGCACCCCAAAAAGGTAGGGAAAACAAAACAAAAGGTATATTAGCAGGAAAGGGAGCGGCCAGAGCATTAATTGTCCAAAACAAGATAAATGAATTCCAGGCGATCGCAAACGAAACCATGAACGCCGTTGAACCTTTAAAACCTGAGGGTGGAATTGAAATTTCTAAGGCATCCGCGCTTTTAGTCAACATGATTTTGCTACCAAATGGTTTTTTGGTAACACTCAAAGCAGGGAAATGCTTTGCTTGCGGTTTCTCTAAAGCTTCCAGAGCCTTAACAGCAGAAGGTAAACGCCGCTCAAGGTTAGGTTCGGTCATCCACCTTAGCCAGTGACTAAAGGCAAAACTGAGACTTGCCACTTGCTCAAATTGAATGCGAAAATCCTTTTGCGGTAAATCTGCCGGATGGGTTCCCGTGACCAAGTAAATTAAAGTTGCACCCAAACTGTATAAATCAGAAGCAGGTACCGCACGCCCCCCAAATTGTTCAGGTGGCATATATCCGTAAGTTCCTACCACCGTCACCGTTTTGCCTTCCTGTGCAGCCACAGTCTGTACTGAGCCAAAATCTACCAAATAAACTTCCCCCCCACTACGATCAAAGCCCTCGCTCCATAAAATATTGCTAGGCTTAATATCACGGTGAATCACAGGAGGATTTTGCTTGTGCAGGTAAATGAGAATTTCTAAAACAGCTTTGGCGATTTGTTTGACTTGTGCTTCCGTAAAAGTACGTCCAGCTTGCAAACACTTTTCTAAAGATAAAGCCGGAATATAAGTCTGCACCAAAGCAAAACCTTTAAAATTTGGACTATTGACCTGAAAATAATCTAAGTAGCGTGGAATCGAAGGATGGGATAAAGATTTTAAAGTTTCGGCTTCCCGCTCAAACAACTTCAGATCGTCCCATTCAAAGTCACTGTTGAAAGATAGTAACTTGACTACAACCAATTCACCCGTGACGCGATCGCAAGCAAGCAGCGTTCGTCTTCCAGCTTTTTTACCCAACTGCTGTCGTACTTCGTAGCGTGAAGCAAAGCAATCGCCTAAGATGTGACTAGTCATAGTAATTGAATATAAACCTGCTTTCAAGCCATCCTTTCTTTACTATAACTGTATACACCTATATGCCTTCTCCACTCTGGCCCTACATCAGTCCCGGGATTCCCGATGATTTATTCGAGCACCTACCAGGAATTCCCCTCAGTCAAAGAGAAATTCGACTGCTACTGATCGCTCAATTACGCCTTCAACCCAATACAGTGCTGTGGGACATTGGCGCAGGTACGGGTACTATCCCCGTAGAAGTTGGTCTGCTTTGTCCCCAAGGGCGAATTATCGCTGTGGAAAGAGATGAAGAAGTCGCTAACTTAATTCGCCGCAATTGCGATCGCTTTGAAGTCAAAAACGTAGAAGTTATCGAAGGTAGTGCTCCTGAATGCTTGCACGACCTCAAAGAAACGCCCCAACGTGTCTGTTTTGAAGGCGGACGCCCAATTCCAGAGATTTTGCAAACAGTTTGGCATTATTTGCCCTCATCGGGTAGAGTTGTCGCCACAGCTGCTAATCTAGAAAGTCTGTACTCTATTTCTCAAAGTTTTGCGCAGTTGCAAGCCAGAAACATAGAAGTAGTGCAATCCGCAGTCAATCGCTTGGAAACACGGGGTTTTTCTCAAACCTTCGTCGCTGTAGATCCAATTTTTATCGTTAGTGGCGAAAAACTAGACTGAAACTCAACACAACCCTATTAGGACTAGCGGTCTTTTTGCCATCGTCAAGACGACCCTGAGTCCTCCATTCCCTCGTCCCCAATACTCAGTTATATGCCTTGGTCTCGAATTGTCAGTGGAATTGTTGCTATTACTGTTGCACTTTTGGCAACAGTTTTAGGTGGATGGTATTTCACCGTCGTATTTGCCGTCATTATTTTTTTAGGTCAAAACGAATACTTTAATTTGGTCAGAGCCAAAGGTATAGCTCCTGCTGCCAAAACTACCATCGTCGTTAGTCAAATTCTGTTGGCAATCTGTACGCTAGACGGCAATTTAGCAGACGCTGTTATGCCCGTAGCAGGTACATTCATTTGCTTTTATCTGCTGTTTCAACCTAAAATGGCAACGATCGCCGATATTTCCGCTTCGATTTTAGGCCTGTTTTATACCGGCTATTTACCAAGTTACTGGGTACGGTTACGGGCAATAAATAATACTGCCGTTAGCAACCTGCCTTTAGGTGGTTATTGGCCCGCCAGTTGGACAAATTTTCTCGAACACAAACACACAACTTCTTTCCCGGATGGGTTGACAGCTACATTGCTGACTTTTACTTGTATATGGGCAGCCGATATCGGTGCTTATATCGTTGGCAAATTCTTTGGCAAAACTCCTTTATCGGATATCAGTCCCAAAAAAACCGTTGAAGGCGCCGTTTTTGGTGTCATTGCCAGTATTATTATTGCTTTGGCCGGAGCTTACTACTTTCACTGGCCTAAATATCCCATCACCGGTTTGACTTTAGGTTTACTAATTGGCATTGCTAGCCTTTTAGGCGATCTGACCGAATCCATGCTCAAGCGGGATGCAGGAGTCAAAGATTCAGGACAATTGATTCCCGGTCACGGCGGTATTTTAGACCGCACTGATAGTTATATTTTTACCGCTCCTTTAGTCTACTATTTCGTCACTCTCTTACTACCATTACTAAGCTAGCAAACAATTTCTAATACACTCATACTTTTAAATCTCGTGGCAGCAAGGATAAACAATTGTTTGCCCTATTTCCCGATTCGATTTCTATACAAATTAAAAAAATTATTAAAAAAATTTTTATTTCTAAGGATTAACATTTATACGGCCGCGACAGACAACTTTTCCTGGAATTAATTGTAGTTGTTTAATATCAACTTCCGATCCCAAGCTGAAATTGTGCCTGTTTTGACTCTGTTGTACAACTGCCGCATTCTCATCGTTATCCAGTAGCGTTATTTGTAACTCATTATTGTTGAGCAATTTTAAGCCTGCAGAAATTTTTATCCATGGGGAATCAACTTGCCAAGAAGGAGAAAAATAAAGAGTAAATTGACCGTCACCGAGCACAATTTTTTGCCAGACAATGGATTGGGATTGCCAGCGTTGTTCTGGTAAAAGTGTATCCAGGAGCTCGTTTAAAGCCGATGTTAATAAAGCAGATGACAAAGAAGCATTGAGATCCTCCTGTTCTACGGTAATTTCCCCAGTTACCGGTACTGTTTCTAACAGCTGTAGCGGCCGACCCTTAAGTATGGAGCCGATATTTATGCGGATATTTTCCGCTTCGAGCTGAATGTGTCTCAAATGAAGGTTTTTGTAAACCGCATGACTAGCATAAATGGCTACCCAGGGAATATAACCGGAAAGGATTTGGCGATCGCTTGCTTTCATCTCCACTTTCAATTGAGAGATTTGGCTGACTTGCGATCTCAACCACACCTGTAGTGCTGTTTTCAATACATTTGTCAAAATCCGAAGTTTTTTATCGGTATTTGGCGTTTCTAATTTGTTGTCTGACATCCAGATTGCTCGCTATGATCGATATTTCTTACAAATCTACAATAAATTAAACAAAAATTAAATGTATCACCCGTACAATCACCTGCCAACTGTAAAGACTAAGATTTAACTGTCTGAACATCAATTTTGAAGTCAGCAATTTCCACATGGAGACTAGGTTACAAAAAATTCTATCTCAATGGGGTATTGCCTCCCGTCGCCAAGCGGAAGCAATGATTGAGCGATCGCGGGTGCGGGTGAACGGAATCATTGCGCACTTGGGACAAAAAATCGACCCCCAAAAAGATACCGTCACAGTTGACGGTCAAGTAATATCACCGACACAAAGACCCCAGTTAGTATATCTTTTATTACATAAACCAGCAGGTGTAGTATCCACTTGCTACGATCCCCAAGGTAGAAAGACAGTTTTAGATCTGCTACCTACCCAGTTGCGTTTTCGTCAAGGTATTCACCCTGTCGGTCGCTTAGACGCCGATTCCACAGGAGCACTCATCCTGACAAACGATGGAGATCTAACATTCAAACTCACCCATCCGCGTCACAGCATACCCAAAACTTACCGCGTAGTGGTGAAAGGACACCCATCCGAAGCAGTGGTGCAAATGTGGAGTCAGGGTGTGATGCTGGATGGAAGAAAAACACGGCCAGCACAAGTACGAATCATAGAAAAATTTGCTGACTCTACCTGTTTAGAAATTATTTTGCAGGAGGGAAGAAACCGCCAGATTCGCCGCGTCGCCCAAATGTTGGGCAATCCAGTTCTAAAACTGCACCGCACCGCCATTGGACCAATTCAGTTACAACTACCTGGAGAAAGGTATTTGTCAGAGGGTAAATATCGCCACCTCAAAGCAAGCGAAATTCAATTTTTACAAAAAATTTAAACGAGTTCCCAATTTCAAGATTTAGCTAGATTAAAGGAGCGTGAAGGTAGATGAAGTGGTTGGTAAAGGAGAACAAGCATCAATCAACGTATTCGCTCAAGCAGCATCAAGCCGAAACATTAGCGGCCATGGGGACGCACTTAAGTACCTTGCGTCGCGAAAAAGGTCTGTCACTAGAGGAAATGGTCATCCTCACCAAAGTTCCCCGGCGTCTGTTACAGGCTATAGAAGAAGGCGATATGCAACAGCTGCCAGAACCAGTTTACATTCAGGGATTAATTTGTCAATACGCCGACGCCCTCGGTCTCAAGGGTGCAGAATTTGCTAGTCAATTTCCCGTCGGAATAAATAAAATTACTATTCAACCAGTTACAAACACGACACCACTAAGTCAATTACGTCCTATTCATCTTTACCTAATTTATATATTTGTGATTTTATGTGCCGCTATTGGTTTATCTGAGTTGTTAAAAGCCGACACCTTCAAAACAGCAAGCACAGATCTCACCCAGGAACAACCACAAACTACTTCCGATGTCAAAAAAAATCTCCAACCTGTCAGCGAAACCACAACCAGCAACCAAGGTCAACAGGTACAAATTGGTATCACCCTAACCAAGAAATCTTGGATCCAGGTTATAGTTGATGGCAAAATCGAGTACGAAGGCGAATTGCCCCAGGGATTTAGCCGCACTTGGAAAGCCCAAGAAATGCTTACAGTCAAAACTGATGATGCTGGAGGCGTGTTGGTAAGCATCAATCATCAAAAAGCCAAGCAGCTGGGAGAACCTGGCAAACAAAAAGAAGTAACAATTGCTGCTAACACAAGGCCGTAATTTGAATTGTCACCAGTAAACAATAAGGTGATGAATTATAAGTGTTAAGTGCATCGACAGCTCAACACTTATAATTCAAAACTTATAGTTTTGGTTGGCAAGCGCGTCCGTACAGGGTAGTTAAAGTTTTCAGCTTCTTGGCTAATTCCTCGCTCAAAGCTTGGGGTTCATAGCGCCATTCCCAATTTCCCTCTGCTTTGCTTGGAAAATTCATGCGTGCTTCAGTTCCTAGACCCAAAAGATCTTGTAAAGGAATAATTGCTAGATTGGCAACAGAACTCAAAGCTAGGCGAATGAAATCCCAATGAATACCGTCCGGACTAAAGGAACCTAAATAAAGCAGCAGATTTTGCTTTTCCCAGTCCGACGCTTGATGGAACCAGCCTACAGTTGTGTCATTATCGTGGGTGCCTGTGTAAACTACCGCATTGCGTTGATAATTAAACGGTAAATAGGGATTGTTAGCATCGGAACCAAAGGCAAATTGCAGCACTTTCATTCCCGGGAATTCAAACTTATCCCGCAATGCTTCTACTTCTGGAGTGATGGTACCTAAATCCTCAGCCAGTACGGGTAATTTACCCAGCTTTCGCTTGATTGTCTCAAATAACTGTTCTCCAGGTGCTTTAACCCACTGACCGTTGACGGCTGTTTTTTCTCCTTTGGGAACAGCCCAAAAAGCCTCAAATCCTCGGAAGTGATCGATACGGATAATATCTACGTAATCCAGCATTGCCTCAAAACGCTGCACCCACCAGTTAAAGTCTTGCTTTTGCAATGTTTCCCAATCATAAACCGGGTTTCCCCATAACTGACCGGTAGAGCTAAAGTAATCTGGTGGAACTCCTGCCATCAACTTTGCTTCACCTGTTTGTTCGTCCAAGCAGAAAATTTCCGGGTGCGCCCAGACATCAGCGCTGTCGTGGGCAACATAAATCGGGATGTCACCAATGATGTAGATACCTCGTTCGTTAGCGTACTGCTTTAACTCCGACCACTGACGAAAAAATTCATACTGCGTAAATTTATGGTAAAAAATAGCACCACCTAACAACAGTCGCGCCGCCTCCATGGCCTCCGGTTTGCGCCTGGCTATTTCTGGTTCCCAAGTATACCAATTAGGGCTTTCTTGTGCGTCCTTGAGAGCCATAAATAAAGCATAATCATCTAGCCAGTATGCTTTTGTTTGGCAAAAATCGGCAAAAGCACGCTGTTGTTCCGGCGTGGCATGGGCTTTAAAATTGGCGCAGCTTTTTTTTAAAAGGGGAATTTTGCTAGCTATAACTTGCTGGTAATCTACCTTTTCCACGGGAAATGGAGGTAAATTGGCAAAATCCTCTTCCTGCAACAACCCTTCATCCCGTAACTTTTCTGGGCTAATAAGCATGGGGTTTCCAGCCATAGCTGAGTAGGACATATAGGGAGAATTACCGTAACCAGTAGGTCCTAGAGGCAAAACTTGCCAGTAGCGCTGGCCACTTTCTTGCAGAAAATCAATAAAGCGATAAGCTTCCTTTCCCAAATCTCCAATTCCAAATTGACTGGGAAAACAGGTGGGATGAAGCAAAATGCCACTAGCTCTCAAAAGATGCATAACTAACTTGAACTATAGGAAGAAGATTTTCCAACGAATTTACCACGGAACAGCAAGCGGTCTGCTTTCAGCTAACTGAATGACCGGACTTAATGCCAAAATAGTTTTTTATGAGTCATCAAAATCCTGTTCCGACTGTTGATATCATTATCGAATTGGTCGATCGTCCTCATCGACCAATAGTGTTAATTAAAAGACGCAATCCACCTTTGGGTTGGGCAATTCCCGGTGGTTTTGTCGATTATGGAGAAACTGTAGAAGCAGCAGCCAAAAGAGAAGCTTTGGAAGAAACTGGTTTGCAGGTAGAGTTGATCGAACAATTCCACGTGTATTCTAATCCCCGTCGCGATCGCCGCCAGCACACCATTAGTGTTGTTTTTTTAGCTACAGCCAAAGGAGAAGTTCAAGCTGCAGATGACGCCGATGAAATTGGAATCTTTGAGCCTTGGCGCCTACCAGAGCAGTTGTGTTTTGACCACGAGCAAATTCTCCACGATTATTGGCGATACCGACATTACCAAATACGCCCACGGTTAAGTTAGTAAAAACATAGTAGCAAAAGGAAAAAATAGCACGTGAATAAAAAAATAATTAATACCGAACAAGCACCGGCACCTGTAGGACCGTACAATCAAGCTGTGATTGCTTCTGGTCAGCTGATATTTGTGGCCGGACAAATTCCCCTCGATCCGCACACGGGTACCGTTGTCGGTGCAGGGGATGTAACAAAGCAAACACAGCAGGTAATGGCAAACCTGGAGGCAATTTTAACTGCTGCAGGGGCAAAGTGGGAAGATGTAGTCAAAACTACTGTCTTCTTAGCTGATATGAATGATTTTGCTGCCATGAATGCTGTTTATGCCAAATATTTTGAACAAGCTACAGCACCAGCGCGGGTTTGCGTGCAAGTGTCGCGCTTGCCTAAGGATGTATTGGTAGAAATTGACTGTATTGCGGTGGTCAATAAGCTGTAGAAAGCACACAACAAGAACTGGAGTCTTGCTGGTCTGCGGACGCCCTTTATCTTATCTTTATAATTTCCTCAGAGAAAATTTCTTTGGGCGATCGCCTTTTTGTTTCTTTGGGAACACTCTATTCAAGAGTGGTACAAGGAGTATTAAAAGTGACAGGAAATTATGTAAATTCCACAAATTCTCACTTTGAGGGAGAAGTGGTGTTGCAGGCTTTCAGTACTTTCCAGGAAAAGCTGCCTCCGTTGAAAGCAACTCCAGAATCTGAGTATAAAGACTTACCCAATGCTGCCAACCAACATCAGCATCTGGTCAGTCAAGCTGTAGAAATGGCAATGCTCAATTCCCATCCGGTATCTAGCAGCAACCCACCTCACAAACGCCAAACCCTGCAACAGATTCTCAAGCAACGCCAACAATTAACTTTTGTTGGACGAGAAGAACAAATAGCTCGCTTTCGCCAAAATTTAGAATTACCGTTTGTAGATTGCCAATATCGGTTTATTTTCAAAGTTTTCGGTCCGGGCGGTGTAGGAAAAACCTTGTTGTTGCGTCAATTTTGCCAAATCGCCGCCAATGCCAAATTTCTTAGCGTTTATACAAACGAATTAGAAACCAGCATTCTAGCAGTTATGGCATGTTTGGCACGACAGCTAGAACAACAAGGTTACAGACTAAATACATTTAATGAAAATTACCACGTATATCAGCAAAAGCAACAACAATTAGCCGCAGATCTAGATCTTCCCCAAGGTTTTTCGGCTTTTTTACCAGATGTAACAGCTGCAGCAGATGTTCGTTTGCAGCTACAAATTCCTGGTACGCCATTGATTTTAGAATACACAGACCAAGATACGGAAGCAACCCAAACACAACGGACGTCCTACCTAAACAAAAAAATCCATAACAAAGAGGAACTGCGGTTGTTGCAAGAACCCGTAGCAGTCTTGACACCTCTGTTTTTACAGGATTTGTGGCAGATAGCGGAAAATACTAAAATTGTTTTGTTATTTGATAGCTACGATCGCACGGAGACATTTTTAGACCCTTGGTTAAGAGAAATTTTAGATGGTCGTTATGGTGATGTACCGCCAAATATATTACTAGTGATTGCCGGACGGCAAAAGTTGCACCAAGACAATTGGACGCGCTACGAAAATTCCATAGAATATCTACATATAGAACCTTTTACAGAAAGGGAAGCCAAACAATTCCTTTGCCACAAAGGCATCCACGACAGCCAAACTATAGATGCGATCGTGCGCTTGTCGGAAGGCTTACCCGTATTGCTGGCAACTTTAGCTGCAGAAGCTCCCCAGGATGTTAGCCAACTCGATGACACCAGCGCTTTGGTAATAGAACGCTTTTTAAAATTGCTAAAACAGCCCAAGCAACGACAAGGCGTGCTCAGTGCTGCTATACCCCGATATCTGCACCGGGAAATTATCGCACAACTGCGCGGCGAACAAGAAGCAGATGAACTGCTAGAGTGGCTCAAGCAAATGCCATTCGTGACAGCAGTCCACCCTCATGGCTGGGTGTATCACGAAACCATCAAAACCCTAATTTTACGTTATCAGCGACTTTCTAGCCCACAAACTTGGACCCAGTTGCACGAGAAATTAGCAGCCTACTACGATTCTCTGGCCAACCAGCTGCAATTAGATGAACGGCAAAAATGGGGCCATCCCATTTGGCAAAGTCACAAACTGAATGCCTTGTATCACCGCTTGTGTCAATCTACACAAAAGAACCTGCCTTTGGCTTGCAATGAATTTTTGTTAGCTTTGCAAAATCAATACGACTTTGCCTGCAGCTGTGCAGAAATCATCCTGCAAGCAGGTAAAGACACTGATACTGTGGAAGTTCAGCGTTGGGGCGAAAAGTTGCTGCAAGGGCTAAAAGCCTTAAAGAAACAAGATTATGAAGCAACTGCAACAATGCTGACCGCCCTGATAGAACAAGGAAAGCTAGACGCCAAGTGGCGAGCTGTAGCTTTGAGTTTCCGGGGTGCAATTTATTATCAAAATAAAAATTATGAAGAAGCACTCAAGGATTTGAAACAAGCCGCAACCACTGTCGAGTCCACCCTGGCCTTGGCAAATTTAGTGCAGGGTTCTATCTACATCAAACAAAGGCGTTACTCAGAAGCAATTAAAAACTTTGATCGGCTTGTTGCATTCGATCCCCTCAACGTTGGGGCGATCGCACAGCGAGGTTATACCTACTACTTGATGAAACAGTACCAACAGGCAATTCAAGACTTCGATCGCGCCATTGCTGTTGACCCAAACTACACCTGGGCGAGAATGCAACGAGGATGCAATAATATCTTGCTGCAACGCTATGAAGAAGCGATCCAAGATTTTGATTGCCTGCTAGCAATCAACTCAAACAACCTTAGCGCTCTGGTGCTGCGAGGTATTGCCTACTACTTACTCGCACGCTACTCCCAGGCGGTTTCTGATTTTAATTGCTTCCTTAGCTTACAGCCAAACCACATCAAATTGCTTCTGCTGCGAGGTGCAGCTTATTATCTACTCCAGCGCTACAGCGAAGCAGCGGAAGACTTTAGTTGCGTGCTCAAACAAAACCCAGATCAAATTCAAGCACTCGTGCTGCGAGCTGCAACATACCAATTAATGGAGTGTTATGTAGAAGCCATTCTTGATCTTGACCGCGCTATCGAACTAGAACCGACACACCAATGGGCGATCGCCCTGCGAGGTCAAACCTATCGCCAAATACAAGACTATACCAAAGCACTTCAAGATTTCGACCGCGCCATCGATTTGGATGCTAATAACATTCAAACCATTATCAACCGCGGTGAAACTTATCAATTAACGGGCAATTATGAAAAAGCCCTCAAAGACTTTCACCGCGCTATCGCCCTTAACCCCAATCATACTGGTGCAATTACCAGCCGGGGTGAAATTCACCAACTGATGAAACTCTACGAACAAGCTCTCCAAGATTTCGACCGCGCCATTGAACTTGACCCAAATTACACTCGAGCTATTATCTGTCGCGGTGAAACTTACCAGTTAATGGGACGCTACGAGCAAGCTTTGCAAGACTTCAATGCAGCTATGAAAATTAAACCCCAAGACCCTTGGTTGCTAGTTTGTCGCGGTGAAACTTATCAGTTAATGGGACGCTATGACGAAGCTCTCAAAGATTTCAACCACGCCCTCACCCTAGATCCGAATTATACTTGGGCGATGACCTGTCGGGGCGAAACTTATCAGCTAATGGAACGTTATGACCAAGCTCTCCAAGACTTCCACCGCGCTATTGAACTTGACCCCACTAATGACAGAGCTTTTGCAGCTCGCGGCTACACCCACTGGTGCACAAACAATTACCAACAAGCACTCAAAGACTTTGAACGCGCTCTGGAACTAAACCCCGGTAACGATAGAGCTTGGGTTGGCCGCGGTTATACCTACCGAGCGATGAATCGCCATACTGCAGCTTTGAAAGACTTTGAGCGCGCTTTGGAAATCAATGGTAATAATGGCTGGGCTTTAACTGGTCGGGGTAGTGCTTTTTGCCGAATGGAGCGTTACGCCGAAGCTCTCAAAGACTTCGATCGCGCTTTGGAACTCAGTACCAAACAACATTACGAATGGGCGCTAGCTGGTCGGGGCTATACTTACCTGCTCCTCAAACGCTATGAGGAAGCTTTGACAGATCTCCATCGCGCTGTGGAACTCAATGGCAATAATGATTGGTATCTGTATTTACGTGCTTTAACCTTCCAAGCTCTCAATCAAGCAAGTAAAGCCCGAACAGACCTGGCCTTGGCAATTAAACTTGCTAAACAGCGTTATCAAAACAATCCTCAAAATTGGCGCAATACTTTCAATTTGGCCCTTTACTATTTGGCAGTTCAGTATTACCCCACCGTGGAAAATTTATATCGCTATGCCATCTCTAAAGGTGCTTCTTTAGAAGACATCCGCGAAGCTATCCACGACTTGGATGATTTTTTGATTATTTTCCCGGAACATCTCCAGGCTAAATTTATGCGCCAACTGTTGCAGTCTGCTTTTAATTGACGCTACACAAATTTAAGAAGCGATCGCTTATGCGAGTTCCGTATACACAAAATGCGATCGCTCCTAGTTACTCCTCAGCTAGCTGGAGTAAACACCAACCCTGATTGTATCGGCCGTGACCCCACTTGCGTTCGCAGTGGCAGCCCCCTCATACCTCTTACCCCCCAACTCCCCTGTTTCCATCATCTTGACTTTTACTCTCAAAACCTCTAAATTTCTTTTATAATTGAAACTTGTTTGCAAAATTACTGCGAATAATTCCCAGTGGAGATTTAAGAATGAGTGCTAAAAAAAATCTACTGAGTGCTGGTGTCGCCTGTGTGGCACTGGCAAGTTTTGCTGTCAGCACGTTTGGAGCCGTAAAAGCCACAGCCGCTCCTGTCCCCAAGCAAAACAGACAGACTTTACTCGCCCAACAACAAAAAAGCTTAACAATAATTTTTCCTACTCGTTCAGATACCACAGATTTGCAAAATAAAGCTAATGCAGTAGCAGCATTCTTATCTAAAGAGTTGGGAATACCAGTAAAAGCACAAATAGGAGATGATACAGCAGCTGTAGAAGCCTTAAGAGCAAACCGCGCTCAGGTAGCTTTTTTAAGCAGTCGCCCCGCCTTAAAAGCACAACAATTGGCAAATGCTCGCTTGTATCTTGCAGAAGTACGTCCTAATTATTCAGGAAGATACACCTACAACTCAGTACTCGTAGTTCCCAAAAACAGCCCTCTCAAAACCCTACCCACAGCCAAAGCCACAATAGAACAATTGCGCGGCAAAAGAATAGTTTTTACTTCTCCAACTTCAGGTTCGGGATTCATTATTCCAGTTAGCCAAATGGTGAAGTTGGGACTTGTTCCCAATCGCGATCGCCTTGATAATTTCTTTGGACAAATCAGCTACGGTGGAAATTACAGCAAAGCATTGCAAGCAGTAGTACGCGGCCAAGCAGATGTAGCAGCAGTCTCAGAATACGCCCTCAACCCCCCTTACATTACACCAGCAGAAAAAAGTCAGTTGCGAGTTTTGTATAAAATTCCCGGCGTACCCGCTCACGGAATCGCCATTGACGACAGCGTACCTCCCGCCATGCGAGAAAAAATTATCAATGCCCTACTGAAATTAAATAAACCCGAAAACAACCAATTATTACGAAACTTGTATAACTCGACAGAACTAGTTAGAGTCGATCACGATCGCCACCTAGCACTCATGCGCGATGCACTCAAGTTATCCGGAATTGAACCTTAACTAGGGAAAACTCGCGCTAATTGATGCCCTATTTTCATACCACCTTCTCCCTCACCCAAAAGCCATGGGCCCGGTTATAGAATGTAGAGATATAGAAACGCCGTATTCCCCAACCCTGCATCGCCCTATTCTCAACAAAGTTAATTTCCAGATCTACCCTGGTGAGTTTGTGGTTGTATTAGGGCTAAATGGCGCTGGAAAATCGACGCTGCTGCGATCGCTAGTAGGATTGGTTCCACTGCGGCGGGGAAGCATTTACATCAACGGTATTGCACTTGCTCCCCGCACCTTACCACAAATTCGACGCCACATCGGCATGCTCTTTCAAGGGGGAGGACTAATTCGCCAACTATCGGCTATTGAAAATGTCCTGTGCGGACGCCTCGGTACAAGAACAACTTGGGAAACATTGTTTGGATTTCCGAAAAGCGATCGCCTCAAAGCATTAGAAATTTTAGAAAATCTCGGTTTAAAAGAACAAGCCCAACAAAAAACAGCTTCCCTTTCCGGAGGACAGCAGCAACGAGTAGCGATCGCCCGAGCTTTAATGCAATCTCCCCAGATACTCCTAGCCGATGAACCAATAGCAGGTTTGGATGTCATGGCCTGCAAACAAGTTATGGAAATCTTATCACAATTACATTCCCAGCAAGGCATGACAATCGTGACAGTATTGCACGATTTAGCAATAGCAACCGCCTACGCCCAACGAGCGATCGTTCTTGAAACCGGACGCATCATCTACGATGGTCCGTGCAAAAATTTACAATTCCAATTTCCCCAAGCGCTAAACGTCTCACCAACTCCCCAGTAATCGCTTGTTTTCCGCTTCTTTAGATCATGCGCTCGAAATTAAAACTGAAAAACTTCAAATCTCTCCAACGTTATACCTGGGCTTATTCCCCAATTACATTTTTTTTGATATTTTTAGTGTACGCCTGGGCACTGCAAGGCCTGCAAGTTGACTTTAAACTTCTCAAAAATAGCTGGCCCTACATTACAGATTTTGTTACCAGGTTATTTCCACCTAATTTAGAAGTTTTAGACATAGCAGTTAAAGCACTGATCGAAACAGTGCAGATGTCTTTGTGGGGAACTACTCTAGGGGCAATTTTTTCTTTACCAATAGCCATCGCCAGCGCTCGCAACATCGCTCCCCTATGGTTGCAATGGTTGGCAAATTTGCTACAAAATGCTATCCGTTCCGTTCCCTCGATTATTTTAGGCTTAATTTTCGTTGCCGCTACAGGCTTAGGTGCTCCAGCCGGTACGCTGGCCTTGAGTATATACACCATTGGCTATCTGGCTAAATTTTACCAACAGGCTATAGAAGCTGTCGATCCTCGCTCCATAGAATTTTTGCAAATCACCGGAGCATCTCGATTACAAATAGCTCAATACGGAATCTTACCCCAAGTTCTGCCACTAGGATTAGGCTATACCCTGTGGATGTTCGAGTATAACATTCGTGCTGCTTCGGTCTTGGGTGTGGTCGGAGCGGGAGGAATTGGTTTTCATTTGAAAAGCTACATAGATGGTTTTGAATACACCAAAGCAACAACCATGATGCTGGTGTTGTTGATAGTTGTTACCGTCATAGATGCTTTTAGCAGCCAATTACGCAAGCGCCTTGATTCTATGTAATTAGACTGATATTGAAATAATTTTTTTTACAAAAAGAAAGTTTCCATCACACTTTATTTGCAGTTTTTTTAGGGTGACCTTAGTTAAACTGCATGAAAAACTGCTACCCCACCACAACCTTACTATGCCACGAGTTGCCAACCTGCCAACAGTTGTGGGTCTTGTGGAGAAACTTTTCCCACTCCTGCCTGCAGATAAATTTACATCTAGTGAATAAAATTGATATTTCTTCCTAAATCTTCCTAAATATAGATTAACTATAATTGAGTTTTTTTGAAAAAGCAAAAAAACCTAAGCCTCTTGGAAGCTTAGGACACTAAGTGAATGGATAATAACTTCATGATACTAAATTTTTCTTACCAAGTTAAGTGAAGTTAAAGATAAATTTTGATGCCGCAATTGTAAAAATTTCGCCTACTAGTTGATATTGATTAACTACTACTATCTAATACTAACAACAAAGCATGTCAGCACTAGCTAGCTGCGTACTAGGTTCCAAAATCCACAAACAAGACCTCAAAGGCAATCTTTCACTGCGAGTATTGAGATGTACTGGCAACAGGCATGATAATCGGTTGTAAACAGTCCTGTTTGGAACTAACGCCAACATCAGCAAAGTGTTTTGCTATCAACGCAGGCACTTGTGCAGCTTGAATGCCAGTGTAGCGGCTTTTATCCGGCATGATGACATTAGGTCCGGCTTTACAGTTTTTCATGCAACCAGTAGCTTTGATAGTTACTTGCTCAGCTAGACCGCGATCGCTCAAAACTTGCTTCAAAGCTTGACATACACGGTCGCCACCACGTTTGATACAATCAGATTTTTGGCATACCAGAATAGTAGCTTTTGCTGGCGGGCGCTCAACCTCAGCAACAGAAGATGTACACGAATTTTCTGTTTTTGTGCTACGAGCTTGTATTTGTTGTGTTCCCCACTCTCTTCGTGCTGCCATAACTTGTTGAGCTTTCAGTTTCACTTCACCACTTTTGCGATCGCATTTCTTCTCACCCACCACTCGCAACCAAGTTCCAGGAGGTAGACGCCAGTCAAACGCCGCTCGCAGGTGCTTAGCCAGCTTGACATAACACTCGCCTTCAGAAGTAGCTAAAAGCAGACCTTTGAGTTTATAGCCATCTTTAATCACAAAATCGATAAATCTTCCCTCAAGACAAAATTCTGACTTTTCGCTGCTATAAGAATTACTCATCATATACAACCTAGGGTCTAGTTTTTTACAAACAATCTCGAAAAATAATCACAACAGCTAGATAAATCTAAAGCTGGTAGTGAGTGCTAAAGCCCTAAAGTTCCTAGCGGGGACTTTAGCAGCACCAGCAGCAGCTCTGAACATCTGTTTTGAAAGCAATACATTTGAACTTCCAAACACTCAAACCACCTTAAATTCTATTTAGGTCTACTGTTTAGCTTAGAGATAAGCAATAACAACAATTGCTATTTCAGACTCTTAGCGATATTGTCAACAATGTTCCAAAGCCCAAAGCAATTCTTGACGAGAGGCCGTGAATTGTCGCATAACACTCCACAGTTGAATAGCTGCAACAACGTTATCAATTTGGACTGTTAGTGGCTGGTTTGCCTCACACCAACAAGGAATATCTAGTTCCTGCAGGCGTTGGTAGACTTGCCAGCGGTCAGCCCAATTCACCTGTATAACGTGCTTTGCTTCTAATTCTGAGCTAAAAGACTTCAAGATTTCCACCCTCAAACTGCTAAAAAGTCCCAGTAAGTTGCGTTATCGCTTGTTGACAAATTTGATTTTGCAGAGCACAGCTCCTTAGATCAGGATAACCTAAGTGCGAACTTTTCTCATTAGTTTTTGAAAAAAAATCTCAGTCGTCTACCTGCAGCTAGCTGTGGAGTGGAAAGAGAGACGGTTGCTGACACCTAGTAACTACCTGCACTATTCCCTTTCTTCCTGAGGAACGCATAGAAAACTGTATATACATAACATAGAAAAGAGAAGGAGTGTTAATAATGTTAAGAAAATCTAGATGAGATTTATCATCATTAAGTCACTAAAGTAGAGGTTTTATTACTTCTAAAAAATCAAACTTTCATTACTATTGCCTGGTCTTGATTTCGTTTTTTAAAATGTTAATATGTAGAGACCAAGCGGTTAGAAAAGCATGACTGCTTCTAAGCGAGGAGAACCATGTCTGACACACAAACTTTATTACAAAACTTTGGTCAAGTTTATGACAATCCCGTACTGCTGGACCGCAGTGTAACTACACCAGTTTGTGAAGGCCTTAACGTCGCTTTAGCTAGTTTCCAAGCACTGTACTTGCAGTACCAAAAACATCATTTTGTTGTAGCAGGTGCAGAATTTTACTCTTTGCACGAGTTCTTTCAAGAAAGCTACGAAGAAGTTCAAGAACACGTCCACGAAATTGGAGAGCGTTTGAACGGACTAGGCGGCGTACCAGTAGCCAGTTTCGGAAAATTAGCCGAATTGTGCTGCTTTGAGCCAGAAGCGGATGGTGTTTTTTCTTGTCGGCAAATGATAGAAAATGACCTCAAAGCAGAACAAGCAATTATTAAACTGATTCGCTCTCAAGCTTCCCAGGCCGAGAGTTTAGGCGATCGCGCTACTCGTTATCTCTACGAAAAAATCCTGCTGAAAACAGAAGAACGCGCTTACCATTTAGCTCACTTCCTTGCTAAGGACAGCTTAACCTTAGGCTTTGTTCAGCGTATTCAAAACTAACATTCTACTAGCTGTGCAAACATCTGTTTGAAAGAGAAGGAAAAGTTAAAAGCTTTAGTTTTGAGAATTACTCACAAAAGGCAGAGAGAGGGACAAAGGATACTTTTATCTCTCTGCTTTTTTAATTTTTGTATACAAAAACATTTGATTTGCTTTCAAAACCCACTTCCTAAGAAAAAGAAGATAAAAAATATTCTTTACTAATTGCAAACAACAGACAACTGTTTTCACTAAAATTACTCAATTCTTGATAAAAATCATCAATAAAATATCAAAGTCAAGGCCAACAGTTGATAAATTACTTCATAATTATCCATATAATTTTAAACATGCTTCTCCAGAAAAGAAAATGCCCATAAGTATAAACTCATAGATTCTCTCTAATGTTCTACTGCTCAAAGCAGGGAAGAGAAGAAATACAATAAACTGGTGAAAGGTGCTTATCGTTGCCCGGCTTTGATTAACTAACCTAAAAGAGTTGATAAAAAACAGCATTAATGGTGGGTAAAGGCCTTTAAAATAATCAGGATTTGTATTCTTGTCATTAGAAAGCAACAACTATGCCCCGCCGAAGTGATATCAGCAAAATTCTTTTATTGGGATCGGGTCCCATTGTGATCGGTCAAGCTTGCGAGTTTGATTATTCTGGTACCCAAGCATGCAAAGCATTGCGAGAAGAAGGTTACGAAGTGGTATTGGTTAATTCCAATCCCGCGACGATCATGACCGATCCAGAAACAGCCGATCGCACTTATATCGAACCTCTAACACCGGAACTGGTAGAGAAAGTTATTGCTAAAGAACGCCCCGATGCCTTATTACCAACCATGGGAGGACAAACAGCCCTCAATATTGCTGTGGCTTTGGCGAAAAATGGCGTCCTAGAACAATACAATGTGGAGTTAATCGGTGCAAAATTACCAGCAATTGAGAAAGCCGAAGACAGAAAGTTATTTAACGAGGCCATGGCAAAAATTGGCGTCAAGGTGTGTCCCAGCGGTACAGCTTCGTCATTAGACCAAGCCAAGGCGATCGCCCGTCAAATTGGCACCTATCCTTTAATTATCCGTCCTGCCTTTACCCTGGGCGGTACTGGTGGTGGAATTGCCTATAACGAAGAAGAATTTGCAGAAATGGCTCAAACCGGTTTGGATGCTTCGCCGGTATCGCAAATTCTTATCGACCAGTCCCTGCTTGGCTGGAAAGAATACGAACTAGAAGTCATGCGTGACTTAGCAGATAATGTAGTGATTGTTTGCTCGATTGAAAACCTTGACCCCATGGGGATTCACACCGGGGATTCCATTACCGTTGCGCCAGCGCAAACCCTTACTGATAAAGAATATCAGCGCTTGCGGGATATGGCAATCAAAATTATCCGCGAAATCGGGGTAGAAACTGGCGGTTCGAACATTCAGTTTGCCGTCAACCCGGTTAATGGGGATGTAGTTGTGATTGAGATGAATCCCCGTGTTTCTCGCAGTTCGGCTTTGGCATCTAAAGCTACTGGCTTTCCCATTGCGAAGATAGCAGCCAAGCTAGCCGTAGGCTATACTTTGGACGAAATCAAAAATGACATTACAAAGAAAACACCCGCTTCCTTCGAACCCACGCTCGATTATGTAGTCACCAAAGTACCCCGCTTTGCCTTTGAAAAATTTCCTGGTGCAGAACCGGTGCTGACAACACAAATGAAATCGGTAGGGGAAGCAATGGCCATAGGACGCACGTTCAACGAATCCTTCCAAAAAGCACTGCGTTCCTTAGAAACCGGACGAGCTGGTTGGGGATGCGATATTAAAGAAAAACTTCCCAGCGGCGAACAAATTCGCGCCCAACTGCGCACGCCAAATCCAGAACGGATTTTTGCCGTACGTCATGCTATGCAGTTAGGGTTGAGCATTGAAGAAATTTACGAACTAACTGGTATCGATCCCTGGTTCCTGGATAAAATGCAGGAACTTCTAGAAATAGAAAAATTTCTCAAGCGCACGCCTTTGCGAGCCTTGACAAAAGAACAAATGTATGCAATAAAGCGGCAAGGATTTAGCGATCGCCAGATAGCCTATGCCACCAAAACCAGCGAAGATGAAGTCCGAGAATACCGCAAACAACTAGGCGTTATCCCGGTTTACAAAACGGTGGATACCTGCGCGGCTGAATTTGAAGCGTTTACTCCCTACTACTATTCCACCTACGAAGAAGAAACAGAGGTCTTGCCCACGGATAAGCCCAAAGTCATGATTTTGGGTGGCGGTCCCAACCGCATCGGCCAGGGAATTGAATTTGACTATTGTTGCTGTCATGCTGCTTTTGCCTTGAAGAAAGCAGGCTACGAAACCATTATGGTCAATTCCAACCCGGAAACAGTGTCAACAGATTATGACACCAGCGATCGCCTTTATTTCGAGCCGTTAACAAAAGAAGATGTGCTCAACATCATCGAAGCAGAAAACCCTGTGGGAATCATCGTGCAGTTTGGAGGACAAACACCATTAAAGCTAGCTGTACCCATCGAGCAATACTTAAATTCCCCAGCTGCCAAACAGGCAAATATCATCACTCGCATTTGGGGAACCTCTCCCGATTCTATTGATATTGCCGAAGACAGAGAGCGGTTTGAAAAAGTTCTTCAGCAATTAAATATCGCCCAACCTCCGAACGGTATTGCCCGCACCTACGAAGATGCCCTTATTGTAGCCAAGCATATCGGTTACCCCGTAGTCGTGCGCCCCAGTTACGTATTGGGAGGACGGGCAATGGAAATTGTCTACTCCGATACAGAATTAGAGCGCTACATGACCTTTGCAGTCCAGGTCGAACCAGAACATCCCATCCTGATTGATAAATTTTTGGAAAACGCTATCGAAGTAGATGTGGATGCGATCGCTGACCGCACCGGCCGTGTGGTCATTGGCGGTATAATGGAACACATTGAACAAGCAGGCATTCACTCCGGAGACTCGGCTTGTTCTTTACCTGCCATTTCCCTATCTACAGCAGTTCTCAATCAAATTCGCCACTGGACAGTGCAACTAGCACAAGCACTCCAAGTAGTAGGACTGATAAATATTCAATTTGCCGTTGTTGGTACTCAAGGTTACTCTCCCCAAGCCTACGTTTTAGAAGCCAATCCCCGCGCCTCTCGCACCGTACCCTTTGTTTCCAAAGCTATTGGTGTGCCCTTGGCGAAACTGGCATCATTGATTATGGCTGGCAAAACCTTAGAAGAACTAGGCTTTACCCAGGAAATTATTCCGTCTCACATTGCTGTTAAAGAAGCAGTGTTGCCATTTAACAAATTCCCCGGTACCGATACCATTCTTGGTCCGGAAATGCGCTCTACCGGTGAAGTTATGGGTATAGACAGCGACTTTGGACGGGCCTTTGCCAAAGCAGAACTAGGCGCCGGCGAACGCTTACCCTTAAGCGGTACGGTATTCGTATCAATGAACGATCGCGACAAAGCCGCAGCAGTACCCGTAGTCAAAGAATTTTTGGATTTAGGCTTCAATGTTGTCGCCACCGAGGGTACCCGCCGCGTTCTCCAACAACACGGTCTGAAAGTAGACTTAGTGCTAAAACTCCACGAAGGTCGCCCTCACGTTCTAGACGCCATCAAAAATCGCAAAATTCAACTTATTATTAATACTCCCTCGGGAGAAGAAGCCCAAAGCGATGCCAGACTTATCCGCCGCACAGCCTTAGCCTACAAAATCCCCATCATCACTACCATCGCCGGAGCAAAAGCTACTGTCGCCGCCATCCGTTCCCTGCAAAATACTACTTTAGATGTCAAGGTCATCCAAGAATACTGCACCGCTAATTAAGTAAAAGGCTTCCAGGCAAAAACAGGGGAGACGGGGAAACTTCCCCTGCGACAAAGTTGCTTGTGTGCTCTCCTGCTGCCACTTTTTTCCATCCCCAACTCTCCGTATTAACGCTCTGCCTTAGGAAAAATTTAACCGGTACTATCAAAAGATTCTTATCTTTTTTGTTGAGTTTTATTAATAAAAATTAGAGAATTTTCTCCCCACTGCTAGAGTTATGGAATAAGGATATAAATTATTTTTCCCCGACAAAGGGATTATAGCAAACTGGAAAAATAAAAATTTCTACTCACTGGGTGGTGAAAAATTATCATAAATGTTACACTTATTTACAATGTTCGAACTCAAGACATGTTCGACAAGTTACTGTTTATCTAACTATAGGTACTTGCGCCAAGAAAAAACAAATGTAATTTTTAACAGTTAAAAGCAAATTGAATGAAACTGTTAGGAAGCGCTCTCGTCTACCAAGTGCATCAGTTGTAAATCAAAAAAGCTTCCCAGCCTGACTGGGTAGGCACCCACCCACGGACATCAAAGTCAGTTAATTTACCCCAGTGTCAAAAGCAAAATTACCAAAGAGTAATGCCATGAAGACCGCTCAGACAGCTACAGACCTTGTGCGGACTTACCTGCGTGAGATTGGCCGCGTGCCGCTCCTAACCCACGAAGAAGAAATTTTTTATGGCAAACAGGTGCAAAGGGCCACAGCTTTGCACGAAGTAAGGGAATTGCTTGCTACCCAGTTAGGCCGCCAACCAACTTTAGAAGAGTGGGCAAGACACACTAAGCTAGAGCCAGCAGAATTAGACGAAGCGATCGCCGAAGGCGAAAATGCCAAACGCAAAATGGTTGAAGCTAACCTGCGATTGGTAGTTTCTGTGGCGAAAAAATACATCAAGCGCAACGTCGATCTGCTCGACTTAATTCAAGAAGGCAGCATTGGCATGCAACGGGGAGTAGAAAAATTTGACCCCACCAAAGGTTACAGATTCTCCACCTACGCCTACTGGTGGATACGGCAAGCCATCACCCGCGCGATCGCCGAAAAAGGACGCACAATTCGCCTGCCAATTCACATCACCGAAAAACTCAACAAGATAAAAAAAGCACAACGTCAACTATCGCAAAAGTTAGGACGCGCTGCCACTATCTCTGAAATAGCCCAAGAATTAGAATTAACTCCCAAGCAAGTCCGAGAATACTTAGAACAAGCACGTGTTCCTTTATCCCTAGATATCCGTTTGGGAGATAACTACGACACCGAACTTGGCGAAATGCTAGAAGATACAGCAGCATCTCCAGAAGAATTTGTCGCCCAATCTTCCCTATCCACAGATATACAGCACCTAATGGCACAACTAACACCACAACAACGGGAAGTAATATCCCTACGTTTTGGCTTAACCGATGGAAAAGCACTAACTCTAGCTAAAATTGGCGAGCTTCTAAACATTAGCCGCGAACGAGTCAGACAAATCGAACGAGAAGCCTTAAGCAAACTTCGCAAATCAAAAACAGATATAGGTGAATATTTAGCAAGTTAGCGGCATAAGCTAAAGCTTGTTTTGGTTACCACCAGGAAAGTGATACTTTCCGCTTCCTGTGGTACGGTTACACCGACTGCCAATAGCAAATAAGCTTGTTAAATTAGTTTGCAGGAATATATAAGTTGCTAACTAAAAGTCAGACAGACTGCAGCTACTTATTAGCCATAGTCTAAACAAGTTACCTTTTAGCCACAGCAGCATAGGAGTAAAGGAGGAAAAAGGTGAGTAACCCTTCTCATCGAGTTTCAGAATTCTTCAACAGTGACTCCGAAACAACAAACCCTTTATGGCAATACCTTAAATCCCTCAGTCCAGAAACCATCAACCAGCTTTCCAAACCCAGTTCTCCAGAAGTGTTCCAAGTCATGGAACGTAATATTGTAGGCCTGCTGGGGAATTTACCTTCCGAACATTTTGGTGTTTCCATCACCACCAGTCGGGAAAACCTCGGTCGCTTGCTAGCATCAGCTATGCTCGGCGGCTACTTCTTGCGCAACGCCGAACAAAGAATGAACTTTGAATTAGCACTGCAAGGTACAGAAAATAGCACTCTGGAAAAGGAGTAGAAATTTTTCCCACAAAGTTATACGCGCACGCTTATGCAAGCTGCAGAAAACACATTTACATTCTTTTGTTTTGCATACAACCCTTACTGTTTCGCTTTCTTTACATAGGGGATACTCGCTTCCCCTATGCCAAATTATTTCTAAATTACTACTAAATTAAGCTATTTTCTGATTTAAATTTGTTTGCATAAAGTAAATATAAATAAGAAAATATCAAAAATAAATTTACGGTCCCGTCTAGGCTCGGCAACATTTCTGCCGAGTTTTTATTGGCAATCATCCTACTACAGATAGAGGATCGCAGTCATAATTTATAATTTCTTTTGCATGGTTTAAACTCTACTCATGAATGAAACTGCTGTTTCCCCACCTCATAAAATTGTTGGTGTTGCTGTCATTTGGAATGACCAAGGACAAATTTTAATAGCTCGCCGTCGTCCAGAAGGACCAATGGGAGGATTATGGGAATTTCCTGGAGGTAAAATCGAACCTGGCGAAACCATCGAAGAATGTATTAAACGAGAAATTTCCGAAGAATTGGGAATAGAAATTGAAGTAGGGGAACACCTGATCGCGGTTGACCATACCTATAACCACCTCAGAGTTACTCTCAGAGTCCATCATTGCCGTTGTCTTCAAGGTATTCCACAACCAATAGAATGCGACGAAGTTCGCTGGGTCAGTTTGCACGAACTAGAGCAATTTGCTTTTCCAAAAGCGAATGCTAATATCATCAAGGCCTTGCAAAAAGCTTGTCAAGTGTAATTTGGCTAGCCTTTGCTCGTTGCCTAAGTCGGGTACACTGGCAAAGTAAAGTGAAACCAAGCTCCTCCACTAGGAGTGGAATCGACCCAAATTTGACCGTAGTGGGCGCGAATGATGCGCTGACACAAACACAAACCTATGCCGTAACCCTCTGTGGCTTCATCCCGTTCTAAACGAAAGTGGTTTTCGAATATTTGTTCGCGATTTTCTTCAGGAATGCCAGGTCCCGTATCGGCAATGCTGAACTGAACTTTTTGCGTGGTACGGTGCAATCCGGATATGCTAATTGTACCACCCTCAGGGGTGTATTTAATCGCATTATCCAGCAGATTCATTAAAACTTGGCGGATGCGTTCTGGGTCGGCATAAACAAAAGGTAAATCTTGAGGAATGTCTTTTTCTATCTTTAAGGATTTTGCCGTGTAGCGATCGCGCAATTCCTCTAGTATTTCCAAGCAGAGTTTTCCCAAATCTGTTTTTTGTGGTTGGATGGGAAGTTCTTTTTCGTTGCTGCGACGTACCTGCAACAAATCTGTAATCAAGCGATCGATGATGCGAGTTTGATTGCGTGCTTGTTTGAACAGATGAGCGGCGACCGCTGGTGTCAAGCGCTCGAATCCTCCTTTATCTTGGTTGTAATTGGATTGCAACGTATCCAATGCTATGGCAACTGCAGTCAGAGGATTGCGCAGATCGTGGGCTAACATTGCTATTATCCGATCCTTGAACTGCAATTGTTCTTCTAATTGCTCTTTTTCTTTTTTCAGGCGAAAAATTTCATCTGATAGGCGAATTAGTTCCGCAGAAACAGCCACTGAAGCAATAGAGTTTGGAGATGATGGTAGCGGACGTCCGCTCTCATCCGTATTCTCCTTGTATTCATTGTGTAATTTTATGTAAGTATCTACGGATGCTTGCCAGCGCGGCCAGCAGTTTTTGAGTTGGGCGACTATATTACTACCAGCGAGGATGTGTCTTGGTTCTGGATGAATCTTAATCAAAGCTGGTGTCGCTACCAGTTTAAAATGTTCCGCCAGATATGGTTGTTGTCCGACATCAATAATTTGAAGTTCAAACTTGTAGTCAGCCTGCAATTCCTTTAAATAAGCACGAATTCTTTGCACTTGTTGTCGGGATTTTGGTCGCCCATCGACAAAAAGTAACAACTGCAGTGGAGCCTGAGAATAAATAGGCTGATCCTGGGAAGCTTGCATGTAATCGTGTTTTAGCACTGGTAACAATACCGACGACGCTACAGGTGAGAGTAAATGTAGACTGGCGTTTGTCGATGCACTAATTTTGGTTTTTTTCAATTTAATTTCTATTTTAGATTTTTCCTACGCCTATCCTATACAGGTTTTTAACAACAGATATATCTTTAGTTGAATCTTTTGCTCTCCTTTTTGTTTGGTTTGTGCTATTGGTAAAACCCTTGCTAACAAATTTCAGTCGCCATCTTCACGTTGTTAGTGGTCTTCGTCAAGATTGCTGAAAATTTTTGATACCAACTTTTACTCCACTGCTTCTGTAAAAGCACTTTTCTAAAAGGTGCTATCAGCAGTACCTGAAACTGGGAGGTTTTCCTTTTGCCTTCTAAAAAGGTATAACCGCCAGAAAAGTTAAAAATTGTAAACGCCCGAGAAGACTTCTCGTTAGTTGTCAGCGTTTTGGAGTCAAAGTATCAAGATAGCCCCTAGCAGGGGAAAAATCGGCATTCAAACTTAATTTCGCTGCTAAAAATTTTGTTTAGCAGGGAAATAATACCACTTAAATGTCCTAAGGTGAAGACGCTGCCGGTTTACCGCTAGCGCTTGTTAATTAATATACAGTGAAATGTTATTATGGTGGTGGGAATTTTCTATTTTGTTTCAAAGTTCATCTGGCAAACTTGATTTGGGAAAATACGCTAGGGTAGGAATTGACACCTGATTTGTGATTTGCCGTGCTGCAGTTAAAACGTTCAGCTCATGTCTTTGTTGGTTTGGCAGTTTTACTCACCTCAGCGACAGGCTGTTCTAACAGTAAGATAGCCAAAAATCTCGAGCAGTCTTTGGCTGCAGACCAAAGGCTCAAAGATAATCCTGTCATTTTTGGTGGCAAGCAAACGGGCGATCGCCAAAATCAACAAACTCAATCAACAGTGCAATTACCAGCTGATTTTCCCAAAGAAATCCCCCTTTATCCCAACGCTCAATTAAAAGAAGTAATTGCTGCTAGCGATACGGAAAACCGCGTCTCCACGCGCTGGTATAGTTCCGACCCGAGCAATCTCATTGCCAATTATTATCGCAGCCAATTTCAGACAAATAACTGGCAGATTTTACAACCATCAGGGGAAGATCTGGGAGGCTCCCTGGAAGCACGACGCGACGACCTGCTGGTGAAAGTTGCCATTCAACCCCAATCTGTAACTAACGCTTCCCCCAATCAACCCCAAACAGCCACCGAAATACTAATAGAATACCAACGAGACCCAGCAACCACAGTACAAGCGGAGGAAAATACCAATTCCGCACCACAAACCAGCACGCCAGAAGTCACCAACAACAATACAACCACACCTCCAACCAGCGTACAGGAATTTAGTGACTTAAAACTGGTAGCGCAACCCCTGCGCAAATATATTCAAGATTTAGCTGCTCTGGGCGTTTTATCTGCGCCATCAAATGGCAATAAAAGCAATAATCCCACAACAAACAACTTTGCACCCGATCGCATCATTACCCGTCGCGAATACGCTCGTTGGCTAGTGGCTGTTAATAACGCCATGCACGCTAACAATCCCTCTAAACAAATCCGTTTGGCTTCAGCAAGCGCTCAACCAGCTTTTAGCGATGTACCGAAAACAGACCCTGATTTTCCAATTATTCAAGGATTAGCCGAAGCTGGTTTGATTAAAAGCCCCCTGTCTGGTGATTCTACCCAAGTTTTGTTTCGTCCTGACGCACCCTTGACACGAGAAGAATTAATTTTGTGGAAGGTTCCTTTGGATATTCACCGAGCTTTGCCTGCTGCTAATTTAGAAGCAGTAAAACAAACCTGGGGTTTTCAAGATGCAGCAAAAATCGATCCCAAGGCTCTACCAGCTGTACTGGCAGATTTTCAAAATGGAGAACAATCAAATATTCGGCGGGTGTTTGGCTACACAACGCTTTTTCAGCCGAAAAAACCCGTGACCCGCGCTGAAGCTGCTGCCGTTTTATGGTATTTTGGCACTACCAGTGAGGGAATTTCAGCTGTTGATGCTTTGAAATTAAAGCGATCGCCCGAAACATCTCCACAACCGCAATCAAACCCGGGTTAACGGCGCCACAAACAGTCCTCACTCAAGCAAATCAGGTTCTTGACGCACAATCATCTCATACAACGGTTGAAAACTAAACCAACCCATATAATGAGAACCTACCTGACTTTGGGCTAGACTGGCAAATTCATGGCTGGTGGGAATCGGTTTCCCTGCAGCCTCTGCCAGTAATTGAGCTTGACAAGAACGCTCCATTGTGATAAACCACCACGCAGCTTCATCAACCGAGCGACCTACCGTCAGCAAGCCGTGGTTTTTGAGAATAACAGCTTTATTGTTACCTAAAGCTTTGGCAATACGCTTACCCTCTTCTGGTTCCAAAACCACGCCTGTATAATCGTCAAACACGCTGTGGTCTTGGTAAAAACAACAAGCATCTTGGGTAAGGGGGTCGAGCAGGCGACCGAGACTAGACCAACTTTTACCGTAAACAGAGTGAGCATGAGCTGCTGCTACTACATCCGGACGCGCTGCATGTATTTGGGAATGAATGGCAAAAGCTGCTTGATTGATAGGGCGATCGCCCTCCAGTACCTCACCCTTGCAGTTCACCAAAATTAGATCGCTCACCCGAATTAAACTAAAGTGCATCCCAAAAGAATTCACCCAGAAACAATCAGGGTACTCTGGATCTCGAGCTGTGATATGTCCTGCTACACCTTCATCAAAACCAAAGCGGGAAAACAACCGAAATGCAGCTGCAAGACGTTGCTTGCGATGCAGGCGTTCTTCTGTAGGTGAACTAAAACTGGGAGGTTCGGGAAGATTAGGCTTGTGAACGGATACAGCTTGCATAAGAAGACTTCCATTGTGAAAGATATTTTTGACCCGTGACTTCCTTACTTTCATACCATTTCTGGTAGTAAAGCAAAAACGAAATTTCCTCACACCAGAACAAAGACCGCTTGTTCCCCAGCAACACCCAAAGAAGTAACAATCTATTTCACCGTCTCAAGCTAACAGCTGCAATTTTCTACAATAAACCCAGAATCGTTGCTAAAAGGTATCAGCAAGCCCATGCCCACAACCGTTGCCGACGTGATGAGCCGAAACCCAATAGTTGTCCAGCCTTCTACTCCTCTTCAACAAGCTATCCAAATTTTGGCAGAACGACGCATCAGCGGGCTACCTGTTGTAGATGATACCGGGAAATTAGTAGGCATTATCTCGGAAACGGATTTGATGTGGCAAGAAACTGGCGTGACGCCTCCAGCATATATTATGTTTTTAGATAGCGTCATCTACCTAAAGAATCCTGCTGCATACGAGCGCGATCTTCACAAAGCATTGGGGCAAACTGTAGGCGAAGTCATGAGCAAAAACCCCATCACTATCTCCCCTGATAAAACTCTCAAAGAAGCTGCCAAAATCCTTAACGAGCGTAAAGTTCATCGCTTGCCAGTGGTTGACAGTCAAGGTCAAGTAATTGGTATTCTCACCCGTGGTGATATTATTCGCGCTATGGCAGCAGGTCAAGAATAGTCAGAACTCAAGAATTACTTGCTCTTCATTAATACCTTTTGAAAGCAAGCAGATAGTAAAATTTTACTATTCCACCACAGCTAGCTGCTGTTTATTTCTCCTTGCCAAGACCGCTTTTCGTTTTTGATACACCCAATTTACCACTGATAAAAAAAGAGAGATAAATAAATGAGCGTTACTCCTGAATCTGTAAGACAATTGCTCAGTTCTGAAGATTTGGGCTCGCGTTTGCGAGCGTTAAACCAAATTCGCCAACTCGAACCAACGGTTGGTTTTGAATTAATTCAAAGCGCCATTAATGACAGCAATTCCCGGGTGAGATATTCCGCAGTCAGTCAGTTTGATACCTTAGGCAAACAAAACCTAGAGCTATCTTTAAATGTGTTGCGCGATCGCCTGCTCAACGACCCCGAACCTGACGTGCAAGCTGCAGCAGCAGACAGCTTGGGTGCTCTCAAACTCAAGGATGCTTTTGAAGATTTGCAAACACTGTACCAAACAACTAACGAGTGGATCGTCAAATTTAGTATCATCGCGGCCTTGGGAGAGTTGGGCGACCCACGCTCCTTCGATTTGCTCGCTGCAGCACTTGCTTGTGATAACGAACTTATACAAACTGCTGCTATCAGTTCCCTTGGCGAACTGGGAGATAGGCGAGCAATTCCCCTTTTAGCTCCCTACGCTCAAAACCCAGACTGGCAACTACGCTACAGAGTAGCGCAAGCTCTTGCTCGTTTGGACGGTGAAGAAGCCAAAACCATACTGGCAACTTTAGCAAACGATGAAGTAGAAGCTGTGGCCCTAGAAGCTAAAAAAGCTTTACACTCACTTTAAAGCTCAAAGACTGCAATAGTCCCAATTTTACTTTACCGGACGGATAATTGGCTTTGAAGTTGGTTCCCTAGGCTCAAAGATAGCAGCAAATGCTTGCTCTAAAGTTTCTGCCATGACGATTCGGTTTTCGTAAGCAACGATCGCTCTCACAAAAGTAGGCAAACTGTTTTTTTCCGCTTCTAGGTATAATGGTTCAACGTACAAAAGCGAATTTTCGATTGGAATTACTAAAAGATTGCCTTGAATTGCTCGCGAACCTTCCCGGTTCCACAAGGAAATTTGCTGAGAAATTACCGGATCTTGGTTGATTAAAGCTTCGATTTGTTCAGTTCCGTAAACTAACTGTTGTTTGGGAAACTCGTACAGTAATAACTTACCGTAATTTTCTCCGTCAGAGCGAGCAGCTAACCAAGCAATTAAATTTGCACGCTGTACAGGTTTAAACGGAAGTAGGAGAATAAATTCTTCTGTTTGTGCCTGCGGCAATTTCATAATCAAGTAGTAGGGTTCTACTCGCCGCTGTTCTCTTCCGTAAATTTCTGTGGGTATCTCCCATAGATCTTCTCGGTTGTAAAATACCTGAGGGTCGCTCATGTGATACGCCAGCAACCGTTCTGATTGCACGTTGAATAAATCCACTGGATAGCGAATGTGACTGCGCAGCGAAGCAGGCATTTTTTCCAACGGTTTGAACATTTGCGGAAACACCTTCCCCAAAGTCACGATCATGGGGTCGCTGTTGTCAGCAACATAAAAATCCACGCTGCCATTATAGGCATCGACTACAACCTTGACAGAGTTACGAATATAATTGAAATCATGTTTGCCCGGATCGGAATAGGGATAGCGATCGCTTGTAGTATAAGCGTCAATTATCCAGTAAAGAGTTGTCGGTTCTCCAGCAAGATTTTTACCTCCCGCACTAGCAGCAACTAAGTAAGGATCGCTGTCAAAACGTAAAAAAGGTGCGATCGCTTCTACCCTTTGGCGAATGTTACGACGAAATAATAACTTTGTTTCGGAAGTGAAATTGCGCGTCAACAGCATCTGCCAATCTTTAAGATACTCGGCAAACAACAACCGCCGCCACATCGGCGCCAGCAAAATTCCCCCTTTGCCATCGTAAACGTTATAGACATTTTCGTTTCCCCTAGGATAGTCTAATTCGGGAGTTAGTGTTCCCGTCATCACGTAAGTATCAGTAATTTCACCGTAATAAATTCGTGGTTTGCCAATGGGAATGCTAGCGCGAATTTCCTCGGTTGTAATCTGCAAAGAACTTTGATTGTTTTTATCCTCAACTCCAATATCTTTGACGTAGTAATAAGGTAAGCCCCCAGGAGCAACTAAATTAACGGGACTAAGTGTAAATCCGTAACCATGAGTATAAACAAGATGTTCGTTGATCCATGTTTTTGCTTGTTGGGGAACATCGTTGTAATCCAGTTCCCGAGCTGCAATGATCGTTTGTTGGTATTCTGTTTTTTGAGTTTTTAAATCCCGCACCAGCGTGTAGCGGTCGATGTCAGCACCGGGAAATTTGTAGTAAGGTCGAATTTGTTGCAGTTGGCGATTGGTTTCTAGCAAGGGACGGGTGTCCCACAGACGAATATTGCGAATGGTGCGATCGTTGTTTTTTATGTCAATAGCTGTTAATTTTCCTTGGGGATCGAAGGTTTCTGCATCAATGGTGTTTAATTGAAATGCTTGGCGAGTTAAAGCTATGGTACGAGCAATATAAGGTTTTTCTCGAGCTAATTCGTTAGGTTGAACAACTAAGCGCTGCACCACTGAGGGTAACAGTTCGCCGGAAATTCCTGCTACTACCAAGTACAAAAGCAGCAAATAAACTAGTTGGCGAGGAAATGGAATCGGTCTTAATCTGGCCTTTTTGACTTTGGACAAGACTACAATTCGCCACAGCAGGTAAACGGCGATCGCCACTGCTAAAAAACTCAGCCCGGTGTAAATTGGCAGTTGTACTTTGACTTCTTTGTAGCTAGCACCGTAGTTAAAGCCGTTAGTAGAATACAACAATTCATAACGCTGCAGCCAATAATGCCAAGCTACCGCTAGCATGAGCAAACTAGTTAAAGCGTTGAGATGAAGTCGTTGCGGAATCGAAAATCCCGGAAACCATCCCTCACTCAAACTATTTGGTGAATGCAGGTACATCAGTGCTACGGAGCACACGCAGTATAAAAAAATTCCTAAAAGCCAAAACTCCAATAATTCCCAAAGCGGCAAAGCAAACACATAAAAACTAATATCGCGATGAAAAAGCGGCTCCGTACTTTCAAAGCTAGTGGCGTGAAAATACTGTAAAAAAACAATCCAACGTGCCGATAATAACAAACCGAGCTCGAAGCTCAAAAGCAAGGCGATCGCCCGCAAGAAAAACTGATGATGAATCAAAATTGCAACGGTTAGTAAGACCAGCATACCCAGCTGCAAGCTGGGAATAGATATTTTCTGGATCTGTAATTGCCAAGCAGCAATACTGGGAAATTTAAAGACTTTTTGGCTGTAGTAAATGAAAATTGACCCTGCTAAAGCACTCAATCCCAATATCGCTGGAATTAAAAAGCGCAGTGTTAAGACTGAATTGGCAATATTACTTCGGAGATACGTGCTATTGCTGCTGCTGTGCAATTGATAATTTTGGGGATGTTTGAACCGATTTGCAACTGCTAAATTACCCAGCAAAAAGCTTGCAGAACCGAAAAAAGCGATCGCCCCCAGTCCTAACTGAGTAACCAAACGCAGCGAAAATTCTCGTAAATATCCAACTTCATCAAACCACAATAATTCTGCTGTCAGGCGTGAAGCTAATTCCAAAATCAGCCACAAACCCAACAGCAGTGCGCTAACTCGAAAAATTCGCTTCATATTGGAAATGGGAAACCGACAAGGGGAATTAGAGATTTTAATTTTTTGTTAGAAGTTGTCAGTTTTTATCCAGAATCTAGTTTCCTATTCCCTCATTGTCGCCCTTAACTAAACTGCTGGCCTACATCCAGGTTAAACAACATTTGCAAAGCTTGCATGCAGCTGCGTCTTGCCTCCACATCTTGTTGTGCTCGCAGTTGTACCATTGGTTCGTGTAAAATTTTATTAACAATTCCTCGCGTTAAGGCTTCGATCACTTCTTGATGTTTTTCGGCAAATTCCGAACCCAATCGAGATAAAGCTTTTTCTAATTCTTGTTCTCGAATGGTTTCGATTTTATTACGCAAACAACTAATGGTGGAGATAGTTTCTAGCGATCGCCACCAGCCATCAAAAGCTTCTAATTCTTCCTCTAAAATTACCTCTGCTTCTCGAGCCATTTGGCGGCGAGTTTCGTGATTTTGGGCGACAACTGCTTTGAGATCGTCTACATTAAACGCTTGCACGTTTGCCAATTCATTGACATCAGCATGAACGTTACGCGGTACAGAAATATCAATTAACATCAAAGCGCGCTTCGGCTCTAAAATCATTTCTAATTTGGCGCGATCCAAAAGAGGCTCTGGAGCAGACGTACTTGTAAATACTAAATCGCTTTCGGCAATTACTGTCATCAGCCGGGAAAGGGGATGAGTTTGAATGTTAAGCTCGGGGAATTGCTGAGCTAATTCTTCTGCTCGTCCTACAGAGCGATTTAAAATAGAAATTTTATCAGCACCTTTGGAAATCAAGTGTTGCACCAACAACCGCGACATTTTCCCGGCGCCGAGAATAGCCACTCGACAAGCTGCTAAATTTTCCAGTTTCATGTGCGCCAGCTCTACCGCCGCAGAACTGATAGAAACCGCACCGGTACCGATGCTAGTTTCGGTACGCACTCGCTTGCCGGCTGTTATAGCTTGTTTGAATAATCGATTTAAAATTGTTTTTATACCGTTGTATTGCTGTCCTAGTTTGTGAGTGTTTTTTACCTGGGCGAGAATTTGCCCTTCTCCAAGTACTAAGCTGTCTAAACCAGCAGCTACCCGCAGCAAATGCATCACTGCATCTTGATGCAGCAATACAAATAGGTGTCGCCGCAACGACGCCAAAGGAATTTTACTGCGTTCTGCGAGAAACTGAGATACTTCTCGGACGCCCTGTTCGGTTTCTTCAGTAACAATGTAGATTTCTAAACGGTTGCAGGTACTGAGAATGGCGATTTCTTCCAGATGGGGAAACTCGCGCAACTGGGCGATCGCGCTTTCGGTTTGTGGTTCTGGAATGCTCAACTTTTCCCGGACTTCTACTGGGGCTGTTTTATGGCTTAACCCCACCACTGCTATATTCATCTGCTAAATCTAAGTTACTAATAAATCGTTGTTAATGGGGGAATCAGGAAGAAATGGCTTTTAGCTTTCAGCAAGCAGCAGATAGCGGCTAAGGGTTTTCTTAGCAAGAAATTATCTAACTACTGCCTGCCAACTAATAACCATTATCCATTTCCCATCCCCTATAATTAATGCAGTTGCAGTGATTTTGGTGATTCGTCGAACATGTGAATTGTATCGACAAAGCGAGCAGTTTTTGATTGGTTAGAAATTACTAAAGTTTGAGTTCTTGCTCCTCCCTTAAAAAAGCGCACGCCTTGAATTAAATTACCAGAAGTAATACCGCAAGCAGCAAACAAAACAGTTTGACCGGATGCTAGTTCACTGGCGTCGTAAACTTTGTCGGGATCTTCGATTCCCATAGATTTCAAACGCTCAATATTAGCTTCCTTGCTTTCGCCAATAAGACCTGTTTTGACAATTTCAGGATCGTAAACAAGCTGACCTTGAAAGTGACCGCCTAGGGCCCGCATGGCTGCAGCAGAAATTACACCTTCTGGAGCTGCACCAATTCCCATCAAACAGTGAACGTTAGTACCAGCAAAACCACAAGATAGTGCGGCGCTGACGTCACCATCGGAAATCAATTGAACTCTAGCTCCTGCTTCTCGGATTTCCTTGATCAAGTCGTTGTGGCGTTCCCGCTTCATTACCACCACAACCAGGTCTTCTACAGCTAAATCCAAACACTCGGCAAGAATCTTTAAATTTTCGGTAGCAGACTTGTTGATGTCAACCTTACCTTTGGCCGCTGGGGGAGCTGCTAGCTTTTTCATATAGAAATCGGGAGCAGCAAACAAACCACCTTTTTCTGAAATTGCCAAAACGGACATAGCACCGGGTTGTCCGTATGCTACTAGGTTTGTGCCTTCGCAGGGGTCGACAGCGATATCAATTTCAATCAATTCTTCTGGATTGCAAAACTCCTTCGCATCCGGACGGCTACAAATACCTACTTCTTCTCCTATGTAAAGCATGGGAGCATCATCGCGTTCGCCTTCGCCAATAACAATGCGACCGCGCATGTAAATTTTGTTCATCCGTTCCCGCATGGCTTCTACAGCCACTTGATCGGCAATATTTTTTTCGCCTTTACCCATCCAACGAGCAGAAGCGATCGCAGCTTGCTCGACTACCTCAATAATCTCTAACCCAAGAGTATTTTCCACAGAGTCTGCCCTCTCGATAGCTTGATTTTGCGACTTGCCGTACAGCTATTTCAGTTTTCCAGTCTACCAAAGGGCGGATACCAGTTTCTAGTTTTTCCAAGAAGCTCAAAAGGAGAATAATATCGCGTTGGTGCTATGAAAACAGGTACCTTTTATCTCAGTTCCGGATATATTACAAAATTATACGACATGCAAATCTGCTCTGCACTGGTAAGAACAATCCGACTGTATCTATGATTTCGCAAATCAAATCCACTTGTGTACGGGTGCCAAAGTGCTGTGGCGGTGCAAGTAACAACAAAGCGATAGTTTAGATTTTATTGATTGTCATCGCCACGATTTGTAACCGGTGGCAGACTATTTTTTCACTCCAGAATTTAGCAATCATGTTAACTGAGTACTCAGAATACACCATACACAAATACTGGATGCACCGCGCCTTAGAATTAGCAAAAATAGCGGGGGATGAAGGCGATGTACCTGTAGGTGCTGTGATCGTTGATGCCTCGGGGAAGGCGATCGCCCAAGGCCAAAACAGAAAAGAACGCGACCAAGATCCTACCGCTCATGCGGAGATTCTAGCCATCAAAGCAGCTGCTAGCAAGTTAAAAACTTGGCGTCTCAACCAATGTACCCTCTACGTTACCCTCGAACCTTGTCCGATGTGCGCGGGTGCAATTATCCAAGCTCGTATCGGACTTTTAGTTTACGGGTTAGACGATCCCAAAACCGGTGCTGTTCGCACTGTTGCCAATATTCCCGACAGTGCAGCTTCCAACCACCGCTTGCGTGTCATAGCAGGTATTCAAGAATCAGCTTGCCGCCAGCAGCTGCAAAGCTGGTTTGCCAATCTGCGACACTCCCCATCTTAACGGACAGAGGTAAAACTGTCCATCGCAGAGAACACAATCAAGGAGAGAGAATCTACGGTGTATTTAACTTACATTTTTACCCTACCAATCAGCTAGCCACCGTCATGATCAAACTTCAGCCACCCGAAAGAAGCTTTTTTAGCTATGAAATGCCAGGTAGCAGCCCGGCAATAGCAAAGGTAGCTTCTACAACCTCACGGGTCTCTCCTTGGTTAACTCCTTTGGCTTATTTTGTAGGGTGCCATTTTTTACCATTATTTTTCGGACGCATTGAAATTACCGGTAAAGAAAATATTCCTAAAACTGGTCCGGTTATCTTTGCTCCTACTCATCGTTCCCGTTGGGATGCACTGCTAATACCTTACGCGGTCGGACGCTGGGTAACAGGGCGAGATTTGCGATACATGGTTACCATTACTGAATGTCAAGGATTGCAAGGTTGGTTTGTCCGCCGCATGGGAGGATTTCCCGTAGACACCCAACATCCGTCTGTCACCAGTTTGCGTCACGGAGTTGAAATCCTTCAGGACCAACAAGCTCTAGTAATTTTCCCTGAAGGTGGCATTTTTCGCGATGGTAAGGTTCACCCTTTAAAACCTGGAATCGCTCGCCTAGCCTTGAGTGCAGAATCGAATTACCCAGAACTAAACGTCAAAATTGTCCCCATAGGTATTAACTATAGTCATCCATACCCTAGTTGGGGCACTCTTGTTAGCATTCACATTGGTTCACCCATCTCAGTAGCAGATTATAAAAGTGGCAATCTCAAACAAGATGCCAAACGTCTTACAGCTGACCTTGCCACAGCACTTGAGCAATTAAACCAGGTAAAATCAGCACCCGCCACCCATGAATTTGCCGAAATGCCTAACTCTTGAGCAAACGGTAGTAGTAGGAAATTAATGGTTTTGTCTGAACCTTGAAGGATATTCTTTTCTATCCCCGGGAAACGAAGTCCTACTCAAGCAGCAAATAAAATTACGCCACCCTTGCTTGTGAGGGCAACCTTTTTGTACAGTTTTGTACAGTTGGTATTTTGCTGAGCATACACTCGCCAGCAAGTAGAATTTTTTCCTGGGATAAAGGCAAAAATTAGCAAAAGCGATCGCTCGCTTTTGTCAAGTTAACCCCACACTAATAACATCAGAAAAAATTTAGGGGCTCGCCTGGCAAGTAACGTTGGGAACACGACGGGATTAATTTGCGATCTAAATGAAAGAATTTCAGCATAAACCTTATTTTGTTCCAGCCGGAAATAGAGTTAAGATACCCAAAGTTTCCCCCATCTTTCGTTTAGTTTTGGCAAAAATTTATCCCATGAAGTCGGCAGCCCCTATACCCTCGATTCCCTTTTATTTTTTATCTATCATCGCAGCCTTAAGCCTGCTATTGCCAGCTGACGCTCAAAAAAGAGTACTGACAAATACTCCCAACCAAGCCCAGCCTATTGACCCCAACAACCCCAACAATCTCCGTCCCGCCGTCCCAAATAACAGCATTTTGAGCTTGGAAGGAGGAAAACGTTTGATGGCAGAAGCCAGCCAAGCTATCAATTCCCAAAACTACGACTTGGCTGTGAAAAAACTTCAAGAAGCACGATTAGTTTTTAATCAACTGTCTAATTTTTATCAAGACCTCAACTCTAGCTTTTCTGGAATTGACAATCGAGTTGCAGATGCTCAACGAAAAAAAGCCCTCGAAAGCGCTCAAATGCGTGACGAAGCAACTTACCAGCTAGCACTCGTACATCGAGCCCAAAATAAACCAGAACTAGCAGTACCGTTACTGGTTCAAATTATCAAAAGCCAAAATCCCACCCGAGATTTAGGAAAGAAAGCCTACCAACAGTTGTTAGAACTGGGTTTTGTCGATGCTCCTTTCCCCCGAGGCGGAAACAGTGCTTCCTCCTCCCAAAAATAACTGCTCGCGATCGCAACAACCGCCATCAAGGCGGATTTCGGCATGCCTGGTGGTAGGATGAAATTAGGTACCTTGACAACAAGCGATCGCCCAAACTTTCCCCAGTGGCTCGATTTTGCCCGAGTCCCCCATTGGCACGCACTAGCTTCATCATTATCGATAATAGATTAAAGAAGTTTTTTAGGAATTGCGATGATTAGTCCGCAACAGATTGAAACAATGATCAAGGCGGAATTACCAGACGCCCAAATTCACATCCAAGACCTAACTGGTGGTGGTGACCATTATCAAGTGACTGTTGTCTCATCGCAGTTTGTAGGTAAAGGACTGGTGCAACAACACCAATTGGTTTATCGGGCGCTGCAACAAGCTATGTCTAGCGAAGCCATCCATGCTTTGGCGCTAAAAACTTATACTCCAGAAGCGTGGCAAAACACTCAATAGTCAAAAATTTTGCGAATATGTACTATGGATTCATGGCTGGTGACTTATAACTAATTCAGGAAACAAAAGACTATGACTCCAGAACTAAAGCAGCGCATTGACAATCTCATCAAAGAAAACAAAATTATAGTTTTCATGAAGGGAACTAAGTTAATGCCCATGTGCGGCTTCTCCAACAATGTTGTCCAGATTTTGAATACCCTGGGAGTTCCCTTTGAAACAGTTAATGTTTTAGATGATTATGAAATGCGTCAGGGAATAAAAGAATATTCCAATTGGCCGACCATTCCCCAAGTGTATATCAACGGCCAGTTTGTTGGAGGTTCAGATATCATGATCGAACTTTACCAAAAAGGCGAGCTGCAACAAATGGTAGAAGTGGCTTTGGCTTCTTAAAATTCTTCACCGAGAGTGCAAATCAATTTGCAATTTTCTTTGGTGGATGATGGTAAGCATCACCCACCCTTGTTTTTAGTCACTATTAAGGATTTCTCTGTGTCCCTCAATTTCAGCAGTTGACTCAGACCTATACTGTGTTATAATAGCCTGCGTCAATTACTAATAAGTATGAATGACTAGACAGCAAGTCATTTGTAGAAATCTGGCTCGGGTTCCGGCTGGGTCATAGTAAAGTTAGATACATCGTACAAGTAGCGAGTTGCTTCCTCCTCTAGGCGATGGATCAAATACGGTTCAATAGCGTTGCTATTGCGTAGGGCGGCCAGATAGCCATCCAAATACATCCGCATATCATCAGTGCGATAACCGCGATTCCACAACTCGACGAAGGCGTCGGTTAATCTTTGGTAATAGCGGATGGTTTGCGTGTCTTGGAGCATAACTGCTATAAAGATCTCTTTGGAATGAGAATTGTAAATTATTCAAGTTTAAAAGTGAAGTATCACTTTCAGTTTGACATCAATTTAAAATCCTTATCATCTGCTGTGGGAGATAGGAGGCCACTAGCAGTTAGAACCTAAATCTATCCTAAATGAGAACAGTGGAAATTCAACTTTGCCAGCCAGAGCAACCTGCCAGGCTAAATATGCTTGCTGTTGTTTTCAGGAATAAGGTATTTTCCTGATAGGCAAAAGCAAGTCAATTCATAAAGCCGCCTTTGAGAATAAAAAACTTTCAAGAATAATAACAAAAATTTAAGAAAATCACTAATTCTGCTTCTGACAAGGCTTTGGGGCAAATATCAGACCAGCTTGGACAGAAAAAATTTTTCAGTTCATGCCTGTTGAAGTAACAAGGATTACAAAACCTCAGACAGAGGCTTTGTTACTTTGAAAGGCATGCACGCTAAGGGGTCTTGCCACCGTGGGTTCGGTTTGTATTGAAATCGTTGAGGGAAATCCCCATCTGAGGTCGTTGCTTGGCTGGCACTTGCAACAACTGGACTATCGGGTGCATCAAGCTGCAAGTATCTATCAGGCAAGGGAAGTTTTTTTAAGCCATCAACCAACACTGGTGATCTTAGATGCTGACTTGCCTGATGGGGATGGCATTGAGTTTTGCCGTTGGTTGCATCGTCAGCAGCAGCCTTTAATCTTAATGCTATCTGCCCGCAGTACGGAAGCTGATATTGTAGCTGGCTTGAAGGCGGGGGCGGATGACTACCTGTGTAAACCTTTTGGAATGCAGGAGTTTTTGGCAAGGGTAGAAGCACTGATTCGCCGCAAGCGTACGCCTGTAGCTCCAGCTTATTTGGATTACGGTACGTTGCAAATCGATCTCGTGCAACGGCGCGTGCGTTTTCAAGGGGAGTTTATCGATTTAACACCCCAAGAATTTAGCTTGTTGTATGTTTTGGCACAAGCTGGAGGGGTACCTTTGAGCAGATCGGAATTGCTGCGTCGTGCTTGGCCTGATGCTATCGATAATCCTCGCACTATTGACACTCACGTTTTATCGTTGCGGAAAAAAGTAGAACTAGATCCGCGACAACCCAGTTTAATTCAAACTATTCGGAACGTGGGGTATCGTTTCAACATAGAAATTTTAAATACAAACAACACTAATATGGTACAGTCTCAAAAGAAGTTAACAACTGAAAGATTCAGCAATCCTCATTCCACTTTAGCTCTAAAAGATAAAGCCTAGTGGTTCTCGGGTAATGCTTGGGAGTTGTTTTTTTGTTAGCCACTGTTATTCACTAACACTTTCCCATTCTTGAGCAGCTTGTATTTTTGCTTGCATTAAACTTTCTCGCAATTGGTGCCAATCCACATCACAAGCGCTTTGATTTGCCAGCAAGCGTCCTTGCACAAGGTACAAAAGCCGCGTGCAAAACATTTGAGCTATTTCTAGTTGGTGATTTACCATTAAAATAGTCGTGTTATGGCTTTGAGCCAATTGGATGAGGACTGCAAGAACACGGTCAGCTGTACCGGCATCTAGGGCGAAGGTAGGTTCGTCTAACAGTAATATTTGTGGTTGGATAACTAAGGCGCGGGCGATCGCCACCAACTGGCGCTGTCCTGCAGAAAGTTGTGCTTCTGTTCGTTCTAACCAGCTATCGGGAATGTGTAGCTGTTCTATCCAATTGCTAATTCTTTGCTGAATCGTGTCTTTGGGTAAACGGCGCAGCGTTAACGGATATGCTAGCGTTTGCTTCACCGTCATCCCCAATAACTTTGCTTCCTGAGGTACAAGCGCGATTCGATCGCGCAGCTGCAGCACGGGAATTTGATGGTATTCCTGGTTATCTAGGTAAATTTTGCCACTTGTAGGTTCGCTCAGACGGTTCAGAAGGCGCAACAAAGAAGTTTTTCCTGCTCCTGAAGGTCCAACAATCACCACGCGATCGCCCTCCCATACCTCAAAAGAAATATCTTGCAATATCGGGTATCCCTGTCGAGCGCCTGACAAGTTCGTATACAAATTAACTTTTTCTAATCGCAGTTTGGCTGGGGCGAAAGTTTCCAAGTTCAACCTAAAGGCAATAACTACTAAGCTGCTGTTGGCATTACAGAGAAAAAGATGTTAAAAATAAGCCATGGGTGGCATCCCTGGCAAAATTTCTTTACGTTTGTGTTAACGCGGTGGCTATAGTCCAGCCATCTACCAGCAAAAGTAGAAGCGTGAATATCAGTAAAATTAAATACATCCACGGTTGGGCTAGAGGATAAACATCAGCTGTGTCAATGCCGGTTTTTTCCTGCACTAATTTTACCAATCGGGAAAAACCTGCCACCCGCATAGGTAGTAAATACGCCTTTCCCTCTTTTGTGAGAAAGTAATAAACTAACCCTCCCTGTCCGGTGGTACGAGCTTTTAATTGTTTTATCTCTGACCAAGATAACGACCAACCTCGACGCAAAAAACGGGGTACCCAGCGAGGATAAACTACCTGAATACCTTGGTCATCCACGAGCACGCGTTCTGCTAGCACCGCATACAAGCAAACCAAGCCAATACTAATTCCTAGCCAAAGCAATACTGGAGATATAGCAGGCCTGTTCTCCATCTGAAGCAAAAAAGGTAAAGGTGCTGTTAGAGCTACATACAAGCTTAAAAGTGTAATCCGAATTAAAGGAGAAAGGCGAAAAATTGTTGGTGAGGAATTAACTGGGTCTGCTGTCACGGCTTGTTCACAACTACTGCTCACTTCCACTATATACTAGCTAGAACTCTAGCAAGCTGGAAATGAAACTGCTCGCTGTGGCGTTATTTCATGGCTAGCTAACCGATGGGTCAACCGAGTTTGGGATTGTCCCTGGTTGACATGTTATTTGCTCAGCTACTAGGGTAAATATTTTTGGACTACACTCCAACCAGTGAGGGAAACCCAGACAAAAGCAAAAAATAAGGCTATATTAGTACCTATGTGCACAGACCTTGCCCAGGATTGTCCGACAGGAATTTGCACAGCACTACCCGCAGAAAGCAAAACTAACGCTACAGTTACTAATCCAGCCCACAAATGCTGGGATTGTCCCAAACGACCAAAGTGACCGTAAGTGCCGATGATACCAATAAGTAGTAAAAGCAGCACCAAACTGACCATACAAACGCCAATAATGTAGTGCATAGAGCGCAACCAGTGAGGTTCTGCTTGTCGTAAGGTTCTAGCGCGAAACATCCAAATACCCATAACAGCCAACAACGCATAGGCTAGTAGGGATAAACCCATCGACCACGCTGCTATTCTCCACAACCACAGAAAAGACGGTAGATTCAAGGTAATTGACTTTGTACTCGGGTAGATTTTATTTTGACTAAAAAATAATATCCCTGATTATAGATGATTTTTTGTAGCGCACTCAATAAAAAAAAGGGTTGCGTAAAATTGCAACCCCGACAGAAAGCAAATTTTTTCTAATCAATAGATGCAAAACCAACAATTGTTAAAGGTTTGGTTGTATCTCCAATTTTTGTCTTAATTGCATTTACAATCGATTTCTTTTTGATAGAGTTTTCTACTGTTTCAGGTTCTGTTTCTAATTCATTGCTGGTTATTTCGTTGATCGCAAGGCGATCGCACGGAATTTTATCCGATAAAATAGCACTTGCCATCATGCCTGTATGAATTTCGAGCTGAGCTTCTTTTGGCGCTTCAAAAACTAGCCTCTGTCCGGGAAAAACAACCCTTTCGAAGTACCAGTTAGGAATATTTGAGATGCGAGCCACCTGGATTTTGCTCGTGGCATTAATGTAACAGCAGAGAATCTTTTTCGATTGCTCCGGTGGTAAAGGATCTAATATTTGAGCCATAACTGCTGAGGAGCTTGACGCCACAATTTTATCTTACATAAGCCAAGCTAACACCGGTCGATCCCCGCCTGCTGTAACCCCGACTACCAACTCAAATTTTCTATGTCATTTCTATCTATAGATAGGTTTAAGTTATGAATTTTTCAGAGAATTTTCTACCTGGGGTGTAACCATAACATTATATGGATTGAAACCAAGCAGCAGTCTGCTAAAAGACTTACACTTTTGCGAATCGGTTTTGCTTGGATCCAAAAATGTAATTGCTGTTGGCGATCGCTTCCGCCATTGGCTCAATGTTGTTATGGTAAAAATAGCAGTTTATTTTTTAGAAAATCTTAATTAATGCCATACCTTATACAGCACCAAGCAATCTCAGCCATTGCCATGACCAAAGGTAACAAAAGTAAATAGCTTCAGAATCGTCTTCTCAGTCAACTACGATCCTGATAGAGCAAAAAAACCAAACTATCAAAGTAGGTTTAGCTTTAGTTACCCCGAAAAAATGGCAAGATGGAAGTTAAAACATCCTCAATGGAAAACCGAATTCTCTACGTTCGCCTTCCGTGTAACCCCATCTTTCCGATTGGGGTCGTTTATCTGAGCGATTGCGTTCACAAACTGTTTCCTGAGGTCAAACAGCGCATATTCGATCTGGGAACGGTACCGCCTTTAGACTACGCCAAGGCTTTAGATCGGTGTATAGATGAATTTCAGCCGACACTGCTGGTGTTTTCTTGGCGAGATATTCAAATATACGCACCGGTGGGTGGACGTGGTGGCAATCCACTACAATACGCCTTCGAATTCTACTATGCCAAAAATCCTTTCGTGAAACTCAAAGGCGCCTTGGGTAGCTTGCGGGTTCTAGTGGCTTACTACACCGAACTGTGGCGCAACCTAGGATTAATCAAACGCGGACTCAAACGCGCTCGCAGACATAACCCGAACGTGCGTTTAATTGTCGGCGGCGGAGCAGTGAGCGTATTTTACGAACAATTAGGCAAAAGTTTGCCCAAGGGAACTATTGTTTCTGTGGGCGAAGGCGAAACCTTGCTGATAAAACTTTTAAACAAAGAAGAATTTCGCAACGAACGCTGCTATATAGTAGGAGAAACTCAACCCCGTCCGCGCTTGATTCACGAACAACCCACACCGTTTGAAAAAACTGCTTGCAATTACGACTACATCGAAACGATTTGGCCGGAGTTCAAGTATTACCTGCAAGATGGAGACTTCTACATCGGCGTGCAAACCAAACGCGGTTGTCCTCACAATTGCTGTTATTGCGTTTACACAGTGGTTGAAGGCAAACAGGTACGCATCAATCCTGCCGATGAAGTGGTTGCAGAAATGCGACAATTGTACAACCGCGGCGTTCGCAATTTTTGGTTTACCGATGCTCAGTTTATTCCAGCTCGCAAGTTTATCGGCAACGCTGTCGAACTTTTACAAAAAATCCTCGACTCTGGGATGGAAGATATTCACTGGGCAGCATACATTAGAGCAGACAACCTTACACCCCAGTTGTGCGAGTTGATGGTGAAAACCGGAATGAACTACTTCGAAATCGGTATTACCAGCGGTTCGCAAGAACTAGTGCGCAAAATGCGGATGGGATACAATCTCCGCACCGTTTTGCAAAACTGTCGGGATTTAAAAGCAGCTGGATTTAACGACTTGGTTTCTGTGAATTACTCTTTTAACGTTATCGACGAAACCCCAGAAACAATTCGTCAAACGATCGCCTACCACCGCGAACTCGAACGCATTTTTGGCGCCGACAAAGTGGAACCCGCTATTTTCTTTATCGGACTGCAACCCCACACCCATTTAGAAGAATACGCCTTCAAAAAAGGTATTCTCAAACCAGGGTACAATCCTATGAGCTTAATGCCGTGGACCGCCAAAAAATTATTGTGGAATCCCGAACCCCTCGGTTCCTTTTTTGGCGAGGTTTGCTTGCAAGCTTGGCGACAAAATCCCAACGACTTTGGCCGGGAAGTTATGAATATTCTAGAACAAAGGTTAGGTCGAGCTGATTTGGAAGCAGCACTTTCTGCACCCGTTGAGACTACAAACAAGCAGTTAGCAGCTATTTGTTAGATAGCGAGCGATCGCCTTGGAGAGTTATTTCTTTGATGCGATCGCTCTTCTCACAACGTAGCAGAAACACAAATCAAAAAAAATCCAAATTTTATCAACTGCCAAATTCTTTTTCCCTATTTTTTTAGGATTCTGCGTGTTTTTTTATTTAACTCATGTTAAAAGACTCTCTTCTAGAACAATTACAACTTGCCCATCGCAATACTAACAGACCGATTCGATTTGGAGTTTACTATAAAAATACCTTGATAGCTTTGTGCCATGCCCTAGAAGACCAAATTCTACAAGATGTAAGCTCGCCTTTGGTCATTACCGCCTTTCAACAAGGAAAATGGTATCTGCAAGAAGCAGAAAGATACGCAGACATTGCCAAAAAATCCCGCCAAATAGCCATCATGGCCGCACCAGATACTGGTTGGACACAGCATCCCACCAGTCTTTTACCCAATGTCAACTTAGTAGCCCTAGATCCTGACGATCCGGTAGCACAAGAATGGCATTTAATTATTTTGTCCCCCGAATACACAGCAATGGTAATTTGTCAAGAGCTATCAGAAGCTGATTATGGTATTTCTGGAGGACCAGGATCGGATTTAGAACGAAAATTTTACGGCTTGTGGACATTTGAGCCAGAGTTGGTGAAAGAAACAGCACAATTGGCGATCGCTCGCATTCAGCGTTACAATCCCCAACTAGCAGCACAACTTTTAGCCGCTCAGCAAGCGATCCAACCCAAGCTTGCTACACCAGAATTTTTAAGCACGGTAGTCTCCCGCGTTGTAGATTATCTGCAAACAAAACAAATCAATATTCCTGTCCCCACCACAACACGCTACCAAGCCCTAGAAAGAAATTTAGTTTCCAACGAAATCCAAGCTTTTTTGCGGATGGCACAAATTATGGACGCTGCTGACACAAGCAATCCTACCGCAGCAGCAGAAGTTGTGGTTTTGGCAGAAACAATAGCACAGCTTTTAGATCTTCCTGCATGGCAAATGAAAAGATTGCGTCTTGCTTGTTTGCTACACCGCATAGATCCTTTGCAACGAGTAGAAAGTGTGCTCGCTTCCTCAACATCCCATCGCTACCGCGAAGATGCACCCAGCTGTCCCCTAACCTGTCCCCTCATACCAGGAGCACAAGTACTGCGAACCATGCCAAAACTGCGAGCAGTAGCACAAATTATCACCCATCAAAGCGAGTGGTGGGATGGTAGCGGCGAGCCAGCAGGATTGGCTGGGGATGAAATTCCCCTCGAATCGAGAATTTTAGCGCTCGTCGCCTATTTCCAGTCCTGCGTGAATCAGAAAAAAAATTCTCACCTCAGTCAGCAAGAGATACTTTCTCAAGCTTTAGAAGAATGCAGGCAACAACAAGCCCGTCGCTTCGACCCGAAATTGGTAGATACCTTAGCACTTTTAGTAATGGGTTTGCAACAAGGACTAGAATTACCCCAAATCACACCTAAGGTGAGTACCGGTATGTGGCTGCTCGATCCTCGATTGGATAGCGAAAGCAAAACTGATACAAACGCTAAGAAAAACCTGTATACGGGATAATTAAATATATCTGGGTTTGTTGTTGTTGTTGTCCTCCCCAAACACCTCCTTCTGGGAAAAAGTTGTTCCCAAACTAAAAATACATCCGGACACAAGTATGTGGAGACTGACAAATTCCTCCGCTTTACTTTGTCAATAAGTTTTGATTTTTTTGCTACCTATCAAGAAAAAATTTTTGAGAAACTTTATGAATCTAGAAGCTATTAAATCAGGAAATCTCAAGCACTTACCAGGAACAGTCTTAAAAGATGAGGATTTGTCGAATCTAGATTTAAAGTGCATCAATCTTGCTGGGGCCACCCTTATTGGTACCAACTTTACTGGTTCCAAACTGGAAGGAGGACATTTAGAAGGTGCGAACTTGATGGGAGCGAATCTACAAGCAACTGATTTGAGAGCGAACTTAATGGGAGCAAATTTAATGCAAGCAGATTTAACAGCTGCTGACTTGCGAGGTAGTAATTTGCGGGGTGCAAACTTAATGGGAGCAAGACTAACTCAAGTGTCGCTGACTGGTGCTTTCTTAAGTGGCGCAAATCTGATGAATGTCAATTTGCAAGGTGCTGATTTGCGGAATGCTGACTTGCGCGGAGCAAATCTCAGCGGCGCTAACCTCAAAGGCGCAGACTTAAGTCGCGCAGATTTACAAGGTGCTTTCTTGAGTGAAGCAAATTTGGAAGAAGCTGATTTGTACGGTGCAAATCTTGCTGGTGCAAATTTAACAGGTGCAAATTTGCTTTGTGCGGAGTTAGAAGGTGCAAACTTAAATGGTGTTAATGTTGAAAGAGCATGTTTGCTCGGTACGTTAGTAGAGAAAATGAATTCAAGCCAAAGCTCGCACTAAAAAACTAAAAACGCGATCGCCCCCTTGGGTTTGGTATCCCCAATCCCAACACTACCAAAAATGCCAAACCCATCAGTCCAGCTAAGGGATTATTATTCACCCCGGTTACCCAATCCGGAACTCGACCGGAGTATTTCACTAACTGTCCGACGTTAATAATATACCAACCCCAAATCAATCCTGCATGCATGCCAATTGCTAAACCCAATCGTCCTCGCTTGTAGCGCTTTGCTCGTACTAGTAGTATTCCTAAAAGTAATAATCCCAAAAACTGCGGCAGTGTGCGAATTACCTCTGACCAAGGTTTTATAAAATGGGCCGCAGCAAAAATTATCGCCACTGTCCAAAGCACTGTTGAGGGATGGTAATCTCGTTGCAACTCATCGTACATCCATCCCCGAAAAAATAACTCTTCGGCAAAAGCTGTACCTAAAGCAGTAATTATTCCTTCTAAAACAATTCTCAATAAAAAATAATCACTTTTGCGCCATACTAACCAACCCAACCATCCTTCTAAGATAAACAAAATCAGAATAGTCAAAAATGCAATTGCTAAACCCTTGAGCAGCTCTAATCCATTTTGGCGCGTTGTTTCCAATCCATAGTGGTGAAATATTCGTGGTTGCTGATGAATGTATTTTCCCCAGAAGGGAAGAAATATCAAAAATTCCACAACCAGCCACGTCATCGCTAAAATAGTAACTTGATTACCGTTTTTTATCAGTAGATGTATAGGTATAGCTACAGGCAACCATAACAACAATAAAACTAAAATAAAGCAACCCAGCCGTACCGGTACAGGAAGCTGGGCAATGGTAGCAAAGTGTATTTTCATGCATTCAGATCCGAGCTAGCCGCTAATGGTAGTTAACAATTAGCAACGCCTACTCTTCTGGCTCGATCGTACTGGTCAAGCCATGATTTTTGAGAGTTTCGCAATAAAATTCCGCGTGTTCTTGCGCGCAGGTAATAACCAAAGCTATGCCATTGGTGTGGGCTTCCATCATAATGCTGACAGCCTGAGGTTGAGTCAGACTCGGCACGGTAGTCAATAAAACTTGCACCACGTACTCCATAGAGTTGTAGTCATCGTTATGGAGCAAAACACGATATCGAGGCGCTAGTTTATTAGATGTAGAACGCTTCTCTAAAGTTTCGAGTGACACGGCTGTTTGCTCTCTTAGTGTTTACTACAACAAAGGTTTTGTTCAGTTGCTTTACTATATGTATAGCATTGAAAGCGGATATCGGAGCACAGACAATAATTGCAGCTAGCTAGCTAACTGCAAAACCCCGAAGCTATAGTTTCGCTCTAGTTTTAGTCTACTGCCTTTTTCGGTCATTAATCTCACTCCAAGTTAGTTCTGCTTAGCCTTTAGAATTAAAAAGTAGCAATTTCGAGTAATTGCACCGCTAAAGCCCTGTACCTATGGAAATCACCCCCCATTTTCAACCAGGACAAATAGTGTATTTGGAACATGGCGATCGCAGACTCTATGCAGAAGTAATTCAAGTTGTACTTCCCCGTCAATTATGTTGGGTACGTCCTTTGCTATTAGTAATCTACTCCTTGGAAACTCCCTTAACAAATGACCTGCGAGAATCATCTGACTTGCTTTGGCCTTTAAGTTTATTTCAGCCAGCTGTGGACACAGAAGTTATTTCTATTTTGAGTGAGGTTTTCACCAAACAAGCTAAATCTGAAATAGACACAATTGTTGCCAAACAGCGACTCCACGAATTTGTTGACCAACTATGGCAAGCTTACAAAGACGAAGCTAAAAACTAGTACTTTTGACAGTTTATATGGCAAACCGCAGTTGCAGTCACAACTAACCAAACAGTTGCTTTCCAGTTATTAAGTTCCATCCTTGACAAGTTTAGATTAGTTTTTACCGCTTGCTTGCTCAAGCATCATGGTCGGGTCTTAACTTTTTCAAGCAACCAATACCTAGAACCTCAACAGAGTTTCTGATACAGGTAACCAGGAAAGTCCCTGTTTTCAGAGACTCGGAACTAGTTGAATCCGACCCGCATCCATTTCTGCCATTAATAGTTCTAAAGCTTCGTAATCAACATCGGAAATGTAACCCATTGCTGTTAGTTCTGAGTTGATTTCATTTTCTATTTCCGGAGTTAATTTCTTGATAAAAAGAGCTTTTTCTACTAATTGACGAATAGCGTACTTTGTCTTCATAAGTAATATACCAACTAAGTTGTATAGTTATTATCCCAGTAAGTTTTAGGTATAAAAGGTGATTCCTTACGGAGAAAACTGTGATCTAAATCACAGTTATTGGTAGCTTTAACCATAATTATCTCAAGCATGTGTTAAAAGTAAAGTTAAACGTCATAAAGATTTAAGCTTACTTTCCTGTTAGCAGGCATGACGTAGGAGTAATAATCCAGAAACGTTTAGCATCGCAAACTATTATTGAGCTAAATCAAGAATAAGAAGTATATTTAAATACATAATTGACGGATTGGGAAAATCTTTAAATACAGGCGTGAGAGTAATAAAGATTCCGCTAAGAGACTTAATACAAATGGTCGATGCCCGCAGGAAGAGTTTATGTTCAAATACATCTATCTTCAAAAATCTCAAATTTTATAGGTTTTAACAATGCAAGCAGTTCTTAAAAATCCCAAAATAACAGTTATTCGTCCTCAAGGAAGTATAAATGCCGCTAACGCTTTGGAATTCGAGCGTGACCTGAGTGCAGCATTAGCGCACGATGAAACGAATGTGTTGGTAGTCTCTTTAGAAAAAGTAGAATCATTGGACAGCGCCGGTTTGATGGCATTAGTATCTGCGCTGAAGCTGGCCCAGAGTATAGGAAAACGATTTTACCTTTGTTGTGTTTCCCCATCTATTAGAATTATTTTTGAACTTACCCAACTGGATAGAGTATTTGAGATATTAGAAAGTGAAGCGGTTTTGGTAGTTAATGTTGGTGACAAAAGCAAAAGTAGCTTGGAGGTGAGCTAGTCGTTTGATGGATTGGTACTCTGAACATCCCCGATCGATGCTAAGGTTGGAGGTGAATAGCAAAAATTTCAAATAGCTAGAAGAATCACACAGTGGCTGTTGCAGTAGAACAATTAATTACACCAGATATATCAAAGCCAGCTCGTTACTTGGGTAACGAGCTGCTAGCAGTGCGCAAAGCATGGGAAACAGCGGTAGTGCGTTGGGTGTTAACCTACCCAGAGGTGTACGAAGTTGGTGCCTCTAACTTGGGGCATATAATCCTTTACAATATTTTGAATGCCCAACCACGCCAGTTATGCGATCGCGCCTATTTACCCGGTCCAGATTTAGCAGCCAAACTAAGGGCCACCAAAACACCATTATTTGCTGTCGAATCAAAGCGATCGCTGACAGAATTTGATATCTTAGGTTTTAGCCTTAGCTACGAACTCGGGGCAACCAATATCCTAGAGATGTTGGATTTAGCCAACATTCCCCTCACGTGGCAAGAACGATTAACAGGAAATTACCCTTTGATTTTTGCTGGAGGGCAAACGGCCACATCCAACCCCGAACCGTATGCTGACTTTTTCGACTTTTTTGCTTTGGGCGATGGTGAAGAACTTCTACCAGAAATTGGTTTAGTTCTCGAAGAAGGCAAACAAGCTGGAATAAGTCGGCAAGAACTATTGCTAGACTTAGCTCAAATACCAGGCGTATACGTTCCTCAGTTTTACGACGTCGCCGCAGACGGTTCGGTACATCCCAACCGTGCGGATGTGCCAAAACGCATTCTCCGCCGGGTTGCTACCCCCATTCCAGCCTATTCCATAGGTCCAGTTCCCTACATTCAAACCGTGCACGATCGCTTGACAATTGAAATTCGGCGCGGTTGCACTCGCGGTTGTCGTTTTTGTCAACCAGGAATGTTGACAAGACCAGCGCGGGATGTAGAACCGGAAAAAGTGGTAGCAATGATTGAAAAGGGAATGCAAAAGACCGGGTACAACGAATTTTCCCTGTTATCCCTAAGTTGTTCTGATTATTTATCCTTGCCAGCAGTAGGAGTAGAAATCAAAAATCGCCTGAAAAATGAAAATATTACTTTGTCTTTGCCCAGTCAACGAGTGGACAGATTTGATGAAAATATCGCCAACATCCTTGGTGGCGTACGCCAAAGTGGCTTGACTTTTGCACCGGAGGCCGGTACCCAGCGGATGCGGGACATTATCAATAAAGGCTTAACAAACGAAGAACTGCTGCGGGGTATAAAAACAGCTTGGGAACAAGGTTGGGATAAAATTAAGCTATACTTTATGATCGGCTTACCAGGGGAAACCGACGCCGATGTCGTGGGAATTGCGGAAACAGTAGCTTGGCTGCAGCGCGAGTGTCGTGGGAAAAACAGAAAGCCTGTTGCGTTTAACATCACAATTTCTAACTTTACGCCCAAACCCCACACTCCCTTTCAATGGCACTCGGTTTCAAAAGCCGAACTGGAACGCAAGCAAAAATTGCTGCAGCAGGAATTTCGCTGTCTCAAGAAAGTGAAAGTCAATTTCACCGATGTTCGCATCTCGGCCATGGAGGATTTTATCGGACGAGGCGATCGCACTGTTGGTCGAATTTTGCGTCGAGCTTGGGAACTAGGAGCGGGAATGGATTCCTGGTACGACAGCATTGAACGCGCATACCATGCTTGGGGACAAGCGATCGCTGAAGCTGGATTGACATGGAAATACCGTCAAATCGAAAATGGCGAAGGAAATTTGTTCTCAGCAGAAGAAAACAACAGTGCTGTTTTTGACCGGCCCCTACCGTGGGATCATATAGACACCGGCATTAACAAACAATGGCTCAAAGAAGACTTTCAGCGCGCCCTTGCTGCTGCTACCGTTCCGGACTGCTCCTTTGACAGTTGTTCTCATTGCGGCGTTTGCGGTCCTGATTTTGGTCACAATGTTGTCATTCCACCTCCTGCCATACCGAAATATACGGGACATTTTGTACCCAACACCACCAAAGCGCAGCGATTGCGAGTGTGGTTCGGCAAGCAAGGTGATATGGCATTAGTTAGTCACCTGGATTTAATCCGCTTGTTCGACCGTGCTATCCGCCGTGCGAAATTGCCCGTCGCTTTTACAGGTGGATATCATCCTACACCCCGCATTTGTATAGCTTGGGCTTTGCCTCTAGGAGCTACCAGCAGTGGTGAAATTGTCGATTTCGAGTTAACTGAGTTTGTTGAGGTTGATACCTTCCGAGAAAAATTAACACAAGTGCTGCCAAAGGAAATTCCCGTATATAAAGTAGTACAGCTAGATTTGAAAGCTCCTGCCGCTACCCAGCAATTAGATGCTGCCGAATATTTGCTCACCGTAGATTCTTGCCCCCAGGCTACACGCTGGCAATGGCAAGAGTGGATTGATACAATTAACAACAAAAGCGAGATCTGGTGGGAGCAAACAACAAACTCAGGTCAAACCCAGCTGGTAAACTTGCGCGAGCGCTTATTGGAATTAGAATTGATGCCAAATAGCCCCCATCCAGCCTCGACAGCAATGATCTTGCGTTATCTAGGAAGTTGTCGTCATGACGGTACCCTGTTGCGTCCAGAACAAATCCTGTTTATGCTAGAAAAAATAGCAGGCATAGAATTTCAACTGCTACATATCCACCGCAATCGTCTTGTTTTGCGGGATTAACTCCACGAGGGTAACTCGCCAGTCAGTCACCCTCTGGTTCCACATAATTAGGAATTGATTTTTGACAAGGTTGCGTTAGAATAAGATGAAGAGAAATTTTCTGGCGCTGCATTGAGTTACCCGATTCACAACCCTGAAACCCAGGGTTTGAAAGCAAAGATTTAGAGAGCAACATCTAGAATTTCATCCCAGACCAGCACAGGCAGATTCAAGAAGACTCTCTGTAGATAGCTAAACTTTCTTGTGAATCAGTAACTAATAACAAGCGACCTAGGCTTCTCTAACTTTATGATTCTTAAAAAACATTGAAGAGTCCGACTCCCAGAGGAAGAGGGCTTTGCACTAAAAATTCACCGCACCACAGGTGATTTAATTGCTGAAGTAATATGCAGCCGTTAAGGTGGAACAATCAGGCGTGTAAACGCAATTACAGTCTTAATAGCTCTTTTGGTTTGGGCTTGAGTTCGCAGTTTTTACTACCAGCAGCGCCTTTTTGGTCTTGCAGGGGCAAAAGAAATAAAAAAAACCCCCAAGTCTTTTTGTGCTGCCGATTTTTGAGGAAATTGAATGCCAAAACAAATTATTATCGCCGAACAGCATCAAATAGCTGCAGTTTTTTCTGAAGATCAAATACAAGAACTTGTTGTTGCTACGGGTCATCACCAAATTGGTGATATCTACTTAGGAGTAGTAGAAAATGTATTGCCCGGGATAGACGCGGCTTTCGTAAATATAGGCGACCCGGAGCGCAACGGTTTTATTCATGTTACCGATTTAGGGCCTTTACGACTCAAACGTACATCAGCAGCGATTACAGAATTGCTAGCACCACAGCAAAAAGTCTTGGTGCAAGTGATGAAAGAACCAACCGGTACCAAAGGCCCGAGGCTGACGGGTAATATTACTTTACCCGGACGCTACGTAGTCCTCATGCCTTACGGGCGGGGTGTAAATTTATCCCGTCGGATTAAAAATGAAAATGAGCGCAATCGCCTGCGAGCATTGGCAATTTTGATCAAGCCAGCAGGAATGGGCTTGTTGGTTCGCACTGAAGCAGAAGGAAAGCCAGAAGAAGCAATTATTGAAGATTTAGAATCCCTGCAGAAGCAATGGGAACTAATTCAGCAGGAAGCCCAATCAACGCGCGCACCTGCACTGCTCAACCGAGACGATGATTTTATCCAGCGCGTACTGCGGGATATGTACGGTGCAGACGTAAACCGGATCGTCGTAGACTCGAGTACCGGCTTAAAACGGGTAAAACAGTATTTGCAAAACTGGAGCGGCGGACAGATACCACAAGGATTACTAATAGACCTTCACCGCGATCGCACCCCCATTCTAGAATACTTCCGAGTTAACGCCGCCATCAAAGAAGCACTCAAACCCAGAGTAGATTTGCCCTCTGGTGGCTACATTATCATTCAACCCACAGAAGCATTAACGGTAATAGATGTCAACTCCGGTTCCTTTACACGTTCTGCAACAGCTAGGGAAACCGTACTGTGGACAAATTGCGAAGCCGCCACAGAAATTGCTCGCCAGCTACGCTTGCGCAACATCGCAGGGGTAATTGTTGTCGATTTCATTGATATGGAATCGCGGCGCGACCAATTACACGTTCTCGAACACTTTAACAAAGCTCTCAAAGCTGACAAAGCTCGTCCCCAAATAGCCCAATTAACTGAATTGGGCTTGGTAGAACTGACTCGCAAACGTCAAGGACAAAACATTTACGAATTGTTTAGCGAAACTTGTCCTACCTGTGGCGGTTTAGGACACACTGTTCGTTTACCGGGAGAAACCGAAAGTCGCTCCCTAGTAACAACACCACCAGATTTATCGGAACGCTTTACAGCTGCACCTGCTGTATCGAATAAGGAACCTCGTTTGTCACCCATTCCCCGTCAGCCGGAATTACGAGAAACCTACGATGGATTTAGCGAAGGATACGAGCACGATAGCGACCTGGGTGCTCTCAACTTAGTCAACCATCCCAGCTATCAAGAAATTGGTGATAGTAAAAGGCGCCGTCGCCGTCGCTTGGGATTGAATGGAGGCAATAATGGCAAAGATGAACCGGTGGTAAACCGCAACCAGCTGGCGTTAGTCAATGAGCCAGAGATGGACATGGATGCGGAAGCAGAACTAACAGAAACCGCAGACCTATCTTCAGCCAACCTAAGCAAAGCAACTTGGGGTGACAGAAGCGAACGCAATAAAGTTCCTCGAGTCGAACTTGTCAAACCGGTAGTAGAACCGCCGGAAATTGTATCTGTAGAAATGACTCCATCGGAACAGGACGTTTATGCTTTAATGGGAGTTTCTCCTTTGGTGAAGTTAAACCGGGAGGTAAAAAACCCCAAGTCCGTAATCATTAATGTCACCCTACCCGGCCAATCTTCTACTACATCTGTAGAATCAACTTCCGAACCAAGCAGTATCAAAACCAGCGGTACCGCTGTTGCTCCAGATCGAGAGTCATTGTCGCAAACTTCCACAGAGCCATCTTCCTCAAAAGATGCTGCAGTTGTTTCCGGCGAAACTGAAGCAAACTCAGTAGATAACCGTCGTCGACGTCGCCGTTCTCGTGCTCTGAAGCCAGAAGATACATCCACCCCAGAAACTTAAAATTTATGGTTCGGACAAAGCCAAGGACTGTAACTGAGGATTTTCAACAATCCTCAGAAAAACTACACTGGCTGGAATTTTCCACTTTTTTAGATATTCCTGGATTGATAGCAGGTGTAGATGAAGTTGGTCGGGGGTGTTTGTTTGGACCTGTGGTAGCAGCAGCTGCCGTTTTGCCAAAGAATGCTTTATCAATACTAGCAGCATCGAAAATTAAAGATAGTAAGAAGCTGTCTGTTGCCAAAAGGTGCAAACTAGCACAGCAAATTCGTGCTTTGGCGGTAGATTGGAGAATTGGTTTTGCTTCTGTTGCGGAAATTGACCGCATGAATATATCGCAAGCAACACTTTTAGCGATGAAACGAGCTGTTTCCAAGCTAAAGGTACAACCTGCTGTTTGCTTAATTGATGGCAATCAATTGATTCCAGATTTGCCGTTACCGCAGCAAAACATTATTAAAGGAGATGAGCGATCGCTCCACATTGCTGCTGCAAGCATTCTCGCTAAGGTTTGGCGAGATGAACTGCTAATACGCTTGGCTTCCAAGTATCCTGGGTATGATTTGGAACATAACAAAGGCTACGGAAGTCAAAAACACCTGCTAGCGTTACAAAAATACGGTTCTTCGCCCTTACATCGCCAATCCTTTCGTCCTTGCCAAGTTAACGTTCCTAAAAGTGAATTTGGTAACCATGAAATCATCTAAATCTGTGGAATCAATCTTGCTTGTTGAGTTTGCGTAACTACCCAGCAACGATAATCGCTTAATAATCGCTTTAACAAACGTTGCTTCATTCTTAACAGCACGCTCCTCAATAAACTATTACCCGCAGCTTCTAAAATTGGCTTGGGAGTTAAGGAAAATGGTGTTGGTAGTTCCACCAACACTTCTAAATCAGCTTTACCCTGTAAACCATCACCAGTACTAAACTGGTGTGGTGACAAATATCCTTTCAAATTTAGCTGAAAGTGCTGGTTAACGTACTCCACACCAAGTATTTGGCAACCTAGCGATCGCAAGTAAATGGTGCCATTTGATTGTGCCCATACTCTCATGTCTACAATAGGTTGAATGCTCAGGGACATAAAAGTTACAGGACGCATTTGCAAACGAAAAACTTCGTCCGTTAGTGTTTGCATGCAGCTAGGTTCAACCAATGCATTCACAAGACGTTGGGGTTGGCGCAAGTAGTGCTGGATGGGTATGGGTTGTTCCAAAACGGCAATTTCTACCGATTGAGAGGCAGTAAACTTAATAGTCATGCCTTGAAGAAATTAATTTTTTATAATTCTATTACTTTTTAATTTCCGTAATTTCAGGTACAAAGTTAAGTTTAAAAAACGCAATTTCATTAAAAAACTATATTTATTTATAGTTATCTGTAAGGAAGTAGTAATGTAAATTTAAAATCTTCTACGCCTGCTCGGGCACAGGCATTGCCAAGGCAAATCAAACCAGCAATTACTGAATAAATCCTATGAATTTATCAATCGCACATCTCGGACCTCCCGGTACTTACGCAGAGCAAGCGGCTGTTTTGTATGGGAGTTGGTTAACTAAAATCAAAGGATTGGAAACAACTTTATTTCCTTATCCCAGCATTTTTCAAACCCTGCGAGCAGTTATCCAAGGTCAAGTACAGATGGCCGTTGTACCGATAGAAAATTCCATTGAAGGTAGTGTCACAATGACTATGGACGCGTTATGGCAACTTGATAGTTTGCAAATCGAGCTGGCTTTGATTATGCCCGTAGCTCACGTCTTAATTTCCTGTGCCCAAAGCTTAGAGAAAATTAAAACAGTTTATTCTCATCCCCAAGCTTTAGCCCAGTGTCAAGGATGGTTAGAAAAGTTCCTCCCTGGTGTAGAGCTAATTCCTACCAATTCTACAACCGAAGCTTTACAGGAGTTGAAACGGGAAATAACAGCGGCTGCTATTTCTTCCCGCCGTGCTGCTCGAATTTACAACTTACCGGTTCTCGTTAGCGACATTAATGATTATCCCGAAAACTTTACTCGCTTTTGGGTCGTGAGTCAAGGTAATATACCCATTATCAAGCAAATATCTTCTCCTAAGACCAGTCACACTTCCCTTGCTTTTAGTCTACCTGCTAACGTACCTGGAGCGTTAGTTAAGCCACTACAGATATTTGCCCAGTTAGGCATTAATCTCAGTCGGATCGAGTCCCGTCCTACCAAGCGATCGCTAGGAGAATACTTATTCTTTGTTGATGCAGAAGCAGATGTGCGAGAAGCAAGAATGCAATCTGCATTACAACAATTAACTGCTCACACAGAAATATTAAAAATTTTTGGCAGCTACAACGTTCTCCCAGTTAGCGTCCTTGAGGAAGAAGTTAACGGTTAGTTGTTAGGCACTTATAGCTTTTGATTAAAAGCATCTTTGAGAACTGTTCGAGCGGCTAAATGGTTGCGAGTGGAAGTTAAGATTTCTGCTTCTCGTTCCAAACGAGCAGCAGTATCTTGCATTTCTAACAATGCTTGTTGTTCGGAAGCAACTCCGTAAAGTTTGCTTGCTACCCAATAAGACAATTCCACAGGCAAATCAGGTAAATCTTCTAAAAGCTCGATATTTTGTTCGGTTAACTTTGCTGACAAACGTACAACATCTTGCAGTAATTGTTCTACTTCTGCTGCCAAAGGACGCAAATCTTTAGTGGGTGGATGGTCTTCGATCCACTCAACCAAACCTACAAGGTAGGGTTTTTCGCGAACGTATTCCAGAACGCGAAATCTTTGTTGTCCGAGAGTGACCATTTTCATTCGGTCATCGGGTAAGCGTTGATAATGAATGATTTCTGCACAGCAGCCAACGTTTGCAACTGTACCTTTGGCCCGATCGACCATTAAAACTCCGAACCTGCGATCGCTTTCCAAAATCGTATTCATCATGATTCGGTAGCGAAATTCAAAAATGTGCAGGGGTAATGGTCTTGTCGGAAACAAAACCACTTCCGGTAATGGAAACAAGGGTAGTTCGCGAACGGCAATTTTGGAAGAGGATGTCATTTTTACCTTGGTATAAATTTAATCTCTACTAAAATTTATATTTTGTGTAATTCTCTGTCTTTGCCGTGTTCTGTCTACATTCTATCATTATGTTTTGTACCTAAATAAAAAAGCCCTGAAAGAAATCTCCTCGGGCCTGGGTAAACATTCACACATTTTTATTAGTAGTTAGCGGTTAGCAAACAAAAAAAACTAACTACTAACCACTAACGAGCTTATAATTTGACTTCGATATCTACACCAGAGGGTAAATCGAGTTTCATCAAAGCATCGATAGTTTTAGAAGAGGGCTGGTAGATATCAATAATGCGGCGGTGAGTACGGGTTTCAAAATGTTCCCGCGAGTCCTTATCTACGTGCGGAGAACGCAACACGCAGTAAATCCGACGTTTAGTGGGTAAGGGGATGGGACCGACCGCTGTTGCGTTGGTACGATTTGCTGTATCCACAATCTTTTCGCAAGATGTATCTAGCAAACGACGGTCAAAAGCTTGTAAGCGAATTCTAATTTTTTGCTGCTGTAAGGTTGCCATGTTTAATTGTCCTGGTTCTGATCAGTAGTTGTAAACTGAGGAGAAAAAGATTGAAGAATTAATTGTCAGCTAGCTATCTAGCTAACTTGCACGCAGTCAGAATGCGGCTTTTTTTGGTTAGTTTGCCTGCAAAAGCCATTCTATAGTCCCTAGGACTAATTAAAGGTTATTTTCGATGGGGATTTGGTGTTGATAGTCTTTTTAAGAGCAAAAACCCAAACCTTATCCCTAATTTTTTGTTCCTTGCTTCCGAGGGAAGCGAAAGAGCAGAGAGGTATTATACCATCTCTGCTCCCTACTTAGTTAAGCTGGACAGATGCTACTTAATAATTTTGGAAACCACGCCAGCACCGATGGTGCGACCGCCTTCACGAATAGCAAAGCGCATTCCTTGCTCGATCGCAATCGGGCTGATCAGTTCCACTGTCATTTTAATGCGGTCTCCAGGCATAACCATTTCCGCCGCCCTGCCGTCATCCGAGGTAAAAGATTTAATAGTGCCAGTGACGTCAGTTGTCCGGACGTAAAATTGGGGGCGGTAGCCAGCAAAGAAGGGTGTTTTTCGACCACCTTCCTTTTCCGTCAGAACGTAAACTTCACCTTCAAATTCAGTGTGCGGAGTAATCGAACCAGGTTTAGCGATGACCATACCCCGTTCGACCTCATTTTTTTGAATTCCTCGCAAAAGTATACCGGCATTATCTCCAGCTATACCTTCATCGAGGCTCTTTTTAAACATTTCGATACCGGTAACTGTGGTAGAACGAGTGGGTTTAATACCTACTAATTCTACGGTGTCACCAATTTTGACCTTACCCCGTTCGATACGTCCCGTGGCTACCGTACCGCGACCTGTAATCGAGAACACGTCTTCTACAGCCATCAAGAAAGGTTTATCTACATCCCGCTCGGGAGTGGGAATGTAGGAGTCAACGGCGTCCATGAGCGCGTAGATTTTATCTACCCATTCATCTTCGCCCCGTTGGGTTTTGGGATTGCTAGTCATTCGTTCCAGTGCTTTCAAAGCAGAACCTGGAATAATGGGAATTTCATCACCAGGAAAATCGTAGCTAGAAAGTAACTCCCGGACTTCCAACTCCACTAATTCTAGCAATTCCTCATCGTCTACCATGTCTTGTTTGTTCAAAAAGACGACTAGGTTTGGAACGCCTACTTGTCGTGCGAGCAGGATGTGTTCGCGGGTTTGAGGCATAGGGCCGTCTGCAGCCGACACTACAAGAATAGCACCGTCCATTTGGGCTGCACCTGTAATCATGTTCTTAACATAATCAGCGTGTCCCGGACAGTCTACGTGGGCGTAGTGCCGTTTATCGGTCTCATACTCCACGTGAGCGGTATTGATGGTAATACCCCGTGCCTTTTCTTCTGGAGCAGCATCAATTTCATCATATTTTTTGGCTTGAGCTTGACCTAAAGCTGCCAAGGTCATGGTGATAGCTGCCGTTAACGTGGTTTTACCGTGGTCAACGTGGCCAATAGTACCGATATTAACGTGGGGTTTTTTCCTTTCAAACTTTGCGCGTGCCATGAACGATCGTTTCCTTTACTAGTTATGCGTTCCCTTTGCTTTTAGCTATGATTGCCTCAGCCACGTTGCGAGGCACTTCTTCATAGTGGCTAAACTCCATTGAGAAGATACCACGACCCTGGGTCTTGGACCGAATGTCAGTGGCATAGCCAAACATTTCTGCTAGTGGAACTTTAGCAGTTACTTTGGCGATTCCCTGCTCGGAACTCATTCCCTCAATTTGTCCGCGACGGGAATTGAGGTCACCCATGACATCTCCAAGGAAGTTTTCGGGAACTTCAACCTCAACTTTCATCATAGGCTCTAACAGAACTGGATCTGCTTTCATTGCTGCTTCTTTGAGTGCCATCGAACCAGCAATTTTAAAAGCCATTTCTGAAGAGTCTACGTCGTGGTAAGAGCCATCTACTAGCGTAGCTTTGATATCGATCAGCGGATATCCAGCTAACACACCAGATTCGCAGGTTTCTTTTATTCCCTGCTCCACAGGCGGGATGTACTCTTTGGGTACTACGCCGCCAACAATTTTAGAGACGAATTCAAAGCCGCTTCCTGGTTCTCCCGGTTCCAAATCGATTACGACGTGACCGTACTGACCTTTACCACCGCTTTGACGGATAAATTTGCCCTCTACTCTGCTTACGGGTTTGCGAATAGTTTCGCGATAAGCTACTTGCGGTGCGCCGACGTTTGCTTCTACCTTAAACTCTCGCAACATTCGGTCGACGAGAATTTCCAGGTGTAGCTCTCCCATCCCTGCAATTATGGTTTGGTTTGTCTCCGGATTGACGCTGACGCGGAAAGTTGGGTCTTCTTCAGCAAGGGCCTGCAGAGCTTTAGACAGTTTGTCCATGTCGTTTTTGGTTTTCGGTTCCACCGCTACCGAGATCACCGGTTCTGGAATGTACAGGGATTCTAAAATTACCGGCGAGTCTTCGTTGCAAAGGGTGTCACCTGTTAGGGTTTCTTTCAATCCCACTGCTGCTCCCAAATCGCCCGCTCTCAGCTCATCTACGTCGATCCTTTCATCTGCTCTCAAAACTACCAGGCGAGAGATACGTTCTTTCTTATTCTTGGTGGCGTTGAGAACGTAACTGCCCTTTTTCAATACGCCAGAATAAACGCGAATGAAGGTGAGGCGACCGAAAGGATCGGCCATAATTTTGAATGCTAAAGCTGCCAGTGGTTCTTCGTCGCTGGCGCGGCGTTCAACGGTTTCCCCGTTCGGTAAGGTTCCTTGAATTGGCGGTATATCTATTGGCGCTGGCAAGTAATCTACCACTGCATCCAATAGCTTTTGTACGCCTTTGTTTTTGAAGGCAGAACCGCAAAGCATGGGTACGATGGTACCTGCGATCGTTCCTTTGCGCAGGGCTGTTTGGATTTCTTGTTCGGTAATTTCCTCGCCCTCAAAGTACTTGGTCATAAGGTCATCGTCGGTTTCTGCTACCGCCTCGATCAATTTGGTGCGGTACTCCTGAGCCAAATCTTGGATCTGTGCGGGAATATCGACCTCTTGAATATCGGTTCCTTGATCGTTGTTATAGATGAAGGCCCGCATCTTCACCAAGTCCACCAGACCTTTAAAATCATTTTCACTACCAATAGGCAGCTGGATGGGAACAGCATTGGCCCGCAGGCGATCGCGTACCTGTTCGTAAACTTTGTAGAAGTTCGCACCTGTGCGATCCATCTTGTTTACAAAAATAATACGCGGAACCTTGTAGCGGTCTGCTTGACGCCACACTGTTTCTGTTTGCGGTTGTACGCCACCTACAGAGCACAAAACTGTGATCACGCCATCCAAAACCCGCATCGAACGTTCGACTTCAATTGTGAAGTCTACGTGACCGGGAGTATCGATAATGTTTATTTGATGGTCTCTCCAATTAGTGCTGATCGCTGCAGCAGTAATTGTAATTCCCCGCTCTCGCTCCTGTTCCATCCAGTCAGTGACAGCGGTGCCTTCGTGAACTTCACCTATTTTATGAATTATGCCAGAGTAAAATAAAATTCTCTCTGTTGTCGTTGTCTTGCCCGCATCTATATGGGCCGCAATACCAATATTGCGTACTCTCTCTAGCGGGATCGTACGTGCCACAGCTGCCTCCTATACTTTTCGCCTCATGATATCTTGTATATTACACTTTGTTAAGATTTTATCCTTTTCGGTAAACCGTCTTTTTTTTTGTAAATTCACGATATATCATCCTCGTTACCCACGGGCGATATATCGCAGTTCAATTTAGTAACGATAGTGTGCGAAGGCTTTGTTTGCTTCTGCCATCCGGTGCGTTTCCTCACGCTTGCGAATTGCATTTCCAGTTTCGTTGGCAGCATCCATTAATTCTTGAGCAAGTTTGCTAGCCATGGTCCGTCCCGACCGTTGTCGAGAAAACTGTACCAGCCAACGCAGTGCTAAGCTCGTACCGCGTTCCGGACGTACTTCCATTGGTACTTGATAGGTAGCACCACCTACTCGCCGAGCTTTTACTTCTACCAAAGGCGTTGTGTTTCGCACTGCTTTTTCAAAAGTTTCCAACGGATCGCTTCCTGTTTTTTGCTCAATAGTTTTCAGAGCCTCATAAACAATTCGTCCTGCTAGTGATTTTTTGCCGTGACGCATGACGCGACGGATCATCATGCTCACCAAACGACTGTTATAAACTGGATCGGGCGGAACAGGGCGCTTTTGAACAACACCACGACGAGACATACTTCAACCTTTATGAGAATTTAGCTACTGGATTATGATATGGTATTGGCACAGCTTCTTGACTACAGGTTGTAGCGATGCTGACCTATTTACTTGCTGTCCCGGCTAGAACATACAAGGCGACAATATTATATACTTTAACCTTAATAGTTAATTTCAAATGCTGCTGTCGCTAACCGCATTCCCGAACCATCCTGCACTCACAGCCACCTACGGTATCCAGTCAAGGAGTGAGGTTTTCAAACTTGCGATCGCAATTGCAAACAGGCGCTAGCAACAAAAAAGGAATTGTCGAGCTGCTGACCAGCGCGATTAATCGAATCCACACAATTAATCGCGTTAGTTCTATTGTTTGGGACGCTTGGTTCCATACTTGGAACGACCTTGCTTGCGATCTTTGACTCCAGCGGTGTCTAGCGTACCGCGAATGATGTGGTATCTCACACCTGGCAGGTCTTTCACCCGGCCGCCACGAATCATCACCACGGAATGTTCCTGCAAGTTGTGACCAATTCCAGGAATATAAGCTGTCACTTCAAATCCGGAGGTTAGTCTTACCCTTGCTACTTTACGCAGAGCGGAGTTGGGTTTTTTGGGTGTGGTCGTGTAGACTCTGGTACAAACGCCCCGGCGTTGCGGGCATCCTTTCAGAGCTGGAGACTTTGTTTTTTGACGCGCTTGTTCGCGTGCTTTACGTATTAGCTGCTGTATTGTGGGCATGAGTTACAGCGCCTGAAGCTGCTTCTAGTCTAACTTTTAACAACAAATCATGATTATATCTTTTTTTATGATTTTCTGTCAATTTTTCTGAGGGAGAGCAAGTTTGCAAGTTGCTAACTGCCAGCACCTAAGTTTGAAACTAGGGAAAAAGAATTCCCGCAGCCACAGCTGGTTTCGGCTTGGGGATTGTGAAAGCGAAAGCTACCGCCGATGAGATCTTCAGAATAGTCTAGTGTTAAACCTTTTGTATATTTATAACTTTCAGCATCTATAACAACTGCTATTCCGTGACACCCAAAGGTGCGATCGCCACTGTTGACTGTTTCATCAAAGGACATATCATAGTACCACCCACAACAACCACCAGGTTTAACTGTTAATCGAAACAAAAAATTAGACTTTTGCTGGGCTTGCAATCTTTTAATTTCAGTTGCGGCTGCTTTGGTCAGATAAATCATGGAATTGGTCAGCAACAAATTAAAGACCTCATCTTACAATCTTACAGACAAGGTCAAACATTATTTATATCAACACGGCTTGCGTACCAGTGTTCCTAGCTAGAAGCAAACCAGCTAGCTTTTATCAAGCTATATGCGGTTATTTTAATCCGTTTTCATTTTCAGTACGGGCATAGTCGTCCTGGAAACGGATAATATCATCTTCACCCAAGTATTCTCCGTTTTGTACTTCAATTAATACTAATGGAATTACCCCAGGATTTTCTAAACGATGGGGTGTACATTGGGGTACGTACGTGGATTGATTGTTGCTTAGCAGTACTTCTTTATCACCACAAATTACTTTAGCTGTTCCAGACACTACTATCCAATGTTCGCTGCGGTGGTGGTGCATTTGCAAACTTAGACGATGTCCGGGTTTAACTTCAATACGCTTGATTTTGTATCCGCGCCCTTCTTCCAAGACTGTAAAAGAACCCCAAGGGCGCAACTCGGTAGCAGCAACACCTCTGGGAGCGATGCTTGCGGGCAAGCTAAGTGCGTTAGTATGTGTTGTGTCTTGAGATTGAGCCATAGTATTTTGAGACATAGGAAATTTTGGGTGCTCGAAAACCAATGACAAAATGAATGCGGCGCCGGGTTGCAATTTAAAAACCAACAGTGCATTCCATCTTTGTCAAGATAGCAAAATCCCAGGTAAGAGTGTCAAATATAACTGGTTGTACTACTGTATCTATAACAAGTCTTTATCAAGGAAAATGAAACCTTTTACGAAGCTTTATAAAAAAGTCTTTGCGCCGGTTTTTTTTCAGAGTGGCTAGCTGCAAGGTAGCTAGCCTGCTTTTGTATTTTTTATTGTATTGCGCCCTTGACTGCTGTGCTTTTCATTTGTGGCGAAGTTGTATAAAAATTCCGATTCCGTTGTGAACGCTAGCTGCAGTATAAGGTGGGCGATCGAGAAGTTGTCCTCCCAAATAAAGACCGGTAGAGCTACCACCGTCCAAATTCAATGCATCCACACATCCTATTTGCTGCATTATTTGTGCGTGTTCTGCTAAGGTAGGACCAGGACCGCTAACACGGTTGTGGACTGTAGCGATGATAAGATTACCTGTTGCAGTGGTACATATACCGCTACGAACAGCTTTTTGGGTAATAAAAGCATTGCTAAAATTTTCGCCTTTAGCATCAAGAACAATGTGGCGATTTTGCAGCAGTAGCGGTCCTGCTCCTAGAATGTTAGGAAAGCGGCTAAATGCAGTTGGGAAAACAGAACTTTCAATGCGAATTGCCAAGCCCACAGGTAAAGTTGGTGCACTGTTAATGCTATCGCCGCGAAAAACAAGCAGATATCCATCTGGGGGGATAGGAATATTACTTTGGCCTGCTTTGAGAACAGGTAACATACTTGTGAGTTGATTTTTGCGCACAACAAGGATAATTTCGTTGTCGCTCAAAGGAGTGTAGTTAGCTCCCCAAGCAGGAGTGTAACGAGCAATACCATTTTGGATATAGCCGCTGTTGAGAGCTAAAATTGGCAATCGCTGATTATTAGCACCGATTAAGGTTTCTTGAAAACTCAGGCGACCCAGATAGAATTGTCCGGAATCATTCCAGGCTATTGCTCCTCGATTTAAAATCGGGCTGGACAACCACTGATTGTCCTTACGAATTGCGCCCAAGGGTAATTTATTATTGCGGTTAAAGTAACCACCGTTAATTGCTGCTACCGCTGAGTATTTTTGTGCTGTTTGAATTAAAGGAGCGGTTCCAACAAGAGTGTTGGGGTTTGCGAGTACGGGTCTGAGTTTTAATCCTGCTGTGCGGGGATTTACTTCTAGCCAAACGACGGGAAAGCGTTCTTGACCTAGATTGACAAATTGCTGTCGCCAGTGCAATCCCGGCGCCCAGTTAATAGAACGTTGCGAAAATGCATCAGGTCGAATGTCGATAATTAGGCGATTGGGATTAGGTAGAGTGCTTACCGAAAAAGCCAAACCCAAAGGAAGGGAAAGACGAATGATTGTTTGGTTGTTAACTACCTGTAGTTGCTGGATTTGTGGTGTGGGAGTTGGTGCTTGGGGAAAACCAAAAGCTGGGGGAGAATCTTTTTGACTTGCTTGTGCTTGTTGCTGAAATTCGTTAGTAGCAGAAGCAGGGACAGAGGATGCAGGTAGATTGTAACGCTGGACTAGAAGTGGATCGGCGATGCTATCTAAAGTAATAGTCCACTCTTTAGTAGTGGGAGAGGAAGGTTTAACAATGAGGCTATTAGGATCGTCAGGTAAAGGTTGATTGGTTGGAACTGATAGTTGTTGGGTAATTTGCCATGTGGCGGGGCGATCCAAATTGATAATGATACGCTCTCCAAAGGATTGCTTGACTTGAGTGATATTTGTTAGTTTGGCAGTTGGAGTGGAAATGACCAAAGTGTTACCTTGAGGTTGTATTTGCCATCCAAAGATGCGAACAAAACGGGAAATATCTAGATAACGGTATCCTCCCGCTAACAAGGTAGTTAAAATTAGTGGTTTAGTAACAGAAGAGTACCATTGGATGGGCTGCTTTGCGGGATCGCTGCTATCTAACAAATCCACGCCTAGAAATTGTCTGAGTGCTGCGTCACTTAAATGAGTGGTGACCTGACCTTTTAAGGTACGTTGTTGCAACCACGCTCCTGGTAGAATTCGACCGTTGAGAGAAATTTGGTTACCATAGGATATTACTGTTGCTCCTTTTGTGAGAGCGAAAGGTGCAGGCGGTTTGAAGTTGGAGTTTGATACTTGTTTGGTAGTGGTTAAAGATGGGGTGAGCCTAGTTTGGAAAGATTTTGCAGACAATGGGTTGGAGAAAGCTTGCTTTGAGGAATAAATATGCGCGATCGCCTCACGACCTTGCTCAACAGTACTATTTTTCCCGCAGTGTTCGCTTGCTCTCAAATAGAGGCTACAATTCCCATGGGGTTTGGATGAGGGCTTTATGCTCGCCATTGCCCCCAAAGCAGTGGCTGTTAAAAACACTACTGTTATAACCGCTGGCGACAAAAACTCCTCCACCAACCTTCTACCGTTGTTTTTACCTGTAGAAATGCGGCATTGCCCACCAGACTTCAATTTTTTGGCCATAATTTTCTAAGTATTTTTTATTACTGTCGAATCTTCCAGATATTAACAAAATTTCTAAATATCAAAAAACAATGACCAGAGTTGGCAACACTAACGTGATAATGTGTATATTGGGTTGCTGTCTCTTGTTGAACCCAACAAGTAATGCTACCACGACGAAAGACTGCCGTTAAGTACGCTCAAGGACACTGGCGTTACAAAATTAACGCAGCAGTTTTTCCTTCACACCAGCTAAAGTTCAGGCAAAATCTACCATACCGAAATTAAGCTACTAAGATAAAGTTGAAACAGTAGCAAATCAATGACAAAAACAGTCAGTAAAAACTTAGAAAGCAAGACAGAGAAGTTTCTAGGAATTGTCAAATGGGCATATAGTGTAATACGCTGATTTTGGCGTGGAATTGGGATAATTTTAGTTTTCTATACTAAACAGAAGTTTGAAATTAGAGTTTTGTTTCCGTGAAAGCAGTATTGGATTTGGGTGTGGAAAAGGGAAATTGAGAAACTACGTCGAGAAGATGTGCACATAAACAACTGTTGCAGCAATGACAAACAGTTAGCTGCAAAGGGAAAATACAGAAAAAATAGAAAGAGCTAATTTTAACACGGACACGGCCAAATCAAGTCCGAAGTTAAAATTTTTTTTCCCTAAAATTCAGTTATTGTGTATTTTTCATTTATCCATTTAGAAATTTTTCTCACTATGTAGTGCAAAATTATTTACTCAACAAAACAGGGTACTCTATGAATAAAAAACCGATGTATCAAGACCAGAAAATGAGATGGGATGATAATTCTTCCAGTTATATATATCAAGGACAAAGGTGGCTAACAGAAGAAAAAGATGCTTGTGGTGTAGGCTTTATTGCTCATCGTCGGAATCATGCCAGTCACGAAATTATACTCAAAGCCCTAGCAGCGTTGTCATGTTTGGAGCATCGGGGTGGTTGTAGTGCAGACCGAGATTCTGGTGACGGAGCAGGAATTTTAACCGCCATTCCGTGGGAGTTATTTCAACAAGATTTTGCTCGGCGGGGAATACAACTTCCTATTAACAGCAACCTTGCTGTAGGGATGATATTTTTACCGCCAAATCCTCAAGCAGCGCAACAAGCAAAAGCAATTATTGAACAAGTAGCAGCAGAAGAAAAATTAACGGTACTGGGTTGGCGAACAGTACCGATACAGCCAGAAGTGTTAGGGGTGCAAGCCAGAGAAAACCAACCCCAAATAGAACAAATTTTTGTTGCTTCGCAGGATAAAAGCTCTGAGGAGCTGGAGCGGCAGCTTTATATCACTCGCCGTCGCATTTCCAAAGCAATTCGCAGTTTGAACAGCGATTGTGGGCAACAGTTGTATGTTTGTTCTTTGTCTAGCCGCACAATAGTTTACAAAGGAATGGTGCGCTCGGCAGTACTGGCAGAATTTTATCAGGATTTAAAAAATCCAGCTTATAAAAGTGCCTTTGCTGTATATCATCGCCGCTTTAGCACCAACACCATGCCTAAATGGCCCTTAGCGCAGCCGATGCGCCTTTTGGGACATAACGGCGAAATCAACACCTTATTGGGTAACATCAATTGGATGACAGCTCGAGAGGCAAGTTTAGAACATCCTGTTTGGGGCGATCGCATCCAAGAATTGAAGCCTTTTGTGCACCTCGACAACAGCGACTCTGCCACTTTAGATAACGTATTTGAGTTACTGGTACGCTCTGGACGCAGTCCCTTGGAAGCTTTAATGATTATGGTTCCAGAGGCTTACCAAAACCAGCCGCAGCTGCGCGATTATCCAGAAATCATCGATTTCTACGAATATTACAGCGCCTTGCAAGAAGCATGGGATGGACCAGCACTTTTGGTATTTAGCGACGGTCTCAAAGTAGGAGCAACATTAGATCGCAACGGTTTAAGACCCGCTCGTTACTGCATCACTAAAGATGATTACATCGTTGTTGCTTCCGAAGCAGGCGTGGTGAAGTTTCCCGAAGCCAATATTCTCGAAAAGGGTAGGCTGGGACCAGGACAAGCGATCGCCGTAGATTTAGAAACTCACGAGATATTAAAAAATTGGCAGATCAAGCAGCGGATCGCCAAACGCTATCCCTACGGAGAATGGTTGCAGCAGTATCGCTTGGATTTGAAGGCGTTGGTTGGAAATCAAAACAAACATCATGCAACCAACACCAACGGCAAAATTACCCATATCGTGGAAAACGACAGCGAACTTGCAACCAGCAACATCGACAGACAAACTTTACTGCGACAGCAAGTTGCTTTTGGCTACACCACAGAAGATGTGGAAATGGTGATCCAGCCCATGGCCGCAGAAGGAAAAGAGGCGACTTTCTGCATGGGCGATGATATTCCCCTGGCAGTTTTGTCAGAAAAACCCCACCTGCTGTACGACTATTTCAAACAGCGCTTTGCTCAGGTGACAAACCCAGCGATTGACCCATTGCGGGAAAAATTAGTCATGTCTTTGCAAGTAGAACTGGGTGAAAAAGGCAACTTGTTAGATGTCAAGCCAGAGTATGCGCGCAGATTGAAATTAGATTCCCCAGTACTAACAGAAATAGAACTAGAAGCCGTCAAAGCATCTGGGTTTGCAACCGCAAAACTGCCAACACTATTTGAAATTGCAGCTGGTCCGGAAGGACTGCAAACAGCCGTGCGCAAATTGCAAGCCATGGCAGCTGAATCGGTGCGAGCTGGCGCTAAGATCTTAATCCTGAGCGATCGCGCCAATGGCGGTATCAGCACAGAATACAGCTACATTCCTCCCTTACTAGCAGTGGGTGCGGTACACCATTACCTAATTCAAGAAGGACTGCGAACGAAAGCTTCTATTGTGGTCGACACTGCTCAATGCTGGAGTACCCACCACTTTGCTTGTTTAATTGGCTACGGAGCTGCAGCCGTTTGTCCTTACATGGCCTTAGAAACAGTGCGCGATTGGTGGTCAGACCCCAAGACGCAGCAATTTATGGAAAGAGGGAAAATACCAGCCCTGTCGCTAGCACAAGCGATCGACAACTACTGTCAAGCAGTAGAAGCTGGGTTGCTAAAAATTCTCTCCAAAATGGGAATTTCCCTGCTATCAAGCTACCAAGCAGCACAAATTTTTGAAGCGATCGGAATTGGCCAGGACTTGTTGGAGTTGGGATTTTCCGGTACAACTTCTCGAATCGGAGGCTTGAGCGTCACTGAATTGGCGCAAGAAGTATTGTGCTTCCACAGCAAAGCTTTTCCGGAACTCAGCATTAAAAAGCTAGAAAATTTGGGCTTCATACAGTACCGTCCCGGTGGCGAGTACCACATGAACAGTCCCGAACTAGCCAAAGCCCTGCACAAAGCAGTTGACGGCAAAAACTACGACCACTACGAAGTTTACAAAAAGTACCTGCAAGATAGACCCGTAACCGCTTTGCGAGATTTACTGGACTTCCAAAGCGATCGCCCCAGCATTCCCCAAGAGCAAGTCGAACCCGTCAGCGAAATTGTGAAGCGATTCTGCACCGGCGGTATGTCCTTAGGCGCCCTATCGCGAGAAGCCCACGAAGTTCTTGCCATCGCCATGAACCGCATTGGCGGTAAATCCAACTCTGGTGAAGGTGGCGAAGATCCAATTCGTTTTCGGATCCTCAATGATGTAGACGAAAACGGCCACTCGCCTACCCTACCCCATCTCAAAGGATTGCGAAACGGCGATACAGCCTGCAGTGCTATCAAGCAAGTTGCCTCAGGACGCTTCGGCGTCACGCCCGAGTACCTCCAAAGCGCCAAACAAATAGAAATTAAAATCGCTCAAGGCGCAAAACCAGGAGAAGGCGGACAACTACCAGGTAAAAAAGTCAGTCCTTACATCGCTATGTTGCGGCGCTCTAAGCCTGGTGTTACCTTAATTTCACCACCACCCCACCACGATATCTACTCTATTGAAGACCTCGCCCAGCTGATTTTTGACCTGCACCAAATTAACCCGAAAGCACAGGTATCGGTAAAGCTTGTTGCCGAAATTGGTATAGGTACGATCGCCGCTGGCGTAGCCAAAGCCAATGCTGATATCATCCAAATTTCCGGACACGATGGCGGTACGGGAGCCTCGCCGTTAAGTTCGATTAAGCATGCGGGTTCTCCGTGGGAACTGGGATTAACCGAAGTGCATCGCGTTCTGATGGAAAACAGCCTGCGCGATCGGGTGATTCTGCGCGTCGACGGCGGAATTAAAAGCGGTTGGGACGTACTGATGGGCGCTCTTATGGGAGCAGAGGAATTTGGCTTTGGTTCCATTGCCATGATTGCTGAAGGCTGTATTATGGCCCGGATCTGCCACACCAATAACTGTCCGGTAGGTGTCGCCTCCCAAAAAGAAGATCTGCGCAAGCGATTCCCGGGTATGCCAGAACATGTTGTTAATTTCTTCTATTTTGTAGCAGAAGAAGTACGCAGTTTGCTGGCTCGCTTGGGTTACCGCTCGCTGCAAGAAGTAATTGGACGAGCTGACTTGCTAAAAGTACGCTCAGATGTAAAACTAACCAAAACCCAATCATTAAACCTCGACTGCATACTCAAACTACCAGATACCAGAGAAAATCGCAGCTGGTTGCTTCATGAAGAAGTTCACAGCAATGGTGCGGTTTTGGATGACCAACTACTAGCAGATCCCGACATCAAAGCAGCGATCGCCAACCAATCAACCGTAACCAAAAACTTAACGGTCGTTAATACAGATAGAACAATCGGTGCCCGCATTGCGGGAGCGATCGCTCAAGCATACGGCGACAATGGCTTTGAAGGACAAATCAATCTCAACTTCAAAGGAACTGTAGGTCAAAGCTTTGGTGCTTTTAACCTTTCTGGGATGATTCTTACTCTCGAAGGAGAAGCAAATGACTACGTCGGTAAAGGTATGAATGGTGGTGAAATTATCATTAAACCACCCGCAGACGCTACCTACGATCCCTCACAAAACGTGATTGTTGGCAATACCTGTCTTTACGGCGCCACCGGTGGAATGTTATTTGCTTGCGGCCTAGCAGGAGAACGCTTTGCTGTACGCAATTCCCAAGCAATGGCTGTAATTGAAGGAGCAGGCGATCATTGCTGCGAGTACATGACTGGTGGCGTGGTGGTCGTTCTTGGTAAAGTAGGACGCAATGTCGGCGCTGGGATGACTGGCGGATTAGCTTACTTTTTAGATGAAGATGGTACTTTTCCAGAATTTGTTAACCAGGAAATTGTCAAAATTCAACGAGTAGTAACAGCTGCTGGTGAAAAGCAACTAAAAGATCTAATCACAGCTCATGCTCAACGCACTGGTTCGGCAAAAGCAAAGATGATTTTGGAAAACTGGGAACACTTTTTACCTAAGTTCTGGCAATTAGTACCACCCTCTGAAGCTGATTCACAAGAAGCTAATTCCCAACAACAAAAACAGCTCAGCCCAGTCTAATCTCTTAGGAGAATAAAAAATGCAGAAGGACTTGTCTTTCTGCATTTTCTTTTTTAATTACTAATGACTTGTTACCTTCTCCTTTTTATTGGCAATCAACTTTTCGTCTTTCACCTGCAGTTCTAGAAGTTCTGGAACAGTCACAAACCGATAGCCCTGCTGCCTTAATTTACTAATAATTTGGGGTAAGGCTGCCACTGTGTGCGAACGATTGCCACCACCATCATGCATTAACACAATACCACCAGGTCTTGACTCTTTTAACACTCTGTTGAGCAAAACAGATGGAGAAGGACGCCTGTAGTCCACAGAGTCAGCCGACCACATAATAATGGCGTACTTTTTATTTCTAGCATAGGCAACTACTCCATTGTGCATGATTCCACCAGGCGGCCGAAGCAAATTTGTTTTCACTCCTGTGGTTTGAAAAATTAGATCTGAGGTGTGGTCGATTTCATAAGCAGCTGCCTGCTGGTTCATAAAATGATACCAGTGGTGCCAAGTATGATTAGCAATAACGTGACCTTCGCTAACAATTCGTTTACCTAGGTCGGGAAAATTCTTTAAGTTTTGTCCAATGACAAAAAATGTCGCTTTTATATTATTTCGTCTGAGGATATCAAGCACCTGCGCCGTAGTGTTGGGCCAAGGACCATCATCAAAAGTTAAAGCAATGACTTTATCCTTTGGAGCTAGTCGCGCTTCACTTATAGTTGCTCCTTGAAAACGTACTGGGATCGAATAGGAAATTCCACCCTTTACTTGTGCTTGTTGTTGCCAGCTGGAAAGCATGGCCGTTCTTATTTTATTAAGGCGCTGTTGAGTTCCTCCTTTGATTTCAATATATTTTATATTAATTGCATTTTTTGTCTGAGCATTATAACTATTGAAAGTCATTGGCACGAGCAAGCCAAGGCTCACACTTCCACCTAAAGCCATTAATGCAAATAATATTCCTTGCGGCCAGACAAACGACTTGTTGTTTTCCACGTCCTAGCTCCTTGGCAAATTGAAGCCTCTTTTACCCTACTGACGGTAATTTACCGCACAGTTTTTTAGATAAGCAATTAAATAATATTTAGATAAAAATTGACTTTTGCTATTTGGGCAAATGCCACTATAGATCTACAAAAATCTTGGCGATCGCCAACATAAATTTTACAGCTTTAAAGCAGCTGAAATTATCTTCCTCAAACATCATATCAACTAGTTAAGTAATAGATGCACGACATAATTTTTATACTTAAAAACTCCACTTGTTTTTATTTCGAAAATATAAATTCTTCATCTAGCAATAGTCTACAAGCAATATTCTACTGCCGAACTAGCCCCTGACTTGAAAAAAAGGTTAAATTCCTAACTTGCTCTTGCCAGATCGCTGCTATGAAAAAGCTAGACGCCCATCAGTCAAAATAGTTTCTGAAGGTACGTTGGTCTTCTCAGAGACTGTTCGCTTTTGAGCAAACTTTGAATGGTTGGTTAATTTATCCACTCTTTCAGTGTTTATACCATGGTTGTGAGTATTTTACTTGATTCAAGCAACTTCTTTGCCAAATAAAAGTACTCTTTTATACATATAACCGAAATTTTAGCAAGTTGTTTAGAACAGAAGCGATCGCACCTCATGCAGACATGTAAATTTTTGCAAAGCTGCGCAAATATAATCGTATGGCTTTTTAAGCAAGCGATAATCTTTAATTTTTATTTTTTGTAGAGTGAAAATTTTCCCTACCCTACCCAGACATCCTGAGCAAAGTTAATTGCCAGCTTCGCCAGTAAAATGGAAAACAAGCCCAAACTCAGGTAACCCCAGCGCGGGTAACTTGCCAGTGCCACAGCTATACCCACACTTAAAGGTATAATACCGTAAGCCAAGCGGCTCAAAGATAATACACTACCCGAAACTATTAGTAAAGCAAGACCGCAAAAGCCGTAACAATTTGTAACACAACTGCATTGTCGGCGCGATCGCCACAAGAAATAACCACCTCCCAAAACCATACCCACATTCAGCAAGTCATTGATAAACTGATTGTCAGCCAGTATCAAAGAAAATGTGACGGCAACGTAAAAAAGTATGCCATCCTGCTAGAACAGAATTTTTGGCAGCTGTACCACAGACTGCAGCCAATACCGGCAATAATGACAAACAACAACAAATGCAGTAGATTTTTCAACTGAATATCTTGCCAATTGGATGCCCCCGTTGTTATTTCTAACAACATGCTCCACCAACCTTGCCAATCAATTCCAAATGAAGGACGCCATCCTTTCTGAGCATGGATAAAAGCGATGGGGTCAGCGAAATTAATTGCACAATACAAGCTAAACAAAAGCAGACCGCCAGCTGTACCCAAACAAGTCAGGTAGGCAATGGGTGGACGGTGTTCTTTCCAGCTTGCCAATAAAAAAGCTACGATTAGTGCTATTCCTGTGGGACGCGTTGCTGTCGCCATTGCACCCCAAAAGGCTGTCTGGCCATATCGCTTGCGATCGAAGGCCCGCAAAGCGGCTGTACTCAAAAATAAATATAACCCCTCAGTGTAGATTACGGTTCCAAACAAAGATAGGGGACACCAAGCCACGACCATAATTGCCCAGCGTGCAACTTTTGTGCCGAGTTGCTCTAAAATCCAAAAGTACAAATAGTAAAGTGCCCCTAAAAATGCCAAATTATTCACCAGCGTACCGGCAATTTCAAATGGCAAACCCGCAAGCATCAAACCTCGAATAATTAAGGGAAATAGGGGAAAGAAAGCTAGATTGTGCTGCTGGCCATCATTGACAAATTCGTAACCAGAAGTGGCGATACTGCGATAGTGTACGCTATCCCAAGCATCAAATACTCCCCAACCAAAACTAGGTACAACCCCCTCCGCAGCCAAAGGAATGTTTGGCGCAACTACGAGCATAGCAGTCCAAACAAACAATCGGCTCGCAAACCAAATTACCGCTGGAAACAGGCGATCGTCTTTCCATAAAACTTTAACCATAGGCCAGAGGCTTTTTCAAACTCCTTTATGCATCCTCCCGACCTACAATGCCAAAAGGTAAAAGCAAAATTTTATACATATGTTTTGGAAATTAAAATTTTACCAGTAAATTCAAAATCAACATCAACTGTTATATTTCATTGAATATATTCTGAACATCTTTGTTCAAGAACAACTTTAGCTTCAACACCTTTCTACCCATAATCCTGACATCAATAGCTCTGCTAGCTTGTGATTAGCAATGAAATTATGATATAAAATTGAGAAACGAAATGGAATCCTTTCCTTTGCTATCAATGCGAGCAGCTGTAGTATTTTTTTTCGGTCTTTTCAATCGAGCTGCCTTCTAGTTACCAAGAAAGGACAAAACATAATGTTCCTCCGTACCTTTTTCGTTTGTGTAAGTTTTTGAGTAATTATTATTTACATAAGCCATAAATTCACGATCGCTCTTAAATAAAGATAACCATCTACCGAGTAGGATTTGCTCGGGACGATATGTCTGTAAAATAGAAAGCATATATTTAGTTGTCAATTGTCCAGAATTTAGTCTTTTATACGAAATAACTGCAATTTCTGGAGGAACGTATAAGCCAGCATAAAAAGCATAAATCGGACGATCGGTAAACATCCATCTAGTAGAGTGTTTATATTGTTCAACCAATTGCATAATCTCCATATTTTTGGGAACACTTCCTTTGGGATTGGGGGGAGTTAAAATTATTAGTATTGTTAAAATTATAATTAAGGAGGTGGAAAAAATCAGTTTTTGTAATTGAATAAATGGGATATTTACAGTCAAAATTTGCGAAAAGTAATAAATTAAAAAATCTACTCCATAAGCAGCTAACCAACAAATAGGAATAGATACTAAAGGGTAATAGTGATACCAAATTGGTTTATGAGTCAGTAAAATTAGCCCTGCTAATACTAACCATAAAAAAGGAAATATTCCCTGTTGTTTTTTTCTCAAAAAAATTGTTACTATGCCAATGCCAGCTAAAAAATATAATCATAATCTTGACGAGTCATATAAAGGATATATTGGAAATTGTTGAAATTTTCTACTTGGGGATTGACAGACTGCTTGAGGTGGCTGAATATTAATTGTTCGTGATAGCCAAATTGTCGATACCATACACTAATCAAAACGTAACCTATCCCCAGAGAAATCAACCAGAGAATAGTAACATTCCAGGATGACAGGTGTTTTTTGTTTTGGTCTCTGGGTATTTTCAAAGTAAAAATTTCCCAAATAATGACAGGAATTAAAAAAATAGTAAATAATTTAGTTTGCAAAGATAATGCCATAAAATTCCAGATACTACCAAAAAAATAGCTTGAAAATTTTGTTTGTACCGGTTGAGAAAATAAATAGATAATACTGCCAATGATAATGATGGCAGACCTATCATGACAGAAATGCTGAGGCGAATATATAACCAAGAAGTGAATAATAAAAATGTAGCTATCAAAGCTGGCAGTCTTCCTAGATTAATGCTAACAATTTTGTAAAAACAATATATTAAAAGTGCTGAAAAAATAATTATTAGTAAACGAGCTGCCAAAATGGAGTTTCCAAAGATTTTTAGCCAGGAGGATAAAATCACGGTGAAAAGTGGTGGTTGGTCATTCCAGATTTGGGTGTAGAGAGAAAAGCCTTGGGAGTAGAGGAAGGCTTTCATTAAATTGAAACCTTCATCATAGTCAAATTCAAAAGTTTGCACAAGTGGTTTCAACCTAATAGCAACTATTAAGCAAACTAAGAGAGCTACAGTAATTAATGGGGAGATAAAATTTTTACATCTGGTCATATTAAGGTGATAAATTGATAAATTATTAGTTAGATATAGACCAGAAATGATTAGTCACTTTTGGAGAGAATTTTTGACAAATAGATAAACTTGATCCCGCTGGTAGCGTAGTATAAATAAATGATTGTTCTGAAGTAGCTTAACAAAATTAGCAGCAAACTTTGGGTTGCGGGTACCATCTGGGTGGCGGACGTTGAGCAATATATAATCGTAGAGGCTGATATCTTTGGGTAAACCACTGATATCGTCGACAAAATGAATAACTGCGCGGTGGGTTAGGTGGGGAGCGATGCTGTGGGTAGTTAAAACGGGACCTGGGGATTGAATTTGAGCGATCGCTTCTCGTGTTGCTTCCCAGGTATCAATCGTCCTTAAATATCGCGACCAAAAAAATCCATACTTTGCTAGTATCACAAAAGCTACTAATGCCCAGACAACAATTGCCTTTTTTGTACGCAACCATCCTTGTCCAGCAGCGAGGCTAGCAATCACAGCTACAATCAAAAATGGCAATACTGGTAAGGAATACTGGTGGATTAAGTCCCGCTGTGCAGGTTTATCAGAAAGAATATTCAAAACTAATATGGGAGTTGCACCTAGCAAAGGAGTTAGATGTTGGGGTGTCAGTCCCCACAGCAGTGGTGTCACTAAAAGTGCTAAGTACCTGAGCGTGCGGAGGGAAAATACTCTTTCCCAAACTAAGTGGGGTTGAAGTATGAGATTTTTGATCACTTCCAAAACAGAATCACCCAAATAGCTGTAGCGTGCTACTGCTGCTGCTTCATTATGACTGAAAAAAGGAATAATTAAATTGGCTGGCGATCAAAAACCAAATAACTCCGCTAATAATGGCAAAAATTCCACAAAAACGTCTTTTTTCAAACATTAGCAGCCAAAAGCCCATAGCTGCGACTGTTAGTGATAGCACGGCCTTGCAACCTAAAATAAAGATCGTCCCCACACAAAACCAAATCAACTGCTGGAGTCGGGCTGCTAAAATAACTCCCAAAATAACAGGAATTGCCATCACTTCTGGATGGAATTCAAACAAGTTAACGTTAAAGACTAAAGGATATAGCAGATAAACTGCAGCCATTGTTACTGCAAGGCTTTCCTTGAGTCCAGCTTCACGGCTAAGATAATAGGTAGGTAAAGCGCCCAAAGACAGACAAACAGCTTGCACCGCTAATAGCCAGTAAACACTGGGGTAAATTTTATAGAATAAAGCTAAAAAATACACTGCCCATGCAGCATGGTTACCTAGATGATGAAAGCCTAAAAAAGAAGAAATTGGTGGCTGGCCTTGACTGATCAGATAGACTACCTGATCGTAAATTCCCAAATCCAGAGCTCCCGATTGAAAAAGTAGGTGGCGTGTACTGCTGCAAGCAAATAGTAATAATGCACTGATTCCGATCATCCAGCTAACAATGCCAGATGGAAAAAATAGTTTTATCACCCGAGATAGAAACAGAAAAGAAGAATTACGAGCACTTATTTTATCTTTCTATTTTCTTTTTTGAGTAAAAAAGGCTCAAAGAGAGGGAATTTTAAATTAATTTTTCAGTTTTTTTACAAATAAATAAACATTATCCCGGTGGTAACTGAGTTGAAACAGTTTTGCATCAGAAAGTTTATTAACTAAAGCGGTAGCAAATTCTCGGTTGCTGAGCCAACCTGGGTGACTGATATTTAAGAGAATGTATTCAAATTTAGTTAAATCTGCTACTGGTGATTGAGAATTAGTGAATTCCACGAGGGGGCGATGGGTTAAGTGGGGAGCGTTCTCAGCAGTTGTATAAACTCCTCCTTGGGTAGAAATCTGGGCGATCGCTTCTCGTGTCGCTTGCCAAGTATCCAAGGAATCTAGATAAATCGTCCAGAAGTAACCGTATTTTCCTAAAGCTAAAAAAGCTACCAAAGACCAGAGGATAATCCGCCGTGGTTTTTTTATCCAACTGCAACCAGCAGCATAACTTTGAATTACAGCTACCAATAAAAAAGGTAGGATCGGTAAAGAGTATTGATGGACTAAATTTCTTTGCTCAGGAGCGCGGGCAAGAATATTGAGCATCAATGCAGGTATAGTGCTAACCAAAGGTGAGAGATGACGGGGTGAAATTCCCCACACAACCGGTGCTATTAATAAAGCCAGATATTCTAAAGTATCGAGGGAAAAGATTTTTCCCAGTACTAAGTTAGGTTGGAATAAGAGATTTTGAGCGATTTGTGGGAAAGAATTGCCAAAATCACCGTAGCGCCAAAGGTGACGCGTTACCGATGCTGCTTCGCCTCCAAAAAAAGGAATAATTGCTTTTGTTGCGATCGCAAACCAAACCAAAGCGCAGACAAGGGCGATGGCGCCACATAACCGTTTTTTTCAAAAAAGAGCAGCCATAACCCCATTGCTGCAACTGTCAGGGATAAAACCGCTTTACATCCCAATACCAAGAAAATGCTCAAACAAAACCAGCTGACCTTGTCCAGGCGAGCAGCTAAAATTGCTCCTAACAGTGCAGGTAAGGCTATAACCTCTGGGTGAAAGTCATACAGATTAATGTTAAATACCAGCGGATATAGCAAGTAGACCAATGCTACTCGGATCGCTTTCTCTTCCACTAGTCCAGCTTGACGGGCTATACTGCTAGCCAATAGCCCACCTGAGGCCAAAGCACTAGCCTGTACGGCAAACAACCAATAAACACTGGGGTAAATTTTATAAAGCAAGGCTAGGGGATACAGGACTATGGCGGCATGATCTCCCAGAATATGAAATCCTAGTAGGGAAGAAACCGGAGATTGTCCTTGACTGATTAAATAAATTGCTTGATCGAAAATTCCTAAATCCCAAGCGGATGATTGAAACAGTTCGTGTCTCAAACTGCTGCATGCAAAAAAATCAAGGCACTTATGCTAATTATCCAACCAACGGTGCCGGTCAAAAGCAGTTGTTTTTTCACCTTCAGATACAAACAAAAAAAGGACTCCTTTGGTAATAATTTTTAATTTTTTACCTACCCTACCCACAATTGTTGAGCGAATCTGACAGAGAAACTAGCAAGTACGATGGCAAAGAAGCATAAAGTTATATATCCCCAGCGAGGATAACGAGATAGCAGTACACCCAAGGCGATACTGAAGGATACAATGCCATAGGCAATTCGACTTAGGGACCAAGTTCCACCCGAAGCAAGAATTAATCCCAAGCCGCAAAAACCGTAAACAACCGCAACTACAGGTAGTTGTTTGCGTAAATACCACAACAAGCAAGCACTACCCAAAACAAATACTGTATTGATTAAGGGATCGCCTGCGAGCATCCACAAACAAAAGCCTAAAGCAGCAAAGCCAAAGTCTACCTTGACAGGATCTAACCTGTGACGGTAGCGCCACAGCAAGTAGCCCAAAATAATAATGCTTGCGAAGAGCAAAGGATGTAAGGGGTCGTGGATCCCGCCATGTTTCCAATTACTTGTACCAGCTGCGATCTGCACCAGCATTTTCCACCAACCTTGCCAATCAAATCCTAAGGTTGCTCGCCATCCTTGCTGGGCGTGAACAAACGCTAAAGGATCGTTAAATTCCAAGGCACAATAGATGCTAAACAGTATCAGTCCGGTTGACGTAGCTAAAGTAGCTGCGTAAGCAACAGGCGATCGCTTTTCTCTCCATGCAGCAATCAAAAATGTTGGAATCAGTGCTATCCCTGTTGGACGCGTTGCTGTTGCCATAGCGCCACAAAGAGCTGTCCAGCTATACTGTCCTTCTTCAAAAGCGCGTAAAGCCATTGTACTTAAAAGTAAGTACAATCCCTCGGTATAAATAACTGTCGCGAACAAAGATGGCGGACACCAGGTAATAACAGCGGTTACCCAGCGCGCGGCTTTTGTACCGCAGGATTCTTTTATCCAAAAAAATACGCAGTAAACTGCTACCAGAAATGCTGCATTGTTTACCAATACTCCTGCCATTTCAAAGGGTAGACCCAGACTCATCAATCCCCGCACTATCAAAGGAAAAAGGGGAAAAAAGGCAATATTATGCCCCTTACCGTCATTGACGTATTCATAACCAAAACTGGCAATGTTACGGTAATGGATGCTATCCCAGGCTTGAAATACCTCCCAGCCAAATGTAGCAGCTTTGCCCCCTGGTGGCGTACCCAACAAGGGAGCGAGTAATAACATGGCACTCCAAATCACCATTCTGCTGGCAAGCCACATCATACCTGGAAATATTGAATCTTTTTTCCATAAAAAGTCTTTGCTCGCTAACTGTTTTGGCACCATAAATTAGTGATTTGGAAAAATTGCTGTTTAGAATTAAATGGAATTTAACTACTGTGATTTGAGAGTCCCAAGCAATTTATAGTGGAGTTGTCTGTCAATCCTTAAACAATTGTGAAAGCGATTACTCTTGTTGGTTCCACCGGTTCGATTGGTACTCAAACTCTAGATATAGTCGCTCAGTACCCAGATCGGTTTCGGATTGTGGGATTAGCGACCGGAAACAATGTAGAATTGTTGGCTTCTCAAATTCGACAGTTTCGACCAACCATAGCAGCAATTTGCTCTGAAGAGAAATTGCCATTACTCCAGGAGTTAATTGCTCAAGTCGATCCCCAACCTATTTTACTGGCTGGCGAAGCAGGAGTCATAGAGGTTGCCCGCTACGGTGATGCCCAAACTGTTGTCACGGGTATTGTCGGTTGTGCGGGTTTGCTACCTACCATCGCCGCTATTGAAGCTGGTAAAGACATCGCCTTAGCCAACAAAGAAACTCTTATTGCTGGAGGTCCCGTTGTTCTACCACTGGTCGAGAAGCACAAAATTAAACTGTTACCTGCTGATTCCGAACACTCTGCCATCTTTCAGTGTCTGCAAGGAGTACCCAAGGGAGGTTTGCGGCGCATTTTACTCACCGCTTCTGGAGGTGCTTTCCGAGATTGGCCAGTAGAAAAATTAGCACAAGCAACCGTAGCAGACGCCCTCAAACATCCTAACTGGTTGATGGGACGCAAAATTACTGTTGATTCTGCTACTTTGATGAATAAGGGATTGGAAGTAATTGAAGCTCATTTTCTGTTCGGCTTAGACTACGACGATATTGAAATTGTCATCCATCCCCAGAGCATAATTCACTCTTTGATCGAACTGCAAGATACTTCGGTTCTAGCCCAACTTGGCTGGCCAGATATGCGTTTACCTCTACTATATGCTTTGTCCTGGCCCGATCGCATCCACACCAACTGGGAACGGTTAGACTTGGTGAAAGTAGCAAATCTCACATTTCAAGCACCAGATCACCAAAAGTACCCTTGCATGCAACTAGCTTACGCTGCTGGTAAAGCTGGTGGCTGCATGCCAGCTGTATTGAATGCAGCTAATGAACAAGCTGTAGCTTTGTTTTTGGATGAGAAAATTAGCTACCTCGATATTGCTCGGTGCATCGAACAGGTATGCGATCGCTTTTCAACTCACAACCGCTCAAATCCTTCTTTAGAAGATATTTTGGCTGCGGACAAATGGGCTAGACAACAAGTCCTGCTAGTCACCGAAAATTTAGACTCTTATCCGCGTACCATTTCTTTACGATAACAAGCTTAAATCAATCGGCGTTCAGACCCCCACTGAACGCTTTGCTTTCTATAGGCTATTACTTTATTTGCTTGTTAAAAAAAGCACCTAACGCTCACCCGCATCAAGGCGTAATGTTTTTTCTCCAACCAAACTATTTGCTTTTGCCGTTAAACAGGCTCCCTTTGTACTGGCTAGGTTCGAAATTTGCAGTAATGTCCCGTTGATTTCAAATCTACCAAAAAAGCGGTTGCATCCGCTGTTGCCGACAACTGTGTTTTGTTTTTGGTCAAATTCGATATAAACATCGTTGGAGCTCAATTTTTCTTCTCCAATTGCGATTAGCAGCCAGCGCTTGCCAAAAAGCAAACTTGTATCGCTGCCATTGCTCTGTTTGCCTACCCTCTGTGAGTTCTTTGTTTGACACTTGGCTGTGGTATTGACGCTGAGGGGTATTAGCTGTGGAATTTCGTCATTTCTGAGACTGTAGTTGACGGTGCTTGTTTTTGACGAACAGCACAGGGGATCGGAGGATTCGTAACGCGGGAACTCTGCAGCAATACGCGTTGCATCCAGCAAGCATTAATAAGTGAAGAGTCGGTGCGCGAGTCTATGGATACGGGCGACAGCGTTCCAGCATACCTACCTTCCGAATACACAAAAGCCTGATATCCCAACGGTCGGCACATTCCATCAGCACCCGCCATGGCTGTAAAGACTGTTGTCGTTTCGTAGCTGTAGACTTGACCGTACAAAGTCCAATCCTTTCGCACCACTGCTGTTTCTGCAGCGCCCTTTGGTTGACGTACCAGCTCTCAACGCCGACTTGCTAGCGCCGATGCACCCACAGTTGCAGACGGACGCGGGAATTGGGGAAAACTGCTTCCCTGTCGATTCCAATTTACCAGCAAAAGGTCAAGCCAAGATTTATTAGTACGCAACTGCTGCGCCGATGCACGCAAAACAATTGATAAGGGTAAAAAAATAGATAACAGCGCTAGAACTAAATTTATACCAACCACACCACACCTCACGTTCATTTTTCTATGGTAAAATTTGCTAATTTTAGTAACGACCTAGAGAATTTTTAGTAAAAGAAATGATGCTCGCAAAAGCTTTAAAAAAATACCCTAATGATGTATGTAATTATGCTATCTTTCGGCAATTACATAGTTAATAATTACACCAATTTTTCACAGTAACAGTCTGCAGGTAAACCTGCCAACCAAATTTTTGGTGTAGTGAATCATCTGGCATTAACTACAAGTTGATAACTGGATGAAAACAAAATGAATTGCTAGTTGCAAGCTTACCCAACAAAGGCTGTTTTTTAGGAGTTAATAACTTATGCTAGTTGCACTAATTGTAGCTTGGATAGTATTTACTGTATTAGTTAAGGTCATCAAAACAAGTGTCAAAAATGCATTGATAATTGCTGCGGTTATTGTTTTGTTACAGGTTGGTTATGGCATCGGTCCTCAAGATATTTGGAATCACATAGTAAAGTTGACTCACAATCTCAGGCGATGAACTAGGTATGGTTTTTTGTAGTAAGTGCTTAAGTCCTCACTACAAGCCAAGAATATTTACGATAGAAGCGTGTGGAGAAACAGCATTACTTATTCAAAGATGCTGAAATTTTTGCTAACACATCCTGAACGTTGGCTGGTAACTGGCGCATAATTTTACCTCTTTCCCGATCCACTGCTACTAATGTCACTTTAGCCGTTACGTATAAATCTTGTCTGTCTGGAGAGTCAATTACATATTCCCAATCGATACGAACACCACTAGCTTCTACCATACGGGTTCTGACTACCGCTACCATCCCGAGGTGAATAGAGCGATGATATCGCACTGACAATTCTACAACTGGTAAATCGCAACCTAAAGCGACGAGATCGGCATATTCTACACCGATGGAACGCAAGCATTCTACCCGTGCTTCTTCCATCCAAGCTATGTATGTACCGTGCCAAACTACGCCCAAATAGTCAGTGTGATGGGGTTGTGCTCTTACCGGGTATTCAAACCAATACTCGGGCGTATGACTAGATTGGTTGGTAATAGCACTTGTCGGTAGTTGGTTGTTATTTTGTTTTTCTTCAGACATTTTCAATTCTACCCAGCACCGGCAGTTCTCATGGGGGAAACCCCCAAGCTCGGACTGCCTCAACTATATAGGTGTTCCACAACTTAAATAGCATAAAAAACAGCTACCTTCCACAACTATTTTTCTCTGACCGCTAGCAAATTAATGTGGAGATTTGTGGCGATATTGTTACTGCTACCGTACTGGGTTTTTAGCAATGGAAATAGTAGTTTTAAGGCCTGTTTTAGTACATAAGCTGCTTTGTTGATTACGTAATAACTCTGGCAAGTTATATTAACAATACAGTGAGAAAATCCGCTCACAAGTTGAAGCTGCAAACACGAAAAATTTCTACTTGTTGGTACTTAAGATCAGGCTTGCGATCGCAACAAGGCATGCTGTTATCCAGCAGCTTTTTCTGGACGAAAAATAGATGCTTTATACCTCCAGTCGGGGTTGGGACCAGTCCTCAGTCAACAGTCAACAGTTTTGTACTATCGACCTGAAACTACACAGTTGAAACTGACTCCCAATTCCCAATTTGCCATTTGAACATTGCTTTTTTCACACTACCCTACTCAATCACAGTTTACTTGGTAGCACTGAATGAGGTTTTTTTACCTGTTGGAACTTGGGTAGGGTACTTGACGATGTTGGCCAGTTCTTGTAATTGACTGACCGCTTCTGCACCTTCTAACTTCATTAGTTCGCGATCGTCCCGCATCTCAGTCCAAGTAATTCCGTAGTCGGATACTAAAAACCGAATTAGGTGGTTCTCTCCCAAGCTGACCATGAATGAAGCGCTGTTCATTTGATCGCCACATGTGTAGCAAGACGCGGGATAGCCGCGCCGTTCGAGTACAATAGCCAGAGCTTGTAGGTTCATTACCAAGTCCTGGACAAATTGTCGGTGTTGTTGCGCTAATCTTAAAAACACTATTTTCCTCCTACCACCACGGTCATGCGATCCCTTTTATATTTTCTTTAGATTTTCTCATTAACTGGTATTGTAAACTATTTATTACAATTGCCAGACACGAATTTAGATAAAGTCTCTGTATAGAGCTACCTAGCTTAGGGTAGTTGATTGCGGCTACAGGTGCCGTATCAAAGTATTCAATTCCTGAAAACAAAATATCAGACAGAACTGCCAAGCTTAATATTCTCTTCATGCACTTCTGTCAGGGCAGACGATTTCGGAAAAGACCCGCTACAAGACTAACTCATAATTAGCACAAGTCAACCATGGAAAAGCTACGTATTGCATCGTAATTGCTAGTCTACAGGCAAGACTCCAATCTTTTATGCCTTTGACGTTCATTCCCTGCTTGTATTGGTGATTTGCAAATATAGTTAGCTGGTCTTGCTTGGAGTACTTGATTTTAGATTACCTAAATTCAGAGAATGTGGTAGATGCTTTGGCGCTCTGAGATTGGTAGTGGTTTAGCAAATAGTCCACAGTGATTACCTGCGCAATACCTTTACTTCGTCCACGATCCCAAGCGTAAAACCCAAATTGTTTGACTTATCCCTGATAATAATAACTAAACCGTATCAAAAAATGTTGCCATTTAGGCAGTATTTTTCATTAAAAAAAGACCGGAAAAAAGTAATTAATTACACTTTAGAAAAAGAAAATAAGAATTGTAAAGTGGCTGTAATAAAATTAAAATTATATGAAAGACTATTAATGATTAGTATAAATTATCTCAGTAGTAATGAAAAATTTCAAGACAGCCCTGGTAATGAAGCTGTCTTGTTTGACACCATAATTAGTGCTGCGGTCAAGGGATGGGGAGTTTGGCATTGTTGTGCTGTTATCAGCAATGGCAGTAATTTAGACTACTTGCCACCAGCCGAAAGCAGGGCCGATAAAACGGATTGCGATCCAAGCGACAACCATAATACCGATACCAATCCAGGTACCGCGAGTTGTCCATTTCATAAATAATTCCGACTGGGATTTTGTAATTGGAATCCAAGGTAGAATGCGAGAATCTTTTTGCTTGCCGTATTTTTCACCTAGTGCGGCTTTACGGCGCTTTGCTTCACCCATATGCTTCACCCGTGCTAGAAGAAATGGAGAATTTTGAAATCTAAAGGAAATGCCTGTTGAGGTTTGTGGTTACGTTTTTATTTTTTCATGGGTAGGGCACAATAGCTGTTTGTAAACTATAGTTAACTATGGAGAATTATCCTCATTGGTTTGGGAAAAGAGGCTGGGCTCGAGATAGTTAATGCGTGCTAGGGGACTGAGGGCTGCTAAAACTTGGGCGCCGTAGCTACGATTGAGGACGCGACTGTCGAGTAAAGCTACGATACCTTGATTTTCTCTCGCAGGAGCGATCGCTCGTTGTAATTCGTTCAAAGCAGTGGGTAGGAGAAATAAACGGAACCAGTCTTGATGCGATCGCTTGTAGTAAGCAACTTTGCCAGCGATGAGGGGATTTTCTAACGACGGCAGTGGTAAAGTAGCAATAATAATTAGCTGGGGAGCGGGCAAACGCCCTTGATGCTCTCGCCAAAATTCCCAACCAGCAATTAAAATGCCATTTTCGTCCAAACAAGTTTTTTCTACTTGTACCCGCGAACCAAACTCAGAAGCCAGAATTGTCCCTACTTGAGATTTAAGCGGTACATCTCCCACCAAAACCACCGTCAAACCTGGCGATGTTGCGCTCAGACACACTAAAGTGCGGACTTTGTGAATAAAAGCAGCTTGAAATTCTGGTGTATTGGGTAAAGGTAACTGATAGGGAACGTACAGTTGTATTGCATCTGTTTGGCTATCTGAGAACTTCAGACAAGTTAACTCACCCAATCCAAAGCGCTGGCGGAAAATCGGCGCTTCTGTTTCCGGTTCTAAGGTACTGCCAATTAACACCACAGGTTGTCGCTGCCAAATGGGCGAAAGAATTTTTGCGATTTCAACAGGAGCGCAGTGTAAAGAAAACAATCCTTGGCGGCGGTTTACGGTACACCACAACAAAGTTGTTTGAAAACAGGAATTTTGGTTTACCTGTTGAAATTGCTGCCAAAATTGTTGCCAAGCCTCAGGTAAGCTGGCTAGCTCTACACACGAATAGAGCTGGTTGAGAACATCTATTTCTGCTTGGGAGATGAGATAGCATTCGTAGGGATTGGGCGGGTGTTGAAATAGCTGGTGAGTGAGTTTAACTCGCGTGCGGCGAATTATCTCAGCTTGGTTTGGACAAGCAAGCAACAGGCTATCCCAATCGTAGGGTTTCAAAGTTAGGGTCAGCTGTTGGTGTACCCAATCTTCCAAATCATCTACGCCGTCTATAATCGTGGGAATGCCATCGGGAAATGCACCTTTTCCTTTTAGCTGTGCTGTCAACCAAGCCTGAGGAGAAACCAGCAACAGTCCTTGAAATTCACCGCCAGGCCAGGTGTCATTGATTCTGATTGCTTTGTTTCGCTGCAACCACTGTTGAAGACGGGGAATTTCCACTTTCGTAAGACGCTGCTGCACGGCTTCTGGGGCAACAATAATCACGGGACCTTGCCACATCAGAGCCGAAGCTACGAAGCTAGTACGATAGCGTCCTTGGTAGCCGCAAACTGCACCAACTTGAATGAGGGCGCTGCGTTTCAACCGCAAGGCGCGCGCTACCAAACGTGCCATCGTTAAGTGATGGGGCCAACAAGGAAAACCCGCCTGCGATCGCAGGAAGTTATGTAATGATAAGTGAACTTCTGCCTCAATCACACGCTTTCATTCCATACAAAGTGACTTTAGTTTGCGATCGCCCCATTTTAATTTTGTCAGGCGTCAGTTACTAGTTGATAGCTTTTATTTTATAGAGACACACCGTGTTTCGCCCGTACATTAGTGGTTAGTTGTTCATTTGTTGATGATTGCCCTAATCTCCTACTATACGAACAAACCGGTCATTTCTACGAATAAGCAATTCACTTGTTATTTTGAATTATTTTGAATTATGCCAACCTATACAGGAATTTCCAGTGAAGCTTTCAGACATCCTCTAGACCAGCAAGCCGAACAAGCCTTGCGCAGTTTGCCGGGATTTGACTTGATTGCCCGTAAATTTGTGGAATTTGTTTACGAACGCCCCCAATTTGTTTATCTTATGGGCAATACCATCGAAGTTGGACCTCGCCAATATTCCACTATTTACCAAATTTTTCGACAATGCGTGCGCGATTTGGATATCTATCCAGAACCAGCACTGTTTGTTTGCCAAAATCCTCTTGCCAACAGTTATGCTCAGGGTCAAGAACATCCTTACATAGTTATAAATACAGGAATTTTAGATTTGCTTAACGAAGCCGAGATTAAGGCGGTACTAGCCCACGAACTAGGACATATTAAATGCGGTCATACTATTTTAATTCAAATGGCTATGTGGGCGATGAGTGCTGCTTCTACCTTGGGCGAATTAAGCTTCGGTATAGGCAATTTCGTCAGCAGTGCCTTGATTTATGCTTTTTTTGAATGGCGACGCAAGGCGGAGTTATCTGCAGATCGCGCTGCTTTGCTAGTGATGGATGATTTAAATATTGTGATGTCGTCCATGATGAAGGTTTCCGGTGGCAGCGTCAAATACGCTCACGAATGCAGTTTGCAAGAATTTATCCGTCAGTCGGAAAACTATCGGGCTTTAGATGAAGATGGACTCAATCAGATATATAAATTTTTGCTCTACAATGGTGCCCAAGGTATGCTCCTGAGCCATCCCTTTGCTGTGGAACGCCTGCATTTTTTGCGGGAATGGGCTACGTCGCAAGAGTACGAACAAATTAAGAAAGGAAATTATCAGCGATCGCCTGCATCTGGAGCAATTGATGTCAAGGCGCAGACTCAACAAAATCCGGAAGTAGAAAAATTAAAGCAAAAAATAGAAGAATTGCGAAGGGAAATTAATAAAATCAAAAAGTCGGATTAAAGAAGGCTCTCTCGGGAGAAGACTTACTTGTTGCCTTGGAGCCGTGAAGCCTTCTGTTTTGGGCGCTTTTTTCTGGTAATGTGGAAAAATCAAGGAATGATAACATTATTTTCTCTTTTTTTTTGCAAGCAAAGTCAATCCAGAATTTAACTTTTGTCTCTGATTAAGGTAGCGTTAAATATGGCTGGCAAAGTTACTAATTTTATATCTGTTTTAGCCGTGATTGTGGCTTTTTGTGTTTTTTTGTGTTCGGGAACTTTAGCAGCACCAGCTAAATTTGATCCTACCCCAACTCCAATTATTCCTTTCGCAACCAATGCCGGTGAAATTTATTTTACTCCTCAAGTACGCCAACAACTCCAGGCTGTTCGTCAACGTCGCAACAGGGAAATCGAGAAAGTTCTAAACTCTTCTCAAATTGCTGAACTTACTCAAAATTTGCGGTCTGGAGATAATTTTTATCAGGCTTTAGAAAAACTGAAATTGCAAGGAGAACAAAAACAGCTGGTAGAGGCGATCGCAAAAATCAGCGATTTGAAAATTAAAGGAATTATATCTCGCTATTCACTACAAGCAGCACAAAAATAATCTTTGTATTCGCTAACCAAATCTACAAAAAGCGCCCTCCTCCACAGGAAGGCGCCGAGCATGCAAGCTAAGACTTTGACTTTTTTGACCCTAATTATCAGGAACAATTCCGTTTGGGTTAGAGATTTTTATTCCTACTTGGTGATGCTAAAATAGGATTTTTCTGTAACTATGTGTAACTAAATATATTAAGCTTGCTCTTGTAATCTGTAAAGTATTTTATCTGCATATCTATAATTTAGACCGAGCAAAACTGAAAAAAATCTGAAATTCAGAATTCTTCACCTCAACCACTCATAATATCTGTGGACCTAAAACAGTAGTTCTATGACTAACGGTCATTCAGGTTTAGTAACTTACAGTCCGGCTTACACGCTCGTTCCTACTTACGAATGTTTTAATCGTTGTAGTTATTGTAACTTTCGGGCAGATCCCGGTCAAAGTCCTTGGCTAACGATAGCATCAGCTAAAAAAATTCTTGAACGAGTTAGACATCAAAACGTATGTGAAATTTTAATACTCAGCGGTGAAGTACATCCTTACTCATCCCAGCGTCAGGCTTGGTTAACACGGATTTATCAGTTGTGCGAATTAGCACTATCACTGGGGTTTTTACCGCATACAAACGCAGGACCGTTAAGTTTTGCAGAAATGCAAAAGCTCAAGAATGTAAACGTTTCCATGGGATTGATGCTAGAACAATTAACTCCAAAATTACTGAAAACCGTGCACAGACATGCACCGAGTAAAGTACCGCAACTAAGGCTGCAACAGTTAGAATGGGCTGGGGAATTACGAATTCCGTTTACCACAGGTTTGCTGTTGGGGATTGGAGAAACACAAGACGATCGGTGGGAAACATTAGCAGCGATCGCCGATCTCCACCAGCGTTACCACCACATCCAAGAAGTTATTCTTCAACCCTACAGTCCGGGAAACAAGCAAAGTTCTTACGCACCACCGTTTGCTTGGGAGCAACTACCAGAAATAATTTTTCAGGCACGTCAAATTTTACCTTCAGATATTACTATTCAAATACCACCAAATTTAGTGAAAGACGAGCGCTGGTTAATTGCTTGTATACAAGCAGGTGCGAGGGATTTAGGTGGAATTGTACCCAAAGATGAAGTTAATCCTGACTATCCTCATCTTCCCGAGCAGCAACTAAGAGAAATTTTACAGCCTGCAGGATGGAATCTAGTGCCGAGATTGCCTGTTTATCCGCAATTTGATAGCTGGTTGTCACCACAGCTGCAAACAGCGGTAAAGCGGTGGCGAGAGACTTTTAGTTCTATTTCCCGCAAACCGACGCAGGTATGAATAATTGCTTTCACTTTGTAGAAACTTTTGTCTGCGATCGCCCCAGTCAAAGAAGATAGGTTTGTTCTTTGCTTTTGTACTGTTTACCGTACCAACATCACGGTACTGCGATCCCCAACGCAAACATTTATGAATTCGTGTTTTTCAATATCAAACATGCAGCTAGCTACCACAACCAGCTGGAAATGCTGCTTTTATTAGCACAATTCTTAAGAAGTATCTTCTACTTTAAGTAAGAGTTTTGACAGCAAATCAGTATTGTAAAATATAGAAGGTAGGATTCGAGGGACCAGCATACTGGTCAAAAATGCCTATAGAGACTATCTTTGGTAATCTTCAGGGTTTAAAGCCTAGCCAGCTCAAACAGCTACAGCGGCTGTACCACCAGCGTCTTCCGGGCGATCGCATCACAACGCCCGAGTTTGCCCAGCGTCTGGCAGCCATCAGTACTGAGATCAACCAGCCTGTATGTGCCTACCTCAATCGTCGCGGACAAGTAATTCGCGTAGGGGTAGGCACTGTGCGGCAAACACAAATCCCACCTTTAGAACTGCCCCGTTACGGAGCGGAACGACTGAGCGGTATCCGTTGCATTGCCACTCAAAGCAAGCCAGAACCGCCGAACGAAGCGGCACTGACAGCAATGGTACTGCAACGCCTCGATGCTTTGGTGGTGTTAAACGTGACAGGGACGGGATTTCAAAAGCGGGGTGGAGGAGTAACAGGTTATGTCAAAGAAGCTTTTTTGGCACACCTGATACCAAGACAATCTCGCAGTTTGCTGACCGGTGCAACTGTGTTGAAGAAATCGGCGAGTAACTTCATATCCTGCTGGAACGTGTCGCCGCCGCTGAGCTTGGACGCATTGACGCAGCAGGACTTTACGCAGCTAATAGAAGGACTGGAAGAAGAATTTCGTCGGGAGTTTGTGGCCCAAGAAGTCGACCGCGATCGCGATCGGGTGTTGATTATCGGGTTAATGACCGAGGAAATGACAGCCCAACAATTCCAAGACAGCCTCGAGGAACTAGCAAGGTTAGTAGATAGCGCCGGTGGAGAGGTATTGCAGACACTCTGGCAAAAGCGATCGCGCATCCATCCCCAAACTGTAGTCGGAGAAGGTAAAGTACAAGAAATTGCCCTCACCGCCCAAACCTTAGGAGCTAATCTTGTCGTCTTTGACCGCGATCTTTCACCCTCCCAAGTCCGCAACTTAGAAACCCAAATTGGTGTGCGAGTAGTTGACCGCACCGAAGTAATTTTGGATATTTTCGCCCAACGGGCCCAATCCCGTGCTGGTAAGCTGCAGGTAGAGCTAGCACAGCTAGAATACATGCTACCGCGACTAGCTGGTAGAGGTCAGGCCATGTCCCGACTTGGTGGTGGTATCGGTACTCGTGGTCCCGGTGAAACCAAATTAGAAACCGAACGACGCGCTATTGAGCGTCGCATTTCTCGCTTGCAGCAACAAGTAAACCAGCTACAAGCCCATCGAGAACGCCTGCGCCAAAGACGACAACATCAAGAAATTCCCTCAGTGGCAATTGTTGGTTACACTAATGCTGGCAAGTCAACGCTGCTAAACGCCCTCACCAATGCAGAAATTTATACAGCTGACCAGCTATTTGCCACCCTCGACCCCACCACGCGGCGCTTGGTAGTTCCCCAAGCTCTAACCGGTCAACCCCAGGAAATCCTGCTGACAGATACGGTAGGCTTCATCCACGAACTACCTGCATCGCTGATGGATGCCTTCCGCGCTACTTTAGAGGAAGTCACAGAAGCTGACGCCTTACTGCATCTAGTAGATTTATCCCACCCAGCATGGTTGAACCACATTCGTTCGGTGAGGGAAATTTTAGCCCAGATGCCAGTTACTCCAGGTCCGGCATTAGTCGTGTTTAATAAAATCGACCGAGTAGATAGCCATACTCTAGCCCAAGCGCAGGAAGAGTTTCCTTTAGCAGCGTTTATCTCTGCTAGCGAGCGTTTGGGATTAGAAACGCTGCGTCAACGTCTCGGTCAGCTAGTGCACTACGCTATGGCTTCTCAATAAACTTGGAAAGCGAACTTGAAATTAATAACAAGCAGTTACGTAGTTCCCAGGAACTACGTGATTTTTTAGCAACTTTGACACCAGGCCTTGCACCCAAGCAGTTAGTTTAGGAAAACAAATCAGCGCGGGGTTTAAATGTCTCCAGCTGGCGAATTTTTTCGTACAATTCTCGTTCCTGTGCACTAATGTTTTTGGGAGCAACTATTTGAATTTCTACCAGCTGATCGCCGCGTTTGCCTTTGTCGTTGGGGTAGCCTTTTCCGGCCAGGCGCAATCTTTGTCCAGACCTGACTCCAGGAGGAATCGTCATTTTGACCAGGCCATCCAGAGTTGGCGCTTCTACCTGTCCTCCCAGCACTGCTTCGCTAGGAGTGATTGGAATTTGACAGTGAACGTCTGCGCCTTCGATTTTAAAAATGGGATGGGGTTCGACGGTAATTTTTAAGTACAAATCACCGCCGTTAATACCTTGATTTCGCAGTCTGATGGTTTGACCGGTGACCATACCCGGGGGCATATTTACCTCGAGCGATCGCCCGTCTTCTAAGCGAATTCTTTCTAATCCACCTTGGTAAGCCTTTTCCAAAGGTAAGGACAATCTTGCCTCTATGTCGCGGCGACTGGGACGCTGACTGGGATTGTATGCAACTTTTGTTCTTGGCGTACGAAACGGATCGGCACTGCTAGCAGCAGCGGAACCGTTTCTGCTCGTCTTGATACCGATGACTTCATTGATAAAGCTTGTAAAATCAGGATAGTTACCAGGATTGATATCAGCAGGACCGTTGGAACGGTTATCTATTCCCCAAGCTTTTCCTTTTTGGGTTTGTTTGCCACCAAAGCCTTTTTGGTTCCAGTAACGACTAAACTCGTCGTACTTGGCTCGCTTTTCGGCATCAGAAAGCACTTCGTAAGCTTCGCCAATGTCTTTGAATTTTTCCTCGGCAGCTTTGTTTCCAGGGTTTAAATCTGGATGGTATTGTCGTGCTAAGCGTCGGTAATTCTTTTTAATTTCTTCATTAGTAGCATCTTTGGGTACTCCCAAAATTTCGTAGTAATCACGAAAATTCCGCAAATTTTGCATAATTTGTTTAACTTTCGATGGAAGATTTGATAACTTTTCTAATAACTAAAGCAGCTTTAGCTACAGAATTTCTTGTTTCATAGCAATAGAGCTTGTCAACTTCATTTTTGTACGAACGCAGACACTTTTTCCAGAAGAACTGGAATTTTTAGCAGCTAAAAAACTGCTTTGCGGCAAGCGCAAAATTTTTAAAGCCAGTCATCGTCTTCGTCCCAATTATCCTGGTAACTAGGACGATTTCGGCGGGAAGAACCACCTTCAGAAAAGGAAGAACGACCCCCTACATCGTAGTCTCGACCATAATTTCTGTTGTAGTCTTTGTCGTAGTAACCGCTGCGAAACTTGTTTTTGGAAGACTCGCGTTCTTTATCACCACCACTAAACAAATCGCGAATGGCACCAAACAAGTCATCGTCTTCTTCGTCAGCAAAATACTGGCGGACTTCCCGATTGAGATCGTACAAAGCATCTTGCAAGTCCGCATAGGCTTGATCTATACCGCGATCGTCATTTTGCTGTAGGTATTCCCGCAGTTCTCGGCAAATATTTTCTATTTGTTGGCGCCGACTGCGAGCAAAACCCATACCAAATTCCAGCGCCACTTCTCTAAGCTGTCTTTCTGCCTGTAAGATTAAAGCTTCTGAACGAGTACGCTTCTCTACTTTTTCTTTGCGCTGTCTATCTTGGTCTGCGTATTTCTCTGCATCCCGAATTGCCTGTTGAATTTCCGCTTCGCTTAAGGTAGAAGCTCCCTGAATCGTAATACTTTGCTCTCTACCTGTGGTTCTGTCCAAGGCCGTTACCTGTAAAATACCGTTAGCATCAATGTCAAACGATACTTGAATTTGCGGTACGCCTCGAGGAGCGGGAGGAATGCCGTACAGCTTGAAACGTCCTAAGGACTTGTTATCGGCTGCCATTTCCCGTTCGCCCTGGACTACGTGAATTTCCACGGTGTTTTGGTTGTTTTCTGATGTCGAAAAAATGTCCGATCGCCGTATGGGAATTGTGGTGTTGCGGGGAATTAGTACTTTTCTAACGCCACCGATGGTTTCCAATCCCAAGGAGAGGGGCGTAACGTCTAACAGGAGAACATCTTTGAGTTCGCCCGCCAAAATACCTGCTTGAATAGCAGCACCAATTGCCACAACTTCATCGGGATTGACATTTTGGTTGGGTTCTTTGCCGATCGCTGCTCGCACTAGTTGCTGTACCATTGGCATGCGGGTACTGCCACCTACAAGGACGACTTCATCAATGTCTGCAGGAGTTAAACCAGCATCTTTGAGTGCTCGTTTTAAAGGTATGCGCAACCGCCCTAACAAGTCATCGCATAACCCTTCAAATTGAGAACGCGTTAAACGAGTTTCTAGGTGTACGGGTCCTTCTTCTGTAGCAGCAATAAAAGGTAAGTTGATGTCCGTAACGCTAACAGAAGACAGTTCTATTTTTGCTTTTTCAGCAGCTTCTAGCAAACGTTGCAAAGATTGTCGTTCGCGTCTTAAATCTATTCCCTCTTGTTCTAAGAATTTTTCTGCTAGCCAATCGACTATTTTTTTATCAAATTCGTTTCCTCCTAGCTGCGTGTCGCCACTTGTAGATTTGACTTCGAATACGCCATCCCCAACTTCCAAAATCGACACGTCAAATGTACCGCCACCCAAATCAAATACCAGTACGGTTTGGCTGGTACCGCGATCCAAACCATAAGCTAAAGCAGCTGCTGTTGGTTCGTTGAGAATTCGCAATACTTCTAACCCAGCGATTCTGCCAGCATCCCGCGTTGCTTGACGCTGGGAATCGTTAAAATATGCCGGAACGGTAATTACTGCTCCTGTCACTGGTTCCCCTAAATATTTACTAGCATCTTCTGCCAATTTCTTGAGAACCATTGCCGAAATTTCTTCCGGAGCAAATTCTTTATTTAAGCGCGGACATACTATTTTAATGTTACCAGCTTCGTCTTTACGAATTGTGTAAGGTACTCGCTTTGATTCCGGACTGAGTTCTGCATACTTGCGGCCGATGAAGCGTTTGACTGCAAAAAAGGTATTTTGAGGATTGAGGACGGTTTGTCGCCGCGCCATTTGTCCGACCAAACGTTCGCCGTCTTTGCTGAAGCCAACTACGGAGGGAGTGGTACGCATTCCTTCTGCATTGGCAATAACCACCGGCTTACCTCCCTCCATAACGGCGACTACAGAGTTAGTTGTACCCAAGTCGATGCCGACTACCTTGCCCATGCGTTGCTGTTCTCCTAGCGTGTCTTATAAATTATTTTTAGATTAGAACTAATGCTTGATTTATTGTATCTTGCACTTGACAAATACACGGTGAAGCAATGTTAGCTGTTAGGATATTGTGAATCTCAAAAAGCAACTAGAAACTCATCTGACTCAAGTAGCCCGCGATCGCGACCCTTACATGGCAACTGCAGGACATTTTTTTGTCCAAGAATACATTCGCGCCTCCTTTGCCCAATGGGGAAGTGTGGATATCCACACTTTCTATGTAGGTGGTAAAGCGTGCAAAAATATCATTCTCAATTTACCTGCTGAGTCCCAAAAACAAGACCTACCATTAATTTTAATCGGTGCTCATTATGACGCTGTACCAGGAACACCAGGTGCTGATGACAACGCCACCGGGGTGGCGGTACTGTTGGAACTGGCAAGAATGTTCGCTGCAGAACCAATAAAATATCCTACCCAACTGGTGGCTTTCGATATGGAAGAATACGGTTTGTTGGGTAGCACTGAATATGTCGCCAAGTTACAGCAACAACGCAAAACGCTGCGTTTGATGGTTTCGCTGGAAATGTTGGGTTACTGCGATCCTAAATCTGGTTCTCAGGCTTATCCATTTCCCTTGCAATACATATATCCCGATCGCGGCAATTTTATTGGTTTAATCGGAAATTGGCGAACTTTACGGGATTTAATTTGTATTAGTCGTAGCATTCGAAAAGCCGGTATACCCAGTCAATGGCTACCGGTACCAAATAAAGGCTTTGTAATTCCCCAAACACGACTGAGCGATCACGCACCTTTTTGGGATGCTGGCTATCCAGCAATCATGGTGACAGACACAGCCTTTATGCGCAATCCCCACTATCATAAATCTAGCGATACAGTTGCAACTTTAGATTTAGATTTTCTCACCGGAGTTTGTGTAGGTTTAGAAATGGGAATTCGGCGGTTGTAAAAAACAGTTTTCAGCATTATTTTCAGTCCTACATATTAATTCTCTTAAATAGTATTTTTTCGATTTCTACGGGCTTTTTGCTCTTTTTTTGTGGTCCTTGGCTGAGGAGTATTATTTATATAATAAAGTTCCGCAATCAATCTTGGTATTTTTATTTTCCTAGTTGAATAATATTCAAACCTGTGGTTTTGGGGATGCACATTTTGTGAAAAATTAAAATTTGAAAGCCATTGTTACTATCAATCTATAAATAAATCAGGTAAGGATAATTGCTTGACGCATAATACATACTCCTATACCTTTTGTGCAAGTATTGATGACTTTCTTTGCCCATAACTGTCATTTCCTAGGTCATGTTTCTAATTTTACTTACCCAGCTCCTTTCGGATATTTTTGCCTATTTGAGACTGTTTGATTTGGTGAGAAATAATTTTTATTAAGAATATCCTTTGCCGCTGGGCATTTAATTACTGTGCTATTAAATTAATTATTATATATACTGAGAAACTATCTTTACAGGAATAGGTTAGCCGTGCGCGAGGATTTGAAAGGGCTAGAAATTAGTCGGAATGAACTTCAAATATTGACTAATTTACCTGTTAATAACGAACTTATAAATATTCTTAATCCTCTGCAGAAATTTTTGAGGAATTGGTTGGCACAAATTCAAGGTTCCGAAGGCATTACTGTTGTTGTTTTAGGCTTGACTGTTGTAGTTTTAGCCTACATTGCTTTCGACGCCATCATGAGTATAACTTTCGCTAATTCACTCAACTTACCTTCTTGGTTACTGTTAATAATATTTGGTTTGGTATGTGGTTTAATTACTCAACTATCCCTGTACTTAATTTGGAAGCACAAATTGAAGATTGTCAAAGAGAATATGACCCCTTGTTTGCAGATTCTCTTAAATGAGGTCGAAAGATATAATGCCATTATCCAAGCTATAGATATTAACGATCAAATAGAGGCAGCTGGAAATCCCGGGGTAGAAATCAAAGAAAGAAAGAAAATTATCGAAGCACTCAAAATAACAAGAGCGGACCTAGTTCGAGCGTTGAAAACAGAAAGAATTTTCCGGGAAAACAAAAAATTTATTATTAAAAATACCGATTTATTTTCAAATAATTTAGCATCTTTAACAGCTATGCAGGTTGCCGAACAAGCTAGCGAGCATGGCAAATTGTTAAATGAAGCTTTAAAGATTGCGCTGGACGTTCAACAGGAGATGAGACGGTTAGAAAGTCAACGTTAAAATCAGAATTTTTTATATATTTTGTGTATTCTTTTGGGGAATAAATTAACCTCAGAGTCCAAGGAGAAGTTGGTGTAATTTTTAGCTAGCTGTGTTTTTCTTAATCTGCGTACTACTTCCTCTGGAAGGGAAGCAGACAAAAACTGCTTGAGATTTTTGGAATTCCCTATTCTAATTTCCTGTTCGTGTTGTTGTTGCTTGTAGATGGAATTGAAGAACCTTAGATCGTTAGGGAGCATCTATGAGAGAAGATGGCGATCGCGGTAGCGGTAGATAGATACATTTAGTCGCTAAAGACCCACCTAGCACCGCATCCGAACATCCATAACAGTTTGGCCATTGCTTGAGTGCACGTCTACATCCTACAAGGATAAGCATCGGAAATTATGGTCTGCGTCTGTATCTGTGTCAAGATTTTAATTTCCAATCCTTATTCCCAAGTAAATGTACTCAAAAAGCAGTGGAATCGATTTTGGCATTTTGGCAACTTTCTGGCCGGAAGTAAAAGTACTATAAACGGATAATCCGTTCTTGCACAGAATGTAGAGAATTTTAATTATTTTTCCCCTGCTTAACCCCAGGGGTCTTTTATTGGGTGTTGGGTAAACAGAAAGTCAACGCACGGGAAAACCAGTTCAGTCCATCGATCCCCTGAATTTGGCATTTTGGCAAGTTTAGAAATTCTAGAGTAGATATCCTAGGTAAATCAAGTGCAAGAGTGTCAAAATAACTGTTTTCCCCGGCTTTCGGTCGGGGATTTTCATTTGAGATTGCCTGAGGAGAGCGAGTAAAGTTACACTTGGGTTTTTGTCCCGAGCGATCGCTCTTTTTAGGGAGCATTATGTAGTTGTTTAGTGAACAATATCACATTTTGGTACGCTCTTGTATACGCATTTGTTGACTTGTGCCAAGAATTTCTGACGTGAAATTTACTGCTATCAAGCGTCCGTCATGCGGTTTAATAGTTAATGGTATAAGTGTTTAGATTTATTAAGTTGAGATGATGAAATTGTGGCGAGTATTAACTTGCTTGATTTTAGCTAGTGCGTTGCTGTTATATTCTTTGCCAGCAGTAGCAGCAAAATCTTCTAGTATCAATCGTGTCGCAGGTTATAAAGAAATCGCTAATCAGGATTTTTCTGGTCAGAGTTTGATTGCTCAGGAGTTTTCCAAAGTCAAGCTGGAGAAAGTTAATTTTAGTAACGCTGATTTGCGGGGTGTCGTTTTTAATGGTGCATTATTGCAGGATGCAAACCTGCACGGAGCAGATTTCACAAATGGTATAGCCTACCTGGTCGATTTTCGAAATACGGATTTAAGTGATGCAATTTTTACAGATGCCATGATGTTGTATTCTACTTTTGAAAATGTTGACATTACAGGTGCAGACTTTACCAATGCTGTTTTAGACGGTCTGGAAGTGAAAAAATTGTGCGCCAAGGCTAGTGGCGTTAATTCTAAAACTGGTGTGTCTACTCGCGAGTCTTTGGGTTGTAGTCAATAGGTGTGAGTAAATTTACTCCTCAGCCGTTATAATTTCGACAGGACAGCTTTCTCCAGCAGCGACTGTTTGTCGAACGGGAATTTCAATGCTGAATTCTGTTCCTTGACCCAACTGAGAATTGCAGTACAAAAGACCCTTATGATTTTCAACAACAATTTGGTAGCTAATTGATAATCCCAAACCAATGCCACTACCGACGGGTTTCGTGGTGAAGAAAGGGTCAAAAATTTGTGCTTTTACTTTTTCACTCATTCCGGGGCCGTTATCGGCTATTGAGCAGCGAACTCGATCGGGACTAGCAAGTTCCGTGCGGATGCGAATTTGAGGAGTTACTTTTTGTTGAGAGTTATTTAATGAAGATAAACTTCTGTTTGCAAACGACTGCTGTAGGGCGTCAATGGCATTATTCAGAATGTTCATGAAAACTTGATTTAATTTACCGGGATAGCACTCTACTAAAGGTAAATCACCGTATTCTTTAATAATTTCAATTCCAGGATGGTCAGGGTTATCCTGGAGTCGGTGCTGTAAAATTAGCAAAGTACTGTCGATGCCTTCGTGCAGGTTTACTTGCTTAAGCTGCGCTTCGTCAAGACGGGAAAAGTTTCTTAAAGACAGGACAATGCTGTGAATGCGTTTAGCACCCGCCTGCATGGATTGTAAAAGTTTTGGCAGATCTGCTTTGACAAAGTCAAAATCTAGTTGTTGCGATCGCTCAACAATTGTCGATACTGGTTGGGGATAATAATCCTGATACAATTGCAATATCTCTAACAAGTTAATTATGTATTGCTCGGCGTGCGCCAAATTACCCAAGATGAAATTGACGGGATTGTTGATTTCGTGAGCAATACCAGCTACCATCTGACCCAAAGAAGACATTTTTTCACTTTGGACGAGTTGGGCTTGAGTTTTTTTGAGGTTTTCTAGCGCTTGCTGCAATTCCAAACTGCGAGTTTGCGCCATTTGTACTGCTGCTTGCAGAGCGCGTTCAGCAGAGGAACGTTCAACAATTTCTACTAACAAGCGTTCGTTTGCATCTTTTAAAGCCTTTGTTCGTCTCTCAACTTCAATTTCTAGCTCATCCCTAATTTCAAACAGGGCTTTTTTGCTGATGCTCGTTCTTGGTGCAGAGCAACTGCTGCTGCTGCTGTGAGCAAATCTACTTCCAAGCAATCCCAGACATGTGCTTGCGTACAATTGTCAAAACCCATAAAACCCCAAAATTCATTGTTTACTATCAGGGGCAAAACTAGCATAGAAAGAATTCCTCGAGCCGTGAGAATTTCTTGTTCTTCTGGAGGAAATTCGGCTACTATACCGGCAACGATCTCACCTTGTGCTAAAACTTGAACCCAACGCGGAAAAAGTTCTAATTTAGGTAATTTTTCCAGTCCTGGTTTGATGTTTTCGGTATACCAACAAGCACGCTGGGTAGTAAGCAAGCGTCCTGTTTCATCTTGGTGGTTTTCAAACAAGTACACGTGACTTGCTCCCGATACTTGTCCGAGCAATTCCAGAATCTGCGGGTAACAATCGCCGTCGGTATCATCGGCTAACAACCGCCGTTGCACTTCAACGAGTACAGCTAAGTAGCTTTCCCGCTTTGCTAGGGTTGCTTCGGTTTGTTTGCGTTGTGCTTGTGCTTTTTGACGTTGACTTGCTTCCATTGCCAAGGTTACTAAGTCGGCAATGCAACCAGCAAAATTTTGTTCTTCTAAAGTCCAATGGCGTTTACCGCCTGTATACTCATGGCAAACAACACCCACCATTTCACCTGCAACCCAAATTGGCGCGTCTAACATGGATGTAACACCAACAGCGGGTAGATAGGCTGTAGTAAATTCACGCGTGCGGGGATCGGTATAAGCGTCATCAGCAGCAATAGTTCGCTCTGTTTCTAAAGCTTGGAAATATGCTGGATACTCAGCTGCTGTTAATTCCATACCGCAGCTGTGGCGGTTAGGTGTTTGTTCGTAGAGGTTAAGGCAATGAATTTTGGAGCGATCCCTATTGTAGCACCACACGCTGGCGCGCTCTACTCCCAGAGTGCGGGCAGCAGCTTCGGTGATTTTGTCTAAAGCAGCGTGCAAATCTCCTTCTACCAAGGTTTTATTTTTTGCTAGCGACAGCAGTACTCGATTTTGTTCTTTCAAGCGACTGTGGCTATGGCGCAAAATCAGTTCGCAACTTTGCCGTTCAATGATATTGTTAAAAGTGCAAATTACCTGCTTGCTATTGTCTAAAGGTTGCGTATTGAGCAGCAACCAAATATGCTCATCGCTGTGAGGACGAGAAATACCCAAAATCAGATTTTCTTGGGGAGAAAGTAGCAGCTCGGGATTATTAAATTTTGTATCATCTGCTTGCATAACTTGCCAGGAAGGACCAAAGGCAGTAGTTCCCAATAACTCCTCTTCTGAACGCTGCAGTAATTTACAACCCGTGGAATTACAAAATAAAATTTCTGCTTTTGTTCCCAATAGCATTATGCCTGTTGGTATTTGAGCGAGTAATTTTTTGGGATGGGGCAAGTTTTTCTGGCAAAAGCAATAATTAGTATTATTTTTTACCATAATTTTTCTTTTTTCCCTGCTGCCAGATGGTTGCAAATGCTAATTGCAAGTAACTAATATTTGTTCTGTTGTGCATGCCAAGGGCTATCTATCTTTGCCGAGCGAAGGGCACAAACAGCAATTATTTTACCTGTTCAAAAATTATTGAATCCTAAGGCTATATTTAGATTTGCGATGCGAATTTTCAGTATTTTTTTTGAGTATAGATTATTTATGACACTAATTCCACCGTAATAATACGGTTATTGTTCAGACTAGCAAACGCAACTGCGAACCTTGTTGAGTTTTGCTAACTTCAATACGAGCAGCAAAGGCTTCTTTGAGGTGAGGCATGTGGGTAACGGTGAGGATGCAGGCAAAATCGGAGGCAATGGCATTGATTGCAGCGATCAAGCGATCGCACCCTTCGCGATCTTGGGTACCGAAACCTTCATCCACGATCAACATTTGCAAAGCTGCTCCTGCTCGCTGTGCTAACAATTTTGCCAAGGCTAGGCGAATGGCAAAGTTAATTCTAAACGCTTCTCCTCCGGAATAGGTTTCATAAGCTCGCGTGCCCTTAGCGTCAGCAATTAGAATATCTAAGGTGTCAATGAGCTTGCTGTTTTTCTTGCCTGCCTTGCCGTTACGCCCGGCTTTCTGAGTAACAAATTGTACGTGCAGTTGATTGGCGCTTAGTCGTGAAAGTAATTGATTTGTCTCGGCTTCGAGTTGGGGCAAGACATTTTCAATCATTAGTGTTTGGATACCGTTTTTACCAAAGGCTTGTGCTAATTCCTGATAAGTGCGACATTGGTGCTTGACTTGTTGCAGTTGTTGTTGTTGTTGTTCGTACTGATTTTGAAACACTTCTAGTTGGTGCGCCATTTGCTCCAGGCGCCCGAGCTGGGCAAATTGTTCGTCCAGCTGACGTCTGCGAATTGCTAGTTGCTGCTCTAAAGTTTGAATTTCGGCAATGGGGTTGGTGGTTTGTTCGAGTTGCTGGATAAGACTGTCGATTTTCTGTTGCAGTCTTTGCCGTTCTGCTTGTCGTGCTTGCAAAGATATTTCTAATTCTTTTACTTTGGTTTGAAGTTGCGGATATTGCTGTTGGGCGGCTAGTAGTTGTTGATAGCGTAATTGCCAAGTTTGCATTTTGCGCAGGGAGGCCCGAAGGTTGTTGTGCTGTTGTGTGTCGTAGCCCAGTTCGCTAATATAGCTGTCAATGGCGGCAATTTCTCTGGCAAGCTCGGAGTTTGTAGCCTCTTGCTGGATTTTGATTTGCAGTTGTGCTATTTGTGCTTCTAATTCTGGTTGGCGTGCTGCTATTTGCTTTTTGAGGTTGACAGCTTCTTTGATATGTGATTGCTTGATTTCTGCCCAACGCCACCGTTCTACTTCGCTGCGGGCGAGAGCATGGTCTTGTTCGTTGTAATTGAGTTGTTTGAGATGTTGTTCTATTTGTTCAAGTTCTGCAAGTTTGTCAGGGGCGTAATCACCGCATTGTAGCGATCGCTGTAGTTGTTGCTTTTCTGTAACAATTTGTTGTAGCTGTTGTTCTATATCCGTTGTTGCTTGTAATTGTGCTGCCAATTTTCCTCTTTGCTCGCGCAATCCGTCATAAGCTAGCAATAGCTGGTATATTTCTCGATATTCTTGCCTGAGTACTTGAATTTCTCTATCTGAAACAGCCATTTGTTCGCGCACTACCCACAGCTGTTCTTCTACATCTTTGTACTCGCTTTTGGTTTTGTTGACGACGCGATTCCAGTGATGTTCGTCTAAAGGACGTTCGCACAACGGACACACAGCATTAGGAGTCTGAAGCATTTGCAATTTCTGCTCTAGTTCTCCCAAGAGTCTTTCATAATCTCGTTGGTGTGCTTGCAATCTTTCCATAAAATGACGCCTTTCCTGTCCTTTTTCCTGGACTCGTTGCAGATATACCCGTTTTTTATCCAACTCTTCAATCTGCATTTCCACTTCTATCACTGTTTGTCGCAGTTGCGGTTGGCGTCGTTGCTGACCGTGCAATTGATTTTCTGTAGCTTCTAGTTGTTCTAATCGCGCTACCAACCCAGCACGAACTCGTTCTATTTGGCTTTGTAATGCAACTTTTTGTTGTAGTAGGGGAGCTACTTGCATTTGTAGCTGGTCTAATTCGGAAAGACGCTGACGTGCTGCTTTTAGTTGTGTAAAGGCTGCTTCTATCTCTGCTGATTTGCTTAAGGTTTGTTCAATCTCTTGCTGTCGTTGTTGCAAGTCTTCTAATTGTACTTGCGCTTTTTGTATTTGCTGTTGTATTTCTTGAATTTGGTTGCTCAGTTGTTGTTGTTTTTGTTGACGAGTTGCAACAGCGCTGGTGTATTCCTCGAATTTGGCGCTCATTGCTTCTTCTTGAGATTGCAGATTTTGATAGTGGGCGTATCCTGCTTCGATTTCAGGAGCTTGAGTTAACAGTTCCTCTAAAATTGCTAGTTGGTGTTTGAGACTAACTTGTTCTTGTTGGAGGCGATCGCAATCTTCAGTGAGGTTTTGGTATTGTTGTCTTACCAGATGTAGCTCCTGTTCCCAATGTTGGCGTTGGTGCTGGACAACTTGCAAGCTCTGTAACTGAATTTGATCGAAAGCTTGTACCTGTTGCAGTTGAGCTAGCTGCTTTTCTAATTCTGCTCGTTTTTGGGCGATCGCTTCTTTTTGTTGCAGCTGGGATTTGAGCGACTCTATAGAACGCTCTAACTCTTCTGCTCGTGCTTTCAACTGGCGCGATATTTCTTTTGCCCGTTCTTCTAATTCATCGTATTGGTTCAGCTTTAACAACTCTGCTAATATTTCTTTGCGTTCGCTGGGACGCTTGAGCATAAATTCATCTGCGCGACCTTGACGCAGGTAAGCAGAATTAATAAAAGTATCGTAATCCAATTTGATATGTTGTAATATTAATTCCTGCGTTGCTCTTACACCTTTACCTGTTAAAGAACGAAATCCATTTGGGGTTTCGATTTGAAATTCTAAAGCACTGCTTCCGTTGCGCGTTCTGGTACGAATAACTCGATAAGTTTGTTGCTCGCTTGTTTTGAAAGTGAAATCTACCTGTACTTCTGTTTCGCCAGTGTAGATAATGTCATCTTCACAAATGGCTCTGCTTTGTCCCCAAATTGCCCAGGTAATAGCTTCTAACAAAGAAGATTTACCCGCACCATTGGCTCCACAAATACAAGCAGTGTGCAATCCGCGAAAATCTAAAGTTGTATGGCGGTAACTCAAAAAGTTTTTCAGGGTCAGTTTGACAGGAATCATCTAGGCTAAAAAACACGCATTTTTTGATCAAAAGCAGCAGAAGCACTCTGTTGTTAGTCTAACCAGCTAAAATTGATGTTTCTAGTCTTGAAGACTCCATTTTTACAATTGTTAACATTAGCAGGAAGATTTTTTTCCTGTTAAGTTATCCTTTTTTACCCAACTCAGATAAAAATTCCACTCCTTTTTGTAGAAGTTATCTTCATCTGAGAGCTATCCTGGTTGACTTTTTTGCCAAAGGTATTCCTAAACAACACAAACAGCACAATCTTAAATCTCCAGTTGAAGTTTTTTTTAATGGCAAGATCGAAACAACTTTTTTACCCTCAAGGTAGAACAAAGGAGACAATGGAAGCAGACAAAGACGAGTTTTGAGGATGAGGACTGAAAGATAAATTGAGGCGATCGCTCGTTTGCTCGCCGTGCAGATGCAGAGGAAAAATTTCAACTGTGGAGAATTCTCCTTGCTTTTTGAAGGCGTTCAGGAATTATTATCTTGATTGTGGTTGTCATTTCCTATTGCCAGCACAGTTGGTGAAATACTTAACAAATTCTGCACCTGCAGACTGCTTATCTTTACTGTCAGCATCAGTCCAAAAAGAAACAATATCAGTAAAATAACGTCCCTATAGAGTACAAAGATACAAAAGGACTTGGTATGAATCGCTTTCTATACTGGAAATCTGGAACTGCTACCCTTATGGCCGTGACCATTACTGCAGGTACGCTCGCATCTGTGGCGTTTCCTGCTGTCAAAGCTGGGGCCCAAACACCGGATTTGTTTAATCGCAATCGGGTGATAACTCAATACAGAACGGTTTCCATTCCTCGGGGAGTGAGAATTCCTGTTACCTACGACAAAAACAAAATTCTTGTCACTCCTGATGAAACTTCATCTTTAAAATTGAAGGTAGCAAGGAATATCGTAGACAGAAACGGCAATCTCTTGATTCCGGAAGGAACGGAAATTGAAGGACAGTTGGAACCAGCAACTGATAGATACGGTGAAAAAGGTTCTCGGTATGTAGCCAAACAGTTAGTTTTTAGTGACGGTAGACGCCAACCTATTGATGCAACTTCTCGAGTAGTTACTAGAAAAGAAACTATTAAAAAAGGACCGAGTACCGGGACGATACTAACAGATGCAGCTATTGGTGCAGGTGCTGCTAGCGTTATTTCACTCATTACAGGAAACCGCAAAATTGAAGTCCTAGAACCGGTAGCTGGTGGTGCTGCTGGCGCTTTGGCAAGTATCTTGTTGCGCAAAAAACAAGTGGAGGTTGTTTCTATCGATCCTAAACGAGATTTGGACTTAACTCTTGAATCTGATTTGCTGCTATCGCGTTACTATAATTAACTGTGTTGGAGTTTCGGTCTTGATTTGACGGCGATCGCCTTTTTCATTTCAACTAGGATTGGGAATGCGCACGTTATGCTTGGTTATCCTTGGCGAGCGGTAACCAAATAATAAAAGTAGTTCCTGGTGCTTTTGGCGAGGAAATCGGTGAGGGAACTGTAGGACTGAAGACTTCAATTTTTCCCTGCATTTGTTCTACTAACTGTTTGGCTATCGCCAATCCCAATCCCGTACCAGGAATTTCAGTTTGAGCTTGGACACCCCGGTAGTGACGTTCGCCAAGATGTTTTAAATCTTCGGGTGGAATACCGGGACCGGTATCGGTGATAGCAATTCCCTGGTAGTTGTCTTTTTGTTTTCCTACCTGAATGAAAATTTTACCACCTGCAGGAGTGTATTTCAAAGCGTTATCGATAATATTACTTAAAACTTCCCTTAGGGCTTTGTGATTTGCGCACACTGGTGGTAAATTCGGCTCAATGTCAGTTATTAATTCCAGGTTTCGCTCTTGTGCTATTGCTTGAGCAGAAACAAGCAAAGGTTGCAACACCTCGGCTAAATAACAATCTGTTTTTTTCTCTCCGGTTCCCGGTAATAATAATGCAGGTTGGTTGTCTTTTTCTACAGTTGCTTCTACAACTACTTCCTGTGATGGTGGTAATTTTAGGGGTTCTAAGTCTGTGGCTGTCAGATCGATTACCTCATCGAATTTTTTCAGCAATTCTTGTAGGCGATCGCTTTCTCTGACAATACTTTCTGCTACTTCTCGGTTAGTATCTCCCGGTCGCAATCGCTTCATTAGCAGTTTTCCAAAAGTTCGCAGCGCCGTTAGTGGATTGCGAAACTGGTGCAATAAATTATCCAGCAAATCCTGCTGCTTTTGTTGCAGCATTTGTTGTTGATGTAACTGTACCTCCAACCATCTTCGCCGCTGGTCTAAAATACAAGCTATTGTCAGAGTTTGTGCTATCCGCTCGATTTGGCTCCGCTCTTGTTCGTTCCACGCCCTATCTTCTCTGGTTGTCACCAGCAACCCCACCATCATATCTTCACAAATAAGAGGTACAAATATTTGCTCGCCGCTTTGCAGGCTTTGTGGGGGGGTATTTTGTGCATTTGCATCTTCCCCAAAAGATTCCTCTGCTGCTGTTAATAGCTTGTGATTGTATTTTGGTAAGGCAAAAATATTTAGCCCTTGTCTTCCCACAGCCGTTTCTGGATAAACTACCACAGGAATTAATTTCGCCTCGTTTGTGGGAGCTTGCGCCAATTCTTTTGTTAAATACACAATGCTCAAGGATGCTCCTAGTCCTTGGACTAACAGCCTCATCTGCTCCCGACACAGAGCAACAAACTCAGAACTGGCAGACATTAACATTTTTTCAGCTAGCTGTTGGTTCAAATCAAAATTGGAGAAAATCTGACAAAAACATCAAAGCTTTCTTCTTCAAAAAGCATAACGAAATCATTTTTGTTCGGCGTCGGTCTGGGGCATTATATCCTTCTCTATTTTCTTATTTACCTTCATTCCAACAAAATATGCTTGTTGTATCAAAAGTTTAAAAACTGTTGATCTTTTCAACTGGAACTTTTATAATTACGACGGATTTTGTAGCTATAACTACAATATTTAGCTTGCAAAGAGGAGGAAAATAGGTTGGCAAGGAGACGGAAGCGCAAAAGCCGTCGTCGCCAAGAAGGGCGGCGCATTCTGGAGCACGTGCCTCAATATAGCATTGAAAGTGGCGAAGATAAACCCGTGACAGCAGCCAGAAAATTTATTCAGGCCGAAGGCATAACCCCGCCAGCTTTACTGCTTGTAAAGCGTAACGAACACACCACAGACAGGTATTTCTGGGCAGAAAAGGGACTTTTTGGTGCTCAGTATGTAGAAGAGAACCATTTCCTATTCCCCAGTTTGAGAACATTGGAAAATTCTTCCGGACAAGATTCTTTGGCTGCAGTTCATCGGTAACATATCAAGCGTGGATAGTAAGTGTAGCTTTTGACAATAATTAACTGGCAAATTGCTAGAGAAAGGCAATAACTTAACTATTTTTTTAGTTTTTAGCGAATTTGCCGGTAAGGGTAGCTGTCAAGACTTGGGCAATCAAATTCGATTTGATTGGCAGTGGGAAAATGTACGAGGAAGAAGAAAGAAAAAGCTCCTTTCCAAGCCAAAAGTCCACGGTAAGTGGGCGATCGCAAGGAGGACCTCTAAAGGAGCGAGTGTTTCTTATTCTTCAAAATTCGTCAAAAGTCTACACGTGCGAAATTCGAAATAAACATCGAGCACAAAAAAATTATTCACAAAGCTTTAAATTCAAAGCCCTCTGCAGCTCAATCAGTTCATCGCGATGGGCAACAACGGTGATTCGACTTGGGAAGTGTAACTCGCTGTTGGTAGGTTCTACCTTCAGCGACACCTTCTCAAGTTTTCCAGCTTTTTTCCAGTAGAACAGTCCGGATAAAGGTGATAGCAAAACTGTTCCTACAAAGGCAAAACTAAGGCTAGGAAAAAGCAGTGACAAAACAAGTGACAAACAAAGCAGACCAGCAGCTGTTAGCAGTGTCAAAAACACAGCTAGAAACCAACTGGGGCGAACATAGCCTTCAAAAATCACTTGATTTTTTTCTGGGTCTACCGCTGCCACTCGGTAGGACCGCCTTTGAAAATACTCTCTTAATAAAGGTATGAGAGTATCTTCATCTTGTTCAGATACCAGTTGCGCTACTTGCGTACGGTCTTTAGTGGAGGCTCGAATAAAGAAAAACAGCCCGACCGATAACAGCAAGGTTAGCAGTAACGTGGATGGCAGAATCGCAGTATCCATGATCTATTTTCTGGGAGATGGAGAATTTATTTATTATTAATTATTCGTGAATTTGTCCCTCCTGTCTGCATACTGTTCCCATAAACGAGCTAGCTTTTGAGCTTGTGGAAGCCATTCTGAACAAACTTGGTACATGCGCCGAGGGCGTCCGCGTCCTTCCAGTTTCTTCCAATATCCTGCGATCGCCTTGTTATCTTCGAGAAACTTAATCGCACTATACAGCACCGTATCCGAAAGCCGATAACTAGGGTATTCGGTTTCTAATCGTTGAATCAACTCGGTTCCGTAGGATTCCCCTTGCAGCAAAATGTACAAAATATAACAAACTGATAGTTCCTGACAAAGGTAGGTTGGCGGAGGATTTTCAAAGAACTGATATATATCCTCTAGTTTCATGGTTAGTAAAGAATGACCGGAAAAATACTTAAAGGTTAAGTCTAATATCCCGATAGGGAGTATATAGTGCTACCTTCTTTTTGGTTAAGTATATAACTTAGGTTAGATTGGCAAAGCGCAAACAGGAAACATTAACCCAAGCTGGTTAATTGCGGAAACGGCACTTCTATAGACGGAATAAACTTCCGGTGATAGCGCCGTGTGAATGCGCCAGCTTTTCTGTGGAGGTACAAGTAGATGCACCCCTACCCTAAGCTTGAGGTAGTGTGAGGAGGAGCTACCAGACAACAGCTCGAGCGCCATCTTGGTGTCGAGTGATGCCAAGCGTGTGAGGAATGCTTAAGCATAAAATGTTGCTTAGCAATAATAAAGGTAACATGAAAATTTTTCTGTAAAACTTAATAAACACTTTTTTTACAAGGTTTATCACCGTGGAAATCTGGAACGGTGGTACCGAATGTCAAATGTAGTTTCGAATGCTTGCGGCTAGCTGCCGGCATACTTACATGTGCATGCCGTTACTAATTTTTATACATAGAACCAGCCAACAGATGTCAATAAAGTACCGCCTGGACAGGTAGAATTTGTTTTTTTCGAGCAGCTTACTTAGATTACTCTGATAGGTGTGATAGTAAACTCTTCTTGCGCCAGCAAATTGAGGTGCCATAGTATGTCTGTAGACTCCCCATCATCTCCCTCTCGACGCCGAGCTATTGCACAAGCGTTTCGCCTCACTGGTTGGATTAGTTTTTGGATTCAATTAGTACTTGGCGTTGTTTCCGCAATAATTGTGCTGCTATTTGCTGTCTTCAGTCAAAGACCTGGTAGTCCTAGCAATAATCCAGGAAATGGATTAGGTGTATTTTTAGCAGTTTGTGGACTGATTACCTTGGGTGGAGGTATTTATTTAGCTTTTCGTTATGTTCAAATCGGTAGAAAACTATTATCCTCCAATCCTAGCAACCATCCTGGCAAATTGGAAACAATACAAGTTTTGCGGTTAGGGCTAATGGTAAATTTAGTAGGAATGTTATTAACTCTTTTAGGAGCGCAGGCGATCGTTGGGACTTTGGTGGCAAGGTCTATTTCTCCGCAAGCAATTACCACCCAATTGTTCGATCCCAACCGAATTATCAGCGGTCTAGATATGTTGGTGGTACAAGCAAATACCAACACAGTTTCAGCTCATTTTGCAGGACTGGTAGGATCGATTTGGTTGCTCAATCGCGTGACTCGCTAAATGGTGTGGAAAAGCAGGTACTTGTTTTTAAGTGCATTCTTTGGCTGTAGATCTTTTTCCTCACAAGCAAATCTCAGCCAGAAGAGAGATTTTCACTTCGCAACTGCGACAGTTAGTGAACGGTAACCGTACAAGCACAAAAATACAGATAGACTAGCTAGCTGTAAAGTAATGAGCGAGCAACGCTCTCAAAAGAAATGAGCAATTTGCTTGCCCTGACCTTACTGATAAGGCAAAATCTTGGGAGTGAAACAGACTAAGGTAATTTTCAACAAACATTACTTTTGCAGTCATTAACCAACCAAAATTACAATATGCTCTAGTGTGGTGATAAAGATAGTAGGCTCAAACTGAGAAAAATCTGTGCTGGATATCAAGCAAATACGGGAAAATCCACAATTGGTTCAGGAAAGGCTGAATACTCGTGGTGGTAACTACGACATTCAGCCGATTGTAGAGTTAAGCAAGCAACAACTGGAATTAGAAGCAAAGCGCAGTCAACTGCAAGCGCGCAGTAACGAAATTGGTAAACTAGTAGGGCAAAAAATCAAATCGGGTGTAAATCCTCAAGCTCCAGAAATTCAAGCTTTGCGGGAAGAAGGTAATCGTATTAAAACAACATTGAGCGAACTGGAACCGCAGGAAAAGGAAATAGTCGCCAAAATTCAAGAACTCGTACTTGCACTTCCCAACCTTCCCAGCGACTCTACACCTATTGGTAAAAGTGAAGAAGATAACGTTGAAGTACGGCGGTGGGGCGATGAGTACATTCCCAAAAATCCAAATATTCTTCCCCACTGGGAAATTGGCGAAAAGTTAGGAATTCTCAACTTCGAACGAGCTGTAAAAGTTGCTCAAAGTCGTTTTGTAACGTTAATTGGTGCTGGTGCGGCCCTAGAGAGGGCATTAATTCAGTTTATGCTCGCTCGCCAAATTGCAGCTGGCTATGTGGAGGTGATTCCCCCATTTCTCATCAACAGCACCTCCCTGACGGCAACTGGACAATTGCCTAAATTTGCTGAAGAAAGCTTTAAATGCGCTCAAGATGACTTGTGGCTTGCTCCGACAGCAGAAGTACCCGTTACCAACCTTTATCGGGGGGAAATTCTTGCTGCTGAAGATTTGCCTATTTATCATTGTGCGTATACTCCCTGTTTTCGCCGCGAAGCTGGGAGCTACGGACGGGATATGCGCGGATTAATTAGGCTGCATCAATTCAACAAAGTGGAATTAGTAAAATTTGTTCATCCCAGTACTTCCTTTGATGAACTGGAAACATTGGTGAGGGATGCAGAAGCGATTTTACAAGCGCTAAAGTTACCTTACCGAGTTGTAGAATTGTGTACTGGAGACTTGGGGTTTGCTGCTGCTAAAACCTACGATTTAGAAGTTTGGCTGCCATCCTCTGGCAAATACAGAGAAATTTCCAGTTGTTCCAATTTTGTCGATTTTCAAGCACGCCGCGGTGATATTCGTTTTAAGTCAGCTGGAAAGAAAGGAACGCAGTTTGTGCATACTCTCAATGGTTCCGGCTTAGCCGTAGGGCGAACCATGGCGGCAATTTTGGAAAATTACCAGCAGCCAGACGGAACTGTATCTGTACCCGAGGTTTTGCAACCTTATCTGGGACGTGAAGTTTTGTAACAAAAGCGGCCAAAATACCAGGTTTGCATCCAGATTTTTGAGTTTGTGCGCCCGGGGTTGTTACACAGTCGCAATGAAGCTCGCTGGATGCGCGATATGGTAACGTGCCCGCGTACTGTTTTGCAAACCAATAGCAGACAGTGACTCATTCTAAAATAGAAGTAAGTATAGCGAAATTAGTTCACAAATCTTTATCTATGTCAGTTTTTGCGGCGATCGCAGTTTTAGCTGTTCTTATCCTGGTACACGAACTGGGACATTTCATTGCAGCAAGAGCTCAAGGTATTCACGTTAATCGTTTTTCTTTAGGATTTGGTCCAATTTTGTGGAAGTACCAAGGGCGAGAAACCGAGTATGCTGTCCGAGTATTTCCCTTGGGAGGTTTTGTTGGCTTTCCCGATGACGATCCCGATAGCGATATTCCACCTAACGATCCGAATTTACTGCGCAACCGCCCGATTTTAGATCGGGCGATCGTCATCAGCGCTGGAGTTATAGCAAATTTAATTTTTGCTTACTTTTTGCTAGTTGCCCAAGTCAACTTAGTTGGTATTTCCCAAGCAACTGAACCAGGAGTTTTGATCAAACAACTAGCGCCGGAAGTGAGCATGGTTGCATCCAATGCTGGTCTCAAACCGGGAGACGTAGTTATAGCAGCCAATAACAAAAAATTTGGTACGTCGTTGCAAGAAATAGAGGCTTTAAGAGAAATAATTAAAACTAATGCCGGCAAGCCGATTCAACTTCAAGTTATCCGCGATCGTCAAAAGCTATCTGTAACCGTTACTCCGGAAGCAAAACCAACTGGAGGAAGCATTGGTGTGGGACTTGCTCCCAACGGAAGTATTGTTCGTCGCCGCGTCACCAATTTGGTGCAAGCTCTGAAACTTGGCGCTCAAGAATTTCAGCGCATTATCGCGATGACATTTCAAGGTTTCAAACAACTTGTTACCAATTTTGGCGAAACAGCCAGTCAAGTAGCTGGACCTGTTAAAATCGTGGAGATTGGCGCTAACATTGCCCACAACGACACGGGTAGTTTGTTATACTTTGCTGCTTTAATTAGCATCAACCTAGCCATTATCAATATTTTGCCTTTGCCTGCATTGGATGGAGGACAACTCGCTTTCCTTATCATTGAAGCATTGCGCGGCAGACCTTTACCTACTCGCTTTCAAGAAGGCGTGATGCAAACTGGCTTAATGCTACTTCTAGGCTTGGGTATTTTTCTGATTGTAAAGGAAACTTCCCAACTAGAATGGGTGCAAAAATTATTCCAATAGCTGTGCTAACGGTTGTGTTCTAGCCCACCTTGGTGGGCTATGTTTATTTGCTAGTTAGGTTGGGCAAAATACACTAGTGAATACTCGACAATTACCATCTCTAAAACAACGAGCACTAGAAATACTAATTCGACTTCAGCGACTTTACCCTAATGCTACTTGCTCTCTACATTATTCCACACCGGTGCAATTACTAGTAGCGACAATTCTTTCCGCCCAATGTACCGATGAACGAGTTAATCGAGTCACACCAGCTTTATTCAGTCGCTTTCCCGATGCACGCAGCTTGGCTAATGCTGATTTGACAGAGTTAGAAAACTTAGTACGCTCCACTGGTTTTTACCGCCATAAGGCAAAAAATATTCAAGCAGCTTGTCGGATGATTATTACTGACTTTAACGGAGAAGTTCCCCAGCAGATGGAACAGCTTTTGCAGCTTCCCGGAGTAGCACGCAAAACAGCGAATGTAGTTCTTGCTCATGCTTTTGGCATTAATGCTGGAGTCACCGTTGATACCCACGTCAAGCGTTTGAGTCAACGCTTGGGTTTAACCAAACACACAGATCCGATTCGGATTGAACGAGATTTAATGCAGTTAGTGCCACAACCGGACTGGGAAAATTGGTCAATTCGGCTAATATATCATGGCCGTGCTGTTTGCAAAGCACGCAATCCGGTCTGTCAAACATGTCAGCTGGCCGATCTTTGTCCGTCTGCGATTCTTCCTGGCTAAAGTTCCTCCTATCGTTTCGCTGCATTAGGTAGGGCAAAACAAGGAAAATATTTAGAAACAAATTACCCCTTTTTCCGTGATTGAAAAAGGGGCAAACTAGGGATTGGGCAGAGAATTTCGGCCACACTTTTGAGCCTAGTATATTTGTCCTTCTCGACTCAATCTTTCATCATATTTGGCGATCGCCCAGATGGCGTGAATGCTTCCGGGAAGCCAGCCTAAAAGAGTAAGCAAAACGTTAATTACCAAAGTTGTGCTGATCCCGTATGTAAGGAAAACACCAACGGGAGGTAAGAAGAAACCCAAGAGATAGCGGACTAATTTCATAGTGTTTTTACTGCTTTTTGTCTAAATTTCTACTGCTGTTTTTCATTTTCGAAAATTAACCGAATCAATAACTCCTTCCTAGGAATTATTTTGATTTTTTTGACAGGCGATCGCCTGTGTCTTTTCATTTCGCCTGTGTTGCTATTTAGTTGACATTTACCTGGAAGGTAATTCGGCTTTGGGTTTTGTTTCTTCACCGGCCTTTAAAAGATTCTTTTGTGCAAAGTAGTTGTTGATGAAAGTGCTAGCTAAAGACAGAACCACAGGACCAAGAATAAAGGCCACGAGTCCATGGGCGCTAAATCCAGGAACTAAAGCAGCTGCTAAAAAGAAGCAAATACCGTTAACAACCAGTGAAAAAGCTCCAAAAGATATTAAATTCAGCGGTAAGGATAAAGCAGATAAAACTGGTTTAACAGAACCGTTAACTGCACCAATAACTACCGCCGCAATTAAAGCAGCTGGAAAGTTAGCAATATTAACACCAGGAACAACTAAATCAACAATTAGCAAGCTTAAAGCTGTAGCCAAGGCAGCTAATAAATTTCCTGTCATCGTTTTCACCTAAAAAACAGAAATATATTGGTTTCAAACTTCTCACAAACCATATTCAAATATTTTCACAGCCATAAACATCATTACCAAGGTAGATTTTGTTTATGCCATTAGGTCAATAGGTGCGATGGTACGGAGGTTAGTAGGCTTGAAAGCAGATAGTTGCTGGGAAGATAAAGTTTTTGTTGTTACCAAAATTTGGGGAAATAATTCTACATTTATTTATGTCCTGGGGCGTATTTGCTTAATCTAAATTTTAGAAATTGGCAGGAGTTGGAATTTCCCTATCGTAACCTAAAGTACCTGAAGAATGTTCAGGAGAAAAACTTCACAAAACCGAGGCGCTCAAATGTCGATGTTACTGGAAGACTCGATTTTTAATTTTTCTTAATTATTTTAATTTTTGATGATTTCAACGGCTATTGTTCACTCTTTCAGGCTTATTTGAAAAAATTACGTAGCAGCAAGTAGCTTTCGATTTCTTTGTAACCCTACACCGTGTTTTGTACGTGGGGTTGAGCTTGCTCAAATGCCGTTACAGGAAAGCGATCGCCCCTAGAAGCTTATTATTTATTATTATTCCTTTAGTATCCTTACTAACATTTAGTAAAGATAAATACTTGCAAGTGGCAATCACGGAACATTCCCACGCGAAAAATAACAACAAAATCTGCATGTGAAGTATAAACTCAGGTGTAATAGCTATGAATGCGCAAGGACATCAGTTGAGAGAAAAACCGCAACAACAAAAAATCAATTTACGAGATTGGTCGTGGAAGTTTTGGCCTGCTTTACCGCTGTACCCCTATCGTTGGCGCCGCACACTTTGCCGAGAAATAATCAAGGATAGGATCTGGACATTTGAACAACTTCACGGTTTTCTTTATGCAGTTGTGCCGATCCGGATGACAATTATAAAGCTAGAAAGTGGTGGCTTATTTGTGTACGCACCGGTTGCTCCCACACTTGAATGCGTGCGAATGGTTAACGAGTTGGTAGCAAAGCACGGTGACGTTAAGTATATTATCCTGCCAACTAGCTCTGGTCTAGAGCATAAAGTCTTCGCCGGTCCTTTTGCAAGATGCTTTCCCCAAGCACAAGTTTTTGTTGCTCCCCATCAATGGAGTTTTCCGTTCAATTTACCGTTGAGTTGGCTTGGTTTTCCTCAAAAACGGACTCAAGAGATTCCAGCAGATGCAACTACTGTTGCTTTGTTTGGTGAGGAGTTTGACTGTGCGGTATTAGACATTGATTTGAGGCGGGGTTTTTTCACGGAAGTTGCCGTTTTCCACAAGCGATCGCGTACTTTGCTTGTTACTGATTCTATACTGTCCGTGCCAGAAGAACCACCGGCGATCGTGCAACTAGACCCTTATCCTTTATTGTTTCATGCCAGAGATAATGCCGCTGAGGCGATCGCAGACAGTCAAGAAAACCGCCGCAAAGGATGGAAACGCATTTCATTGTTTGCAATTTACTTTCGCCCGAGTGCGGTAAAGACGAATAATTTAGCACAAGTACTCAAGGATGCTTTCAAAGCACCAGAGCGATCGAAAAAAGCTTACTTCGGTATATATCCATTTCAATGGCAAGAAAACTGGGAACAATCTTTTGAAGCTCTGCGCTCAAAAGGCCGCCCATTTGTAGCACCGATATTGCAAACCTTGATATTTCCACAAGCACCTGCACAAGTACTCCGCTGGGTTGATCGAATTGCAACTTGGGATTTTCAACAGATAATTTCTTGTCACTTTGACTCGCCCATTCCAGCTACTCCCCATCAATTTCGGCAAGCATTTGCTTTTTTGGAAAAAAATTCTTCCCAAACTCAAGATTCATCCTTTCCAGAAGAAGACTTGCAATTTATTAAACAGCTGGAGGCGAAGCTTATTAAATGGGGAATTGCTACACCCCCAAAACAAAAAGTTTGAAACAATGAGAAGAAGCCCCCGCTGTCCACCTTGCTTGGTAATATCAGCGTGGGGAGATTCACAACAGATAATTCTTCTGATGCTCGTAACAAATTCTGCAGTTAACTGAAGAGATTTGTACTCAGTCTGAAGAACTATGAGAAACAATACAGGTAGAGAATTGTGTTTTTCTCCTCACCGCTTAGGAATTTGCAAGCCGCGACGTTCGAGAATTTGCCTGACTTCTGGACTAGGAGTATAGCTGTAGCCATAGGAAGAGCGTTCCGAGTCATCGAGAATTTGAGGCGTGAGCAACACAATCACCTCATTGCGCTGATTCGCCTTATTTGTTCTTCTAAAGAGCGAACCAAGTAGAGGAATATCACCCAAGATGGGAATTTTAGAGACGGTGGTGCGGTCAGAGTCTTGAATGATACCGCTGAGAATCAGTGTTTGACCATCGCGCAGTCGAATCAGACCAGAATTCAAAGAGCGCTCGGACACTAAGAATATTTGTTGGCTGCTACCCGAACCCAAATTAATGGTAGCAGGAGCTTGAGGTGCTTTAACGGTGGGAGCTACAGACAGAGACACAAAACCATTATCGTCAATGCTATCAACTTTGACAGCTAAGGTCAAACCAACTTCTTCTTTTTCTGCCGTGACTACTTCCGTGGAAGTGCCATCACCACGAGTGATTTGTCGCTTCAGGTTTCCTACCACCTCTTGAGTGAGGTTGACATTAGCCGTTTGACCTTCCTGCACTATCAAAGTCGGGTCTGTCAGGATCTTGGCATTACCGCTTTGTACTTGAGATTGCAAACTCAACAGAAAACGTTTGGGAAATTGGAACAAGGAAGGAAGAGCAGATGTTATTGTCCCGAAAGAACCTGGAGTAACGCTGATGGTACCGTCTGCAGCAATAGTAACAATGTTATTGGTACCGCGCTGGATATTCGTGATACCCGGTCTGAGAGGGTTACTGGAAGCTGGTGATATTGGTTGATAGGTTGTTGCGTCACTATTGGGTAGAGTCACCGTCGAACCAGGCGGAACCGTAATTCCACCCGAGGTAATCGGTCTGGAAGATTGGTTAACTATCGTTGTACCTGGACCTCCACCCGGAATCACAAGCTGATTGTTTGCGTCCAAAAAGGGAATACCTTTAATGGGATTATCAATCACGGGTGGATTAGTTACGCTGCTTGCTAATTCAGGAGCAGTAGGTGGTCTAGAACCACCAAAGTTTAAAGCCGCTGCGCCGCCGTCGTTGACAAAGAAATTCTTGCCAATACCAAAGGAAAAGCTGGTGTTAAAGTCCTTGGTATTTAAAAGGTTGACATCAATAATCTTGACATTGATGGCCACTTGTCGGCGGCGAATATCAAGCTGAGTAAGTTGGGCGATCGCGATATCAACTAACCTTGCTGGACCCACCAAAGTTAGAGAATTAGTACGTTGATCTCCTGATGCTTGCAATCCTCGCAGTAAAGGAGTTGAATCCTTGTATTCCGTACGCAGAGTTTCTACTTTCAGCTCTGTAGTTGTTTGAGTTTGGGTAACCGCAGTATTCGCTGCACCACCTACCGGTACGGCATTAACGCTAGTAACTAATCTTTCCCGAGTAATGGCGCTTTCAGCTCCTAGAGAAACCAGGAAACTAAGAGCAGTATCGACCTTAACCTGATTGAGGCGAATATTGCGCATGACTATATCGCGGCTACTGTTGGGTAGTTTTGTTCCCACAAAAATGGTACGTCCGCTACGATTAGCCTCTAAACCACTCAAGCGCAAAACGTAATTAAATACATCTTGTACTGGCTCGTTTTCTATGTCTATAGAAATTGTTGGTCCTTCATTGACACTAGCTGTCCCTCCTCCTTGCTGTCCTTGTGTGGATGATGTCGATCCTACATATGCCAAATTTAAACCCGCCGCGCGAGCCAAAAGTGACAAAACTTCCCGTACTGGAGCATCTCGCAACACCAGGCGAGGAACGCGTTCTTGAGTTCCCAAATCAACAATACTTGGAGAAGCATCCATATTGGAGATAGCAATATCTCCCACTGGTGGAGCAACTGCTCTTGGTAAAAATGGCGGAGCTGAAACCGGCGGTTGACTGGGTCTGGCCGGTTGGGCAGGTGTATTATCGATACTGACTTGGGGTTTGGGAGCTATGGAAGCAGGAGGAGTAGAAGTGTTCGGCGCCTGTCCCAAGACTGGTGCTGGCGTTGTCGCAGCACCTCCTGTTACTGTTGTAAAGCTAAGAGTAATTCCGTTTGTTCCTCGCTTTACAGGTTGACTGCTAGGGGTACCATCATTTCCTGTGATGATTAATCTGATACTGTTAGTGTCCAAGGGATTTATTTCTACCGAGGCAATTCCTGGAGCGGGATTTGCTTGGCGAAAATTATTACCTTGCGGTAGGCGCAGTTGGGAATTAGTAATGTCTGCTACTAATGAATTGCCCCTTTTTGTAGTAAAAACTTGGGGACGAGAGCTGGAAGAAGTTGTTAGAATGACTTGGATTCCACCATCAACTGGTTTTAATTGTACATTTGTAACTTGAGCAACTTGTGCCTTGACTGATTGAGCGGTTAAAAAAACTATTGCAGTAGCACCTAATATTAATCCGTTACCGTGAAGTTGTTTCACAGTTCATTCCTCACAAAACACCAAATTTTCAAAAAAGTGTGCAATTTGTTACTATCTAGTCTGGAAATAAATTTCCAATCGAGAAGCTTATTCCTGTTAAAACAGGATTGAATCATTGCTGAATTAATCATTCAGTTTTTTGCAATTAATTGGGAAACCAGGAAATATATTTACCTAATTATTTTTGTGCCGATTAATCGGCTTGATTACTTCTATATTTCCCGGAATCTGTATTTAAATAACACTCCCAAATATGAGGAATTGAAATGTTTGAGAAATCATGGGATTATGAAAATTTAGTGTGTTTGCAAGAATTATCAAACATCATTTTTACTCCCCATTACTTCTTGTTGGGATCTGCTTTAGCAGCAAGTTGTGCAGCTTCTTCTGGACTTAGGGGAATCAATGCTTGCAATTGAAAAGATGTAGAAATAGGTTCTGGACCGATTCTACGTACTACTTTGTCTTTTTCAGAAGTGGGCTCTGGAGCTAAGCTAGATTGATAATCTTTAACTATGAGTAAGGGTTGCAAACGTTCTATATTACGGATAATTGATTGTGTTTGTTCGTAGGTTCCGATAATTTCTATGCTGATGCTGGTACGTTTTAGTTTACCGTTGACTCCCGGTCCTAGAGAATTATCGGTGATTGGTTCAGGTTTGCTAGCAGCTGGGGTAAATTTCCTGAGTTTGGCTCTGACAGCATTGAAAGGAAGTTTGCCGTTACTAGCTTCTATCAAACGGTTCAAGTCTATTAGCAATGTATCCAACGTCTTCTCGTTAGCAAATAATGCTAATACTTGAGTTTGTTGCTGTTTTGCTTGTGCTTGCTCCTGTTTTACCTTGTCGATTTGTTGGATAGCAATTTTCTTTTGATTGATTTGCCCTTGTAATTCATTGTGTTTTGATTGTTGCTGTTGAAAGGATTCCCAAGCTGGCATTACTAAATTCAACACCATAAAAAGTGCTCCAGCAATTCCCAATATTCCTACAACAATGCCAGTAATTTTGGGTGTAAAGGTAATGCCAAAGACAACGGGGAAGTTGGATGTTTCCTCGTCTAATTCTCCGCTGTCAATAAATTTTAAATCTTCACTCAGCGTCATCTTTGAATGACTCCTGTTTGTTGCAGATTGCGAATGCGCGTTACTAGTCCTACTGTGCCTTTTTGTTCCAATTCCCGAATTAGTTCAGAAGCAGGAACGTCGCTCATGGTAGATTGAATTGTGTATTTGATCATTTGTTGGGGTTTGATGGATGCACTTTTGAGTTCTGAGGGTGTAACTGGTGCATCTACTAATTCGGCTGAAATTATTTTGGCTTCGCTAGCCTTAAAGAAAGGAGATTGCTGCAGAAGCAGCAAGAAATCGTTGACGTCATTGAAGGAGCGAGCAAGACCGCTAATTTCTATTCCTCCAGCAGGGTTTGGCGGAGTCTTTCCGTCTGCAGCTACAGCAGGTGAAAATTGCCTGATGTTTTGTATTTGTACGGTTGCTGGAATGCGATCGCGCAAATCCTGCAACATTGCAGACCAAGGACGAATTTGATCGAATACAGAAACTAAAGCCTGAGTTGCTGCTTTGATTTGGTTGATTTCAGCACGAATTTTATTAATGCTTCCTATTTGTGCTTCTAAACTCTTGTTCTCCTGTTCTAACTGGACTATCTGCTGTGCTAGTTCAGTATTTTTGAGTTGCAAAAACCACCAAACAGCTCCAGAAAGCAGCGGTAAGCCCACACCAAATACCAATCCTATATAAACAGGAGTTAAATTCCTGGTAGGAAGCTTTACCTTTGCTTTTTTTTCAATATTTTTTTGATAACCTGGGCGGTCTCTGAGAAAGTTGATTTCTAGACTGTACATGCTGTTATACCTCCCGCATTCCAAGACCAAGGACAATTCCTAACCCAGGACGCAAAACTGGGGGATATTTTTCTTCGTCAACTTGTAGTGACAAAGCACCTATAGGGTCTATTTGAGAAGTTGGTAAACTCAAACGTTGCGTCAAAAATTCATCTAGCTGGGTGAGTCCACCTCCTACTCCTGCTAAAAAAATCTGCGCTACTTCCAGATTTTCACTTTGATTGAGATAGAAATCGATCGAGCGGCGCAATTCGTCGGTGAGTTCTCCTATCACTCGCATCATCGCTGCTAATCCAGGATTAACCTGGGTCACACCTGTTTTCCCTCCATCCATGGGATGTAAAGAAACGGTCATTCCTCTTAGCAATTCCATATCTCGCGATGCAGGTAGACTCATTGCTTTTGCAAGTGCTGTCTGCATTTGGTAGGTGCCAATTGGCACAGTACGGGAAAATTGGGGTACTCCGTTAACAATGATGGCGATTTCTGTGCTGTCAAATTCTATATCAACCAGCACCACTGCTTCCTGCGGACCGAATTGTCGCAATTGCTCGCGAATTGTCCGAATCAAGGCAAAACTGTTAATCTCTAAAACATCGATTTGCAATCCTGCCTGTTCGAATGTTTTTATGTAGGTGTCGGTTATTTCCTTGCGAGTAGCAACAAGAAGCACCTGTACCTTTTCTATGCCATCTTCATCTACAAAATACCCAAGTTTTTGATAATCTACATCCGCTTCTTCACGGGGGTAGGGTAAATACAAACCTGCTTCATGGTTTAAGACCATCTCCCGCAGTTCTTTATCATCTAATTCTGCTGGTATGGGTATTAGACGTACAATTGAATCTCGTCCCGTTACAGCAGTTGCAACTTTAGAAGCTTTGATTTTACTTTCTAAAAGTGCCTGCTGAATAATTTTTGCCATTTCTGGAGGATCGGCTATTTGACCATCGACAAAAACACCTTCTGGAACCGGTACCGATGCTAAGGCGTCTAGTTTTAGACCTTGGCGTTGCTTGCGTAAACGAGCTACATTCACGCATTGTGGTGCAAGTTCGATACCAACTCCTTTATTAGATTTGCCAAAAAGACTCGTGAAACTTTTAACCACAGTTTTGCCCGCATGAATGCTAAATTCAAAAATTTAAATGTTACTAAGTTTGTGTTTTCTGACTGCTTAGTTGGCTTTAACCTATAATCTCGAAAATTCTACATCAGCTTTCACCTCGCTCGAATTCAAAAAAGACACGATGATGCCATTTCGAAAATTCAAACAATTAACCATCTGGGCGCTACTCGGCTTGTTAACAAGTTGGATTGTTAGTTGCAGCACGAATAACGTTAGTACAACTACAAAACAGGTTCCTTCAAAAGCAGCAACAATTGAGTTTTGGACTATGCAACTCAAACCTCAATTTACTGACTACTTCCAAAACCTGATCGCCAATTTTGAGTCCCAGAATTCAGGTGTAAAGGTTAACTGGGTAGATATACCTTGGGCGGAAATGGAAAATAAAATTTTAACAGCTGTTTCCGCAAAAACGCCACCTGATGTTGTTAACTTAAATCCAGATTTTGCATCGCAATTAGCAGGTCGAAATGCCTGGTTGGATTTGGATGCAAAGATTCCAAATGATGTTCGTTCCTCCTATCTAGCGAATATATGGAAAGCTAGTACGATTGATGGTAAGAGTTTTGGGATACCCTGGTATCTCACCACACGACTAACTATTTATAACACTGATTTATTAAAACAGGCAGGTATAAATAAAGTACCCAGTACTTACACTGAATTAGCAGAAGCAGCGCAAAAAATTAAAGAGAAAACTGGCAAGTATGCATTTTTTATTACTTTCGTTCCGCAAGATTCCGGAGAAGTTTTAGAGTCTTTTGTACAGATGGGAGTGACCTTAGTAAATTCCGAAGGTAAGGCTGCTTTTAATTCACCAGAGGGTAAAGCAGCATTTCAGTATTGGGTAGATCTGTACAAAAAAGGATTGCTTCCCAAAGAAGTATTAACGCAGGGACACCGTCATGCAATTGAACTGTATCAAGCTGGAGAAACGGCTATATTAGAATCCGGTCCGGAGTTTTTGAAACAAATTAGTAAAAACGCACCGGCGATCGCTAAATATTCTGACGTCGCACCTCAAATTACTGGTAAAACAGGCAAAAAAAATGTGGCTGTCATGAACATAGTTATTCCCCGCGATACTAAATACCCTGATGCTGCTGTGAAATTTGCTTTGTTTGTTACCAATGACGAAAACCAGCTAGCTTTTGCCAAACAAGCGAATGTCTTGCCGTCTACAATTAAGGCATTATCTGATAGTTACTTTCAGGATCTAAGAGCAAATGCTTCCACGATAGATAAAGCGCGCGTCATTAGCGCCAGTCAATTACAACAAGCAGAAGTACTAACTCCTACTCTGAAAAATTTCAATCTTTTGCAAAAGGCAATTTATGAGAATTTGCAAGCAGCTATGCTGGGTGAAAAAACCGTAGATCAAGCTGTAGAAGATGCAGCGCGGGAGTGGAACAACACAGTAAGTTAATTAGTTTTTGCGGGAGTAGTAACTGGTCAATATTCACAACTGACCCATTACTTACTCCCCTTTGTTAAGAAAAAGCCGCTAGAAGATAATTAGAGTTTATTTCTCTATATCGAGCAACTTTGTGGCTGGATAGAACACAGTGCTTTTAGTTAGCAATCTCTTGCGCAACGTACCTCATTGATTGATTCTTGTACTTTCTAAAAAATGCCCTACTAAATAAAGCGAACCACACAAAACGACTAAATTCTCCGTGAAGCTAAAAGCTGCTTCTAACCCCGATAATAAATCTGGATAAGGACTGCAAAAACTTAAATCAGGACAAATTTGTTTGGCTATTACAGCTAATTCCTCAGGACGAGCTGAACTGCGATCTGGTACGGGTACTAAATACAATCGGTCGTTTGCTCGCAATAAAGCTTTAAAAATATCACTGTGGTCTTTTGTGGAAAGTATGCCCATTACCCAACTAACCGCGGGAATATCTAGGGTATTTACGTAATCCCGTAAAACTTTGGCTGCGGCGGAATTATGGGCGCCATCAAGCAATAATTTATGGTTTTTCCACCTTGTCCATTGCATCCGCCCCGGCCACTTAGTTTTTGCCATGCCGTTAGCAATAGCTGCTGGAGGAATCTGCCAGCCTTTTGTTTGCAAAATTTCTACAGCTGCTAAAGCCAATGCGGAATTGGTTAATTGAATTTGTCCTTGTAAGGATAAGGGATATCTAATCGTACGGTTTGGATTTATAATTGACTTGTATTCTGCCCATCCTGTGGCAATTTGACGCGCGCTTGCAGGCGTAAAAGTAGGGCATTGCAGTTCTACAAGACGCGAGCGCACAACTTTTTCGGCATCTGGCGGTAAAGGTCCAATTACAGCAGGACATCCTGGTTTGAGAATACCAGCTTTTTCTCGAGCAATATCGGCAACGGTGGGTCCAAGATTTTGCCAATGTTCGCGGCTAATGGATGTGATGATGGTGACTGCGGGGCGATCGCAAACGTTTGTAGCATCCAAACGTCCTCCCAATCCAACTTCTATGACCGCTATGTCTACTTGTTGCTGGGCGAAATACAACCAAGCTGCTGCCGTAATTATTTCAAATTGAGTTGGTGGGTCATCAACAGGGGCGATCGCCGCTTGAACTTGTAGTAGCAACTGATAAAAATCTTCTGGGGAAATAGGCTCTTGGTTGAGGCAAATACGCTCTGTCCAATCGACTAAATGGGGAGATGTATAGCGTCCGGTACGATAACCTGCTTGTGTGAGTACTGAAGAAAGATAGGCGCAAACAGAACCTTTACCGTTGCTACCGGCAACATGGACGATGGGAACTTGGTGATGGGGGTTGCCGAGATTTGCCAATAATTTTTGGATGCGCTCCAGTCCGAGATTAACACCGAAGCGTTGAAAGGGTTTGAGTAAGGAGTCGATATCCATGGGTAGATAGTAGTTAGGAGATAGCAGTCGGTTGTTAGTTGTTACAACTAGCTACTAACCACTAATGAGTCAAAAATAAAACCAACTGTCTCTAGTCTAGAGAAACAGTCGGTTTTTTGGCGGAATGATGCAGGGTATGATTTAGGCTTCTTTGTTTAAAAAGTTTTGCAATTGATTTAAAGCAGCAGCACCAATATTAAAAATTGCCCAACCGGCGGCGATGGCGATCGGCGCCAATACTATAAACAAACGCATATCTAAGTCCATATCTAGAACTCCTCTGTTAAATACAGCTTAAACTTTTATCAACTGTTCTCATTTTTTATTTTTAGCCCAAGTGGGTAACTTTTCTCAATCAATTATGTAAAGAATATTTACAAATTTGTCAGAATTCTGACCCACGCAGTTGGTTGTTCTCCTCCTTTTTTCTCCTTGTTTAAGAGGGAGGGTTAAAACCCATATCCGTTTCCTTTCCAGCATGAAACAGCGCTAATTGTTTGTAACGTTCGGCGTGTTCGAGCAGTTGTGCGACTTCGGCATCTGTAACTTGGCGTACTACTTTTCCAGGGACGCCAACAACGAGGGATTTGGGCGGAACATCTCTATTGACTACTGCGCCAGCGCCGATAATGCTACCAGCACCAATTCGCACTCCATTTAAAATTATTGCGCCAATGCCGATTAAGCTACCTCTTTCGACGTAGGCAGAATGAACCACGGCACGATGTCCGACAGTAACGCGATCTTCTAGTATTGTTGGCTGACCCGGATCTCCATGGAGAATGGCTCCATCTTGAATATTTGTACATTCACCAATTTCAATGCGTTCTATATCTGCTCTAACAACTGCTCCGTACCAAATACTTGCTCCTGTTGCTATACGCACTGCTCCCACGACCACAGCATTGGGAGCGATGAAAGCAGCTTGAGAAATGTCCGCACAAGACCAGTAGAAAGCGTTTGACACGATAGAATATGAATTATGAATATGGTACTCAGGAACACTGGAGAAATTCCAACCTTGAAAACTGGTTGCAAAACCAGGATATCACGGCATCAAGACCGTTCACTGAGGCAAAGCAGTAAGTTAGGTACCCCAATCATGTGGCGCACAAGTGTAAAAAATACCAACGTCACTAATGAAGACAACAATATTCTTCGTGTACGCACTTCATGATGAATCCAGGCTTGCAGTACCCAATATTTGGTCCCGAAATTCAGTGTCCTCACTGTCGGCAAACAATTCCGGCGCTGACACTAACAGACACCTATTTGTGTCCCCGTCACGGGGCGTTTGAGGCTAATCCCAAAACTGGAGAGTTAATCCATTTACAGTCTGGGCGTCATTGGCGCAGATGGAATGGAGAATGGTACAGGCAACATACCCATCCCGATGGCATTCGTTTTGAAATTCACGAAGCGCTCGACAAACTATATACTCAGGGTTATCGAGCCACACGAGTGATCATTGCTCGCCGCTATCAAGAATTGATGAGCGGTTACCTAGAGCGCAGCACTCCTTGGCGAGGGGGACAATCGGAAGGAACTTCTTGCGCCCGTTTGTACGGTTTACCAGTGGAGTTTAGCCCCGATCCCTCAGAAGAACCTTGTTGGGAAGTGATTAATTTCGATCTGGACAAGGAACCCGGCGTACCGGTACGCTACCCTTATTGTTAGATTGTTTGAGTAAACCAGGGTAGTTGGACTGGGGATTCACAATCGAGTAAATATGAAAAATAAGAATTTCCTATTCTTTCTCTAGTCGAGAGCTTTTGATCTTTAGGGCTATTTTTTACTAATCGGTCTCCAGTCCCCTTTTTGTATGCATCATGCCTCGATTCGAACCGCCAATATTCATCGAGCGATCGCCTTCTACCAACAGCTGGGGTTTACAGTGTGCGAACGCTTCACTACGGGTTATACTCTTGCTTGTTGGATGGAAGGACTAGGCGGCAGAATTGAACTTATCCAAATACCCGAACCAAAGCCAGCTCCAGATACGTTTGCTGACGAACATTATGTGGGATACTACCACTTGTCTTTCGATTTGACGGAACTGGTCAGTGATTTACCTAGCTGGTTAACAAGTTTAAAAGAGCGCTTTGCACTGGCCGCACAAAGTCAACCAGAACAATTGCAACCGCTAAAGGTACTTTTAGAACCGACACAGCAGCAGATAGGCGATCGCATTTACGAAGTTACTTTTATTGCTGACGCTGATGGTTTACCGTTGGAATTTATTCGGGTGTTAAAAAAACTTTGCTAGTCAGTTTCCAGAAAGGTCCTTTAAGGGCGGTGAGGATGTTAACCAGTAGCTGGGTTATCAGTTAAGGTAAAAAAAGTTAATAGCTAACGGCTCGTAGCTAATGGTACAAACAAAAATTAGCTATTAATGTCTGGAGATAAAGGGCTATGATTGGCTTGGTTGCAAAAACTTTCTTGCGGGTTTGGCAATGCAGGTGTCTGACGGCAATGTTGCTGGTTTGTTTTTGGGCGATCGCTCCTACTTTGGCACTGGCAGCGGGTACTACCGGGGATTTACTGAAACAGGAACCAATTAAAGTTACAGTTAGCCTCAGCAATGCAGCTAACGAATTTAAGTTTGAGCCCAATCAGTTGCAATTTGTGGCCGGTAAACGCTACACGCTGCAGTTAGTAAATCCCAGTACTCAAAAGCACTATTTTACTGCCAAAGATTTTGCTGATAACATTTGGACACAAAAAGTGGAAGCAGGCAAGGTAGAAGTCAAAGGAGCCATCCGCGAAATGGAGCTGAAACCAAAAGCTGAGGCTCAATGGGCATTTATAGCAATTAAACCAGGAAAATACAGTTTGCGCTGTCCTATACCGGGACATGCAGAAGCAGGTATGACTGGAAGTATCGTCATTACTTCTTCTGGTGAGTAAGCAAAAAAAGAAAATACGGAATTATCTTCATTTTTTGCGTTTTAATTTCATCCCTCGGCAAAAAAAGTGAAGCTAAAAATAAGTTAATCTAAATATTATCCACTGCTTGTTGGTTCTACCTTTGGACGCAAGTAGCCACCACTATTGGTCTCTTTAATTCCCAGCCAGAAACAATTAACGGCAATGTATCTCTACCGCTCGGTATAGAAAAACATTAACATATAGGCAGCAAGGCGCAAATAATCACCGATTCTCATGAACATTTTCAGTAACCTGCTATCTCAACCAACTCGCAACAGCCGCTCTCCAAAGCAGCGCCGGGGAATTGAAATTAAATCGCCTCGGGAAATAGAGATTATGCGACAATCGGCAAGGATTGTGGCGATCGTGCTTAAAGAAATTTCTCAACTGGTTCAACCAGGAATGACTACGGCGGACTTGGATGCTCATGCGGAAAAACGTATCCGGGAAATGGGGGCGATACCAAGTTTTAAAGGATACCATGGTTTCCCCGGTTCTATTTGCGCCAGTATCAACAACGAAGTTGTACACGGTATTCCTAATCCCAAAAAAGTTATTCGTGCTGGAGATGTTTTAAAAGTAGATACGGGTGCTTGTTATGAAGGTTTCCACGGTGATTCCTGCATCACTATTGCTGTGGGTGAAGTTACTCCCGAAGCAGCTAGACTGATTCGTGTTGCAGAAGAAGCGCTTTACAAAGGTATCGAACAGGTAAAAGCAGGAAATTATCTGATGGATATTGCTGGGGCGATTGAAGACCACGTGAAAGCCAATCGCTTTACTGTAGTAGAAGATTTTACCGGTCACGGTGTCGGTCGCAACCTGCACGAAGAACCTTCTGTTTTCAATTTTCGCACTCGCGAGCTGCCAAATGTCAAATTGCGTGCGGGAATGACGCTGGCGATCGAGCCAATTCTCAATGCTGGTTCCAAGCATACTCGGATTTTATCCGATCGCTGGACAGCCGTTACCGTGGATAATTCTTTGTCAGCTCAGTTTGAGCATACTGTATTAGTAACAGAAACTGGTTACGAAATTTTAACAGATCGCAATTTGGTGTGAGTAACGACAAACTTTCAACCTAGGTAAAACGCTGTATCAAGGCGTTATTACCTTTTTTTGTGGGTTTAGCTGGCAACGATGTTGAAATTAAATACAAAAAACTTTCAACAAAAAGTTGCATTTCTTAAAATAATTGTTATATTAGTTAACAAAAGCTGGCAAAGGTTAGCGAATTTAGACTGGAGGCTCCTATGCAAGACACCACTAAGATTACCACTTCCATCACCGACGATCGCAATGCTTGGCGTTGGGGATTCACCCCGCAAGCAGAAATCTGGAACGGTCGCTTGGCTATGATTGGCTTTTTAGCTGCTGCTTTAATTGAACTATTTTCTGGTCAAGGATTTTTACACTTTTGGGGCATTCTCTAAACATTAAAAAGGACACAACCTGGGAGTAATAACGCACTCTCAGGTTTTTTATTAAGCCTGTACGGGGAAGGAGGGTAGCAGTTAGTTGCTTTACTCCTTCCTTTAGCGATTCCCAGGCCAGACGGCTAATTTAGCGGATATATTCCTTTAGAACGCTGTTGCGATTGGGATGGCGTAATTTGCGAAGTGCTTTTGCTTCGATTTGACGAATGCGTTCGCGGGTGACGTTGAAAATCTGTCCTATTTCTTCTAGGGTCTTCATCCGGCCATCATCCAAACCGTAGCGCAACCGCAGCACGTCTCGTTCGCGGGGACTAAGACTGTCGAGAACTTTTTCTAAATCTTCTCGCAGCAGGTTTTTGGAAACTTGATCTTCTGGAGTTTCGCCGTCAGACTCAATAAAATCGCCCAACCGGGAATCTTCTTCTTTGCCGATGGGCGTTTCTAAGGAAATCGGTAACTGAGCTGATTTAGCAATAAATCTCAGTTTTTCAATGGTCATTTCCATTCTCGTGGCAATTTCTTCCTCTGTGGGTTTGCGGCCCATTTCTTGAGAAAGAAGCTTAGTTGTCTTCTTGATGCGAGAAATGGTTTCGTAAAGGTGAACGGGGAGGCGGATGGTGCGGGACTGGTCGGCGATCGCCCTGGTAATTGCCTGACGAATCCACCACGTAGCGTAGGTGGAAAACTTATAACCTTTTTCGTGATCGAATTTTTCCGCAGCGCGAATCAAACCGAGACTTCCTTCTTGAATTAAATCTTGGAAGGACAGGCCGCGGTTCATGTACTTTTTGGCAATGGAAACTACAAGCCGCAGGTTAGACTGAACCATTTTGTCTTTCGCCCGACGCCCAACATGCAGGCGGTGACGAAATTGCGGTAGTGGCATGTTTGCTGCTTCTGCCCATTCGGAGTATTGGGGTTCGCGTTCCAACTGCTGTTGCAGGCGATCGCGCACTCGCTCTAATTCCAATAAATCTGCAATCTTCCGCGCCAGCTCGATTTCTTCATCCGCCCGCAGAAGACGAATTCGACCAATTTCCTGCAAGTAAAGGCGAATCGAATCCTCGGTGTAGTGCTTTTTCTTGCTTTGTGACCGACGACGCGATTTTGCGGCTTTTCCAGACTTAGCGTCGTCCTCATCAGACTGAGGTTCTAAAAATTCTTCATCTAGCTCGCCTTCATCGTTGATAAGCAAGTCCTCTTCTACATCATCATCCAGTAAGAGTTCTTCTAACAGTTCAGGCTGATTCATCTCAATCTCTAGGTCAGGCTGATAAATGTTGTCGAGTACGTTGTTAGCCTGGTTCATGCCGCGTTCCTCATGCTCCTTGCAGAATCAATTCATCAAGATATTATTACCGCTCTTTATAAGTGAGCTATTTGCCTTTTTTTTAACAGGCTTTTTAGCTAATTTAGCTAATTCCGGAAGTTTTACCATCTTGTTGCCAGGACACCAAGTTTAGATCTCTGGTCAAAGACCGTAGGGGTAACTACTTGCTGAGAAAAAAAGCATTTTGATTTATTTCCCGCTGTTGTAGTTAGCTGTATCCACGAAGGTAAATTCTTCATCTTATGTCAATGTCAATTGTTGTGTTTCAACACAATTTTTGGCTGATTTGTCTAAACAAGAGTGTTCTTGCTAAAAAAATTTACCATTCCATAAGAATAATTCTGACTGTGGGAAGATTTTTTTGTGTGAAGACTGTTCCGATTGTATCCTGTTTCACAACAGTTGCACTGTTTTTATGTGGTGTCCATAGGTTTGTGAGAGCGGGTGAAAGTCCTTGTCCAAAAAAACCATTGAAAATGATATTCATACACTGGAATTTTCGCCCCTTGTTTTGTCTTTTTTGCCGCATCGTCCTTCCGGAATTTTGTCAGTGAACTTACTGGTATTGAATCCATGTACCTTGACAACATTGTAATAGAGTGAATTTTACGTTAGCTACATTCAAAAGCTAAGACGTAGTCATTTTTACATTTATTTTATAAATTCCAGACTTAACATTTACTTTTTTTTCACCTTTGTTTGTCATTCCCAAGTACTTTCATATTAGTTTGAGCTGGTGCAGCGTAGATAATTAATAATTAAATTCTTCCATCTCCAAGTTATGGTGTTGCCATAAAGGTACTCTAGCTCAAAAAAAGCCATCGCCCTAACTTGGATGTAAAAGCTTTGGCAACAGCGGCCAAAAGACTAAGGTCTGAAAACTAGGAGTTGTGCTGCTGAAAATTCAGCCCTTTGCGACTTGACAAACTGTATCTAATTGTATAATCGCTATTTTAATCAATTTCACCAAGATTTGACAGCCAAGATTATTGATATTAGCCTACCAAAAGCAAAATTGCATCGAACAAATGCAAAATATACACTTGTTTTCGCCAGGATGCAGATAAATAAGTTTTATACAAGACGAGAATGCGGGGGCGGAATGTCTAGTATAAAAAAATACTTAGGAAAGCACAAGGAAAGAGTAATTTTTTTTGATGGAACGCGCGGATAGCCTCAAGGCAGAAAGTATAAAAAGCAGTATTACAAGCTAAACCAGAATATAGCTGCTGACCGCAACCAGCGGACTTTTCATTTACCCAATCGAGTCCTGAGTTTTAGATTTTTTCTAGTTGTTTTCTAGGAAATTAATTAGTATAAAAATTGAGCACGAGTGGGTGAGCTCGCGAACTTAGTAGGTTCTGATTTGGCCAAAGATTGTTAACAATATAACAATTAGTGCGCTATACCGCCAATGGTGAGCGTGGAACTGCTGTTACTTTTAATACATTAAATCGCAAAAATTGTCTTTCTTTTTTGATAAGAAATTATAAATATATCCCAAAAGTCTATTTGTCAGATAATGCTGAATTTTTGTCTTGAAATTTTACAAAAACATTTTTGTTGAAAACGGTTGGTAATGGGCAATCAATTTACCCATTACCTGGCAACTAGGAAGTGAGTAGCTTGATATTAGATATCTAGCTCTGTCAAATCCAGTTTAGAACCGTAGGTTTCGATAAATTCACGGCGGGGTGCGACTCGATCGCCCATCAAAATTGTAAAGATGCGATCGGCTTCAGCGGCGTCCTCAATTTCCACCTGTTTGAGAGTACGGGTAGCTGGGTTCATGGTAGTTTCCCACAGTTGTTCGGGCATCATTTCACCCAGACCTTTAAAACGTTGGATAGTATAGCTAGCATTTTCGGGAAACTCGTGTTTGATGAGGTTATCTTTTTCCCGATCGCTATAGCAATAGTAATAATTCCGTCCTCGTTCTATTTTGTATAATGGCGGGCAAGCTATGTAGATGTAGCCTTGTTCGATGAGGGCTCGTTGGTAACGATAAAAGAAAGTTAACAATAAAGTACGAATGTGGGCGCCATCGACGTCAGCATCGGTCATGATCACAATGCGGTGATAGCGCAGTTGGGAAGGGTCGAATTCTTCACCCTTGACACCCAAACCCAAGGCAGCGATGAGAGCTTGGATTTCATTGTTTTTATAAATTTTAGCGTCGTCAGTTTTTTCGATGTTGAGAATTTTCCCACGCAGGGGAAGAATAGCTTGGAAGCGGCGATCGCGTCCTTGTTTTGCACTTCCACCAGCGGAATCACCTTCGACAAGGAAAATTTCCGATTCTCTGGGATCTCTAGAGCTACAATCTGCTAATTTCCCAGGTAGCGGCGAGGATTCCAACACTGATTTGCGGCGAACCAACTCCCGCGCGTGTCGAGCTGCTTCTGCAGCTTTGAAAGCTTGGATGGCTTTATCTAAAATAGCGTCGGCGACAGTAGGGTGAAATTCCAGGTATTCGGTAAGAGCTTCTCCTACCAAAGAATCAACAATTCCCCGTACTTCGGTATTGCCAAGTTTGGTTTTAGTCTGTCCTTCAAATTCTGGTTCTGGAACTTTCACAGAAATAACGCCAGTTAAACCTTCCCGGACGTGTTCGCCAGCAAGATTGGGGTCATTGTCTTTAAGTTTGTTGCGCTTGCGGGCAATGGCGTTTAAAGTACGGGTTAGAACTGCCTTTAAACCTTCTAGGTGCGTACCTCCGTCTACCGTGCGAATATTATTAGCAAAACCCAATAAATTATCTGTATAAGCGTCAGCACACCACTGCAAAGATACTTCTACATGAACGTTGTTGCGTTCTCCCTGTACGTAAATAATTTCTTCGTGCAGCGGTTGCTTGTCCGCATTCATGTAAGCAACATATTCCCGAATTCCGCCTTTATACTCGTAGGTTTCAACTTTGGGTCGATCGCTTTTTAGTAATTCCAGACGGTGGTCGGTAAAGGTGATTTTGACGCCAGCATTGAGATAGGCTAATTCTCGCAGGCGACTTGCTATAGTTGTGCAATCAAATTCGGTAACGGTAGTGAAGATTTCCGGATCTGGTTTGAAACTAACAGAAGTACCGGTACGATTTTCTTTGTCTGGCTTGACGATCAATTCGGTGACGGGAACACCTCGTTGGTAGCGTTGGGTATGAACTTTTTTATCTCGCCACACTTTGACTTCAACCCACTCCGACAAGGCGTTGACAACAGAAATGCCAACTCCGTGCAATCCTCCCGAAACTTTGTAACCGCCGCCACCAAATTTTCCACCGGCGTGCAGCACGGTTAGCACAGTTTCCAATGCCGATTTTCCTGTTTGTGGATGAATATCGGTGGGAATGCCGCGACCGTTATCTGTTACAGTCACAGAACCATCGGCGTTGAGTTCCACTTCTACGTGGGTACAGTACCCCGCCAAGGCCTCATCAATCGAGTTATCCACAACCTCGTACACCAAATGGTGAAGTCCTCGAGGACCAGTGGAACCGATATACATCCCCGGTCGTTTGCGGACGGGTTCCAGACCTTCCAGAACTTGAATCTGTTCGGCACTGTAACTGCTCGTCATGAAAATTCTCCTGATAGGTGGGGTAAAATCGCCTTAGGGCGAAAAACTTTAAAACACTCCAAAATTGTAACACAAAAGCCTTACAGGCGACTTGAGAGCAGTTTGATGATAAATTCAAATAGGGGTTCAACCCCCGTGGGGAAAGTGTGCGAACCCAAGCGATCGCGTCTTGAGAATCTGCTGACTCGACTGATGACTAAGTTAATAGTGATTTGTGGAGCGACAGCAACGGGTAAGTCCAGTTTGGCATTAACTTTAGCAAGGCAATTGGGTACTGTCATTCTCAGTGCAGACTCTCGTCAAGTATACCGGGAGTTTGATATTGGTACAGCTAAACCAAGCGCCGCCGAACAAAAATTAGTACCCCATTATCTCATTGATATCTGCGACCCAACGGAAACTATGACGGTAGCAGATTATCAAAAACGGGCGCAAGCTTTGATTTTGGGAGGCATTAAGCTAGATAGCAGAAGCTCGCTGTCCCAGTCTCCTCCTCTTTTTTTGGTGGGTGGTACTGGTTTGTACATTCGCTCCATTGTCCGGGGAATGAAAATTCCTACAGTAGCGCCGCAACCAAAACTGCGATCGCAGCTGGAATCTCTTTCTCAAGTTCAGCTTTACGCCATGCTACAACAAGTTGACCCCGTTGCTGCTGAAAAAATTCATCCCCACGATCCGGTTCGAACTATAAGAGCATTAGAGGTATTTTACGTTACTGGTCGTCCCATTTCCGAGCAACAAGGAGAAAATCCCCCCGATTATCCTATTTTGCAAATAGGTTTAGATTGTGACCTTGCTCATCTTACCGATCGCATAGCGATGCGTACCGAGCAAATGATCGCAGCTGGTTTGATCGATGAAGTTGAGTATCTTTGCCAAAAATACGGTGCAGATTTACCTTTGCTAAACACTTTGGGATATCAGCAGATCAAGCAATATTTAGCTGGAGATATTTCTTTGGAGCAAGCAAAAGAATTAATTATTTTGCACACCCGTCAATTCGCCAAGCGACAACGTACTTGGTTTCGCGCTTCTTCACAAATTGAGTGGTTTAATGTACAATCTTCCCATACTTTCGAGCGAATATGGCAGCGAATTCAGGAGTTTCTTGGCAATTGCTAAAAAGCAGGTTAAATTAAGGTGAATTAAACTTCTTATTGCTTAATCATACTAATCATAAATTTATGAATTTTCAAGCTTGGTTGTTGCCCACTCTTACCAATAGTATCAATTTTTTCTGCTTTTTGGTTACGGCTTTTGTGATTATCAAAAAAATTAGTCAGTCTCGTTTTCTATCCAACTTCTTGAGAATCTTTAACCTTCAAATTAAGAATCACCTTGACTATCCTGCTTTTTCTTACTATTATTGGCACAAGCAAAGCCAATTTGAGATACTGCCTTCTTCGGAATCAGAAATTATCATGTTGGGAGACAGCATTACCGATGAAGGAGAATGGACAGAGTTATTCCGAAATCTTAATATCAAGAATCGGGGAATTTCTGGGGATACAACAATAGGAATTTTAAATCGACTCCACACCCTTATAGCATCGCGACCAAAACAGATATTTATAATGATAGGAATCAACGATTTATTAGGTAATCAAACTACTCAAAAAGTTTTAGAAAACTACCAAAAATATTACAGGAATTAAAAGATAAAACGCCAAGTACACAAGTTTTTATTCAAAGCGTTTTACCTGTCAATAATCATGTTTATCTCTATTGGCAAGACAATAATAACATTATCAAATTTAATTCTGGTTTGCAAGAGTTAGCTCAGAAATATAATTATCAATACATCGATTTATTTTCTCACTTTTGTGATGTAGAAAATCAATTGGATGCTCAATACACAAAAGATGGCCTGCATTTAAACGGTCAAGGGTACTTAGTTTGGAAGTCAGTGATTGAAAGATATGTGGCTGCTTCTGAAACTTTTATGCACTGGCGCGTTGTCTTCAGTTCCTAACATCTTTTTTACCTACAGCTAGCTGTAATAGCTGAGAGCGAAGTGGGGCTGCTAGGTATTATCCTAAAAATATAGAGGCGATCGCAACAAATACGGTCATTGAAACATTGCCATATTTTTTCAACCCATGCCAAGCCAAGATCAACAACAACGCAACTGGAAACCTATTGTTCGAGAATTCGAAGCTGTAGTTGGCAAAAATAATGTTATCCAACGTCGGGAAGAACTAATTGTCTACGAATGCGATGGACTAACCAGCTATCGCCAGCGCCCAGCAGTGGTGGTACTACCTAGAACTACAGAACAAGTAGCGGCGATCGTAAAGATATGCAACAAATACTGCGTTCCGTTTATTGCTCGCGGTTCTGGTACTGGCTTATCGGGTGGTGCTTTGCCCGTCGAGAACAGTGTTTTAATTGTTACTTCTTTAATGCGAAAAATATTGAACGTAGATTTAGAAAATCAGCTCGTTATCGTTCAACCGGGAGTGATTAACAGCTGGGTAACACAAGCAGTAAGTGGTGCCGGATTTTACTATGCTCCCGATCCTTCCAGTCAAATTATTTGTTCTATTGGTGGTAACGTTGCGGAAAACTCTGGTGGAGTACACTGTCTTAAATACGGCGTGACTACGAACCACGTTTTAGGATTAAAAATAGTCACCCCTGATGGCTCGGTTGTAGATTTAGGGGGAGAAATTTCGGAAACGCCTGGTTATGATTTAACAGGTGTATTTGTTGGTTCCGAAGGTACCTTGGGTATTGCTACAGAAATTACGCTCAGAATTCTCAAAGCTGCAGAATCGGTCTGCGTTTTGCTGGCAGATTTTACTAGCATCGAAGCTGCAGGAGCTAGTGTTTCTGATATTATCAGTGCGGGGATTATTCCTGGCGGCATGGAAATCATGGATAATCTGAGCATTAACGCAGTAGAAAACGTTACAGCGTTAAATGTTTATCCTCGAGATGCGGCTGCAATTTTATTAATAGAAATCGACGGTTTAGAAGTAGAAGTGGCCGCAAATAAACAAAGAGTAGCAGAAATTTGCAAGCAAAACGGTGCGCGGAACGTGACTTGTGCAAGCGACCCCGAACAACGGTTGAAATTGTGGAAAGGGCGCAAAGCTGCGTTTGCTGCTGCTGGGTATTTAAGTCCAGATTATTACGTGCAAGATGGAGTAATTCCTCGTACTCAATTACCTTATGTATTGAGAGAAATAGAGGCGTTGAGCCAAAAATACGGTTACCGTATTGCCAATGTTTTTCATGCTGGTGATGGCAATCTTCATCCCCTAATTCTCTATGATAATTCTGTGGTCGGGGCATTAGAAAAAGTGGAAGAATTAGGTGGAGAAATTCTCAAATTATGTGTAAAAGTTGGTGGTAGTATTTCTGGCGAGCATGGCATTGGTGCAGATAAAAAATGTTACATGCCGGAAATGTTTACAGCAGCTGATTTAGAAACAATGCAATGGGTGCGACAAGTTTTTAATCCTAAAGGTTTAGCAAATCCAGAAAAGATTTTTCCCACTTTGCGCACTTGCGGCGAAACAGCAAAGGCTATGAGTGAAGCTAAGAAAAAGTTTGCTGGAATGGAAAAAGTAGAGCTTTTTTAATCCGTGGAAGTATGCACTGCAGGGAGTTAGTCGAGCGCTGTTGAGCATCAATAAAAAAGCATAGGTAAAAATTCTTATCAAGACCCAAATTCAGACTTGTGTTCTGACAAAAACATCTATCCAAAGAAGAAATTTATAAATTTGATTTTGGGGATGTCTTCCACTCCAAGTAGATTTCTTTTAAAAAAAGATAAAAATTGCTAAAAAATGCCCCGATAGGGCATTGTCGGCGAAAAGATAAGTTGATTTACTCAAAAAGAAGTAGCTATAAATTTTTTTATTTGCGATCTGGAAATGAAAAAGACTTCTGCATTGCTATTGGTACTGAACTTCACGCTGGTAGCTTGCAGTACGACCCAGAACACAGCAGTATCTCCCAGTCCTTCCGAAAGTACCGCTGCTGTTAAAACCGTACAAAATAAAACTCAAAAAAAACCCTTAGTTGTAACAACGGTTGCTCCACTAACCAACATTGTTAGTAATATAGCGGGCGATCGCGTCGAAGTTAAAGGTATTATTCCTGAAGGTACCGACTCTCATACTTTCGAACCGCGTCCGAGCGACGCCGATCTCCTCTCCAAAGCTGACTTGATTATTCTCAACGGTTTGCATTTAGAAACGCCAACGGCAAAATTGGCAAAAGCTTCCAAATCAAAAGAAGCTAAAATTTACGAACTTGGTAGCCACACGATTTCAAAAGACCAGTGGTTGTTCGACTTTAGCTTTCCCAAAGAAAAGGGAGACCCTAACCCGCACTTGTGGGTTAATCCCAAGTACGCTAAAGTTTATGCGAGACTGGCAGCCCAACAACTAACAGCTTTGGATCCTGCAGGTAAGGACTATTATGCGACAAATTTGAAAAACTACGAACAACGCTTGGACGAGTTAGATCGGGTAACACGGGAAGTTGTCAAGAGTATTCCTCCTCAAAACCGCAAACTTTTAACCTATCATGATTCCTGGGCATATTGGGCGCGGGAATATGGCTTTGAGGTGATTGGCGCCATCCAACCTGCAGATTTCAAGGAACCTTCAGCCCAAGATGTGGCAAAACTCATCGATCAAATTCGCAAAACAGGCGTTCCGGCGATTTTTGGCTCGGAAGTATATCCCAGTAAGGTAGAAGAACAAATTGCTCGCGAAGCCAAGGTGAAAACAGCCAATACCGCGGATGATGAATTACCCGGTCAGGGATCGGCTAATGCCATGGAAAATACCAATCCCGAGCACACATACATTGGCATGATGGCAAAAAATTTGCGGATTATCGCTTCTGGTTTGGGGGGTAATCCCAAGTTGGTTGACAGTCTCAACACCGCCAATGTTGTGGGACCAACAGCAACCGCCGCAACTACGAAAACAAAGTAGCAGGGGCGCCCGACTTCATGGAACCGATACTCGAGCTGAGAAACCTGACTTGCGGCTATCAAGAGCAGGTTGTGTTTGCGGGGGTGAATTTAAAGCTTTATCCCGGTCAACTTTCTGGTTTGGTTGGGCCTTCTGGTTGTGGTAAAACTACTTTAATCAAGGCTATTTTAGGCTTGGTTGCTCCTTGGGCTGGGGAAATTTGGTTCCGAGGAAAGCGACTCAAACCAAAAGTTGCACCACCAAAGGTAGGTTACGTACCCCAAGTAGAAACAGTAGATTGGACTTTTCCAGTAACAGCACTGGAAGTGGTGATGATGGGGCGTTACCAAAAACAGAAATTCTTTCCCTGGCCATCGCCACGCGATCGCACAATCGCCCTAGAGTTTTTGGAACGGGTTGGGGTAGCTGATATTGCTCACAAACCTATTGGCGAGCTATCTGGCGGACAACAACAACGAGTTTTCATCGCCCGTGCTTTAGCTGGAGAACCAGAACTGGTACTTTTAGACGAACCCACAAGCAGTTCTGACTTGCACGTCCAGCACGAGTTGTTACATCTTTTAGCCGATCTGAACCAGCAAGGTTTGACAATTTTACTTTCTACCCACGACCTTAATTCCGTAGCGAGTCATCTTCCTTGGGTTATATGTTTCAACCACGGTTTGGTCGCTCAAGGTCAACCTATTGATGTTTTTACTTCTACAAACTTGGAAAAGACGTTTGGTGCAGAAATGGTTGTTTTCCAATACCAAGACCGCATTTTAATTGCCAGTGGCGATACTTCCCTGCGCCACCAAATGCACAATAACTTGCCTCAAATATTAAAGAATTCTAATCACAAAGCTAGCAGTTGACGAGTTATGGATTTTATTGTCGCACCGTTTCGCTACGAATTTTTTACTCGTGCCGTTCTGGTGGGAATGATGGCAGGGTTGTTATGTGGCGTTATGGGAGTTTATATTACCACTCGTCGTATGAGCTATATCGCCCACGGTCTATCCCATGCTATTTTAGGGGGAGCGGTTCTTAGCTACGTGCTAGGTTTAAATTTTTACATTGGCTCTGGAGTTTGGGGTTTTGCAGCAGCTTTGTTAATACAGTATTTGACAGGGCGAAAAATTTACTCTGATGCGGCCATCGGTATTGTCACAACGGCTAGTTTTGCTTTGGGGGTAGCAGTAATTAGCACTTACCGCCGCTTTAGCCAAAACTTTGAAGCTGCTTTGTTCGGTAATGTGTTGGGCGTTTCACCCAGTGATTTTTGGGTGGTTGTGGTAGTAACCGTGGTGCTTTTAAGTTTGATATTTATCTTTTATCGTCCTTTACTTTTCTGGTGTTTTGACCGGGAAGTGGCGCAAGTTCACGGGGTACCGGTGATGGCAATGGATACTTTGTTTGCCTTAATGCTGGCAACTTTATTGGTAGCAACTCTAAAAGTATTGGGGGTAACTTTGATTATCTCTGCAGTGGTGATTCCTGCTTCTATAGCTAGATTGCTCAGCGATCGCTTTGGTCAGATCGTAATTGTTTCCGGTATTTTGGGAACTGCGATCGCATTTGCGGGTATTTACTTGAGCTATTACTTAGATATCGCTTCAGGAGCGAGCGTGGTACTGCTGTCAACCATTTTATTCGCCTGTGTTTTGCTTGCCAAAAGATTTCAAAGTTCTCGCCAACGCCGTCTTTTACCTCTATCAACAAAACATTAGCGATCGCAGTTTGCAAACTGCCACCTTGTCAGACAAGATAATTACTGCTACCCAAATTTAAACTTTTCTATCAAAAACTATGACAGCAACCGCCGACCGCTCGTTCAACCTCCAGGCTTTTATTGATGCTCTCCCAGAAATTGAAATTATCACCGATCCGAATCAATTAGCAAAGTTATCTCAAGATTACCACAGCTTCAGCCCGGTTCTGGTTCCGAAATTAGCTGGAAAAGTCGCAGATGTCGCCCTGCGTCCTGCTAGCGAACAGGAGGTATTGAAAATTGCCAAAGCTTGCGTCCAGCACCGCATTCCCCTTACGGTTCGGGGTGCGGGAACGGGAAATTACGGACAGTGCGTACCGCTGTGCGGTGGTGCGATCGTGGATATGACAAAGATGGATAAAATTCACTGGATCAGGTCTGCAGCAGCGCGAGTGCAAGCAGGAGTAAGATTAGCAGCATTGGATAAAAAAGCACGGGAAGTTGGTTGGGAAATGCGGATGGTACCTTCTACCTACCGCACAGCAACGATAGCAGGATTTGTAGCTGGTGGTAGTGGAGGAATAGGGTCAATACAGTATGGGTTGTTAGGCGATCGCGGAAATCTTATCGGACTGCGAGTTGTCACCCTAGAAGACGAACCACGCACTCTAGAACTGCGCGGCGATGATGTGCAAAAGGTCAACCACGCTTGGGGAATTAATGGTATCATCACCGAAGTAGAAATTCCCCTTGCACCAGCTTACGCGTGGGTAGAGGTAATTGTCACCTTCCCAGAATTTATGGCGGCGGCAAAATTCGGACAAGCTCTCGCGGATGCTGATGGCATGATCAAAAAAGAAATTGGTGTTTTTGCGTCTCCCATTCCTCAATACTTTCATCCTTTGCAGCCATATATTCCCCCCAATACTCATGCTGCTTTATTAATGATTGCAGAAAATAGTTTGGAACTGTTGCCTGGCTTAGTGCGGCAATATAACGGTCAGATTACCTATCAAAAACACGCCCAGGAAAGTGGCAAAGGCGTAAATTTATTAGAATTTACTTGGAATCATACCACTTTACACGCTCGTGCGGTTGATACCTCCATCACCTACCTACAAAGTATTTTCCCTGCAGATAAAAGTCTCAAGCTCGTGGAGCAGATGTATCGCCTTTACGGGGAGGAGGTGATGATGCATTTGGAATTTATCCGGGTTAACGGTACAGCTGTACCTGCGGCGTTACAACTGGTACGCTACAGTTGTGAAGAACGCCTCCAAGAAATTATCCGCACTCATGAAGAACAAGGTGTTTTTATTGCCAATCCCCACACTTATATTATTGAAGACGGTGGTCGAAAAGTTATAGATCCAGAGCAGTTAAAATTCAAGGAAATGGTCGATCCCTACGGCTTGATGAATCCTGGCAAAAGTAAAGCGCTAAAGAATTTTGCTCCTAACTAACATCTGTGCAGCAAACTTGTACGGTATCTCCCAAATTCATCTGCAACTGAGCTTGAGCATTACCGCTATTAATGGCTATTTCTACCCAACCGTGACTACCCACAAGGGCGATCGCCTGTTTGGTTGCAACGTCTCCATAAGTGTTACCTGCGTTAATGATTTGTTCGCCTATTTGAACGTTCCAATTTTTGTTTTGCACGTAGCTTCCAGGAATGTTAGTCACAAGGTTGCCAAAGCGATCTATGTATTGAATAGAACCTGTAATACTGTTGCTTTGGAAAGAAATTTTGCCTATTTCTAGCTGAATTAAAGTTTTGGGGTCGATTTCTTGTCCTAGTTGCTGGAGGGGAACGCCACTGGCAATATGCGCTGCAACCGGTGCAAAAATATCTCTACCGTGAAAAGTACTGCTGGGTTGAGGAGTGCGCCAATATTGACGGTTTGTTAGTTCTACTGCTGTGATGGCAGGAGTTTGACTTAATACTCCACTGAAGATACCATTATCCGGTCCTACTAAAAATCCATTGCTGAATTCGATGGCGATCGCTCTTCTTTTTCCTCCCACACCTGGATCTACCACCGCCAGGTGCACCGTTCCCAGCGGAAAATAAGCATAGGCATCCATCAAACAAAATCTTGCTGCTGCGATATCTTGTGGCGGAATCTCGTGGGTTAAGTCTACCATCACCAGCTTGGGGTTGATCTGGGCAATAACTCCTTTCATTACTCCCACATACACGTCGCGAGCGCCAAAGTCGCTCAGCAAAGTCAAAAGTGGTTGTCGGTCCATTTGATTCTCAACTCATGTCCAAAGATGAGTATATGATTAAGTTTATTTTTTCTGTAGCATATATAACGAAAAATTTGATATGTTAGGATTGCAAGACAAAAATGCCAAGATTATAAAGAGGTAATGCTTATGACAACTAGGTTAGAAGCTGCACAAAGAGCACGACAAATTCACAGAGAGAATATCCAAAGAAGTTTGCAGCATCGTTTAGAAGTTGCCAGAGCCAAAGGCGACGAAAAGCTAATTCGCCAATTAGAAGAAGAGATGAAATATTTCAGCTAGATACAAATTTTTATTATTTCTGTTGTGTTTTAACTCGCCTGCACAGCAGGCTTTTTTTGTTTTCAAAAGCTTCTTTTTACTTTGGTTTTTTGTGCCATTTTCCGTCCTCGCCTTTTTCATAATCTCGCTTCAAGGCGCTCCAAGCAACGCGAAAAGCGGTTTGTTCCGAACCATATTCTTTTTCGGCGTTATTAAAAGCAGCGAGAAAAATTTCTTGAGCGTGTTTGGGAAGGTGTGTTTTTACTGAATCCGGTAGATCGTCAATAGTTTGATAAGGCATAACAGGCAAAATCCCAAGGAAAAGATGCCAATGACAAAAACAGTTGCCTTTGCAGCTAGCTACAGCAACCTCATTTTTACTCACACCAGGTCATCATTTCCATGGTGACAAAATAGATTTTTAGATCAATCAAACTCAGGATAGATTTGGAAGAAACGCTTGCACGGCAATGAGCTTGTAAGATAGCAAAAGATATTTTGCGCAGTTAATTGGGTTGATTAATCAACAATGCCACTGGAAATTGTTGCAAAATATCCCGTACCCAGAGGGTATCTTCACCTTGTACTTGTTGTCCGGAAATCGCATCTTGCCAAACTCCAGCAGAACCAGCTGGGGGAACAATACGGGTTTCTTGCCAAACTTTTTCGCCGAGGGGATATTCTCCTTCTTTGATTAAAGAGGTGAAAAAGCGGGGAGCGATCGCCATAATTTTCTTATCTCCCAACTCTCTGGTAAACCCCACGATATGACTTTTTAAGCTACCAGCAACAGTTAGTTTCGAGTACGTTCCCCGTTGGAATAAATCCAGGTGTTGGTTGCGTGCTTGCAAAAGCTGATAAATCAAAAACAGCTTAATTCGTCCATCTTCTGGGTTTTGCAGCAGTTGGGCAAGCAAACTTGGCAGATCGGTCTCGATTTGAGTTTTAATATCTTGCAGATACTCTTGTCGGATTTGGTAGTCTACCGGACGCCGATTATCTGGATCTACCAAACTTAAATCCCAAAGTTCTGTTCCTTGGTAAGTATCGGGAACTCCAGGTGCGGCGAACTTTAGCAATGTCTGAGAAAGAGAATTAAAAACGCCATAGAACTGGACTTTCCGCTGTAGGGGACGGAAAGCTTCTAAAAATGGATTGTCTTTGTCGTTTTTGAGGACACGTTGGGCAAATTCAGTAAAGGCATTTTCGTAATCGCTATCTGGTTTGAGCCATGCGGTATGGACTTTTGCTTCGCGAATAGCTTTAATAATATATTGTTGTATCCGCTCTACAAACTGGGGATACTCTTCATCTCGAAAAGGAAAAGCACCTATTAGCGTTTGATAGAAAAAGTACTCGTCGTTTGCTGTCGGTACATCTCGTCCACCTACGGACACTTTTTGCGCTGCATTGATTTCTCGCCAGTGTTGCAAATTTTTCTCCCACTCCTCGGGAATTTCTGAAAGAACATTTAGTCTGGCCCTGACATCTTCTCCTCGTTTGGTGTCGTGAGTAGAAGTAGTGTTCATGGCGTGCGGCCAGGATGCAAAGCGATTTTGATTAAAGGTGTGAAACTCTTCTAAAGAAATGCCAAAGTGACCGGGATGAGAACCGACTTCATTTAAAGAAAGTAATCTATTATACACATACATCACAGTATCTTCCACACCTTTTGCCATTAGCGGTCCGGTCATTTGCTGCAACCGCATGACAAAATGCAACCATTGTTCTTTGTCTTCTTCCTTCAAGGAGTTATCAAAATCTAAATGAAGAAACTTTTCGATAAAATTTAGCTCGTTGAGGAAGTTGGGGATATTTTGTTTGGCGCGGTCTAGAACCTGCTGAATGTATTCCTTATCTGCTTTGCTAGCTCCCAGGCTGCTGATGTAGGTGCGGTAAACCGGGAAAACGGCTAAAATTTCTACTAAAGCGGCTTTGAGACCGTACATGGTAAAATCGCTGGCGTAGCGATAGCGTACGGAAATTTGTTTGAGCAAGTGAGCTAGATTATCGATGTCTCCTGCTAAGTCTTTATTAATAATCAGTCGTTTTTTCTGGTCAATTAGATCTTCGCAGGAAACTTGTTTGCCAATAAAGCGATGGTAAATGTCATTAAATTCTTGTTCGCTAGATTGCAGACAGAAAATTCCGTTTACTTGGTTGAGAAAGTCGTATCCTGTTGTTCCTTGAATTGGCCACGTTATGGGTAATTCTTCTTTAGGTTCTAAGATTTTTTCGACTACCAAATAAACATCGGGAGCGTGTTCTCGCAAAAGAAGAAGATATTTGGCCGGATCGTACAATCCGTCTATGTGGTCGATTCTTAAGCCGTTAAATTTTTCCTCTTTAACTAAAGCCAAAATTAAAGAATGGGTGTGATCGAAAACTTTTTCTTCTTCTATACGAAGACAAATTAGTTCGTTAACAGTAAAGAAGCGTCTGTAATTGAGTTCTTCGTTTCCTACTTTCCAGTAAGAAAGGCGGAAAAATTGTTCGGAAAGCAAGCTTTCTAATAAATTAAAGCTTTCAGGTTTTCCTGGTTCTCCGTTAAAAATGCGGATATTTTCCTCAAGAAATTCTCTGACGTGGGGACTATCGTTCCACAGTTCCCACAACATTCTTTTGATAATTGCGATTTGGTCGTAGCGTTCTCTACCTTCTTCTCCAGACGGAGTGTACTTCAACATGTAAAGAACGCTGAGAAGTTTCATGAAATCTGGGTGGTCTCTACCTAATTTTTCCCGCAGACGTCCCAGGTCGTAGGTTAAAACTTGATGGTAAGATTCGATACGGATGGGAAATTTGAGCGAGTAATAGTTAATAGTTAAGCCGCTTTCGTCGTATTGGAGTTGCAGTTCGCCGCTTTCTAAGCAATCTCCACAAAATTTTCCTAAAAAAGGTGCTAGGACTTTACCTCGATTTTCTGGGTAGTGATGGTTCCAGGTAATGTCAAAAAAGTCTCGATATTGGGAGTCAAAACCATTTTCTAGAACGTCCACAAGCATTTGGTTTTGACTGTCAAAAGCCATGTGGTTGGGTACGATGTCTTGTATCCATCCGATGTGGAGTTGCTTGAGTTGTTTGATTAATTCTTCAAATTGTTCTCTTCCTCCTAGTTCTGGGTTGATTTCGTTGTAGTTGACGGTATCATAGCCGTGGGTGCTACCTTTTCTGGCGGTGAGAATGGGAGAGGCGTAGATATGAGAAATTCCCAGCTGTGCTAGGTAGGAAGCGATCGCCTGAGCGCGGGCAAAACCAAATTCTGGGGTAAACTGGATTCGATAAGTTGCTGTAGGTATCTGCATCATCGCCGTGAATGTGAGGATGGACGACAAGTTTTTTCAAGCTGGATGGTGGGATTAATTTTTCCCTTGTCTTGCTATTTGTACTTGCAAGCTAAAACATGAGCTTTTAGTCGCTGCTGTAAACAACAACGCTGTGGGGATTTAGTACTATTGTTTGTTGTGCTTGAGCTGCAAGTTTGTCTGGTAAGGGGGAACCATTACCTCCCCATGTTGATGCAGCAGAGTCAAGAAGTTGTTTCCAGTTTCCCGGGGGGAGGGTGGCTGCAATTTCTTCTGGTTCTGGGCTAAAGTTAAGCCAGGCGAGGATTTGATTGTTTTGATACCAGCGTTGCAGTTGTAAAACTTTTTCTGTTTTGATTACTGTTGCTTTGAGGTGGTTGCGATCTAAGTTAGCCCAAGCGGGAATTTCTCGTCTTAGCTGAAGTAGTTTTTGATAAAACAACCACAGTTGTCGGTGTTTACCTTGGTGACGCATTTCCCAATGCAAGCGGGAGCGTTCGAATGTTTCTGAAGCTTGCGGGTCTGGAGTTTGTTGGTCGCTGTCTGCAAAAAAGCGGAAAATTCTGCTTTTCTTCCTTCTCGTACTCCCTGGATGATATTGGGGTCGCTGTGGCTAACAAAGTAGAGAAATGGAGCGGTTTCGCCGTATTCTTCGCCCATAAATAGTAAAGGTATGTAGGGAGAAAGCAGTACAGCTGCTGCTGTTAATTTGAGGGCCTCAAAAGAAATCAAGGAGGAGGTGCGCTCGCCTAACATTCGATTTCCCACTTGATCGTGATTTTGCGAACATACCACGAATTGGTAGGAAGGACGGTCGCTGGGATCGTTACCGTGATAGCGGCGACGGTGGGGAGAGTAATCCCAAGCATAAACAAAGCTGTGGCGGTAAGCTTTAGCTAATTGTTCCAAGCTACCGAAGTCTTGGTAGTATCCTCGAGTTTCTTTTGTCAGTACTGTATGCAAGGCGTGGTGAAAATCGTCGCTCCATTGAGCATCGATACCGTAGCCACCTAGTTTTTGAGGACGGATAACGTGGGGATCGTTTAAATCGCTTTCTGCAATCAGGTAGCGTTTGCGTCCTTGTTGTTGGGAAAATTGGGCAACGGCATCGGCCATTTCTGCCAAAATATGCTTGGCCCCAAAGTCATAGATGGCGTGAATTGCATCCAGACGCAGGGCGTCTATGTGGTAGTTTTTCAGCCAGTAGAGGGCATTTTCGAGAAAGTAATTGCGCACGCCGTCGCTGTAAGCGGCATCAAAATTAACTGCACTACCCCAAGGTGTTTTGTAGCGATCGGTAAAGTAGGTACCAAATCCCCACAAGTAATTGCCTTCCGGACCCAGATGGTTGTAGACAACGTCTAAGATCACCGCCATTCCTTGTTGGTGACAGGCGTCGACTAGTTGTTTCAAGCCGTTGACTCCTCCGTAGGAATTTTGTACTGCGAAGGGAAAGGTACCGTCGTAACCCCAGTTGCGTTCGCCCGGAAATTGTGCGACGGGCATGATTTCAATGGCGTTAACGCCCAATTCTAACAGTTCGGGGATACGGGGTATTATAGCTGTAAAGGTACCTTCTTTGGTAAAGGTTCCCACGTGCAATTCGTAGATGACCATTTTTTCCAGGGGAATTCCTTGCCATTGGTCGTCTTTCCAGCTAAAAGTGTCGTGGGCGATGACTTGGGAAGGACCGTGAACGCCTTGGGGTTGAAAGTGGGAAGCGGGGTCGGCGCGGTCGGTTTGGCCTTCTAGCAGGTAATAGTAGAGGCTATCGGGAGGGACGTTATTTACTGTGGCGTGCCAGTAGCCTTGTTCGTCTTTTTGCAGGGGGATAATTTTTTCTTCCGGAGCAATCAGGTGGACTGCAGCTTCTCCTACTAAAGGAGCCCAAAGAGTAAATTGACAGCAAAAGGAGTCGCGATCGCCTAAGTATTGAGAACCGATGTGCATTGTATTGTAATTGCTCAGTGGTGTAGTTGTTTGTTAGCTTAATTAATCTTCTTCTTCGCGGGGAATTCTTCCCATTCTTTGCAGCACGACAAGCGATCGCCCGTCTACTTGCACGGGTTTGTTGCTGGCGTAACGTTTGCCGCGCTGGACAAAGCGGGGCTTGGTGGTGTCGATAATTGTCAGCCACTCCCAGTCTTGCAGATTTTTGGGTATGTAAAATTCCAGCATTTCGTAGTGGCCGTTAAAGAACAGCAGAAAGCTTTCGTCAATTATGCGCTCGCCTCGCGGTCCTGGTGAGGCTATTTCTTCGCCGTTGAGGAAAATGCCGATGGCTTTTATGTAGCCAATGTTCCACTGTTCTTCTGTCATCTCGCCACCATCGGGGTTAAACCAAGCAATATCGTTTACTCCGGAACCGTGAATGGCTCGACCTTGGAACCATTTGCGCCGGCGAAATACTGGATGTTTGCGACGAAAGTCGATGAGTTGGCGGGTAAAGTCCAACAAAGCTTCGTTTTCTTCTTGCAAATCCCAGTTCAGCCAGGAAATTTCGTTATCTTGGCAGTAGGGGTTGTTATTGCCGCGTTGCGATCGCCCCATTTCATCGCCCATGACCAGCATGGGTACGCCTTGGGATAACATCAGCGTGGCTAAAAAGTTTCGCAGTTGCTTTCTCCGCAGGCGCAGTACCTGGGGATCGTCGGTGTCGCCTTCTACACCACAGTTCCAGGAGCGGTTGTGACTTTCTCCGTCTCTGTTGTCTTCCCCGTTAGCTTCGTTGTGTTTTTCGTTGTAGCTGACGAGATCGTACAAGGTAAAACCATCGTGGGCAGTAATAAAATTGATACTGGCACTGGGGTTGCGCCCGTTGCATTGATATAAATCCGAACTACCGGTAAAGCGATAGGCAAATTCTGCCATGCGGCTGTCTTCTCCGCGCCAGAAATCCCGCACCGTGTCTCGATATTTACCGTTCCATTCCGACCACAGCAAAGGAAATTCTCCGACTTGGTAGCCACCTTCGCCTACATCCCAAGGTTCGGCAATTAATTTCACATCTGCCAACACCGGGTCTTGGTGAATGATATCAAAGAAAGCGGCAAGGCGGTCAACGGCGTAGAGTTCCCGCGCTAGGGCTGAAGCCAAGTCAAAGCGAAAACCATCTACGTGGCATTCCAACACCCAGTAGCGCAGGCTGTCCATAATGAGCTTCAATACTTGGGGATGACGTACGTTTAGAGAATTACCGCAACCTGTAAAATCCATGTAGTAGCGGCAATTACCGTCGACCAAGCGGTAGTAAGCAGCGTTGTCAATACCGCGCAAGGACAAAGTCGGACCCATGTGATTGCCTTCGCCCGTATGGTTGTAGACCACGTCCAGGATGACTTCGATTCCGGCTCTGTGTAGGGCTTTGACCATTTTCTTAAATTCTGTTACTTGCTGTCCCAGACTACCGCTGGCGCTGTAACCAGAGTAAGGAGCCATATAGTTGATAGAGTCGTAACCCCAGTAATTTTTGAGACCCTTTTCTACCAAGTGACCCGGATATGCCAAAAAATGATGTATTGGCATTAGTTCTACTGCTGTCACGCCCAAAGATTGAAGGTGGAAAATTGCTGCGGGATGGGCAAGTCCGGCGTAGGTACCCCGCAGTCGGGGGGAATTTCCGGGTGCAATTTTGTAAATCCTTTGACATGGGTCTCGTAAATGACCGTTTCGTGCCAAGGTATTTGTAAAAGTTCGTCTCCTTCCCAATCAAAAGTTTGATCGATAACGACTGATTTGGGAACCAAATGGGCGTCATCGAGGTCAGAAAATCCGAGGTCTTCATTGGGATCGCCCCAGCGGTAGCCGAAGATTTCTTCACCGAAGCGCACGTCGCCGTCGATAGCTTTGGCGTAGGGATCGATGAGCAGCTTGTGGGGATTAAAGCGATGTCCTTGCTCGGGAGCAAAGGGACCGTGTACTCGAAAACCGTACCGCTGACCGGGACCTATAGCCGGGATATAACCATGCCAGGTGAAGTTAGTTTTTTCTTTGAGTTCGAGTCGGGTTTCGCGTCCTTTTTGGTCAAACAGGCATAATTCCACTGCTGTGGCGTTTTCTGAGAATAAGGCAAAGTTTGTACCTTTGCCATCCCAGGTTGCTCCCAGCGGATAGGGTCTACCAGGCCAAACACATAGGTACATAAGCCAACTTCCTGTTGCAGATTTCTAAGGCAGTAGGATGAAGCAAGTCCGGTGCTCGAGTACAAGGCATGCTCGCCTCAGTCTAGCTCGGGACAATACTCCAAATCCTACGGCAATGACAAAATTTTGTAACTCAGCCTGTTGACAGAATTTTTATACCGAAGAATTGGTATAACTGGAAACGTGTCGGGGTAGGCTCATGCAGGGAAAGTTTTCTGCAGCTAGGTTTACCGATCTATTTGCAGCAGTTCTAGAAGGCGTTGGAGGGGAATTTCTACCCAATGCAAACGGTTTTTGAGTTCATAATCTAATTTGAGAATTGCTTGTTCTAACAAAAAGGCATCGAGAAGTATTTGCAGTTCCCAAGGATGTTTGGGTAGAAAAGCAGCTTGACCGGAAGTGGTCAAATAGGACTGCAAAAAAGCGATGCTAGACCAACAAAAGAAAAACTGTTGCCAGTGCTCTACTGTTGGTAACTCGTCGGGACGAATTATACCGCTTTCTTTTTCATTTTGTACGGCAACGCGGCTGGCGTAGTAGAAAGAATCTAGCATCGAGGCGACATCGCGCAGGGGCGATCGCTTGATGCGGCGTTCGCTTAAAGGACGTTTGGGATCGCCTTCAAAGTCGATAATGATAAAGTCTTTGCCTGTGAACAGCACTTCTTCTAAGGAGTAGTTACCGTGGCAGCGAGTCCGCATGGCGGTAATTTTTTGATTTAAAATTTGCTGGAAGCGCCCTAACAACAAATCTCGCTGGTTGAGTACCAGTTTGGCTAAGGGTTGTACTTCTGCAGATAGTTGTGGGAAAATTTTGTTGAGCCGCAACAGAGTTTGCCCTGCTTGGTTGCGCATGTTTTGATAGATGGAGCGCTGGTAGAAAGAAGAGAAAGGCTCAGGAGCAAACACAGCATCTTCGCTGTCGGATGCGAGTCCGATGTGCATTTGAGCGGTACGCTCTCCCAACAATTTTGCCGCGCGGAGGTAGTTACCCATCAATTCTTGTGCCATTTGTGGAATTGGGACTTCTAGCGCTGCTGATAGCGAACGGGGAGGAATTTCTATGGCGGCGATATCTAGCTGTTTTGGCAGTACTTGTTCAAAAAAATCGCGCCAGCAGTCTAAAGTGTAAGACCAGGCGTCTCTACTTTCAGGAATGTACGTGCGCAAAATACCTAAGGTGATCGGTTCAGCTCCTTTGCTGCGATATTCTAAAGCTCCCAGCACGGGGGCGAGGTTGTCTGAGTGCGGTACACCTTTTTGGGCGGAAGTTTTAGTCAGAAAACGACCGATTTCCAAATCTGGGTTAATACCTGGTTCGAGTTTGCGGAATAGTTTGCAGAACAAGCGATCGCCGTAAATAATCCCTGTATTGGTGTGCTCTCCCTTTAGTAAATGCGGTTCTAAGTTCACATTTATTTCTGGGTTGGCAATATCGCCCAAAATCTCTGGAAAATCTTCTGTAGTCGTTGCTACCAATTCTCCCTTCATGCCTTTAAAAATGCGGCGCTGGACGATCGCCTGTAGGGGGATATTCAGGAATTCTTTATCTGCAACAGCAGCAAACAATACTCCTGTTTCATTTTTTCCTTGGATGTAGATTTGGGCGACAACGTGTTCGGTGTTGGTGCGGAAGCGATCGCCACCCAGACCGTCCGCTTCATAAGCTAGCATCAAAAGATAAGTTTGCGGATCGCCTTCTGTAAAATCCAACTGCACCAGCACAAAATAAGTTTCAATTGCATTTGCCAAAGAAACGGGAATTGCTTCTTTAATATGAGCTCCTTGAATTACCCGTGTTTTGCTGTCAAACCAACTACGGCTGCACAAAAAATCTGGTAGCGTTGCTTCTAGGGCTGTTCTGGCTTCGTTTTTGCTAAAAACGTTCTGCCATTTCTCAGTTACTGCTACTTTAGGAATTTGGTTGGGATTTCTCGTCGGACAAAAAGTGTAGCTGCTTGGTTGCAATTGCAAGGTAAACCAATAGAAAGAGTGCGGTCCCAAGCTGAGGAAATAGGGAGACTCACTAATAGTCGGAAAAGCTGTGCGGCCAAAAATTTCCACCGGAACCAATCCTTGGAATGCAGATAGATCCAGCTCTACTGTTTGGACAAAACGCGACAAATTTGCTACTACTAAAATGCGTTCGTCTTCGTAGGTGCGGATAAAGGCGAGCACTTTGCGGTTGTCTGGGTATAAAAATTCAAATGTCCCGCGCCCGAAGGCTTTGTGACGCCTTCTAATTGCGATCAGTCGTTTCATCCACCACCACAGGGAATTGGGGTTTGCCCTTTGGGCTTCAACGTTGATCGCTTCGTAGTGGTATTCTGGGTCTAAAATTACTGGCAAAAATAATTTTTGGGGATTGGCGCTGCTAAAACCTCCGTTTCGGTCGGGACTCCACTGCATGGGAGTGCGCACGCCGTTGCGATCGCCTAAATATATATTGTCTCCCATACCGATTTCGTCGCCGTAGTACAGCACGGGCGTTCCCGGTAGAGACATCAGCAAGGCGTTCATCAATTCTATTTTGCGTCGGTTGTTACCCATCAACGGTGCTAAACGACGGCGAATACCCAAATTGATCCGGGCTTGCGGATCTTGGGCATAAACTTTATACATGTAATCCCGGTCTTCATCGCTGACCATTTCCAAAGTCAGTTCATCGTGATTGCGTAAAAACAAAGCCCACTGGCAGTTATCGGGAATTGGCGGTGTCTGCTGCAGAATATCAATTATGGGGAAACTATCCTCCATGTGTACTGCCATATACAAACGTGGCATCAGGGGAAAGTGAAAATCCATGTGACACTCATCTCCTTCCCCGTAATACTGCACCGCATCTTCCGGCCACTGATTGGCTTCTGCTAGCAACATCCGGTTTGGAAATTTTTGGTCGATGTGCTGGCGCAATTTCTTTAAAAAGGCGTGGGTTTCTGGCAAGTTTTCGCAGTTGGTTCCTTCGCGTTCGTAAAGATAGGGTACTGCATCCAAGCGCAGTCCATCCACACCCAAGCCTAACCAAAAATCTACGACATCAAACAGTGCCTGCTGTAGTTCTGGATGCTCAAAGTTCAAATCTGGCTGGTGGGAGTAAAAGCGATGCCAATAATAAGCTTTAGCTACTGGATCCCACGACCAGTTAGAGGATTCAAAATCCTTAAAAATAATGCGCGCCTCTTGGTATTTTTCTGGTGTATCGCTCCAGACGTAAAAATTTCTTTCTTTACTTCCTGCTGGAGCGCGGCGGGCGCGTTGAAACCAAGGGTGTTGGTCGGAGGTATGGTTGACAATTAATTCAATAATGACACGAATACCGCGTTCGTGAGCGGCAGTCAAAAAATCCTTAAAGTCTTCTAAAGTTCCGTAGATGGGATTAACGTTGGTGTAGTCGGAAATATCATAGCCATCGTCGCGCAGCGGGGAGGGAAAAAAAGGTAGCAGCCAAATTGCGGTTATTCCTAAATCCTGCAGGTAATCTAATTTTTGTGTTAAACCGCGAAAGTCGCCTATGCCATCACCGTCACTGTCAGCAAAAGCACGTACAGGCACTTCGTAAATAACTACATCTTTGAACCAAAGTGGATCGTCTTTTAATAACGGATGTTGCATAGTATATGCCGCTTGTTACCCTCTAAGTTTGAAATTGTCGGACTTTGCTGTCATTATGCTAATTATTTTTTTTGATTTGAGGAAATCATAACTGCAACTACCCGTACAAACCTTCTCTCCAAAGAGAGGCAAAAATAGCACCAAGATTTTGCAAATATTAAGGAAAATGCCTATCAGTAATGTTTCATGAGTTTTTCCAGAGCTAGTGGAATTTTGTTACATCCAACTTCTCTTCCCAGTCAGTTTGGAATTGGGGATTTAGGTAAAACAGCTTATGAGTTTGTGGATTTTTTGGACAGAAGCGGTCAAAAATTGTGGCAAGTGTTGCCTTTGGGACCTACGGGCTACGAACACTCGCCTTATATCATGAATTTTAGTACTTTCGCAGGTAATCCCTTGTTAATTAGTTTGGAGGAGTTGGTGTCCGAGGGTTTGCTATCCCAAGAGGAGTTGACACCTTTAGCGGATGGCGAGAATAACGATCGCTCTCGGGTGAACTTTGATGCAGTTATTCCTCACAAGACAAAATTTTTACGTCTTGCTTTCGAACGTTTTCAGCGTTCCTTAAACAAACAATCAGAGTTTGAGCAATTTTGTGAGGAAAAATCAGCTTGGTTGCAGGATTATGCTTTATTTATGGCGCTTTTGCAGGCTCATGGCGGCAAAGGGTGGCATACTTGGGAAGAGGCGATCGCCCGTCGTCAAAAGAGTGCTTTACAAATGGCGGCCGAACAGTTGAAAGATGAAGTACTGTACCACAAGTTTTTGCAATTTCAATTTTTTCGTCAGTGGTCAAAGTTACGTGCCTATGCCAACGACAAAAACATTAAAATCATAGGCGATATTTCAATTTACGTCTGTCACAACAGTGCAGATGTGTGGGCTACTCCGGAAATATTTCAACTCGATCCCCAAAGTTTAGAACCTGCTTATGTAGCCGGAGTTCCGCCAGATTACTTTAGTGCTACCGGTCAGCTGTGGGGAAATCCGGTTTACGATTGGGAAAAGTTGCAGCAAACGAATTTTGCGTGGTGGATCGAGCGATTTCGAGCGACACTGCAGTACGTAGACATTGTCAGAATTGACCACTTCCGGGGATTCGAAGCTTACTGGCGAGTACCTGCGACGGAAGAAACTGCTATTAATGGTGAGTGGGTAAAAGCACCGGGAGTAGAATTTTTTGAAACTCTCGGTCAAACATTGGGTAGTCTACCCGTGATGGCGGAGGATTTGGGAGTAATTACACCAGAAGTGGAGCAGTTGCGCGATCGCTTTAATTTTCCGGGAATGCGGATTTTGCAGTTTGCTTTTAGCGGCGATTCTGACAATCCTTACCTACCGCACCATTACATTCAAAATTGCGTAGTTTACCCGGGTACCCACGACAACGATACCACTATTGGCTGGTGGCAGCAGGCAACAGCTGGCGAAAAGCAGATGGTGGCAAAATACTTGGGTTATAGTTCTCCAGAGGAAATCAAGGAAATCAACTGGGAATTTATCCGCATGGCTTTGGCTTCGGTTGCTTCTTTGGCAATTATTCCCCTGCAAGATGTTTTGGGTTTAGATAGCAGCGCCAGAATGAACGACCCTAGGGTGAACGCCGGGAACTGGCGTTGGCGTTACACTAGTTCTCAACAGCTAACGCCACAATTGAGCCAGCTGTTGTTAGAAATGACGCAGCTTTACAGTCGATAAGCGATCGCGGTTTTGGGGGACGAACATCCGAGCTATTGAATTGGTTGTCGTCCCTTTTGTTTAGCCTCCCACTGCTTCTTTGGCAGCGTAGAGAACTTCGGCGGTAATATCTTTAATACCTCGTTCCCGAGCAAATTTCTCGGTGTTGCGCTTGACTTTTCCACGCACAAAACCGGGAATTTTATTTAATTCTGCCAAGCCATCTTTAGTCCAGTTCAAGTCCGATGTGGCGGAAATACCTTTGGTAATTGCTTCTTTAGTATCGTGTCCGCCAAATATTTCTAAAAGGTGGTCTTCCATTCCCAAGGTAAAGGTATTGTAAATCAAATCAGTAATTTGGTTGGTGCCTTCGTAGCCTAGGAATGGTTTGTAGCTAATGGGGAAGTTTTGAATGTGAATGGGTGCGGCGATGACACCGCAGGGAATGTTCAAGCGCTTACCAACGTGGCGTTCCATTTGGGTACCGAAAATTGCCGCGGGTTCGACGCGAGCGATCGCATCTCCAACTTCACCGTGGTCTTCGGTGACGATTGTCTCGTCGCAGTATTCGCTGACTTGCTGTTTAAACCAGTCTGCATCGTATTTGCAGTAAGTTCCAGCCCAGACAACGTGAATGCCCATTTCTCGTGCCAAAATTTTAGTCATGGCGGCGGCGTGGGTGCAATCTCCAAAGACCACAGCTTTTTTACCGGTCAGGTTTTGACAGTCTATGGAGCGGGAGAACCAAGCAGCTTGGGAGACGTGCAGGGTTTGCTGTTGGATAAATTCTTCGTAGTCTGCGTTTATTCCTTGCTGGTTAATTACTTGCTGAATTTTGCGGATGCAACGAGCAGTTTCCACAACACCCATGGGGGTAATATCTATGTAGGGTGTGCCAAATTCTTGCTCGAGGTAGCGAGCGGTCATTAAGCCGAGTTCGCGGTAAGGTACGAGGTTAAACCAAGCACGAGGCAGATTTTTTAAGTCGTGGACGCAGGCGCCTTCGGGAATTACGGCATTAACTTCAATGCCTAACTGTGCCATTAATTTCTTTAACTCGGTGCAGTCGTGCTGGTTGTGGAAGCCAAGGGTGGAAATACCGATAATATTGACAGAGGGTTTGGCTGTTTTTTGTTGTGGTAGTTCGTTTTTTTTGCGGGCTTTTTCGATGTAGTACTGAACGATTTGATGCAGGGTGCGATCGGCTGCTTGCAGTTCGTTGACGCGGTAGTGATTGACATCTGCTAGCAACACGTCTGCTTTGGCTTCCATTTTTGCCCGCTCTACAAAGTTTTGCAAATCTTCTTGCAAAATGCTGGAGGTGCAGGTAGGAGTAAGAACAATTAAATCGGGAGTTTCTTCTTTGTCTTTGCGGGTAATGTTGTCCACCACTTTTTCTTGAGAACCGCGCGCCAAAACGTTGCGATCGACGATGCTGGCTGTTACGGGGGTAAAGTTCCGCTCCCGCTCTAGCATAGAACGCATGACGTTGAAGTAGTCATCCCCCAAGGGTGCGTGCATGATAGCATGAACGTTTCGAAAAGAACTGGCGATCCGCAAAGTACCTATGTGGGCCGGGCCTGCATACATCCAGTAAGCCAATTTCATTCGGTGTTCTCCCTTTGATCACACGAAGTATGTCCGAATTTAAGGTGGACAGTGATTGCTTGATTGTGAAATCGTTTTCGATTTTCTCAAAAGTTGTAATGGGGAAGAAGTAGGGGGTTGGTTGCTCTCAATTGTGTTCTTGATGGCGGAAATGCTCTTGCCTGTTGAAATTGAGCCTTTGATAACAACCCCGTTCCTGCTGTGGGAGTGATATTAAACTTAATGTATTGGTAAAATTCTTCAAAAACAGTCGCAGCGGAAATAGCTGTGCTTTCTTTAGGCAGAAACCAAGCGACGTAAAGATTCAGCCCGGCGTTTAGCAGTGGAGTTTTTCGGATCGTATTTGAGTGCTTCTTCGTAACTTTGCAGTGCTTGGGCGTTTAGTTTTTTCTTTTCATAGGCGTGGCCGAGATTGTTTAGCGCTGTGACGTAATCGGGTTTGTTTTTGAGGGCTTCTTTGTAGTTACGAATTGCTAAGTCGTATTGCTGTTGTGCAAAGTAAACGTAACCGAGTCCGTTGTAAATAGGAGCAATATTTTTTTCTCCCTCTTGTTCGGCGGCTTTAAGAGCTTTTTGAAAAAGAGTTATTGCTTGGGAGTAAATTTTTTTTTCAGTATAAATGCTACCTAATTCGTAGTACTCTTGAGCTGTGCCTTGTTCTTTTGTTAATTTTTTTTGCAGGCGTGCAAAAGAACTTTCGAGTTTGCGAGTTTTCCAAATTTGGCGAAAAATATTGATGGCGATAAATAAAAGCAAGCCTACGAGAATTGAGAGATATATAATTGCTAAGTTGCTATCCATTGCCTTGAGAAAAATCTTTTCTAGAATTCTACTGACTAATGTTTAACTGTGAAGGCGGCAAACCCCAGTATTGGATGCGTTGTTGCAGCCAACCTTGTTGGAGGTAGCGGGCGATCGCGTTATTTATCCGGCGCCGTAGTGGCTCGTACTGCAATCCTTTTGGCATAACTACAGATAAAGGTTCGGTTGATAGTCTTAATGCCAGCAATCGATACTGCGGGTATTGTTGCACCCAACCAGTTAGGACGCTGCTATCTGCAGCAAAGGCGATCGCAGCTTTGCTTTCTAGGAGCGATCGCGCTTGTTGATAGGAATCTACGCCCACCAATTTTGCTTGTGGTAGGTAATACCTGACTGTGGCGATGGTGCTGGAGTGGTTGAGAACGGCTATTTTTTCTCGTGCTAAGTCAGTTAGCTTTTGCACGGAACTATTTTTAGTAATTAATCTCGTGCCGTCAAAATAGTAAGGAATACTAAAACTTACTAGGCGAGCGCGCGATTGTGTGGCTGTGACTCGGGCGATGGCAAGGTCGACTTTGTGGTCTAATACTTGCGGGAGGCGATCGCGATTGGCTACGGGTTGCAATTTGATAGCCTCCGGTTTACCCAGCAGTTCGGTTGCCAAGGCTTTTGCTAAGTCAATTTCTAAACCCTGGAGCTTACCACTGGCATCTGTAAATCCCAAGGGAGGCAAATTATCTTTAACTGCAACTATTAAATAGCCCCGCCGCTGAATTTCTGATAGTTCTGCGGCAGTCGTGATGTTAGTAGCATCAGGATAGCCAGGCAAAAGCCAAAAGGCAAATGCCAGCGCGAGGACAAGTACTTGAGTGCGGATACGTCGCATTTTCCAAACACCGGGCGATGGAGGATCGCGGTTGTACAAACTCACAGCGGCCAATTCAAGCACTAATGATAGCTTGTACAGCAGCCTTTGTTTGTATGGTAGTTAAGTTGCGTCTGTGTCCATCTCAAGGTGTTGCGGTGGTATTTTGTCAATGCTTGCTGTTTTTACCTTTAGGCTTGGACTTGGCTGGCTAGTGCGGCGATTTTGCTAAAGCCGTCTGGATCGAGGACTGCTAGTTGAGCCAACATTTTGCGGTTGAGTTGGATGTTGGCTTTTTTGAGATTGCCGAGAAATTGGCTGTAACTCATGCCATGCTGGCGTACGGCGGCGTTGATGCGCACGATCCACAGGCGGCGAAAGTCACGTTTGCGTCTTTTGCGATCGCGATAGGCGTACCGCAGTGCTTTCATGACTTGTTGGTTTGCGGTTCGAAACAGCGTCGAGTGAGCACCGCGATAGCCTTTGGCGAGTTTGAGAATTTTCTTGCGGCGTTTGCGAGCAACGTTACCGCGTTTTACCCTTGTCATAGACTGACTTTTCCTCGAGACGAACGACTTATAAATATGGAAGCATTAAACGCACGTTTTTTTCATCGCGCTCGTCCACAGTTACCATATGGGAAAGGGCGCGCTTTCTTTTGGCGCTTTTGTGTTCGAGCAGGTGATTTCTAAAAGCTTTGCGACGCATAATTTTGCCGCTACCGGTGGCGCGAAATCGTTTTGCTGCTGCTTTCCTTGTCTTTAGTTTGGGCATGGGAAACTTGTCAAACGACACAATCTAATATATTACTACGTTTTTTTGTTTGTGGAGCAATGACAGTGCAAACGCAAACAGCTACAGCACGCATTCGGGGAATCGCTGCTTTAATGCTAAAAAAACAGGACAAGGTGGTTGTGGTTGTAAATTTTCTGGTTTACCCCAACTAAAGGGTGCTTTTTGGGCCGCAGATATCCATAACAAACGTTTGGCTCTAGTGATGGCGACGTAAAGCAAACGATATTCTTCGGCGGTTTTGAGGTATTTTGCTTGTTCCCAAGCTTGATGAATATCCGGTAATGGAGATTGTCCGTGGAGGTTGGCGCGAATTTGGGCGCGAGCAATTTCTGACAAGGTAAAGTTACCCAAAAATTGAGCTTGAGGAGGAATCCAAAATTTCCCGGGTATGATGTTTTCGTGCACAAAAGGGATAAATACGCAGTCCCAATCCAGTCCCTTTGCTTTGTGCATGGTAATAATGGTTAGTTGGGCGCAACGGGTATACCTGGCTTCTAAATCTTCGGTTTCTACGGGTTCAAAGCGCTCGGAGCTGACAATTTCATTTAGTATATCCAGCATTGTTCCCATAGAAGTATTACCAGCTATTTGCTGGTTAACTCTTTCTGCAAGTTTGTCAGCTGTTGCTAGTTCTGCTTGGTCGTAATTTAAGGTCAAAGCGAAAAAGGGAATTAATTGGTACAAAGGTAGTTCCAAGCGAGCGCGAAGTAAACTGCGACACAAACGCGCAGCTTTTTGGACTGGTTCTGGTGGAGATGCGCACAAAGGACTGGGATACAAAAAATCTTCTGGCACGGAAGCCAGGGCGTTAAGATCTTGGGTGGGAATTAGTTGTCGTTCGACGAAGACTTCTAAAGCTGCTTTGAGATAATCTGGGGAATGGGGGCGATCGCAAAATTGCAGCAAGGTTAAAATTTCTTGCGGTACGTGGGAGTGGCGATCGCGCTCTCCAACATCGTAAAGGTTAATTTGCTGCTGTTTGCAAATAGGTGATAATTTTTCTGCCAACCACCGACCTTGGCGATTTTCCCGTACTAAAATAGCTGCACTGATTTTGGTTGGATCTGGAGCAAATAACTGAACTATTCTTTGCGATAGCAGCTCGACGGTGTGATAAATGTCATCAGGCGTGTGTATTTCCAGTCCCCGTCCTTGTGGTTGGGGATTCGCATCTGTTTGCGGATCGTCGCAGCTGACTGGGTGTATTTTCTGGAGACGAAAGGGAGAAGGAAAAGAATTGATTTGTGTTGCTGGTGGGCTAACTTTTGCGTTTACCCATTCCAGTACAAAGTTGGCAGCATCAATGATAATTTTGGTACTGCGACCAGCTCGATCCATCGTCGCCAATCGGTTTTGAGTTTTGCAATCTTCACAAAATTGGCGAAAATAAATTGGATCGGCGGGGGTAAAAGTAGAGTTAATTGCTTGATTGGGATCGCCAACACGGATCAGATTTGGCGGTTGATGAGGATTGGTGGAATCGCTGGCGAGAATTTTTAATAACTTGGTTTGTAAAGGGCTAGAATCTTGGGCTTCGTCTTCAAAGACCGCAAAAACTTGATTTTGTTCTATTTGCCGCGCACTGGGGTTTTCCAGGACTCGCAGTGCAGCCAAAATCATATCGTCATAGTCAATCAAATCACGCGATCGCATCAAGTTTTGATACTGCTCGTACAATCCAGCTGCAATGCTTAAAATGCCATAGTCGTCTTGAGTCTGCTCGCTCAATCGTTGCAAATCCTCTGGAAACAAGCCAGAACTTTTTGCTTCGTGAATAACTGTTGTTGCTAATTCTGGTAATACTTCTGTGCGCAATACAGACTGACGGCGCAATCTTTCCGTTTCTTCTCCGTCAAATTGTATACCTTCTATCAGACGCCCGTAATGCTGTGGATGTTTGTATATCCATTGTTCCACGGTGTTGCGGAGCAGCCGGTGGCTGGTAGTAGGAGTAATCAGCGTTACATCATCCCAGGCCAATCCCGATAGCTCGGGATGGCGACTGGCTATATTCAAGGCTAATCCGTGCAAAGTGTAGACGGCAAAGCCGGTGAAAGGTAAAGATAATTCTTTGAGATATTTGCAGATTTTGGCTTTAATATTGGCAGCTGCAGAACGAGTAAAGGTGACGACTACTAATTGACGTCGTTCCCACAAGCGCGACGCAGAACTTTGGTATTGACGGGCGATCGCGATTGCAGCAGCTGCGGCCATTCCTGTGGATTTCCCAGCACCGGGAACTGCACAGACCGCTAGCTGTCCTGATTCCCAATCAGCCATTTGTTGCTGACCGGGACGCAGTTTGTTGCGGATGCTCAATATAGCTTTTTCCCTGAAGGAATATAAATCAGATGCAGGTTCTTGTTGAACAACAGAAGGTTCTTGAGGCACTGGATATGTATCTGTCAAATAGTGTCTTATAAAATTTTAGATTTTAGTAGATACTAACAACTAAAAATGATTAATCCCAGACTGACTCGACATTATCTAGGTTTAGTTGCAATCTTAGCACTTGGGACAATTTTGCGCTTTGCCAATCTAGACTTAAAACCTTTATGGATGGATGAAGTCATCACTGCTATTTTTAGTTTGGGTAAAGGTTACCACGATTTGCCTTTGGATGTGGTCTTACCTGCAGAAAAATTACAGGATGTTTTTACTTATCAACCTGGTCAAAGCTGTTTTCAAATTGCCCAAAATCTTATCGACCAGTCTACCCATCCACCGTTGTTTTTTTGCTGGATGTATGGTTGGTTGGGGTGGATGAGTCCTCTTGGGGAAAATTGGATCGCAAAATTGCGATCGCTACCTGCTGTGTTGGGTGTGCTTGCGATCGCCGCTATCTATGGCGTCAATCGTCTTGCTTTTTCAAAAACTTCTGGACTTGTAGCAGCAATGTTAATGGCTGTTTCACCTTTTGCTGTTTACCTTTCCCAAGAAGCAAGACATTACACGTTACCAATGTTATTGATAACTTTATCCTTACTGGAACTAATACAAATTCAAAAAGATATTGGGATGGAACAAAAACCCAAATACGCAACTTGGTTCCTTTGGACAATTATTAATATTATTGGTTTCTACGTCCATTATTTTTTTATTTTTGCTTTTGTTGCCGAAGTTTTCACTTTATTAATCTACTTCTATTTCCATTCAACAACTATTAGTAATTACCGAGCAATTTCGCGATTATTCACTCTATCTATAAGTACGGTAATACTAAGTTTATTACCCTGGCTACCAATAATATTTCAAGAATACGATCGTCCTGAAACTAACTGGATCGATCCTCCGAATCTCCTTGCTCCTTTTTATCAAACCTTGATGAACTTAATCTTGATGGTAATTGCTTTCCCCGTTGAAAAACAACCGTATCAAATTGCAATTTTATCCGGCCTTTTGATGCTTGTTTTTGCCATTTGGATCGGTTGGGAAGTTTGCAAAGGATTGAAGCAGACCGGGAGCAATGCAGCAACTTATTTAGCTACTTTTACCCTTTTAAGTTTTGTGATAGGGATTTTATTAGAATTTTTGGCGATCGCTTATTTTTTGAAAAAAGATATTACCGCTGTTCCTCGCTATGCTTTTGTATACTATCCTGGTATTTGTGCCCTCGTTGCTGCTAGTCTAGCCGAAAATAAAGGTTCAAAATTGCAATTTTCCATTGTTACTGTTTTTGTGGTTGGTTTGGTTAGCTGCTTTTTTGTTGTTTCTAATTTAGCTTTTCTCAAACCGTTTGCACCAGAACAAGTAGCTCAAACAATGAACCAAGAACCTTCCACACCTATAATGCTTGTTATTGGTTATGGAAATTATCAAGATGTTGCACTGGGATTGAGTTTTGCTTTAGCTTTAGAAACACTTAGGAATGGAAAAGAAATATCTACCAAAGTTGCTTTTTTAAAAAAATCACCTGATTTTCAATCTGTCTGGAATAAACTTTCCCAACTATCTGAACTAACACCACCCCAGCTCAATTTGTGGGTTGTTGCTCCTGGAATTAAACGTCGCGATTATCCCCAGCAGGTGGTAGTTTCCCAGAGAAGTCATTGCATAATAGATAGCAAACAACACTATCGTATTGGTGTTCCCTATCAACTTTATCGCTGTAAATCGCAGTTGTAACAGTCAGTCTTGCTGCTCGACAATTACAACGTTTTTGTGGGAGTCGTGGTGTTTACCCGACGACGATACCACCACATTACAAAACCAGTAACAAACAAAATTGAAGTTGCTATACCAACGAACACGTAAAGAATACGGCTAGCAAGTCCCCAGAAGGTGCCAAAATGTAAAGGAGAAAAAGAGGTGATGATGCGATCGCCCAAAGCTAGAGAACGACTATCAAACACTCGTAAAACTTCACCGGTGTACATATCTAAAGAAATTTCACTCTCTCCAAGGTGAGAAGTTTCGTGAGCTTGTTTTTTCCCTACCCTAATAACTCCTTCTGGTCCATCGGGAATTCCAATGTAAGTTGTCTTGGTATTCGGTAAAGCTGCATCTGCCTGCTTCAAGATTTGCGATAATGGTAATGGCGAACGACCAGGGATTGGTTTAGAAGCTAGTTCCGGTGGTTTGGGAGTAAAGGTAACTGCATAAATAGCTGCAACGGATTGCTCGTAAAAATTCAAGCAAAAACCTGTGATGCTAGTTAAACATAAAAAAACAAAGACTATTATTCCTATAACTTTGTGAACGTCAAAATTCACTCGCTTGGGATGAGCATTCCACTTGATTTTAAACCCAGCAATCAATTTTCTCCAACCCGGCCACAATATTACTCCTGTAATAGTAAGGATAAACAATAACAAACCAGTAATTCCAATCAAAATCAAACCAGGTTGACCCGCCAAAAGTTGATAGTGCAATCTCAAGGTCACCTGCATAATATTAAAATCTTCCTTCAACCAACCCATTACCTTACCCGTGTAAGGATTAATGAACATCTGAGTCATTTTGTCCTTGGAGTCCCACAGCCGCACGTGATAAAAAGAGGTAGGATCTTTTGGAAGGATGATGGAGCCTATCTTCAGATCCGGTTGGGGAGCGATCGCTTTCTTGATAATCTCCATCACCACATCAATCGATATAAACTCTTTCCCAGGAACAACATGACCAAACTTTTGCGTAACGATAAAATGTTCTATTTCTGGTTTAAATACCAACAAACTACCAGTTAAACCAATCAAAACTACAATTAACCCCACCAGCAAGCCAATATATCGATGAATATAAAATGCAATGTCGTGGAGTTTCTTCCTATTCATGACAAACGCTAATACCTAAACGAGAGCAAAAACATTAAATAACAATAGAGTTCGTGCTGATATAAAGCTTCTGTATATTGATATTTCTTTCCTCGAATTTAAAAGTTAGCAGTAAGGGCTTTAGCCCTTGATAAAGGTTAGTACTAAGAGCTTTAGCCCTTGAATTTAAAGGTTAGTAGTAAGGGCTTTAGCCCTTGAATTTAAAGGTTAGTACTAAGAGCTTTAGCCCTTGAAGTTAGAAGTAAGAGGACTGTAGTCCTTAACTATTGCCACTCACAGGTGAAGACGAATGAAATCCCTAGCAAACAAGCAATAGCCTGCTCGTAATGCATAAAATTTCAATTATTTTATCTTCTTGTTAGGCTTGACGCGAGGTATAAGTAACTGAAGTGATGCCGGACGTGTATCTGTATATTCCTCCTGTCAAAGATGAGAAAAATATGCAACAACAAGGGTATTATACCCCAGGTTTGATGAGAATAGAAGATTGGTATTGGAAATCAAGTTGAAAAATTCTGTATGAGAATTATCAGCACCTGCAAGGGTGATGAAACCATTGTTTGGTTCCGTCACCTAAAATAACGCCTACGCTGTGTCTTGCGAACTTTCGCCGGACAATTGCTCCATTTTCTTGCGCAAACTCAGCGGTCTCATATCAGTCCACACCTGTTTAATATATTCTAAACATTCTGATTTCAGTCCGCTTTTCCCTGCATCTCTCCAACCAAGAGGATTTTCTCGTTCTGCAGGCCATATAGAATATTGTTCTTCATCATTGATTACTACTTTATAGATTGTGGTGTCTTCTGAATTTGCTGAAGTCATCTTTATCTATTTATTCCTCGTAAATAACTAAAATTTAAGCAGAAGCGCAGGAAGGTAAAAAACCTCCAAATTTAAGTTGTTCTATACTATCCTTAACAGCTTGAATAATGTAGTTGATGTCTTCATCTGTATGAGCTGTGGATAAATAACCGCTTACACCTAAAAGGTGAACTCCACGAGCAAGGAGATGATATTTTAATAAGTTCATGGTTAGTGCGGCAGAATTTTCTGCAGCGATTTCTAAAGATGCAGAACCAAAGAGCGAGCCAAAGTTCGCCATTCGTAATGGTAAATTTTCTGCAGCAAAATAATTATTCAAAGTAGTGACAAACTGCGCGGTACGTTCATTCAATTTCTGATGCAATGACGGCCCTTGACTTTGCAAATATTTCAAAACAGCTTTGGCAGCAGCGATCGCTAGTGGATGCTTGCAAAAAGTACCTGCAAAAAATGTTTTTTGTCTGCGGATAAGAATCGTCGCCGTAATTCCACATACCGCCATCAATTGCATCCATATATTTACTTTTACCAGCAATTACTCCAATAGGCATACCACCGCCAACAATTTTTCCATAAGTGGCGATGTCCGCTTGCAAACCAAAATAAGCTTGAGCGCCACCAGGATGAATGCGAAAACCCGTAACCATTTCATCAAAAATTAAAGCGATGTCAGCTACTTGCGTTAGTTTCCGTAAGCGATGCAGAAAATCTTTTGGCTGTAAAGCTGGTCTGCTGGTTTGTACGGGAACTACCAACACTGCTGCTAATTCTTGTTGATGCATTTTGATAATTTCTAGTGATTCTATATTGCCATAATCTAACACTAAAACATCCTTAACAAAATTTGGCAATACTCCAGGTGCTAATGGTACTGCAGTATGATTATTTTCTACTTTATTTGCTTTTACTAAAGTACCATCAAAATGACCGTGATAGGAACCAGAAAATACAGCAATTTTATTGCGTCCCGTAACAGCTCGAGCAATGCGAATAGCAGTCATTACAGCTTCTGTACCCGTATTGCTAAAACAAACCCGTTCCATCCCAGTCAGTTGAGAAATTAACTCAGCTACTTCACCAACAAGTTCTGATTGGGGACCAATTTGAATACCTTTATCCAGTTGATTTATTAAAGCTTCTTTAATGAAAGACGGGTTATGACCAAAAAGATTGATACCCAATCCCATCATCACATCTACATATTCATTTCCATCTACATCCCAGATTCTAGAACCCAGAGAGCGATTAGCGACAATGGGATAATACATCTCCTTAAAGAGTAAATTAAACTCTCCTAAGTTTTTATCATCAGATAAAACAGAACGATAAGTTTGCGAAATTTGTTTTGATGTTTTGGTTCGCGCATTATAGTGATTAATAAAGTCTTGTAAATATTTTTGTTGCTGGTTAGTAAGTCTTGCAGAACTTTGAGACAATGTTAACATTTGTGCGCTCATAGAAATCTTTTTCAAGAATTTGTCATTAAGCATGTATTGATTTGTAGCAAAGAAAATAAGTACTGCCGGGACTTGGCGATATTCCTAAGTCATAATGAGCATCATAAGTAGTAATGTTGCTAAAACCAGCCTTTTCTAAAGTAGAAATAATTTCTTCTTTGGAATAGCACTTTTCTACAAGAACTTTATCAAAACGTTGCCAACTGTTCTCTACTAATGAAAATATAGTTAAATAAATTTGACCGATTTTATTTTCCGGACCGTAAATATTTTTAGTAGCCCAAGCGTAGTCAGATTCGACGTTACCAGAAATTTTGCCATGCCAGTTCGATTGAAATTCTTCTTGTAAGAAGAAGTGACATAAAAATCTTCCATTTTCTCTGAGTGCATCGTAAACATTGTTAAAGACGCGCTCTAATTCTTCAATTGTCATGATGCAATTGAGAGAACCAGTTGAAATTACTGCATCAAAGTTAGCTGGTAAATCGAAACATCGAGCATCGCCAAGAATAAGTTTTGCTTCGGGTGCATTTTCACGAGCATAATGCAACATTTGCTCGGAACCATCAATACCTGTAACTGCATAACCTTGTTGAAGTAATCGTTGTGCTAAGTGTCCGGTACCGCAACAAAGGTCAAGAATATGAGAACCCTTAGTTAAATAGGGTAATAATAATTTTTCTGAAGCTGGAATTGTTTCCTGTAAAATTCCTGCTATCCAATCTTGATTGTATATGCGAGCAAGAACATCATAATCATTATAGAGTTTGGTCGAGGTCATAAAACACCACTCCGGAAATTATTATCAAAACTTCAATTCGATAAAAAACCTTGGTTGCTTAAATGGTCAAAATAAACTTTGAGTAATTGACCATCTATTGAAGGACAAGTAATTGAAGTATTTAACAAGCCCTTGATAACATTTTGATTATCAAGTTGTAAGAATCCCGAATTGTAACTTTGTTGTGGAAATTCTGGAAAAAATGGTACCAATGAATATAAAGGATGCTCTAAAGAGCCTTGAGTAATTTTGAGTAATTTTTCCCGCCAATGCCTGTAGGGAATTTGCTCAATTGCATAACCTAGGGAGCGAATGTATTCGATTAACGTACAAGAGTGAAGAGTTTGGGAATGCACTAAATGAAATGTTTTACCTAGAGATTCTTCTTGTTGGGATAAATAAACTATCGCTTTGCTGACATAATCTACTGGAACTATGTTTTCTATAATATCTACATCTGGTACACTTCCTAATTGCACGCAACCTATTATCAGTTTGTAGAGGAAGTCGTTACTGTTAAAAACACCAGTTTGACTGTGTCCAGATATGCGTGATGGTCTGTAGATACAGACAGGGATTCCTCTTTCAGCAGCTGTTTGTACTAATTTTTCAGCAATCCATTTAGTTTGACAATATCCGTTGTTAGGAAATTCGTTTTCATTGAGATTATCCTGTTCTCGAACTAATTTGACGCCAGATTCAACTTTTGAAGCTACAACACCAGAACTAGAAATAAAATGTACTGGCTTAGTTTTAATTTGACTGGCTAATCGCAGGATTTCTTGTGTACCTAGGACGTTTGCAGGTTTGAGAATAAAATAGGGATAAATGTGATTTACCCAAGCACCATTATGGTAAATAACGTCAATAGTACTAGCTAATTCCTGAAATATTTCAGCTTTTAAATTCAGAAGTGGCTTGGTCAAATCGCCAAGGATGGGAATGATTCTAGAGCGAAAATTTTCATTCCAAATTTGATAATCTTGGAGAGATTTTTTAGCTTGCTCCAGGCGTCTTCAAGACTTGGAGAGCGTACTAAACAATAGATATCTGCTGTGGTCGTTTGCAAAAGTTCTGCTAGTAAAAACGCTCCGAGAAAACCTGTGGCTCCCGTTAAGAGAATTGCCTTCGGTTTGGGAATAAACTGACCGAGGGTCGGAGGAGAAATTGTCGGGTCTAAAGCACTTTCAGCTTTGATATTTAAAGTTTGGTAATGAACTTCTAATTGACTAACTTGGACAATCTTTTCTGCTAAACCTGCTACGGTAGGTTTTTCTAAAAAACTACGTAAAGAAATATCGAAATTAAAAGCTTCTTTAACTTTTGCAAGTAGCTGAGTTGTTAACAGAGAATGTCCGTCTAGTTCAAAAAAGTTGTTGTTGATGCCAACTTTGTCAACCTTTAAAACTTCAGCCCAAATTTGAGCTAAAATTTCTTCTACGGGAGTGCGAGGAGGAACAAATGCTTCTAACAAATCTGAGGTGACTTGTTCTGGTGCGGGTAGTGCTTTTCTATCAACTTTCCCGTTGGGATTTAAAGGTAATTGTTTGAGGAAGACGATCGCTGATGGAACCATAAATTCTGGTAGTCTTTCTCGGAGAAAGTTGCGCAGTTCATTAGCTGTAATAACTGATTTTGGTTGGGGAACTACGTAAGCAACTAAGCGTTTTTGTCCTGGTGCATCTTCACGGGCGATCGCTATTGTTTCTTGCACTTGAGAATGTTGATTTAGTAATGCTTCAATTTCACCTAATTCAATGCGGAAACCACGAATTTTGACTTGGTTGTCAATACGTCCTAAAAATTCAATGTTACCATCGGGAAGATATCGCCCTAAATCACCGGTTTTATACAAACGCATTCCTGGTTTTTGACTAAAGGGGTGAGGAATGAATTTTTCGGAGGTGATTTCAGGTTGATGGAGATAACCTCTAGCTAATCCTTCACCACCAATATAAATTTCACCGGGAACGCCGATGGGAACTGGATGTAAGTCAGAGTCTAGTATGTATATCTGCGTATTTGCTATAGGGTAACCGATAGGAACTCGTGTTTTGGTCTTTTGAGAATAGCAATGATATACACTACTCCAAACGGTTGCTTCTGTTGGTCCGTACTCGTTAAATAAAGACGTTTCCGGGTGTAATTGAGAATGATGTTGTACCAATTGTGGCGGACAAGCTTCACCCGCAACTATAACAGTGCGTAAGGAATGTAACTGTTCTGGTTTTGCCTGTTGTAAAATCAGGGCATACAGAGACGGAAGACTTAATAAGTGGGAAATACGATTTTGAGAAATTAATTCCACAAGTTTAGGTACTTCCCGTTGTACGCCTTCTTCTGGTAAGTGTAAGGTTCCGCCGCAACAAAGAGTCCAAAAAATACCTGCAATCGAACTATCAAAAGCAAAGGATGATAGTAACAAGAAGTTGCTTACAAATTCTCGATAGTAGAGAATGCGTGCGTAGGTGGAATGAACTAAGTTACGATGGGCGATCGCCACTCCTTTAGGCTTACCCGTAGAACCAGAAGTGTAAATAACGTAAGCTAAATTTTCAGGAGTTACTGTGAGGAGGGGGTTTTCCTGACTTTGTGACGCTATGGTTTTCCAGTCTGTATCCAAGCAGATTGTTTGTGCGTTATGGTCAGGTAAGCTTTGCAGTAGATGCTGCTGAGTTAACAATACAGATAATTGAGTGTCTTCTAAGATCAAAGCTAAACGTTCTCGGGGATAGTGCGGATCGAGAGGAACATAAGCACCACCCGCTTTGAGAATACCCAAGATACCAACGAGCATTTCTAAAGAACGTTCAACACAAATTCCCACTAATGTTTCTGCACCTACGCCCAAATTTTGCAAGTAGTGAGCTAATTGGTTAGCGCGCGCATTCAGTTTTGCATAGGTAAGTTGCTGACCGTTAAATACAACAGCAATATTATTTGGCGTGCGTTCTGCTTGTTCTGCAAAGCTGAGGTGAATGCACTGATTTTGTGGAAAATTAACTTCAGTTTGATTAAATTCAAATAAAAGTTGGTGTCGAGCGCGATCGCTCAAAATATCGAGCTGACCTATTACCTCTTGGGGATGATTAACAACACTGACTAGCAATTGATGGAACTGCTGTGCTATCAGTTCCATACTTTCGACCTGGAATAAATTAGAATCGTAATAAAATTTGCAATGGAAAGATTCGGCTCGTTGTTGACAGGAAAGTTTAATTTGGAAGCACTCGAGACAACTGAACTGCTCCAGCATGGTAAATTTTAAATTTTCTGCATAACAAATAGCAGCTTCCTGTTCCCAATCAAAGCCGAATGGTAAATAAGTTAATTTGGTACTAGAATTATCTATTTGTTCCCAACTAAAGCATTCTTGCCATTTATTTATTTCTTGTATAGATTCCTTTACTTGTTGACAAATTTCAAGAAAAGTTAACTTTGCTTCTAAATGGCAAGTTAGTGGTAGATATTTGGCAAATAAACCCAAGGCATTTTTTAATTCGTCATACTTTCTTCCATCTACACCTACACCCACAACAATTTCCGATTGCTCGAGCGATCGCCACAGCCAAATCTGCCAACAAGTAAGAAAAAATACAGCACTACAAGTATTATATTGTTTACATATACTCTCTATTTTTCGCCCCAAATCATTCTCAATTATAACCTCAAAAACTTTTGGTTCATATTCTTTGTAGTTGGGATTATCAATTTCGTAAGGTAACTGGAAAACATCAATAATAGATAAATTTTTCTGTAACCAGTATTTCCTACCTATTTCGGTTTCTTCTGCTGCTAATATTTGGTTATGCCATTCAGAAAAATCAGCGTATTGCAGTGTTCCTTCCGGTAATTCATCGTCAAGCTTACCCGAGTAAGCACTAGCAATTTCTGCCATGAAATTATGCAGACTAACAGCATCGCCGCAAATGGCAGGAAAACTAACATATAAAAGATGCTCCTGCTGAGAAAGAGCAATCAAAGCAGTTTTTAAAACCAAACCCTTTTCTAAATCAAAAGGAAGACATTTTAAATTTTCAATAATTGTCTGTAATTTAGCCTTTTGCTTTTTAGCGGTGCAATCACTCAAATCGTACCTTGGAGCTAAAGTTACTTGGTTATTGGTAATCACCTGTACAGGAATAGTCATTCCTGGAAGACAACGAAAACAGGTGCGGAGTATTTCATGGCGAGCAACAACAGTTTGTAAAGCTAATTGTAAGCGTTCTACATCCAAATTGCCTGCAATTGAAATTACACAATCACTGCAATATACAGAATTACGAGTGCTTTGCTGTAAGGACCATAAATGCTTTTGCTGTGGCGAAAGTCGAAATCCTTCTCTAATTGCTGCTTGTATATCCATACCTGTTTGCTTTACGTCCTAGTGTTCGTTGTTAATAACTTCAATTTTTTGTTTTGATTTGACAGTGCAGCTAGCTAGCTGAAGGAGTATAGGGTTCAGCCATTCCCACTAAAATTTTTCTCGGTGGAACAAAGGGATTGCGAGCATGTATAGCTAACATATTATCGAGCATCAAAACATCTCCTTTTTCCCAAGTAAAGCTGACCATCTGCTGTTGATAAACTTGACGTAAATGTTCTAAAACTTCCGGCTCAATGGGTGTACCATCACCGTAATATGTATTTGTTGGTAGATCCTTTTCTGCAAAATTAGATAATAGATAATTACGAATTTTGGGTTCTAGAGTAGAGACATGAAAAAAAGTAGCGTGATTAAACCAAACCATTTCCCCAGTTAGGGGATGTTTAATAATAGCTGGTCCCACCTGACGAGTTCTTAATTTATCTCCTTCTTTCCATTCAAAATCAATTCCATTTTTACGACAATATTCTTCTACTTCCGCTTTGTCTTTGCTTTGAAAAACAGTTTGCCAAGGTAAGCCAAATCCGTCACCAAAGTTGCGCACGTACATAATTTTTTTGGCAACGAATCTTTCTCTTACTTGAGGGTCAATACGAGCGAGAACTTGACGACAATTACCAATTGGTGTTTCTCCTCCTCGTGCTGGTGGAACTAGACAAAAGAAAAATATTTTTAAAGGAAAGGTAGGTGAATAAGCGTGTTCGTTGTGAGGAAATATACTTTGGTCCGCTGGATAATCAGTGGATGTGTAAATTCTACCAGCTACTTGCGTACGCGGTGATGCCCGATAGCGATATTCCAACGCTTCTTTACAGATAGCAGCGATAATTTGCTCAAATTCTTCTGTTGACGTAAGGTGGAAACCCCGAAACAAAATTGCTGCATGTTTTAGTAATTCTGCTTGTAAAAATTCCCGATTATTTTTAGCCCATGTTGCTAAATCTACTCCTTTAACTGCTGGTTTGATCAGTAAAGGAAAGTTAGGACTGTTGGGAAAATACTCTGTTTTAATTAATTTATTCTCGTCCAGATTAACTGCTTTGCGTTTGATATTGCCCAGCTTCCATAAACTATTTGTTTGATTGTCCAGCATTGCTTGCATCCTGTAAAATACCTTATCACACTGACTTACGTCTAATCTGGCTTAATTTTTGTTGTAAAGAATTTTCATATTTTTTTTCTTGAGCAAGTCTGTCTTGTTTTTCTATTTGCATTAATACTTCTAGAATTTTATTAATTTTTATAGTGGGATTGGGGACAACATAGTTTAAAATTATTTCAAAATTCTTGAGCATATTGCTAATAGTTTTAGCTGTAAACAAGTCGGTGTTATATTTCAATAATCCCACAAAATTCTGCTCTGTATCCCTAAGTTCAAAAAGTAAATCAAAAGTAGCAGTTTTGGTTTCAGTTTCCAAATTTTGGAAATTCAAACCGGGAATATTTAAAGCTATTTTCGGAGTATTTTGGAATATTAATTTTACCTGGAATAAGGGTGTGGTTTGTAAATTTCGTTCTGGATTGATAGCTTCTACAAGTTTGTCAAACGGTAAATCTTGATAGGTATAAGCAGCTAAGTTAATTGCTCGAACTCTTTCTAGCAATTCTTGAAAACTAGGATTACCTTCCAAGTTGACGCGCAACACCAATTGATTTACAAAAAATCCAATTAAACCTTCTGTTTCTCCTTGGTTACGGTTAGCAACATCTGTACCGATCGCTATGTCATCTTGCTTGCTGTAGTAATGCATTAGAATGGCAAATGCTGCTTGCAAGGTCATAAAAAACGTTACACCCTGTTGGTTGCTCAGGATTTTTATTTGCTGAGATAATGTAGGAGAGATTGTCAAAGGTTGTGCTGAACCTCGATACGTGGGTGTTGCGGGTCGAGGATAGTCTGTTGGTAATTTGAGAGTTGGTAAATTTTGAAGTTGCTGCTTCCAGTAAGCAAGTAGTTTGTCTAGAACTTCTCCTTGCAACCACTGACGTTGCCAAATAGCGAAATCAGCGTATTGAATGGGTAGTTGTGGTAGTGAGGAAGGTTTGCCAAGAGAATTTGCTTGATACAGCGATGCTAATTCTTGAATTAATACACCTATAGACCAACCATCAGAAATTATGTGGTGCATGGTGAATAACAGCACATATTCCTTTTCCTCTAGATGTAAAAGTTTTACTCTCAACAGCGGGTCTGTATCTAAACGAAATGGCTTTTCAGCTTCCTGGTTAGCTAAATTTTCAACTGTTTGTTCTCTTTCAGCTTTTGATAGCTGGCGCAGATCTATAACGGGCAATTCTAAATTTAAAGATGGAGTAATAACTTGAATTGGTTGTCCGTGTTCTAAAATAAAATTGGTTCGCAGACTTTCGTGACGGCGAATAATTTCGTTCAGACTTTGTTCTAAGGCTAGAACATTCAGCGAGCCAATAATACGCACAGCATTACACATATTATATGCAATATTATTAGGTTCTAATTGGTAGAGATACCACAACCTTTGTTGAGCATAGGAAAGGGGAATTTTGTCGGTTCTCGAAATTCCTTGTATATGAGGTAATTTGACTGAAAAATTTGTTTTGGTAAACCTTTCAATTTCTGCGGCTAATTTTGCAATTGTTGGTGATTCGAATATACAGCGCAAGGGTAATTCAATTTGAAAAACTTTGCGAATTTGAGAAATCACGCGAGTAGCTAAAAGAGAATGACCACCTAATTCGAAAAAAATTATCGTCAATACCAATTTTTTTAATTGCTAAAATTTCTGACCAAATTCCAGCCAAAATTTCTTGAATTGGAGTTAAAGTAAGATAGTTATTTTCTTCTAACTGTTGTGTTGTGGGTGCAGGTAAAGCGAGACGGTTTACCTTACCGCTAAAAGTTAAAGGCAGAGAATCTAAAATGACAAAAGCGCTGGGTATCATATACTCAGGTAGCTTGTGACGCAAATATTGACGCAGTTCATCGCTCACAACATTTTCAGCAATTAAATAAGCAACTAAACACTGATTTCCAGGTATATCTTCCCGCATCATTACCACACATTGACGTACCGCCGGATGCTGTTCTAATACTGCTTCAATTTCACCTAATTCAATTCGTAAACCCCGGAGTTTTACTTGATAGTCAATACGTCCCAAGTATTCAATATTTCCGTTAGGAAGATAACGGGCTAAATCGCCAGTTTTGTAAAGACGCGCTCCTGGTATATTGCTATAGGGATCGGGAATAAACTTCTGTGCTGTTAGTTGTGGATTGTTTAAATAACCCCTACCTACTCCTATTCCACCAATGTACAATTCACCCGGAACACCGACGGGAACAGGATTTAAATACCGATCGAGCAGATAAATTTGGGTATTGGCGATCGGACGACCAATGGGAGGAGCACTAGTAGAGAAGGGATGATTCTCGCATTTGTAAAAGGTAACATCTATAGCTGCTTCTGTGGGACCGTAAAAGTTGAACAAGGGAGCGTGTAAACGGGAAAAGTAACGTTTTTGTAGTTCCAACGTTAAAGCTTCACCACTGCAAATAACTCGTTTGAGAGATTTACAAGTCTCAACGTCTGGATGTTGCAAAAAAACTTGCAGCATTGATGGTACAAAATGCACGGTGGTAATTTGCTGCTGAACGATTAGCTTCACCAGATAATTTGGGTCTCGATGTCCGTCAGGTTCTGCTAGTACCAAAGACGCACCTACCATCAGCGGTAAGAAAATTTCCCACACTGAAACATCAAAGCTGAAGGGAGTTTTTTGCAAAACTTTGTCCGCTGGTGTTAATTGACAATAATCTTGCATCCACAGCAAGCGGTTACAAACTGCTTGATGGGTATTCATTGCTCCCTTGGGTTGACCTGTGGAACCAGAGGTGTAGATAACGTAAGCAAGATTTTCGGAACTAACGCTGCAAACAGGGTTTTCTACTGCTTCTGCAGCTATTAGTTCCCAGTCAGTGTCTAAGCAAATAACTTTTGCTTTGCAAGCAGGTAGACTCTCGAGTAAATGTTTCTGGGTTAGCAAGATTTTTGACTGAGAGTTTTCTAGCATCCAGGCCAATCTTTGTTGAGGATAGCTGGGGTCTAGGGGGATGTAAGCGCCACCTGCTTTAAGAATTCCTAACACTCCGATCGCCATTTCCAGCGATCGCTCTACACAAATTCCTACCAACTCCTCTGGTTTTACTCCCTGTTTTTGCAGGTAGCGAGCTAGTTGATTGGCTTTAGCATTGAGTTGTTTGTAGGTTAAGAATTTATTTTCATACACCACTGCTACAGCTTCTGGTGTTTTTTGTACCTGAGCTGCAAATAGTTGATGCATGCATTGGTTTTGCGGATACTCTAGTTGTGTTTTGTTCCACTCTACCAACAGTTGTTGTTCCTCGTTGGCGGTTAATAACGGTAATTCACTCAGACGTTGTTGGGGATTAGTAACAATTGCCTCTAACAATACCTGAAAATGACCCAACATGCGGGTAATTCTATCGTCGTTGAATATATCTGCGTTGTATTCTAAATCTCCCTTTAAACTTGTCTGTGTTTCTGAAATCGAAAGTGTTAAATCAAAATTAGTTGTCTTTTTTTGTATTTTTAATGGTTCTATGGTTAACTCTGGTAAACAAAGTACTTCTGTGGAAGCATTTTGAAGAACAAACATCACCTGAAACAAAGGATTGTGGCTTAAATTTCGCCCTGGTTGTAATTCTTCTACTAATTTTTCAAAGGGTAAATCTTGATGAGCGTAAGCACCTAATGTTACTTCACGCACCTGCTGTAAAAATTCTCGGAAACTAGGATTGTTAGCAAGGTTTGTCCGAAGCACTAAAGTATTGACAAAAAAGCCGATTAGCCCTTCTGTTTCAGAGCGATTTCTGTTAGCAATAGGAGTGCCGACAATTATGTCTTCCTGATGGGTATAGCGATACAGCAATACTTTAAATGCTGCCAGCAGAGTCATGAATAAGGTAACTTTTTCTTGCTGTGAAAATGCTAGTAATTTTTGAGTTAGTTCAGGAGATATTTGAAAAATTTGTGCTGCGCCTTTTGGCTGAGATGAAATTGCAGGTCGAGGGCGATCGCTTGGTAATTCTAAAATTGGTAAACTACCACCCAAACGCTGTTTCCAGTAATCAAGTAGATTTTGCAGCACCTCGCCTTGCAGGCGCTTTCTTTCCCAGATGGCAAAGTCAGCATACTGAAGTGGTAATTCCGGAAGTAAAGAAGGTTGACCTTGACAAAAGGCTGTGTAAAGTGCTGTCAGCTCTTTAATTAATATTCCTGTAGACCAACCATCAGAAATAATGTGATGCACAGTCAACAACACTACATGCTTTGTTTCTGATAATCGAAACAACTTACCTCGTATTAAGGGCCCCTTTTCTAAATCAAAAGGTTTTTGTGCTTCCTTAGCAGCCAAATCTAAAACTTGTTGTCGTTTTTGCTCTGGTGGAAGTGTCTGCAAATCTACAACTGGTAAAGTAAAATTTTCTGCTTCACCAATTACTTGTACCGGTTCGCCATCGACAACAGTAAATGTAGTTCTCAATACTTCGTGTCGTCTGATAATTTCACGAATACTTTCAGACAGAGCAGTAATATTTAATTTCCCTGTTATTTTTACTGCCGCAGGTATGTTATAAGCACTGCTATTCGGTTCTAATTGATTGAGAAACCAAAGCCGCTGCTGGGAAAAAGAAAGAGGTATATTTCCTTGCCGCAAACCAGGTTGAATCGGTTCCGAACAAGTTTTTAAAGCTTGATTGGCTTGGCTGATAAAATCAAAAATCTCTGCTTTACGTGCTGCTAATTCTGCTTTGAGCTCTGGTGTGAGAGCTTCTTTTGGCGCACTACAACGCAGGCGTCCATTTTCAATCCACAGTTTAATATCCCGGCTGCAAAGGTAAGACAAAAATTCTTGGATTTTCATAGTTCTATTTCCTCTCTGTCTTCTCCTGTTTGCAAAGAAACAGCCTGCAATTGCTGTACTGTAAGAATTCCCTCTAACTGCTCCACCAAACTTTTAACTGTGGGATTTTCAAAAAGGCTGCGCAAAGGTAAATCAATTTTGAAGGCTTCGCGCAATCGAGAAATGACTTGTGTGGCCAGCAGCGAATGTCCCCCCAAATCAAAAAAGTTGTCATTAATTCCTACTTGTTTTTGCTTTAAAACATCAGCCCAAATATTAGCCACTATCTGCTCTGCTCTCGTGCGGGGTGGAATAAAGCTGATTTCCAGATCGCTAGATATATTCGGTGCAGGTAAGGCGTTAAGGTCTACCTTACCGCTGGGAGTCAAAGGAAGTGACTCCACAACCACAAAAGTCGAAGGTACCATGTATTCTGGTAATCTTTCCTTCAAAAACTGACGCAGCTGCGGTATTGCTTGAGTGCTATTTGAAATGTCATCTTTTTTCTGGTAGTCGGTTAGCACTACATAAGCTACCAAGCGCTTGTCACCAGGGGTATCTTCCCGCACTACAACAACATTTTCTTTCACTAACGCATGCTGGAGCAGCAATTCTTCAATTTCTCCCAGTTCGACACGGAAACCGCGAATTTTAAAGAGGCGATCGCTCCGTCCGAAAAATTCAATGTTACCGTCTGGTAACCACCTTCCTAAATCACCTGTTTTGTAAATTATGTCTGTATCTGTTCCAGGTAAAGGCTTAACAGTATCAGTAAACGGGTTAGGTACAAAACTGCGCTGCGTGCTTGCTTCGTTCTTCCAGTATCCCTGTCCAACTCCAAATCCCGATACGCAAATCTCTCCCACTGCTCCAATTGGTAACAGTTGCATTTGAGCATCAAGTATATACAAATTTAAGTTAGCTAGAGGTTTTCCAATAGGAACGCTACGCTGGTTTGGCGCTAAAGGCTTGTCGATAATAAACTGGGTGATATCATCAGCTGCTTCGGTAGGTCCGTAAGCATTAACTACCTTGATTTGAGGATAGATTGCCAACCACCGATTCACCAGTTCTACCGATACTGATTCTCCTGTGACCATCATCCACTTCAAATCGGGTAACAATCTTTCCTCAACCCCTAACTGGTAAATATAATCTAATAAACTTGTGACTATAACTGGAACCAGCTCGACAATTGTAATCTTTCTTTGTTTGATAACTTGAAATAATGTTTCTGGATTACAAACAGTTTCAGTGGTAGCTACAACAGTTTTTCCCCCTATAAAAATGGGAGCTAAAAATTGCCAGACAGAAATGTCTGATGATGCAGGAGCACTTTGGAGAAATGTTAAATCTTCACTCAATTCTAAAGCATGAAACTGAGCATAAATATGGTTGATCGCACTACCATGTCTAATAATTGCTCCTTTGGGCAATCCGGTGGAACCAGAAGTATAAATCATGTAAGCTGGAGCAGTTCCTCGAGCATCACTCTGGAGATTATCTTTTGGTAAATTTTTCCAATCGCTGTAGGTATAAGTATTGATATTTCCAGAAATATTTAGCTCTAAATCATTTGGTCGATCATCTAAAAAAATTAAATGTTTTAATTGCTGACAATTTTCCAAACTAGCAGTCAGGATCTTTTGACAGGATGAGTCGGTCAACAGCGTTTTTGCTTCACTGTTCGAAAGCATGTATCTCACTCTTTCTGGAGGATAAGTAATATCAACGGGTACGTAAACTCCACCTGCTTTGAAAATTGCAAGCATGCCAACTAAAAAATTAACATCCCGCTGTTTGAGAATGGCTATGAACTCTCCTGACTTGATTTCTAATTTTTGTATTAATCTCGCTAGTTGGTTTGCTCGTTCGTTTAGTTGCTGATAAGTTAACTGTACCTTGTCATCAACTGCTGCAATTTTGTTTGGTGTTCTTTTCACTTGCTCTTCAAACAATTGATGAAGAGTTTTTTCTATAGGAAATGTCTGACTGTTGTTGTTGAAATCTTTTAAAATTTTATATCTATCTTCCCTGGTTAAAAAAGAAATATCTGCAACGGGTGTATCCAATTGCTGCAAAAAGTTTTCCAGCAAGGTAAGATAATATTTAACGAACAGTTGGATGCTTTCTTGTTTAAAAATTGATGAATTGTATTTGATTTGACCAGAAAGAGAATTGTTGATAACTTCAAATTCCAAATTTATATCGTTTTTTAGGTCGGTAATATTGTCGAAATCATGAATATTTTTTAATAACAAGACAATATCAAAAATTGGACAACGATTGGGAGTTTTTGGTAATTTTAATATTTTTACTAATTCCTCAAAGGGATAGTTCTGATGGCTGTAGGCACCTATGACTGTATTTTTTACTTGCAACAGCAAATCTTTACAAGTCAGCTGATTGATAACCTGAGACCTCAAGGGAACAATTTTATTCCTTCCTTGTTCCCGATTATCCTGTCGTTTGTAAATAGGAGAGCCTATGATAATATCACTGTTGCCTGTATATTTTCGCAATAATATTTTTAATACCGTTAAAAGTATTATATATATTGACAGGTAAGACCCTTGGGCTAGTTGAATGATTCCTTGAGATAAATTATTAGGCAAGGTAAATAGAATATTTTTATTTTTACCAGTATCAAGTCTCCCTCTTGTGAAATCAGCGATCAAGTTTGTTTCTGGTAATTCTCCTGATAATTTTTTCAGCCAATAGATTTTATCAAAAAAGGCTTGTTCGGAAAAAGTTACTAGCTTGTGATTTTGTAAATTAACCATGATTTTATCCGCAAATATGTGTGTATGGTCGAAAGCAATTGATAAAATTACTGACTAAAAATTTCCTCAAAAGCTTGCTTGATTATTGAGCATCCCTTTTGGAGAATAGGAATCTCGATCGTCAAAGGTGGTAAGATTTTTATAACAGTATCATTTCTACCCACGCGTTCGACTATTAATCCTAACTCAAAACAACGTGAGGTTATTTTTTTGGCAAAAACACTACCGCCACAATCAGCAACATCAATTCCCCAGATCATCCCCAAACCGCGTACTTTGATTTTTTCGCTAATTGATGCTATTTCCTCGTTTAGAAAATTTTTTAAGAAGAATTCCTTGATTTTCACATCCTGTTCGAGATTATTAATTTGTCTATATTCTAGAGCTGCTGCTCCGGCTACAAATGCTAATTGATTTCCTCTAAAAGTACCGGTATGTTCGCCGGGTTCCCAGATATCTAAATCAGGATTAATTAATAGTAGCGACATGGGAAAGCCGTAACCGCTTATTGATTTGGAAAGTACTACCATATCAGGAACAATACCAGCTCTTTCAAAAGAAAAGAAAGGTCCGGTTCTACCACAGCCAACTTGTATGTCGTCACAAATCAATAAAATTTCGTGCTGATGGCATAAATTTCTCAGTCTTTGCATCCAATCAACTGGTGCTACAACAATTCCTCCTTCTGCTTGTACGGTTTCGAAGATAATTGCGGCTGGTTTTTCAATACCTGAATTGCTATCCTTGAGGACAGAATCAATAAATTCTATCGTGTCAAATTTTTCCATAAATCCATAGGGATAAGGCATAAATGTTACGTTATTTAATGCACCGATCGCTCCTGCTTTTACTCCCAAATTACCGCTAATAGATAAACTACCTAATGTCATGCCGTGATAAGCACCCATAAAGGAAAATATTCCGGGTCTTTTTGTCACTTTCCTAGCTAATTTTAAAGCGGCTTCTACGGCGTTGGTACCCGTGGGACCGCAAAAGTGTATTTTATAATTTAGTTGTTTGGATTTGAGGACTAATTCGTTAAATGTTGCTAGAAATTTTTCTTTGGCAGATGTATATAAATCTAAACCATGGGCAACTCCGTCGGCGTCTAAATAAGACATAACCTTTTGTTTGATAAAGTCATTATTGTGACCGTAATTTAAAGCGCCAGCGCCAGCTAAAAAATCTATGTATTCCTTTCCTGATTGGGAATATATAATAGAACCTTTAGCTCGCAAAAATATATCTGGAAAGTTTCGACAATAGCTCCTGACGTTGGATTCATATTTTTCAGAAGCAGTATTGATGTTTAAGTGTTGTTTTTGAGAAATATCCATAGGTTTGCATCCATGCGTAAAGAGGTACTATTTAGAAAAGTTAAATGTTGCTTCTTTTTCTAGGATTGAAGTAATTTGTTGTTCTTGTTCTGTGAGCAACTCTAAGTCACCAAGACATGAATCAAAATTAGTGACTATATTTTCTAGCAAGATATGAAAATGGGTTAAAATGCCATTAATTGTGGCTATGTCGATGCGATTAAAGTCGTAGTTGATGCCAATTATTAAAGGAGAACCAGGAATGACAACAACTGTGAGGGGATAGTTAGTTTTGTAAAAATTATTCCAATCTGGAACTTGGATACTTAGTTTTCCATTCTTTAAACTTTCTGGTGTTGGCAAGTTTTCGAAGACGACGATGCTATCAAATAAAGGTAAACCTCTTGGTATTTGGCTCCAAGCTTGAATATCGACGAGAGAGGTGTATTCGTACTGACGCATTTCGATTAATTGAGCTTGAAGTTGCTTGAACCAATTTAGTAAAGGTTGTTGAGGATCTACCTTGACGCGCACGGGTAAGGTATTGACCAGCATTCCGACAATTGATTCTGCTTTTGCAAGTTCTGGGGGACGACCTGAAACCGTGCACCCGTAAACTACTTCTTGTTGACCGCTGTAACGACTGAGAAGAAAAGCCCAAGCTCCTTGAATAATAGTATTGAGAGTGATTTGATGTTGTTTGGCGATCGCCACCAGTGCTGCTGTTGTTTGTGTTGACAGCGTTATTTGCTGGTCGTCGTATTTTTGTTGTTGCTGCGACAAATTATCAACGTATAGGTTAGTTAGGGGAGTAGGTGCTGTGATACCGCTTAGCGATCGCCGCCAAAAAACTTCAGCTGCAGATGTATTTTGCTGTTGCAGCCATTCGATGTAATTGTAAAAGGGAGTGCTGGGTGCTAAGCACGCATCTTGACCTTGACAAAGTGCTTCATAAACAAGCACCACTTCGTCCAAGATCAATGGAACCGACCATCCATCGGCGATCGTAAAATGTCTGCTCCAAACAAACTCATAATAATTGTCGTCAAAGCGAAACAACGTCAGGCGCATCAAAGGTACTTGCGATAAATCAAAGTTAACAGCGCGATCGCTTGCCAAAAACGACTTCAGTATAGATTGCTGTTGATTTGCATCTGTACCTCGCCAGTCTTGCTGTTGTATGCAAACTTTTACTTGCTTGTGTACCACTTGTAATGGTTGGTCTAGATCTTGCCAATGAAAGCTGGTGCGTAAAATCGTGTGTCGTTCTATTACTTTTTGCCAAGCTTGCTCAAAAGCATCAATGTTGAGTTGTCCGTGCAAAGCAAACCGACTTTGGAAAAAATAAAGTCCCACTTCCGGAGCATACAAAGTGTGGAAGAGAATTCCTTTTTGTATGGGTGTCAGTTCGTAAACATCTTCAATATTTTCTTGCAATGCTGCAGGTAACTTTTTTTACAACTCAACAAAACTTCGGGTTCGGGAACTAGTTTTTTGCGCTGCTGTGGAGGAAATGTTGGCAACAGCTGCCAGTCCAGCTACAGTAGGATTTTCAAATAGCTGCTTTGGCGTTATTTGTATACCAGCTTGGTTGGCCCTGGCGGCGATTTGAATTGTCATAATTGAATCTCCGCCCAATTCAAAGAAATTGTCATGGATCCCAACTTGGTCGATTTGCAGTACCTGCGACCATATTTTGGCAATTGTTTCTTCTACAAAATTGCGGGGTGGCGCAAATGTTTCTGCTAGTTCTGGTCTGGTTTGTTCGAGATCTGGTAATGCTTGACGGTCAACTTTTCCGTTGGCTGTTAAAGGCAGTTTCTTAAGCGGTACAAAAGCCGAGGGTATCATATACTCTGGCAGTTTCTGCTTGAGAAAGTTGCGCAGCTCGCTAACAGCAAATGTACGCTGGTGGGGAACAAAATAAGCAATTAAGCGCTTGTTTCCCCATCGATCTTCCCGTGCTAGAACAACTGTTTCCCGAACACCAGGATGTTGCTGCACAACCGACTCGATCTCGCCCAGTTCAATGCGAAAACCGCGAATTTTGACTTGCTGGTCAATTCGTCCTAGAAACTCAATATTGCCATCTGGAAGATAACGCCCTAAATCTCCTGTCTTGTATAACTTTGCACCTAATTTCTGACTAAAAGGATGAGCGATAAATTTTTGTTTTGTTAATTCTGGTTGGTTGAGATAACCTCGTGCTAAGTTATCGCCCCCAATATACAGTTCACCTGCTACACCTATTGGTACGGGTTGCAGGTCTTCGTCGAGAATATAAATTTGAACGTTGCTTAGCGGGCGACCTAAAGGTACTGTTTCGCATTGTTCTGGAACAGATTCAGTATCGAGGACATAAGTAAGGACGCCAACGGTAGCTTCTGTTGGTCCGTAGTGGTTCCAAATTTGGCACTTTGGCGCATACTGCTGAAGTTTTTCAACTAATTTCCAAGACAGTACCTCACCACCTAAAATCAAGTATCTGTTAGGTAAAATCTTTTCTGGTTGGGAAGCGGTCAACAAAGCATTTAAATGAGAAGGTACAATTTTGAGACAGTCAATCGAGTGGCGATCGCAATAATCGACCAATGCTTCTGGATTAGTGGCTCGTTCTTGGGAAATTACATGCAGACATCCCCCGTACACAAAGACGGAAAGATAGCGGTGTTACCTAAATCTGCTGCAATGGTAGAAACGGTGGCGAAACTTGCAGCTTCTGGCAGTTTTAATTTCCCTAAAATTCCATACACGTAGTTGAGAAGTTGTCGATGCTCAACAGCAACGCCTTTTGGTTTACCTGTAGAACCGGATGTGAACAATACGTAGACGAGATTCTCGATTTTAGCGCTGTGACCGGGATTTTCCTCTGGGTACTGAGCGATTGTATCCCAGTCTGTATCTATGCAAACTACTCGAGCAACATTAGTTAATACAGCATCAGCTAACGAACGTTGCGTTAATACTATCGCTGCTTGAGCGTCCTGCAATCGCAGCAGCAAGTTTTGTTTTGGTAATGTCGGGTCTAGTGGTAAATAAGCTCCTCCTGCTTTTAGGATTGCAAGCATCCCAACGATCGCGTCTGTAGAGCGCTCTAACCACAGTCCAACTACAACTTCCGGTTTTACTCCCAGGGTTTGCAAATAATGAGCTAGTTGATTAGCTTTACTGTTGAGCTGAGCATACGTTAGCTGCTCGTTCTCGCAGACAACTGCAATTCGCTGTGGGGTTTTGGCAGCTTGTTCGGAAAATATTTCGTGAATGCACTTAGCTGGTATGTTCTGTGCACGTGTTTGGTTAAATTCAAAAAGAAGTTGCTGGCGATCGCGCTGTGGGAGAATCTCAAGATGAGAAATGCTAGTCTGCGGTAAGGTAAGTGCACTGTTTACCAAAGTCTGAAACTGTGCGGCTAAACGTTGAATTGCCTCGGACGAAAAATAATTGATATCGTAATAAAATTCGGCAATTAAACGGCGATCGCTGCAAGTACAGCTGAGTTTAATTTTAAAGGGTTCAATACAGCTGTAGAGTTTGTCAAGGGTAAAACAGACACCAGCAGCAGAATATTTTTCTGGTAATTGCTCCCACTCAAAACCAACAGGAAAAGCAAGAATATTATCTTCTTCTATTGCTTCCGGTACAAAATAATCTTGCCATTCACTAGCAGTTTCTGAGGTCTTGGCAACTAATTCTAATACTTCAGTAAAGCACAGATTAGGTGTCAGCTTGATTTTAATCGGTAGCCAAGTTGCTAATAAGCCAAGTACATCATGTAGTTCTTCACAGTCACGGCGATCGCTTGCAGTTCCAATCACAATTTCTGACTTTCTGGTTAATCTCCATATTAATATTTGCCAACAACTCAGCACGATAATTTCAAGTTTTGTATCGTACTTATCTTGAAAAGAGTATATTTTTTCTACTAATTCTTGGTTCAAGATTAACTGATAACTCTCAGTTAGAAATGGCTTGTTTTTTACTTTTCTTTCATTGGGTAATTGCAGAGATAATAGAGAATTAATTTTTTGTTGTTGCCAATACTTTTGAGCTGAATCTGCATCTTCCTCTGCTAGTAATTGATTTTGCCATTCCGAAAATTGCACGTACTGCACGTATTCTCTATCAAATGTCTTACCCTGACAGCACTGCTCGTAAGCTTCACCAATTTGATTGACTAAATTTTTGATAGTTCTAGCATCAGCACATATAGCCGGAAGAGAGATAATTAAAATATGCTCCCTCTCCGAGAGCTTGATTAAATATAAGCACAAAAGTGTATCTGTAATTAAATTATGATATTTTTGCCTACTTTCCCAAAATAATTCTTTAGTTTTTATCTGAATATCTTCGGAAGAAGCATTACTTAAATCCAGATATTCCCAAGCAAATGAACTCCTATTTTTCACCACCATTACTGGAGTTTTAATGCCTGGCAGAGTAGAAAAACTTGTTCTGAGAATATCATGACGAACAACAATTTGTTCAATAGCCTTACGCAGAATTTCCGGCTGAAGATTACCGGTAATGAAAATACTAGATTGAGAACAGAAAGCAGAACTATTTTGTTGTAATTGCCACAACCGCTTTTGTTGAGGAGCAAGTTGAAATCCAGTAATTGCTTGAGTTTGCATAGCTTCAAAAATACCTATTTTTTAACTTTAGTACCATCACTCATCTCTCCCATAGCGACGACGATTTTTCGCTGTCCGCTGTAGGGATTTCTACCGTGAGCAGCTAGCATGTTATCTAGCATGAGAATGTCACCTTTTTGCCAGGAGAAGCTAGTTTTTGATTGCTCGTAAACTGCATTAATTTCCGCAATTTCTTCTTCTAAAATTGGCGTTCCATCTCCAAAATAAACATTGCGAGGTAATTTGGATTCTCCAAATATCGACAATAACGATTCCCTAACTTCAGTATCTAAATAGGAAATATGATGCAATTGAATTTGGTTAAAAAATACAGGTTCTCCAGTTTTGGGATGTATTGCTACAGCTGGACGAATTTGACGAGTTAATAATCCATTATTATCATACCATTCGAATTCAATTTCAGCTTTGTGACAGTAATCTTCTACTTCATTTTTATCTGTAGTTTGAAAGAAGTGCTGCCAACTAACGTCTAAACCTTCGGCAAAATTTCTTACATATATTAGCTGTTTAGTAGCCAATTTTTCTCGCAATTGAGGACTGAGCAACTGATAAGCTTTTCGACAATCAACGATGGGAGTTTCTCCACCTTGAGCAGCAGGTTGAACGCAGTAAAACCAAATTTTTAAAGGAAAACAATGCAAATGAGAACTTTCATTGTGGAAAAGTATAGCTTTATCTGCTGGATAAGGAGTGGAGCCATAAACTTTACCACCTTCATCCGTGCGCGGTAAATCGCCATATTCAGCAAATAAATTCGGACAAATTGTTTCGGCAAATTTTTCAAAATCTCTAATCGATTTGACAGGGAAGTTTCTAAATAAAATTGCTCCGTGTTTTAATAACTCTGTTTCGATATATGTTTTATTGTTTTCAGCCCAAGATATTAAATCTATTTCTGCACTACTAGGCTCAATCACAAGGGGGATTTTTTGTCCTCCTGGGAAATAAGTCGTTTTTACTAATTGTTCTACAGACAAATTAATAGCTTGAGGAGTAATATTGATTAATTTCTGTTTTTTTATAGTTTTACGTTCCTGTTGCTGCATAGTTTGTTGTTGCTTTTCTGCTTCTGTAAGCATTTCCAATTTATTGATACGGTTTTGAGGTTGGTGAAGAATGCTGTTAATTAAAGTTTGCCAATGATTTGTTAAGCTGGTTATGGTATCTGCGGCAAATAAATCAGCGTTGTATTGCCATTTTCCTTCTATTCCTCGGTCGGTTTCTACAAGAAACAAAGCTAAATCGAATCTAGTTGTTTTACTTTCTATTTCTATTAATTGTAAAGTCAGCCCTGGTAATTCTAAGGTAGAATTCGGTGTATTTTGCAGGACAAATAAAACCTGAAATAATGGAACTGTATTGCTTAAATGACGCTCAGGTTGTAATTCCCTCACTAATTCGTCGAAGGGTAAATCTTGATGAGCATAAGCTGCTAAGGTTTGAGTGCGAACGCGTTGTAATAACTCTAGGAAGGTAGGATTTCCGCTTAAGTCAGTGCGCAAGACTAATAAGTTTATGAAGAAACCAATTAAAGGCTCAATTTCGGCTCGATTGCGGTTGGCAATATCAGTACCGACAACAATATCATCTTGATTGGTATAGCGTTGCAGTAAGATTTTAAAACTAGCTAGTAATGTCATGAATAAGGTGACACCTGCTTGCTGGGAAAGCGATCGCAGCTGTTGAAGCACTGACACCGGTATCAAGAATGCATGACTAGCACCCCGGTTAGTTTTGACTTCCGTGCGGGGACGAATTGTAGGTAGCTGCAATACAGGTAAGTTAGCTAATTGCTGCTTCCAATAACTGAGCAAAGCTTCTCGCCTTTTACCTTGTAGGTGTTGGCGTTGCCAAATTGCAAAGTCTGCATACTGGATGGATAATGCTTCTAAAAAAGGAGGTTCCCCAGTCACAAAGGCAGTGTACAGTGTTGCTAACTCTCGAATTAATATATCTATTGACCAACCGTCAAAAATTATGTGGTGGATAGTAAACAGTAAGATGTATTCTTGTTCCCCTAAATACAAGAGTTTACATCTTAGCAAGGGCGCTTGAGTAAAATCGAAAGCAGTTTGAAATTCTTCGGTACTAAAATACTGAATTTTTTCTTCTTGTTCAGCTTTGGGTAAATCCTGCAAGTTCACCACAGGTATCTTTAGTTGCACTTGAGGAATTATTTTTTGTAAAGGTTGTCCGTCTACTGAAATAAATGCAGTGCGTAAAACTTCATGACGACGGATAATCTCGTTAATACTTTCTTCTAGCGCCTCTACATTCAATTCGCCTCGAAAATGAACTGCTGCAGGCATATTGTAAATACTGCTACCAGGATTGAGCTGCTCAAGTAACCACAATCTAGCTTGAGCAAATGATAAAGGTAAATTTCCGTCACGGGAAACAGGTGTAATTGCACAGATATCTTGGCTGCTTGTTTGCTCGATTTCTCTAGCTAGTTCGCTAATAGTAGGAAATTCAAATAAACGCTGAAGTGGTATATCCAACCCAAAGGTTTTGCGCACGCGGGAAATAACCTGAGTAGCTAACAAAGAATGACCACCTAGCTCAAAAAAGTTATCGTGAATACCTATTTGTCTGATACCTAAAACTTCTGACCAAATACCGACAAGTATTTCTTCTATGGGAGTGAAAAAAGCTCCCGAGTCAGACTTAGGTATTGACTGCGTTAGGTCTGGTGCTGGCAGTGCCAAACGATCTATCTTACCGTTAGGTGTTAAAGGTAACTCCTCTAGAATCGTAAAAGCTGCTGGTACCATGTAGCTTGGCAGCTTTGACTCCAAAAAGCGCCGCAGTTCAGGAACAGACAATGTTTGACCTGGTTGAACGGTTACATAAGCAACTAAGCTTTTATTTCCAGTTTCATTTTCCCAAACCACTACCACGCTTGTACTTATTGATGAATATTGGTTTATGACTGCTTCTATTTCTCCCAGTTCAATCCGAAAACCGCGAATCTTAACCTGATAATCGATGCGCCCTAAAAACTCAATATTTCCATCGGGTAACCACCTTCCCAAATCTCCAGTCTTATAGATAAAGTCTGTATTCGTTCCTGGTAAAGGTTTTGCATTCGTGATAAATCGGTTAGGAATAAAGTTTGACTTAGTACTTGCTTCATTTTTCCAATACCCCATACCTACTCCAAATCCCGATACGCAAATTTCTCCAGGGACACCGATGGGTAATAATTGCATTTGCGAGTCAAGAATATAGATATTTAAGTTGGCTAAAGGTTTACCAATAGGAACGGTACGTTGATGCGGCGGTAAAGGCTTGTCTACGATAAACCCAGTAATATCATCAGCTGCTTCCGTTGGTCCGTAAGCATTAACCACCTTAATTGAGGGATACAATTGCAACCATTGATTCACAACCGTTACCGGTACAGATTCCCCAGTTACCATCATCCACTTCAAACTGGGTAGCAGTCTTTCACGCTCTGATAAACTGCAAATGTATTCTAATAAACCTAAGATAACAACTGGAACTAGTTCAACTATAGTAATATTTTCTTGTTGAATAATTTTGAATAATTTTTCCGGTTCGCAAACTGTTTGCGTATCTACTATGACCGTCTTGCCACCAATAAGAATAGGTGCTAAAAACTGCCATACAGAAATATCTGAAGAAGCAGGAGCACTTTGTAAAAAAGTCAAACTTTGATCTAATTTTAGGGCATCAAATTGTGCATAAATATGATTAATTGCTTCAATATGTCTAATAATTGCTCCCTTTGGTAAGCCGGTGGAACCAGAAGTATAAATCATATAAGCCGGAGCAAGCGGTGTATTATTTATGTCTAAGTTTTCTTTCGGTAATTTATCAAAGTCTAGCTGCTCGTATATTTCTAAACCAGCTATGGCAGGAAGTGAATGCTGAGAAGATTTGACATCCAAAAAGATGAGATATTTTAAGTGAGGACAATCTTTTAGTAAACTTATATCTTTCCAATGAGAATCTGTTAAGAGAAATTTCACCTCACTGTTATTAATCATGTAATTAATTCTATCTGGTGGGTAGGTACTATCAATAGGAACATAGACTCCACCTACTTTGAAAACAGCAATTATAGCTATTAAAAAATTAATATCTCTTGGCTTGCAAATACCAATAAATTCTCCTGTTTTTGCTCCTAATACCACTAATAATCTTGCGAGTTGATTGGCTCGTTGGTTTAGTTCTTGGTAGGTCAATTTTTGATGATTATACACCACTGCTACAGCATCAGGAGTTTTTGCTACCTGCGCTTCAAATAATCGGTGAATGCATTGCTCTAGGGGATAATCAACTTGAGTATTATTCCATTCCACTAATAATTGATGTTCTTCGTTTGCAGTTAATAAGGGCAACTCTGATAGACGTTGTTCGGGATTAGCGACAATTCCTTCTAATAACGTCTGAAAATGCCCTTGTAACCTCGTGATGTCATCAGGTTCAAATAAATTGCTGTTATATTCCCACAAACAGAGCAAACAATTATTTTTTTCAGTTATATCTAGGCTGAAATCAAAGCCAGATGTTTCTGTATCTATATTTTCTTGCTTGATACTCAACCCGGTTAATTTTAATTCCTCCTGCGGCGCATTCTGAAGTGCAAACATCACTTGAAATACAGGTGTATGACTGAGGTGACGCTGAGGTTGCAATTCTTCTACTAATAATTCAAAGGGTAAATCTTGATGGATATACGCACCTAAAGTCACTTCTCTAACTTGTTTAAGTAAGTTAATAAAGCTACAATCTGCCTGAAGTCTAGTTCGCAGTACTATTGTGTTAACAAAAAAGCCAATTAATTCTTCAATTTCCCTGCGATTACGGTTAGCAATTGGAGAACCAACTAAAATATCTTCCTGTCCTGTGTAGCGGTAAAGCAAAGTTTTAAATGCTGCCAATAATGTCATAAATAATGTGACATTTTGCTTTTGACTTAAAGCTTTTAGCTTGGCGGTCAAAGAGGAAGAAAGTGTAAACTGCTGGGTTTTTCCTACAAAAGTTTGATATTTAGAGCGGGGTTTAGTAATTGGTAATTCTAATATTGGTAAGTTCCCGTCAAGTTGCTGTTTCCAGTATTGCATTTGAGAAGCAAAGACTTCTTTTTGCAACCACGTTCTTTGCCAAACTGCAAAATCTGCATACTGAATAGGTAAACTAGGTAATTCGCAGGGTTTACCTGTGGAGAAAGATTCATAAAAAGCAGCTAATTCCCGAATAATTACTCCTGTTGACCAACCATCAGCTACTATATGGTGTATAGTGAACAATAAAATATATTCTTGTTCTTTGAGCTGCAACAGTAGAACATTTAATAATGGTGCAGTCGTTAAATCAAAGGAATATTGTGCTTGAGTTTTCGCGTAATGCTGGATTTCTGCTGCTTGCTGTTCTGGAGAACAATTTCGCAAATCAACCACAGGTAATTTAATAGTTACTTCTGGTAAAATTACCTGCACGGGTTTTCCATCTTGGCTCTGAAATACTGTGCGCAATACTTCATGACGACGGATGATTTCGTTAAAGCTTTTTTCCAATGCTGCAACTTTCAATTCACCTTGCAGTCTTACAGATCTAGAAAGGTTGTAAACAGGACTGTTTGGCTCTAATTGGTTGAAAAACCATAGTCTTTGTTGAGCAAAGGATAGTGGTAAATAATCATCGCGTGTGGTTTTTTCAATAGGTACCGCTGCAACTTTTTGTCCCTTTTTAAGTGCAGTTTCCACACGCTGCGCTAGTTCAGCTACTGTTGGTGATTCAAACAAACTACGTAGCGGTAACTCAACCTGAAAGACTTCTCGGATTTGAGAAATTACTTGGGTAGCTAACAGAGAATGTCCGCCTAATTCAAAAAAATTTTCTTCGATTCCCACTTGTTTAACAGCGAGAATTTTCATCCATATTGCTGCTAAGACTTCTTCTACAGGTGTACGCGGTGCAGTAATGGCGCCTTTTATCTGTTGTGATAATTCTTCTGGTGCGGGTAATGCTTGACGGTCTACCTTTCCATTTAAAGTTAGAGGTAAAGCTTCTAAAATAGTAAAGCTAGAGGGCAGCATATAATCAGGTAAGTTATCCCGCAAAAAGTTATTTAGCTCACCGAAATTTAAGGTTTCTGATGTTTTTTTGAGAACTAAATAAGCTGCTAATCGCCGATCGCCGTTTTCATTTTCTCGCGCTATTACGACTGCTTGTTTGATTTGCGGGTACTGAGTTAATATCGCTTCTATTTCTGCTGGTTCAATACGGAAACCGCGAATTTTAACTTGATCGTCGCTACGTCCAATAAATTCAATTGTGCCATCGGGTAAGTAACGTCCTGTATCACCAGTTTTATAGAGTCTTGCACCTGGGCGATCGCTAAAAGGATGGGGAATAAATTTCTCAGCTGTTAATTCGGGATGCTGCACGTAACATCTAGCTAATCCAGCACCACCTATATATATTTCACCTTTAATTCCTATGGGAGTTAACTGTAATTTATCATCTAGAATATAGACTTGCGTGTTAGCAAGTGGTTTGCCAAGGGGAACTGTTTTAGTATTGAAATTTACTTCCGTAAGAAAATAGGTGAGTACGCCAACTGTACTTTCCGTTGGTCCGTAGTGATTGAATATCTGGCAATTGGGTGCATATTGACGGATTTGTTCAATTAACTCCCAATTAGCAGCTTCACCACCTAAGATTAGTCGTTGACGAGGCAAGATATATTCAGGTGTAGGAGATAGCAGAAGAGAGCTAAGGTGAGAAGGAACGATTTTGAGGCAATCTATAGGATATTTGCGACAATACTGTGTAAATGCAACTGGATCGGTAGCGCGATCGTAGGAGATGATATGCAGACATCCACCCGTACAAAGAGCGGGAAACACAACAGTATTGCCTAAATCTGCAGCCAGGGTGGAAACTAATGCAAAGTTATAACCAGAATGACTAGGTAAGTTTAACCTATCAATAATACTGTGGACATAATTAACAATTTGTTGATGTTCGATGGCAACACCCTTGGGTTTACCTGTAGAACCAGAGGTAAATAGTATATAAGCTAGATGATTGTTGCTGACATTGCTGCTAGGATTAATATTGCTTTCCTGAGAAATGATTTCCCATTTTGTATCTAAATTAATGACTGACAGTTGTTCTTGATTTACTATGTCGATCCATTGATTTACTAGGCGATCATTGGTAATCAAAAAGGAGGCTTGGATATCTTGTAAGCGTGATACTAAACTTTTGATTGGAATTCCTGGATCTAAGGGTACGTATGCTCCACCAGCCTTGAGAACCCCTAGAATGCTAACGATCGCGTCAGTGGAATTCTCTAGGCAAATTCCTACTTTAATCTCCGGTTTTACCCCTTGTTTTTGTAAGTAATGAGCTAATTGATTTGCTTTGTAATTGAGTTGTTTATACGTTATTTTTTCGCAGCGACAGGAGTTTTCAAAAACTATGGCAATTTCCTCAGGATTTGTTTCGGCTTGGACTTCAAATATTTTGTGAAGTAACAGATGATTTGGATAATCTTTTTGAGTTTTATTGTTCTCAAAAATTAGCTGTTTTTTTTCTAGTTCGGTCAGAATTTCCAACTTTGATATTGGTGCTTCTGGATGAGCGATCGCACTCCATAATAGATTTTGAAATTGTCTCGACAAAATCTTTATATATTCACAATCAAATAAGCTAGAATCATAATAAAATTCCGCCAGCAATTGCTGACCGCGACGCTGGCATGTCAGTTTAATTTTAAATTTATCTATACAAGATTGTTGTCGGTACAATGAAAATTTGATATCAGCAACTCGATACTCAGCTGAGGCTTCTAAAAATTCAAAACACAAGGGAAAAAGTGATAATTCAGATCTGCTTGGGCTTCCCAATTTTCCCAAGTAAAATAATTCTGGTATTTTTGGATTTCCTCGAGAGAGTTTTCGGATAAAATTTCCGAAAATTTCCGTTCTCCCTCGCTCTCAATCTTCAAGGGTAAATATTTAGCAAACAAACCTATAGCATCTTTCAATTCTTGATAATTACGTCCGTCACAGTTGATTCCCACAATCACATTTTTTTGCTGGGTTATCCGCCAGATTAAAATCTGCCAGCAAGCTAGTAAAACTTGCAATAACGAACTATTATATTGCTGAGCTAAAATTTCTAGCTGTGTGAGTAATTCGGAAGTAATAGCAATAGCTTCTCTTTGCGGCTGAAATGTTGATTGTGAGGTGACTTGTTTTTCCCAAGGTAACTTGACATTTGCCAGCGCAGCAATGTTTTGCTTTCGCCAATAGTCTCTTCCTGCTTCTGTATCTTCTCCTTCCAGCAATTCATTTTGCCATTCAGCTAAATCTGCATATTGTAATGGTTCGTTGTCTGGTTCCCTTCCTTGAAGACAAGCTGCATAAGATTGACTGATTTCTCGCACTAAAATATTTAATGATGCTGCGTCTGCACAAAGGGAAGGTAAGGAGATTGCGAGAATATACTTTGCTGGCGAGAAAGTAATTAAAGATAAGTGCAACTGACAACCATGCTGAAAATTAAATGGCTGCTGGTTCAATTTTTCCAAAAGGATATTTAATAATTCTTCTTGTTGTTGATGACTATAGCTGCTTAAGTCGTAGTTTTCACCCCAAGTAATATTGTTATTTGTAATTACTTGTAAGGGTATAGACATTTCTGGCAAGCAATGAAAGTTAGTACGGAGTATTTCATGGCGATTGACAACTTGTTCTAAAGCTTGCTTCAAAACATTGATATCTATAACACCTTCAATTAAAACGGCACATTGGCAACGATAGGGAAGGCTATTAACTTGTTGCAATTGCCACAAATGTCTTTGCTGAGGCGAAAGGCGAAAACCTTGCATTTCTTCCAACATGAATGATTCTCCACACTTAGCACTAAATCTCTGAACTGCTGAATATTTCTGACATACCAACTACTACTTTTCTTGTTCCTATAAATGGCTGTCTTCCATGTGCTGTCAGCATGTTATCGAGCATTAAAATATCTCCAGTTTGCCAGGGAAAAATGACAGTTTCTTGTTGATAGACAGCGCGAATCGCATCTAAAACTTCGGTTTCAATTGGTGAACCGTCACCGTAATAGGTATTGTGTGGTAAATCTGCTTCTGAAAATTCTGCTAACAACGCATTGCGAATCTTAGCATCTAAAGTGGTGATATGAAAGAAAACAGCATGATTGAACCAAACAGCTTCACCTGTTTTGGGATGTGTAGCAACCGCTTGTCTTCGAGTGCGAGTTCGCAAGCGATTTCCTGGTTTCCACTCAAATTCAATATTATTGCTACGGCAAAATTGTTCTACTTCTGCTGGGTTTGTGGTTTGAAATACTGTTTGCCAAGGTAAACCGAAACCATCACCAAAATTACGGACGTACATTACGCCTTTTTCGATGAAGCGATCGCGAATTTTTGGGTTAATCTTTTGCAATAATTTTCGCGTGTCAGCAATGGGAGTTTCTCCTCCTTGCTGTGCTGCTTGAACACAGTAAAAGAAAATTTTTAAAGGCCAGCTGGCAGCATAGGAGTTTTCACTATGTAAAAAGATACTTTGGTCGGCAGGATAGTCAGTAGATGTGTAGATTTTACCTTGAACTGTACTGCGAGGAGAAGAGCGATCGCGGTATTCTATTAAATCTCCTGAAACAATCTGGATAAAACTTTCAAATTCCGCAATCTCCTTAATTTGAAAGTTACGAAATAGTATACCTCCATGCTGTAGTAAAGTTCTATTAATTAATGCTTGATTATTCGCTGCCCATGTTAATAAATTAATCCCTTCCACAATAGGTTGACATAACACAGGCAAAGTACTCTCAGCTAAAAGAGGTTTGAATTTCACTAATTCTGTCTGCAAGAGATTAATGCCTTGTCGTCTTTTTATGTTGAAATCTTTTGATAAATTTGCAGCTGCCATTATTCCAGATACAAAATAACTATGATTTCAGCCTACATCTTGGCTTGCTTATTCTTAAAAGTTCAACTTTTGATAGTCATTTTTATTAATAGCATACAGTACAGCTTCTTGATTGTTTTCTTCATAAATTACTTTGGCTTGAAGTTTTAACCCTACTTTTTCCATAACTCGTATCGAAGGCAAATTTTTAGCAAAAGCAACGGCAACCACCCGTTCAACTCCCTCAGAAAAACCTTTTTTAATTAATGCTTTTGATCCTTCTGTTGCATAACCTTTACCCCAAGCAGCTTTGCGCAGGCGATAACCTAGTTCAATATCATCGGGATTAACAAACTGAGGATTGTAATAGGAAGCGTCAATAATAGGTTTAAAAAGAAACCAACCAATAAACGCTTGGCTTGATTTTTCTATCGCTGCCCAGTATCCAAAATTTTTATACTTTTGATAATCTTGAAAAATTTCGGGTAAAACTTCTGTGATTACAACTGAATATGGAGTTGGCTGACCTAAATTTGTTGTCCATTTTACCACTTCTGGTTCGCTGTCTAATTCAAACAAATTGTCAGCATCAGCTGCTGTGAATTTACGCAAAATCAAACGTTCTGTTTCTAAAAAAATCTCCATATTTTTTTCAAAGTTGTTGAGAAATCGTTTTGCGCTTGATTAATTTGAGTTTTTGTCGAGAGGTATTCTCTAATTCTCTTTCTTGGATTAGTTGTTTTTCTCGCTCAGCTGCCATCAAAATTGTTTGCAACTGTTCTAATTTTGTGTCTGGAGCTTCCACAACATGACGTAAAAGAATTTCAAAACTATGGTTCATCTTGGTAATAGTTGCGGCATTAAACAAATCTGTTTTATACTCCATTGAACCCTGGAAACCTTCTGCAATTTCCCAAATGCTAAATTTTAAATCAAACTTAGAAGTACCGAGGTCTACCTCTTGAGGATGCATGGTCAAATTGCTAACTTCAATAGCTGGTATTGGTGCATTTTGCAAAATGAACATTACTTGAAACAAGGGGTTATAGCTGAGACTGCGTTCTGGTTGCAACTCCTCCACTAGTTTTTCAAAAGGTAAATCTTGATGTGCGTAAGCTTCCAAAGCGTTAGTACGCAAGCGTTGCAGCACTTCTCGAAAACTAGGATTTCCCCTTAAGTCTGTGCGCAAGACTAAAGTGTTGATAAAAAAGCCAATTAAGTGTTTTGTTTCTCGCCAGTTACGACCAACAACAGGACAACCAACCAATATATCTTCTTGCTGAGAGTAACAGTAAAGCAATGTTTTAAACACTGCTAGCAGTGTCATGAATAAAGTTACGCCTTCTTGTTGGTTTAAGCTTTTTACTGCTTCCTTAATTTTTCCTTTAATTGTGAAAAATTCTTTTTTACCTTTAAAGTTTTGAATTTTTGGTCTGGGTCTATCAGTGGGAAGTTGAAGTAAAGGCGGACTATTACTTAGTTTCCGTTTCCAATAATCTAACTGGGGTTGGAGAACATCAGTTTGCAACCATTGTCTTTGCCAATATGCATAATCTGCATACTGGATGGTTAATTCGGGTAGCGGTGAAGGTTTACCGATGGAAAAGGCTTTATAAATTGTCGCTAGTTCTTGAATGAGTACTCCTAGCGACCAACCATCAGAAATGATGTGATGGGTACTAACAAGTAGTAGATGTTCATCTTCTCGGAGACGAAAAAGATGTGCTCTCAATAATGGTAGTTGGGAAAGGTCAAACGGTTGTTGGCTAACTTGGAGAATGAAATTTTGAAGCTCGGAATCAGAATATGGCTGATTTGTCAAATCAAGAATGGACAGTTTCAGTTCTAGACTTTCGCAGATCGCCTGAACAGGTGTTCCGTTTATGTCGGGAAAAGTTGTTCGCAAGCTTTCGTGACGTTTGATAATTTCGTTTAAGCTTTGTTCGAGGATAATTACATTGAGTTTGCCAGTTAGTCGAATAGCGATCGCCACATTATAAAAAGGATTCCCCGGTTCTAGTCGCTGCAGAAACCACAAACGTTCTTGCGCCAAGCACAAAGGTAATTGGCAATAATCGCGTGGAACAGGTTTGAGCTGTTGAGTTGTAAGCGTTTTTTTAGTAGCTGATATCCGTTGAGCGATCTGAGCAATACTAGCTTCAAATAAATCTACAGCTGAAATCGAAATCCCCAGTTCTTCCTGAATGTGATTTTTTAAATCAAAAGCTTGTAAAGAATCAATACCTAAATTACTCAGGGAATTTTGAACATTCACCTGCTCCAAAGGTACTGATAATACTTGAGCTACTAACTGTTGCAGGTAAGATTCTAGATCGTCAGTTTTCTGTCTTCCTTGTCTTCCTGACTTGGCACCATCAAAAATACTGCTTTTGATAACATTGAGAGTGCCTGCAAGAAATTCTGCTTTGGTAGCGCGACGTTGTATTTTCCCACTAGAAGTTTTTGGAATGCTTCCAGGTTTAATCAAAACCACTGCATAAACTTGCACCTCAAATTCTTGAGAAACTGCTTGGCGAATAGCAGCTGTAACTTCCTCTAGATTCGGTTTGGCGCCAAATTCTAGCTCCTGCACTACTACCAACTTTTCTTCGTTCTCTACCTCGACTGCAAATGCAGCATTACTACCCAAACGTAAAGCTTTATGAGAACGTTCTGCAATGAATTCAATGTCTTGTGGATAAAGGTTGCGACCCCGAATAATAATTAAATCTTTAGCTCGACCGGTAACAAAGACTTCTCCGTTATCTAGAAACCCCAAATCACCCGTGCGCAGAAAGGGTCCTTCTTTTGTATCTTGCAAAAAAGCATGGAAAGTTTGTTCCGTTTCTTGTGGGCGATTCCAATAACCTTTTCCCACACTCGGTCCGGATACCCAAATTTCACCTACTTCTTTTGCTTGACAGCGAGTTAAAGTTTCTGGATTGACAATGACAATCTGCTGCTGCGGTACGCTTCGACCACAACCAACTAATGCAATCGTATTGTTTTCCTCAGCATTCGCTTCCACCGCACGATTGTTTTCTAGTGCTATTTTTTGTAATTTTTTTGTCGTTGGTAAAGCAGCTTTGATACCGCCAGAAATCATCAGGGTAGCTTCCGCCATTCCGTAGCACGGATAAAAGGCTTCTGGACGAAAACCGCATTCTGCAAAAGTAGCTGCAAAACGCTTTAAGGTTTCTGGGCGAATTGGTTCTGCGCCGTTGAAAGCTACGCTCCAACTGCTTAAATCTAGAGTTGAACGTTGTTGTGGGGTAATTTTCTCAATACACAGTTCGTATGCAAAATTAGGAGCACCACTAGTAGTTCCCCTATAACGGGATATAGCTTGTAACCAACGGTAAGGACGTTGCACAAAAGCAGCTGGCGGCATCATAATGCAGGGAAAACCAACATATAAAGGTTGGAGTACACCGCCGATGAGCCCCATGTCATGATAGATAGGCAACCAACTGACAAACTTACTACTACAAGAATGTTCCATGTACTGGCGCGTCACTTCAGCATTGTGTAGTAAGTTGTTGTGAGTGAGCATGACACCCTTGGGTGTACCGGTGGAACCAGAAGTATATTGCAAAAGTGCTATGGTATCTGGATTTATGGAAGGCTGTTGCCAAGCTTGTTCTATACCTGGTGTGAGGTTGTCAGTAGTTAGCCAGTGAATGTTATCAAAAGCGAACTTCTCAGCAAGCAAAGACTTTAGCCGAGGTAAGGTGCTACTAGAGGTCAAAATTACCGCCGCTTGTGCGTCTTTGAGAATTGCCAAGATTCTGGGGGTGTTGCGTTCATTGCGTGGAGGATAGGCCGGAATTGCTATTACCCCTGCATACAGACAACCAAAAAAAGCCGCAAGGTAGTCAACTCCTGCAGGATACAGCAGTAAAGCTCTTTCGCCGGTTAAATTTAGGGCTTGAAGTTGAGATGCGATCGCTCTACTGTAGCGATCTAACTGTTCGTAGGTTATAGTTGCAAATTCTCTTTCGCCATCTAGCAAGAAGGTAAAAGCTTCTTTGCTCTTTTGTTTGCTACTTCTGTAACGCAGCAGTTCCACAACCGTAGAAAAATAATGTTGCTCGACTACTTCTTGGAAATCATTAACGCATTCAGTCATCGCACTTTCAAAACTGTGATGCACGAATAAATTCTCGGACTTCAAGCCCTAGAATTTTTCTAGCTTTCTTGCTACTAAATTGCAATTACTTTTAATAGAGTAAAGCAACTGAGCTCAGATAGCAAGCAAATTTAATTAATAAGTTTTGTCAATTTTTTTGTGGAGAGCAGATCAAAAACCCAATATGGTGTAAAGTGGTTTGGCTTTTGTGCAAGAGCAATACGCGCCAATTACTAAGTTTTGTTACAGACTTGTTAGCCGCCGAAGATTATGATAATCTTTCCTGATAGTTAAAAATTATCTGCAGGCATTATGCAAATAATTTTTGAAAATTTTTGAAAATAGCGGTAATTATTGTTGAGAAAATATTGCCTCAGAAATATAAGACGCGATGTAGTACTGTTGAGCATCGGGGTGTAACTAGCAGTTGTAGTCAAGGGCTTTTAAGGAGCAGCAATCATAATGAAGTTCGGATTCGTCGATGAGATACGTTCGCTAGGATTGGCATTACTGGTAATTAGCGCTTCGGTACAACCAGCCTATCCAGGAACGCAGCAAACAAAAACCTTCCATTCCAATCATGATGAATCTTACTCAACCAGCGCCACACAATTGCTTGTGCAAGGTAGTGAGAGTTCAGTTGCGAAAGTAACAGCAGTTAAAATTAACACTACAGATAAAGGAATTGAAGTTATTTTAGAAAGTGCAAATTCCGAAGCACTCAAAGTAGTCAATAATTCTCAGGGCAACAGTTATATAGCAGATATACCTAATGCAGTGCTCGCCTTACCAGAAGGTAAACCTTTTAACTTCACTAATCCTGCACCGGGAATCGCATCTGTCAGCGTTACTCAAGCAAATGCCAACACCATCAGGATAACAATCACAGGTGAAGGAGGTTTACCGAATACAGAATTATTTGATAGTGATGAAGGTTTAGTTTTTGCAGTTACACCAGTTGCATCTACAACACAACAACAACAGCAACCCAGTGAAACCAAACCCGAAGAACCAAAAGCTGACAGCGACGAACCAATTGAATTGGTAGTGACAGGTGAACAAGACACATATCTTGTTGAAGAATCATCGACTGCAACAAAAGTAGAAGTACCGATTCGTGACATACCTGCGTCTGTACAGGTCATCCCCAAAGAAGTAATTGAAGACCGCCAAGTTATCAGACTTAACGAACTTGCAGACAACGTTAGCGGTGTACGTCCTCAAGAGACTTATGGTGGACTTTCATCTCAAGGCTACTTCATTCGCGGTTTTCCCACAGAGTTCCAGACTTTGCGTAATGGCTTTAGAGATTTTGGTTTCCTCACTCCGCGGGATGTTGCCAATATCGAGCGCGTAGAATTTCTCAAAGGACCGGCATCTATTTTGTATGGTAGCATCATCAGCCCTGGTGGTGTTGTCAATACGATTAACAAACAACCTTTACCCAACCCGTTTTATCAAATCAATGGCACTATTGGTAACTATGACTTTTACCGCACATCTATTGATTTGACCGGACCGATTTTAGAGAATCGTTCTGCTCTTTATCGCTTGAACGCAGCTTACGAAAACACTGGTAGTTTTCGCGATTTTGTTGAAAAAGAAAGTACCTTTGTTGCTCCCACAATTACTGTCAAAGCTGGAGAAAATACTAATCTTACTTTTAGCTACGAATACCAAAAATTTGATTATACTTTTGACCGGGGCTTTCCTAATAACAACAAAGTAGTGTTCGATCTTCCCATCAGCCGCTTTTTAGGTGAACCCGATCTCAATCAAGCTGAATACACATCTAATAATTTCACCTACGTTCTGGAAAGCAGATTTGGCTATAAAAATAGTTGGAAATTCCGTCAAGGTCTGAACGTACTTAACGTTAATGGCAGTGCAGGAAGCGTTCAACCTGATGCTATCAACGAAGATGGTAGGACAGTAGCGCGTAGATACCGATTGAGTGATGAAGAACAGAAAAACATTTCCTTTCTCAATGAACTCAGCGGTAAATTTAATACTGGGTCAATTCGTCACAATATTCTGTTAGGACTGGAATTATCTAATTACAGATTGGAGTATGAATTTTTAGGCGGACCAATTGCTGATTTAGATATTTTTAATCCCGTGTACGGTGCGCGTCCAGAATCTGTAGAACGATTATTTTTTGAGAAATATGGAGGAGATACAATTGCATTTTATTTTCAAGACTTAGTGGAAATAACACCCAACTTAAAATTGTTAGCTGGTGGACGTTTTGACTGGGTGGATTCTTTTTATAGAGACTTAGTCTCTGGCATCAACTACAACGAAACTTCAGATTATAAATTTTCTCCTCGAGTTGGGATAGTGTATCAACCTACTAATTCCACCTCTATTTATGCCAGTTGGACAAATTCCTTCAATCCCCTTATTTTTGCAAGAAATCGCAATAACGAACCATTTAAACCAGAAACAGCAGAGCAATTTGAAGTTGGTATTAAACAAGAATTTTTCAACAATCGACTGTCAGCAACTTTAGCTTATTTTGACATTACCAAGAAAAATGCTTTGACTGTGGATCCTGTCGACCCTAACTTTTCCGTGCAAACAGGTGAACAAAAAAGCCGTGGAATCGAGCTAGACATAGTTGGAGAAATTGTTCCTGGTTGGAAAATCATTGGCACGTATGCTTATACAGATGCCTTTATCAGCAAAGATAACGATCCAACATTGGTTGATAACAGGTTAGTCGGTGTACCTTACAACAGTGCTAGCATTTGGACTACCTATGAATTTCAAAAAGGTAGTCTGCAAGGTTTAGGACTGGGATTAGGACTGGTATATGTAGGCGAGCGCGAGTCTAACGTACCCAATAATAATGTCAAAATTCCTTCTTATTTGAGAACCGATGCTAGTATTTTTTACAGGCGGGAAAATTGGCGAGCTGCTCTTAACTTCAAGAACCTATTTGATACTAAATATTACGAGTCTCAAGGGTTTTTCATCGTTCCAGCTGCACCGTTTACTGTTTTGGGAACTATTTCTTTTGAATTTTAATCGGGAAAGGAATTAAAAAATCACTACACGGGCGGGTTGCTCCCGGCCCGCTATTTATTTTTGATAACAAATAAGGATTACAGATGAAAAATCATCAAAAAATTCAGAAAAAAACTGAAATTTGAATAGATAAGATGAGAATCTATCTAAAAGATTGCGAGAATAAATTTGTTAAAACAACCCTCCAGATTATCGGGCGCTAATCAAAGAGTATGCACACAGAAAATGAATCCACCAATCTGCGTAATTTTATTATTATTTGGATTGGTCAAATGGTATCAGCAATGGGCAGTAGTATGACCAGTTTTGCTGTAAGTATTTGGATTTGGGAAACTACAGATCGCGCTACTTCACTCACAATGTTGAGTTTTTTTCTTTGTTACCTGCTATGGCGATCGCTTTAATTAGCGGGATCGTAGTTGACCGTTGTAACCGCAAATTGCTTATGCTGTTGGGCGATACAGTTTCTGTGGTTGCAACTATTGTTATCGTCTTTCTGTATTTAACCAACAATTTACAAATTTGGCATATTTATATTACTGCTGCTGTCAGCAGAGCATTCAATGAATTGCAATGGCTTGCTTACTCTGCTTCTTTAGGACTGATGGTACCGCAGAAACACTATTCCCGTGCTAGCAGTCTAGATTTTTTCTCCCATTACGGTTCTCAGATTCTTGCCCCAGCTTTTGCAGGTTACCTTTACCACATTATAGGTTTGGTTGGCATTGCCTGGATTGATATGCTGACTTTTGTTTGTGCAATTACAGCTGTTGTTTTGGTCAAAATTCCCCAACCGGTAACAGCACAATTCCAAAAGCAGCATTTCCAAAAAATTGCTTGCGAATTCATAGTTGGTTGGCATTACATATACACGCACAAAAGCTTGTTAGCTTTATTAATTATCGGGGTAGTGTTTTGGTTTTTCCATGACCTTGGCGGTTCCCTTTACACGCCAATGATTATGTCACGTTCTGGAAACGATACTTTGCTGTTGGGTAGTTTGTCTTCAGCTGCAGGTTTGGGTGGTGCGCTGGGAGCATTAGTTGTTAGTATCTGGGGAGGACCAAGACGTCACGTCCAGGGTTTTTTGTGGGGTATTGTTGGTGCTGGTATTAGTAAAACTTTTTTTGGATTAGCAAATACAAATTTCGCGTGGATTGGTGCTCAATTTTGCTCATCTTTTCATTTCCCCTTAAATGGAAGTTCAGAAAATGCTATTTGGTTAACAAAGGTTCCCACTTGTTTCCAAGGGCGGGTTTTGGCAGCGCGATCGCTATTTTTACAGTTATTTTCAGCAATAGCATATTTAATTGCCGGTCCTTTAGCTGATAAAATCTTTGAGCCAGCCATGAAACCACACGGTCAGCTCGCATGGCTTTTCGGGAGCATCTTTGGCGTTGACAAAGGCGCTGGTATGGCTTTGCTGTATGTCATGTGTTCTTTATGCATGTTGCTGGTTGGCGTATTTGGATTTCATCTTCGCTTGTTACAAGATATAGACAAACAGCAGTAAACTTACAAAAGTTGGCGTTCCTCTAAATGAGCTATGATTTCTCGTCGGGTTCGCCACACCGGACGCAGCTGCTGGCGCATAAAAAATTGCAGTTGGTCTCCAACATGGCGCGAATGGGGTTGAGTAGCATTACCGTAGCTGGTTAGGGCCAGTGCTTTCACCGGTTGGGAAAATTCAATAGCAGCAACGTAGGAGTCACCGGCGACTGCTTGAAAACGCCCATCACTTGCAGGAGCAAAATTCACGACGCGGAAGATACCTTTATCTCCTTCACCGCCATTGGCAGGTAGGTCTACATTTCCAAAGCGCAAGCGAAAGACATCACCCCAAGCTACATCTAATTTTCCATAGGCTTTTTCTACTTTCGTGGCTGCATCTACTAGTGCTTTGACAGCATTTTGGGGGTCGGCCAAACCCTTGGGTGTTGTATAGGGAGAATTTTCGTTCCAGGGAGTTGCGAATACCTTATCAAGATCTATGTTGTTAACCCAGAAACTAAATAGTACAGCACCGCGACTATTAGCATCTGCTTTCCGATCCCAATTAGCCAGGACACTAACAGCGCGACGCACTAATGGATCTTGTTGCTGTTTGGCTGCGGCAATTAAATCGTCTAAAATACGGTCTGCTAGTTCCATCTGTGTAGAGTGTTTGTAGGCAATCATTTCTTGGAAAGAAATGCTGTTATCTGCAGCTAGCATTTTGGCGGAACGCTGCGCTCGCAAGGACATCGGTCCCCGTGGTGCCATATAGGAGGGATAATTATCTGCTTTGATAGGAGATGGAAAAGTAGTAGTCCAAGGTGGGTCATTGGCGTTTTGTAACCAGCCACTGGGTGGATCGATTACTTTAGGTAAATCTTGATAGGGGTGAATTTTAGTCCACAAAGTTTTGGATGTATCGCCAGGAATTATACTTGTTTGCCAGTAGGCAAAATCTCCTTGTTGGCGCACCGGAACCAGACCGTTAAACAGGTGCATGATGTGTCCTTCCCGGTCGGCGTATATGATAGTAAACATCGGCAGTTGCAAGCGTTGCAATACCTTTTGAAATTGGCTGAAATTTTTGGCTTTTGCCATATCCCACCACTGTTCCAGAACGCCGGGACGATCCAGACCGACCACGCGCAGCGCTACTGCTTTACCGTCTTGGCGCGTAATTACCGGGCCGTGAACCGATCTTTTGACTGAAAATATCTGCTGTTGCAGCGAGCCATTTTTTTGCTTGACTTTGAGTATGAAGTTTGCTGTTTCCAAGGAGCGAATCTGACCGTCAAACAGATAGCCATCTTTTTGCAATTTTAGTTCGTAGACGTCCCAGCCGTCGTGGGTATTAACAGTGTGGGTCCAGCCTAAGTTATCGTTGAAGGCGATCGCCAACACCGGAATGCCTACCAATGTTGCTCCATAGGCATCAATTCCTGGAGCGACAATTTGTGCTTCGTACCACAAGAACATATCTTGCCAAGGTAAATGCGGATTAGCCAACAGCATTGCTTTTCCACTGGCGGAGCGTTTGGGAGCGATCGCCCAACCATTGGATGCTGCCGCAGCTTTGTAAGTAATATTTGCTACATTTTCCGGGTTGACTATAAAAGTAAAAAGCAATACCCGTTGCAGGTGGCTGAAGATATCTTCTGGAGTGACGGGTAAAACTACTTCTACTTCATCATCAATTAAGTCAGGATGTTCTTTGGCATAGGCGTTAATTCCCTTGACAAAGGCATCTATGTAACTGCGAAAAACCTGGCTTTGGGCTTGGTACCAAGCGCTGGCATTTTTGGGTATGTTCATTGTTAATACCCATTTGTCTGAATCTAGATATTCTTCTCCCCAGTATTGGGCAGCTTTTCCCCGGGCTTGTCCGTAGAGCCGCAACAATAAGTTACCGTGACTTTGCATTTGCGCCCAACCAAAAGCTCGGAAAGCATCTTGGGGACGAGATCCGTAAATGTGGGGCATACCGTAGATATCCCAGAATATTTCCGTTCTTTTTGCTACAAAACTGAACCCTTGAGCGCTCAGCAGCAATGCCACTGCTATACCGAGTAAAAATACTAAAAATCTTTTTGCCAGCTCGGAAACATTCCCAGCTTGGTTGTGGTTGTCAAAGGCATTATTTTTTCTCTCAAAAAAGCAAAAGTTTGCGATCGCCTGCATTATCTCTAGGGAGGATTTACGAAAACAACCTCCGCTGCAAGTTTTTGCTTGGGGGCAATTAACTAAATTACAGCGATCGGCAAATCCCAATACCCGCCTACTCTATTCGGGATTTGCCACTACCTTCCAGCCTGGTCGCTCGCTCGCCGTAATACCGTTGCTGATTCGCATCTGTTAGCCCCTAAATCGTTTAAAAATTTAGTAAATGAAATTTGTTTGCAATAAACAATAAAATAAAAGAAAATTCTTGTCAAGTTTTTGCTTTTCAAAGGCAAGGTTTTTGTCTGCGCTCTCTACCAAAGCAGCCAAAACTCATAACGCTTCCTTGCTTTTGAGTTCCACAAGCCTTTGTTGCCAAAAATTAGCAATCACTACCGGCGAAAGCAACAAGTCAGTCTACTGTCTTTTTTGCAAGCGCCCACCATCCATTCCCTGAGTAGAATTTAGAATACTATCTCCCTACCCAAGCAGCTCTCATCTACCTCTACCCCATCCCAATCAATACAGCTTAGGTCTGTATGGCGCAAATTAGTTCTTGACAAAACAGTTTTCGCCATTTTGGCGTTATACAAATCCACCTTGCTTAAATTTGCACCTGCTAGATTTGCTTTGCTCAAATTTGCACCTGCCAAATTCGCACCGGTCAAGTCAGCATAACGCAAATCTGCACCTTCGAGATTTGTATCGCTCAAATCTGCATGGCGAAGATCTGCTAAGCGCAAATCTGCTTCTATTAAAACAGCTTTATGCAAATCCGCTTTGCTTAAATTGGCGCGAATTAAACAAGCTTTACTCAAACAAGCCCAAATCAAAAGGGCCTCCCTCAAATCAGTTCTCCACAGAATTGCTTGTTCTAACGTTGCTTCGCTGAGATTAGCTCGATACAAACAAGCTCCAGATAAATTCGCCCCGGTTAAGTTTGCTTGACCGAGGTTAATACCGCTTAAGTGAAATTCGCTTAAGTTTACCTGTCGCAAACTTACCTGCAAAAAATCTCTGTTACCGGCACTGTAGTGTTTGAGAATGTGATCGACATTCATGATTGCGATTGGCGTCACACACCATCAAGATATGTAAAGTTATGTAAATAAATATAACAAAAATTAAGAAAAGAATGTCATCCACAGTTGTATTGTTTGTTTTGTAGCGTCTAGAGGCGATCGTTGCCCGGCAGCGAGATTTTGCCCGCCTTGTGTAGATGTGCTGTATGCTCACAACCAGCTACATCTGGCCGTATCTGTAGAACCAAATCAGAGATGACCCGTTCTCCTGATTCCCACCGTCGCTCTCAGCCTAGAGCCAGCAGACGTTTGTGGCTTGTGTTGATTAGCCGCACCAGCATGGCTGTGGGTTTGATATTACTTGCTGGTATTGTGGGAGGTAGCGTGTGGGCTTGGATTTACATTCACAAAAATTTGGCGCCGTTAGTACAGAAGAATCTTCAGCAACTACTAGGGCGACCCGTACAAATAGGTAAAGTTCAAGATGTTTCCTTTAACAGTTTGCGCTTTGGAGCTTCATCCGTACCTCCTACAGCTACAGATCCAGATAATTTGAGGGTAAAAGCTGTACAAGTGCAGTTTGACCTTTGGGAACTACTGCGCCACCGTAACCTCAAGCTCAGTGTCACATTATTTGAACCCCACGTATATATTGCCCAAGACAGTGAAGGTCGCTGGGTAACAACGGTAATTAAGACCAGACCGCCACTGCAGGAAGGTTTAATCAGGACCGAGTTGGAATCAATTCGAGTCGAAAGTGCAAACGTATTGCTGTTTCCCTATTCTCAACCTCAAAAACCGAAAGCTTTCGTAGCTATAAAAGAAGTTAACGGCATTGCTCAGATTCTACAACCAAACCAACAAATTAACTTTACCCTCAGCGGTCAGCCTAACAGAGGCGGAAATCTAAGGATTTCTGGACAATCAACTTCCTCTGGAAAAAAAACCAATCTTCGAATCAGCGCCTCTAATTTGCTTGCTTCTGACATAACTCGGTTATTAGAGCTACCAATAGACTTGCAAGGCGGTCGCCTCAGTGCTGATTTGACAGTTCAGTTACAACCAACTCAGCCAAGGTTTGCCGTTTTTGGAACTGCAGGACTAGATCAAGTCACGGCACAAATTGGCAATCTTCCTAAAAAGTTTAGCAAGACCGCGGGTAATTTGCAATTTCAAGGTCAAACGATCGCCTTAGAAAACTTTAGTACCATTTATGGCAGTATTCCGCTGCAAGCTCGGGGAACCCTCAATACTCAAACTGGTTTTAACATAGCAGCTCAAATCAAAGCAACTGCTATTAAAAACCTTCTGGAGACGCTTAACGTTAACTTACCTGTTTCCACTTCTGGAAGCGTACAGGCCGATCTTCGCTTGCAAGGAAAGCTGCAGCGGCCACTTTTAACAGGAACTATCAGCACTGTCAAAGAACCTGCGCGCATCGATCGCCTTGCTTTTAGCAACATTAGCACTCAGGTGCGACTTACTGCTTCTGAAGTTGTTTTTGCCAACATCCAAGCTACTCCTGTCATCGGCGGTCAAATTACCGGTAGCGGTCGCATACAATTAGGAGCTAGAAATCAGCAGATTGCTGTTAACTTGCAAGCACGAAATTTGCCGGGAGATGCGATCGCCAAAGCATATGATATTTCTCCCAGCTTCACAATTGGCAGCGTCTCGGCAAACACCCAAATTTCCGGTACCCGCAACAACTTCCAAACCGCAGTTGAGCTGCAAGCACCTGCTGCTACGTATTCTGGTCAAGTGGAAGTGGCCATTGCCAACAAGGGAACCATTCAATTCCGAAATGGTATTTTGCAAGTGGCAGGAGGTACAATTCAAGCTCGAGGCACACTTGCCCAAGGCAACTGGCAAGCATTTATTGATGCCAATCAATTACAATTAAGTCGTTTTCCCCAAATACCGCCTCAGTATCGAGGAATTCTCCAAGGCGAGTTTGCTTTATCGGGAACGACCAGATCTTTCCAACTTGGAGCGATCGCAGGTTCCGGACAAGCATCCATTAAACTTGCCCAAGGTACTGTTAACCTCAACAATATTCGTCTCGGTAACGGCAATTGGCAAGCAGTAATTAATGCCTCCCAAATTCCACTGACTAAATTAGCACAAAATTTACCACCAGGAAAGATTGTTAGCTCTAACTTAATCGCGTCGGGAACTACTGAATCTTTGTCGCTTGGTAGCATTCAAGTCGCAGGACAAGCAAGTGTGCGCTTGGCTGGCGGTACGGTAAATTTAAAAGACATTCGCTTGAGTAACGGTCAGTGGCAAACTGCAGCCAATATTTCCCAACTTCAACTTTCCGAGCTTGCGCCGCAACTGCGGGGACAGCTCAACGGTCAAGTGCGCGCAGCTGGAAATACTGCATCTTTTCAACTAGCAAATTTGCAAGCACAAGGAAAAATACGTCTTTCCCAAGGTCTGGGCCAGCTGCAACAACCATTAACCGCCCAATTTCAATGGAATGGCGAGCAACTGCAACTGTACGCCAGTGCGCCACAATTAACGGCGGCGGGAACTGTAACAGTTCAAACTCAGAAAACACCGCAAATTGCAGAATTCAACTTGGATGTACGAGCGCGAGATTACAATCTACAAAATCTCCCCTTTACTCTTCCCGCTAACGTTGCAGTCGCAGGTCTGGTTGATTTTACCGGACAGCTAAAAGGTACTCCAACTACTCCTTTTGTCTCTGGAAATATTCGCTTGCAAAATCTAAAGGTAAACAAAGTGGCATTTTCTCCACTACTGATAGGTCAAGTCAGCTCTCAACCAGGACAAGGAACACAACTTCAGTTAACCGGTAAGCAAGACCGAATTTTTCTCACCCTCGCCCCCGACAACCGTCCCACTTCATTTTTCATCCAGCGAAATCAAGCTGTAGCTACGGGAACAACCAAAGGAGAAAATCTTTTTGTTAACATCCGAGATTTTCCTGTTGCTTTGCTAGAAAATTTTATTCCCCCCCCAGCACGCGCTTGAGACCCGTAACCGGGAGTGTATCTGCAAATGCAGTAGTTAATTTAGCTCAAAAGACACTGACAGCAGATGTGGCGATCGCGCAACCGAGAATCGGTACGGTCGTCGCTGATGAATTTCAAGGACGCATCGGTTTTGCTAACGGTACTTTGACTTTACAGCAAGGTCAAATACGACAAGGCCAAAGTCTGTACTTACTGAGCGGCAAGTTACCAACCAGCGGCGATCGCCCCCTACAACTTCAACTTAGCTTCGAACAAGCAAGAATTGAAAAAATACTGCAAGTAGCTAGTATCTTTGGTCCTCCCCAGCTAAAAACATTCTTGCAATCTCCAGATGTAGCTGGTGCGCAAGCACTGCAAACCCAAAGCATCGGTCTCCCAAATGCACCTTTGCTGACTCAATTAAGCTTTTACTCCCGAATTCAACAACAAGTTGCCCAACAGCGCCAACAACAGCAACGACAGCAAAGAATACCAACACTAGCACAGTTAACTGGTAAAATCAGCGGCAACGTTGCCATTGGCGGCTCTTGGCAACAAGGATTAAACGTTGGCTTTAATCTTACAGGTTTTGATTGGCAGTGGGGCGACGAATACAAAATTGCTCGAGTTACAGCTAGAGGTAACTATACCAACCAAGTCTTGAGCCTGCAATCCCTACAGGCAACTATAAACGGATCGCTTTTAGCTTTTCAAGGACAGCTTGGCAAAAATCAAATCTCCGGACAAGGACTTGTGCAAGCACTTCCTATTGCCAAAATCAAACCTTTTTTACCCCAGCTACCCGTGGACGTTACAGGTACGCTCAACACCCTTGTCACCCTGGAAGGAAGTTTGAACAATCCCAGTGCTATTGGGAAAATCACCCTCGTCAACGCCACCGTGAACCAACAACCTGTAGATGCAGCACAGGTTGACTTTAACTACAATAACGCTCGCCTCAATTTTGACAGTACGATTTCCCTTGCACAAACAGGTACGCAACCAGTCAAAATTGCAGGTAGCATACCCTTGGCATTACCTTTTGCCACAGTTAAACCTGATACCAACCAAATTAATATCCAAGCAAACGTACAAAATCAAGGTCTAGCAGTAGTAAATGCCTTTACCAATCAATTTCGTTGGGTTAGCGGTACCGGACAAGTAAATGTCAAAATTCAAGGTACGTTAAATCAACCCACAGTTGACGGTATCGCCACTGTTGCCAAGGCAACTTTGCAGGTGCAAAATCTCCCCAAACCCCTGACAAATGTTACCGGAACAATACGCTGGGAGGGCGATCGCATTATCGTTGACAAACTTCAAGGAGAATACAGCCAAGGACAAATTTACGCACAAGGAACTTTACCTATTTTTGCCAGCACAGCTGCTCAACAACAAGCAGCAGCAAATCCCCTCACCATTTCCTCCCAAAATCTACAACTCGTTCTTCCAGGGTTATATCAAGGTCAAGTCAGTGGCAATATCATCATCACCGGTACTAGCATTACTCCCCAAATAGGCGGCAACATTCGCCTCAGTAACGGTGAAATTTCCCTCGGACAAACAACTGCAACTACAACCAAAAAACAAACCCCCACTGTTACAATCCCCACAGCAACACCACCTCCACCAACTTCCCCAAGCGGCACAACTTTTTTTAGCCCATCCCTGCAGTTTTCTTCTCTACGGGTAGTCCTAGCAAATAACGTTAGCGTTTCCCAAAAGCCATTATTTAGCTTTGTCTCAAGAGGTAATATTACCCTCAACGGCACTTTGGCTAATCCCCGTCCACAAGGAAAAATTCGTCTCCAACGCGGACAAGTTAATTTGTTTGTCACTCAATTTGCATTAGCCCGCGGATACCAACAAACCGCTACCTTTACTCCCAATCTTGGACTCGACCCGATTCTAAATGTCCGGTTGGTGACTTTTGTTCCTGAAGTTAGTCGCAGCCAATTATTGCCAACTACACCCACATCCAGCGAAATTAATGATATTTCTGCTATTAATTACGGCACCCTAAACACCGTCCGCATTCAGGCCACGATCCAAGGAAGAGCCAGCGAGTTATCTCAAAACCTGCAGCTGACTAGCGAACCTGCTCGCAGCGAAGCAGAAATTGTTGCTTTACTTGGAGGTTCTTTCCTTAATGTTTTAGGACAATCTAACACAAGCTTGAGTATCTTTACCCTCGCTGGTTCCCCATTCTTTACAGGACTGCAAGGAACTATTAGCCAATTCGGCACAGCGATCGGTTTGAGAGACCTGCGCATCTTTCCTACCATTATCACCAATTCTTCCTCCACTTCCTCCGTACTCGGTTTAGCAGCAGAAGCAGTGGTTGGAGTTTCCAGAAATCTTTCTGCTTCCGTATCGGGAGTCTTCGCCACCAACGAACCTTTGCGTTACAACATCATTTATCGCGTTAATGACCAAATCCTTTTGCGAGGCTCTACTAATTTATCTGATGAAAGCCGAGTCGTAATTGAATATGAAAAAAGATTTTAACAACAATTTTTAATAAATAAACTACTGCTAGCCTCAGAGCAACTAGCAGTAAAAATCTAAAATTATGCTGCTTTTGATATTAGTAGGCTCGACGAGCAAGTTGGTAGTATAAGAAAATCGCAATAATTGCACCGATAACAGCTACTACCAAACCGGGAATGCTCAAAGTCGCTGAGGTGATTGTAAAAGTCCCGGTTTGCAGTAAAGTGACCAAGGTTCCACCAATAAAGGCACCAATAATTCCCAACACTATCGTACTCAAAATGCCGCCACCTTGAGTCCCGGGATAAATAGCTTTGGCAATAGCACCCGCCAGTAAACCCAATACAATCCAAGCAAGAAGATTCATGATTTGACTCCTTTTAACGCGTGTAAATTAGTTCCGTAATAGTTTGGATGTGAAACTGATGAAATCGTTATTGATAGACTCTAGGTCTTTGCCAACTCCAACCGCCGCATCAGAATTACTTTGCCTCTCGTTGTTTTTGCTAAACTAGAGCCGGCAAAATTCTACAACCATCTACAGTCACTGTTTCTCAAGCACTGTTGTTAGTTGATGCACCGCTCCAACTTTCATGAAGTACTATTAATAACTGCAGCAGTATGAAGATTCTTTCAGTGCGTTTATTTCTACTTCTAGGCTACAAGTTTAAGTAAGTTTGCTTAACCATCTACAGTTAGATAACTGCTCTTTCAATGGTTAGAATTTCCAAAATTTCCTACCTCCACCCTGACAGGTAATTGTTACAACCCAGCTAGAGTAAAAATCCTCTGTCAGTAGAATTGACAAATTTAAAATCTCATTCCAGACTCCTAAATAACAAAAGCTCTTAAATATTGTTGCTTTCTTCCCAGACTACAAACTCTGCGTCGTTCTTGTTTTAAGAATTACTATCCCATTATGATTTTGGCAAAAGTTACGGGAAGTATGTAACTGTAATCTAGTCTTTTTTGGTCAACCGAACACAATGTTCAATTTGTCGCGTCAAGTTCTAGGTGCATTTTTAACTGCTTGTTTTAGTATTTTCGGAGTAGGCTGGCTTCAATATCCACACCTGCAGCAAATTATTTCTAAACAAGAAACCACTGCTGTCAAAAGTTTAGAAAAACAAATTAATACCGAAAAACTTCGCCTGAACTTGCTTCAAAAAATGCCTAGCTTTGGTTATGCTAACTTAATAGCAGATTGGATCTATCTTAATTTTTTACAATACTTTGGCGATGACCAAGCTCGCGCTCAAACAGGTTACAGCTTAAGCCCCGAGTATTTTGAAGTAATTTTGGCACGCGATCCGCGCTTTTTGCAAGCTTATTTGGGACTTTCCATCAGTACATCTATGTATGCCGCTATGCCAGAACGATCTGTAGCATTAATGGAGAAAAATTTGAAATTTTTATCTGCTAAGGTTCCCCATAAAGCTTATTATGCATGGCGTTATAAAGGTATTGATGAATTGTTATTTTTAGGTAATTCTCAAGCTTCAGAGCAGTCTTTTACAACAGCAGCTAAATGGGCTAGTGAATACACAGATGAGGAAAGCAAACAAGTGGCTTACGTCTCCGCTCGCACTGCAAAATTTTTACAGCGCAATCCCAACAGTAAGTACGCTCAAATTTCTACCTGGACGATGGTTTTAAACAATCCAGTAGATGAAAAAACTCGCCAAAGAGCAATTAGGGAAATAGAAGCTTTGGGAGGTAAAGTTATTAAAAATAGTGACGGCACTGTCAGAATTAAATTACCTGAAAAAGATTGAGCCTGAGTTGAGTTATCTGAAATTGGTTTAGTTTCTATGACAAAGTTCTTTTACTTAACTAAGGAGGTTTGGCTATTTACTGGTACAATGGCAAATTAATTTTATCTGAAACTATAGAATTAGCAATCGACGATCCGGGGCTGATTTATGGAGCAACGGTGTTTACAACCATGCGGGTTTACAATAACTCCCTCAGTCATAGATTAACTAATTGGCGGGCACACTACCATCGCCTGTGTTCGAGTTTACAACATTTTGGCTGGAAAATACCAGACGAAGGCAGATTGCGTCAGGGTGTGGAATTAATGCTGGCGCGCTTTCCTGTCCTGAGAATTACGGTTTTTCCTGACGGACGGGAATGGATAACTGGTAGATTTTTACCAGAAAATTTATCTGAAAAACAAAAACACGGTATATCAGCTTGGGTAGCAACACCAGAATTATCTCGCAGCTTGCCCGATTACAAAACGGGAAATTATCTTAGCGCGTGGTTAGCTAAAAACAATGCCATTCGGTTAAATGTTGAAGAAGCAATATTGGTGGATGCAAAGGGAAACTGGTTGGAAACCACTACCGGCAATCTTTGGGGATGGCAAGATGGATGCTGGTGGACACCTCCCACCACAACAGGAATTTTACCGGGAATCACGCGCTTGCAGCTGGTGGACTGGTTGAAACAAAAGCAACTGCAGGTGCGAGAAGAACCCTGGACACCAGACTTGGTTAAGGGATTTGAAGCGATCGCTACCAGCAACAGCGTAGTGGAAATTGTTCCCATCCACACTGTCATCCTACCCAACGGACGGCTACAATATAATCCCTACCACCAAAATTTTCAGCAAATGCGAGGGTTTTTTTGCGAGCATGACAGATGCTAATTCTAATAAAGCTTAAAATAAGTTAACATATTTCTTAAAATGCCCTCGCACAAATAATGTATAGGAGGACTGACCTCGGTGAATAATAAACGATGGAGAAATGCGGGGCTGTACGCACTGCTTTTTATAGTTGTTATTGCTTTAGGAACAGCCTTTTTTGAAAAGCAACCCCAAAGCAGAGAAACATGGCGATACAGTCAATTTATTCAAGAAGTTGAAAAAGGAAGAGTAGAAAAAGTCAGCCTCAGCTCCGACCGGTCTACGGCGATCGTTACTCCCAAGTACGAACCAAATAAAAAGCTGGTTACTTTAGTTAACGATCCCGACCTTATCAATACCCTCACCAAAAACAACGTCGACATTACTGTTTTACCCCAAACCGACGAAGGCTTTTGGTTTAAAGCACTTAGCAGTTTATTTTTCCCCGTATTGCTTTTGGTCGGACTGTTCTTTTTACTGCGCCGTGCTCAAAACGGTCCGGGTAGCCAAGCCATGAACTTTGGTAAATCTAGAGCCAGAGTACAAATGGAACCCCAGACCCAAGTCACCTTTGGAGATGTTGCCGGTATCGATCAAGCTAAGTTAGAACTCAATGAAGTCGTAGACTTTTTGAAAAATGCCGATCGCTTTACCGCCGTAGGAGCCAAAATTCCCAAAGGTGTATTGCTAGTGGGACCTCCAGGAACTGGTAAAACCTTGCTAGCTCGTGCAGTTGCAGGCGAAGCAGGTGTACCCTTCTTCTCCATCTCTGGTTCGGAATTCGTAGAAATGTTCGTAGGCGTGGGTGCGTCTCGCGTCCGCGACTTGTTCGAACAAGCAAAAGCCAACGCACCTTGCATCGTCTTTATCGACGAAATTGACGCCGTAGGTCGTCAGCGCGGTGCTGGTTTAGGTGGCGGTAACGATGAGCGGGAACAAACCCTCAACCAGCTGCTTACGGAAATGGACGGCTTTGAAGGCAACACAGGCATAATTATCATCGCTGCTACCAACCGTCCCGACGTTCTAGACGCAGCTTTATTGCGTCCTGGCCGCTTTGACCGTCAAGTTGTTGTAGACCGTCCCGACTACTCTGGACGTGTCGAAATTCTCAAAGTTCACGCCCGCGGTAAAACCCTAGCAAAAGACGTTGACTTGGAGCGGATTGCTCGCCGTACCCCTGGATTTACCGGCGCTGATTTGTCCAACCTGCTCAATGAAGCTGCTATTTTGGCTGCACGCCGGAATTTGACCGAAATCTCCATGGATGAGATCAACGACGCTATCGATCGCGTCCTTGCAGGTCCGGAGAAAAAAGACCGAGTCATGAGCGAAAAGCGCAAGCAACTAGTAGCTTATCACGAAGCCGGTCACGCTTTAGTCGGCGCTTTAATGCCAGACTACGATCCAGTACAAAAAATTAGCATTATTCCTCGCGGTCGAGCCGGTGGCTTAACTTGGTTTACCCCCAGTGAAGACCGAATGGATAGCGGACTCTATAGCCGCTCGTATCTGGAAAACCAAATGGCGGTAGCATTGGGCGGTCGCATCGCTGAAGAATTAATCTTTGGCGAAGAAGAAGTGACTACCGGTGCGTCTAACGACCTGCAACAAGTAGCACGCGTCGCCCGACAAATGGTGACCCGATACGGTATGAGCGAAAAATTAGGTCCTGTGGCTCTCGGTCGCCAGCAAGGCAATATGTTCCTGGGTCGCGACATCATGGCAGAACGTGATTTCTCTGAAGAAACCGCCGCTGCTATTGACGAAGAAGTGCGGAAATTAGTAGATGCTGCTTATAAACGCGCCAAACAAGTCTTGACAGAGAACCGCCACGTCCTCGATCAGCTAGCACAGCTGTTGATGGAAAAGGAAACAGTAGATGCCGAAGAGTTGCAAGAACTGCTGGAAAATAATGATGTTAAAACAGCTGCTTTTGCATAATTGGTTTTAAAAGTTTTATCAATGCGGGGTAATTCTGGTTTTGCAGAGCTACCCCGATTTTGATAAACTCTATCCCCAACAACAAAAGAATTAATGATAGATTTTATGAACCTACTGGTCGGCGATCGCTGCAAAATAGGTATTCTCGGTAGAGAAAAATCTGTATTTACAATCTTTTAAGCTTTATTTCGCGGCTTTAAAAACAGCCACCCGACAAAAAAAGTAGACGCCGTAAACAATTGCGTCAGATCCAGTGCTGAAAGGTAACCGTCCCAGAAGGAAGCAATACTTCGATCGGTAATGCCAAATAGCCAAGATAATATACCAAACAGCCAAATCCCGTTCTTCAGACTTCCTAAAAATTCCTGAGAGTCTGATGGTTGTTGGTTATTCATGTCTTTCTACTCCGTTGGTTAGAAATTTAGCGAGCGGTAGCGAAAATCTTACTAGCAGACTACAAGTCTGTATTGCTTCCAGCCCTTTTCTATTAAAATATATATAATTATATTAATAAATATTTATGCAAGTTGACAAAATTACCTTAAGGTACATTGACAATACTTTGGCGAAAAAGAATGATTTTGCTATCCTAAACATGCAACCGCCAGCGGATTGTGACAAAACTAACCGTTTTATTAAAATTTGATTAAATGCTCTCAAACATGAAAAAGTTATATTTCTCGAAGTCGCTACAGTTGTTTTTAGGCTTCCCAAAGGAAAATATCGAGAATTGGATAGCAAAACCGGGAATAATTTAAATAAATTCTGAATTTGATTTAAATAAATTCTGAATTTGAGAGTAGCTTGCGTAATTTAGATAATTTAATCTGTAGCAGCAAAAAAGGCAAAGTAATTCAAGCAAAGAGTCGATGAGCGTAATTAGCCAGCGCCGCATAGTGATCGGAGACGTGCACGGTCACTATCAAGGTTTAATGAGATTGTTGGAAGCGATCGCTCCTGCATCAGACGATCGAGTGTATTTTCTAGGAGACTTAATCGATCGCGGACCCCAAAGCGCCCAGGTAGTAGATTTTGTCAAAGAAAGTCCCTATCAATGTTTGCTAGGGAATCACGAACAAATGCTGCTCAATATTTTTACAAAACGCATCCCTACCCCCACCGTACAAGCATGGCTTTACAGTGGTGGACAAGCAACAGTTGCTAGTTACCAAGAAGCTACCATCCCGCACGAGCATTTGGAATGGTTCAGCACTTTGCCTACATATATAGATTTAGGAGACATTTGGTTAGTTCATGCTGGTGTCGACCCCTTCATTCCCTTAAGTGAACAAACCGCCGCGCAATTGTGCTGGGTACGAGACGAATTTCACAAGATCGAGAAGCCTTATTTTCCCGATAAGTTAATCATTACCGGTCATGCGATTACTTTCACCTTACCTGGTGTCTCCCCGGGAAAACTTGCTCAAGGACAAGGATGGATTGACATTGATACTGGCGCTTATCATCCCCGCAGTGGGTGGTTAACAGGACTAGATGTTACCAACCAGCTGGTCTATCAAGTTAATGTTTTTAAAAACTGCGTCCGCACCCTACCCTTACAAGAAATAGTCACGACTATCAAGCCAGAGCAAATTCGATTTGGCGATCGCAAAAGGTGTTTAGTTTAGTTGCTGTCACGTGTAGAGAGGACACAATCTTACTGGAGATCAAGACCGCAGCAATGTGCGGATATTAGCTTTATACGCCGCAGAATCCAAACCGTACTTGTTATTGCTAGGTTGAGCTTGAATGGCGCGTTTGAGAGCATCAATGCGATCGCTGGTAGCGGGATGGGTGCTTAAAAATGTTGGTATAGAGCTTTTATTCAGCAATTTTTGCATAAAAGAAACCATAGCTGATTGGGCGTAACCAGCACGCGTTAAAGTTTTTAATCCCCGGCGATCGGCGTCGAATTCATTTTGACGACTGCGCGGTAAATTGCGTGCTAGTTGCACTCCTATTTGCACTGCAGCACTGCGATCTAACCCAGCTGCTGTTAACAGTCCGTTATCAATTGCTTTTTGCCGCATTTGCTTAATCAGGTGCTTTCCTCCGATGTGACCGATTTCATGGGCGATAACGCTTGCTAGTTCTGCTTCATTGTCCGCAGCTTCCAGCAAACCGGTGTTAATGTATACGTAGCCTCCCAAGGTCGCAAAGGCGTTAATGCTGTCATTTTCAACTACCTGAAAAGTATAGTGCAAACGCGGGCGATCGCTATTTGCTGCCAAGCGCTGACCGATTTGTTCTACATAGCGATTGATCTCGGGATTTCGATACAGGCGAATATCGCTTCTTAATAATTCTTGGTTGATTTGCTTACCAATATCAACTTCTTGGCGATCGGATATATTAGAAAGCTGAAGAACTTGAACTCCCTGCAAAAGAAGGGGTAACCAATCAAAAGCTTGGGAGGGTAAAATTGTCCCCAAACAAATACTCAACGTCACCAGTACCGAAACTAAAGGATAAAACCAGCGACGCCGAACCATATTTTTATTCAAAGACAAGTTTTTCCAATTCATCATCGCTCCGGTTTGGCAAGTATTTAGCAAGAACACAAATCATAGGACGGATTTAGGAGGCAATAAGTTGCATTTTTAACTAATGACACATATTTCAACCATTTTGCTAAAGTATGAATTTATTTTCAGAAAAATTTTGAGCAACAGTAACTCCCAACAGCGATCGTGGTAAACTGTCGCATGATTCAAAAAATCCTCAAAACTTAGGAGGCTGCATCAGCAAAAGCGTCAGAATAACCGTCAAAATTAGCACTTCCATTTTTGGATTAGTGCCCGTACAGCCCAAAAAACACACTCAAACTAGAGCATACTGTTAAGATTACTGTTTTCCTTTTGATCTGCAAAAACTTAATTATGGCTATTTTAGATTCCAAAGGTCGCCTGTTCGGCAAATTCAATATCCTTGATATAGGAGCGGCGCTGATAATTTTACTAGTTATATTTGGTATCTTTTTCTTTCCAGGCACAACCGGTTCTATAGCTCAAATCGGGGTCACTGTTAAACCAGTGGAAATAGACTTACTCGTGCGCGGTTTAAACGTGCGCGATCCCAAAAAGTTATTTGAACAAGGATTAACTGAAGGCGGTAAAACTAACGTTATCATCCGCAACGAACCCCACGGTACTATCAACGTTAAATCTGTGCGCATATTACCTAGAACTGTATTGGTGACCCAACCAGACGGTTCCCTAAAAGAGTTACCCGATATAAAGTCAAATAATTTTAGTACAGATATGCTGGTGACTTTAGATGGTAAAGCTCAAATTACCAATAACGGTCCGGTTCTCGGTCCTAGCAAACTCAAAATTGGAGTACCCATTGAGTTAGACGGATTTAATTACAACTTCAACGCCACCGTGATTGACGTACGGATCAAGGACAAGTCATAGGTTGAGTTCGTTTTTGTCGCTGCTGCTATTTTTCATTATCCAACTTGGGCAAAGATCCATTGCAAGTAGGGTTCATAACCGCAAGTAATGGGTAAGGCAATGATTTCCGGTACTTGGTAGGAGTGAATCTCACGAATCTTAGCCTCCAAGACTGGAAATACCTTCAAATCTGTTTTCATCAATAATTGCCATTCCTGATGGTTGTGTAGTTTTCCTTCCCAACGATAAATAGACTGAATCGGAAAAATGTTTACGCAAGCAGCAAGTTTAGCTTCTACAACCACGCCAGCAATTTCCTCCGCTTGTTGTTGAGAAGCAGCAGTTACCAAAACCACACCACAAACACTAGAGTTAGTCATAGCTCGCTGAGATTCTGAAATTTCAGGTGAGTAACTCGACTCGGGAGTAGAAAAACGGGTTTGTAGTAGCGCAGCAGCACTACTACGAACTTTAGACTTGCCTTTAGTAATTTATAGTTGTACAAACGCCGGCTGTTACACAGACGACAAGGAATATACCTGACCGTCGATTAACAGCCTGGTAATACCTTTGGCTTGTAATTGATAGCGAGCTTTGTGCAGCATTCTGCTATCGGGAATTTTAATAACGCGATCGCGTTTCGTAGAAAAACGTTTTGCTACTCGGTGATTATCAAACACCGGTAAAGTTCTTTCCTGAGTTTCCGGACTGGGAATGTGTCCCAAGTCTCCAAAGTCCCTCAAAGGTCTGGTGATTAACTCCGAGGCGCGGTCTATGACTAGGTAGCAAGTTTTTGGTAAATTAGCTGCTGATAGGGGCAAAACCCGTACAAAGGAATCACCAGCTCTTGTTTTAGTCACCAAGCGCGGTGCTTCCACAAAATCTTCTTCCTCGAAGTCTTCTTCCTCGTCGTAGTCTTCTTCGTCTAAATCCTCTAAATCCTCCCCTTCGTCTAGCAAGTCTTCACCCAAAATTTCAGCGAGCACCTGGGCGTTGTTATTGGGATGCGTTTCCTCGACAAGCGGACCGGGAATATCTGTAATTTCCTCCTTTTTAGGCAAAAGTTCCAACTGCTCTCCTACGGAAGGAGGTGGAGTTGATTCCTCTACTTTTGCTGAAGAACGCCGCCTGATTCTTCTGCTGGTCAAGGTTGGTGACTCAGCTGCAGCAAAAGTAACTTTTTGTTCCTCAGCTTTTTGTTGTTGTAGCTTTTGCTCAGCTTCTGGTTTTTCCTGCTGCAAAAACAAAGGCGGGTTGTCATAACTAACCTGCGCTCTTCCCTCAGGAGTTCTAGCAGCACGCTTCAAAGAAACAAGATATTCGTACTCTGCTTCTGGTAAAGTACTTTTGAGCAAACGACTGATAGTCGAATTGCTAACACCATAGCGTTCTGCTAATGTCGAGGTCGTTTCAGCAGTTTGACGATATAATTTTAGGATTTCTTCCTTATCAGAATCTGTTAGTTTTCTCACTGTAGGCACCAAGCAAACACTTTTCTAAGCACGTTTTTTTCCCCGTTCTCGACGGGAACGATTTAATGATGCATCGTATTCTAAGGCTGCACCCATACCGAATAACACTCCGCTCCACACCCAGAATACTTCTAATATGTCTCCACTTTGATAGTTTGGAATCCAATTTGTGGCGTACTTGAACCATATGTCTGCAATGTAGAGTGAAAATGCAGCAGCTGCAATCATACGCCAAGAAAGAGAAACTCGTCCGCCCCAAAAAGCTAGCAGTAGGGTAGTAGCAATAATTAACAGTAGCACGTCACTCACAACGTAAAACCAATTCAACGCAGAAGCCACCACCTCCAGATGAGGGGGATATTGATCTGGGACGGTACCCTGTGGTTGATTAGAAATCAACCATGCCAAAGTACTGCCCAAAACTCCTATTGCTAATACTATTATCCATTGTGATATTTCCACGTGCAATCGCTTCGAAGCCACTGCTAAAATCATGCCCCAGCCCAGCAATAGATATGTTATTACAAAAAATACATCACCTATGGAAGGAAACGGTTCTTCTTTTAGGACTATTTCTGTGTAGCCAAAAAATATTCCCCCCAAAAAATAAGAAAGCATACCAATACCGATACATAGCCAAACGTTGCGACCGCTGACTATTTGCTGGCTGCGCCAGTTCCTCAAGCATAAGATACCAGCCCACAAGTAAGCCAAGGCCTCAAAAATATTTGTACCGATTAGATACCACTCGGCACGGCTTTCTGTGCCATTGGCACTCGGAGTTTTGGCACTGAATAATAAAAAGTACAACAATGCCAAAATTGCCCAAGCTACTCCTGTTAATATCACATTCTGGGTAGAAAATAAAGATTTAGAACCTCGAGACTTGTCGTAAGTACTGTTCATAATGTATTCACTGCGTCAATGTCGGCTGACAGTGTTTAGCTAGTAGGAACCCGATACAACAGCCCCATCAACTAGAGGAAGTCAATAGCGGACCTTATTGTATAAAGTTCTACTCAAAACACCGCACACATACTAATGCCACAGTTTACTCAGTGGAGATTGATTTAGCCAGCTGAGGAATAGCGATCGCTCTTTTTCGGGCATATCTTGTAACTTATCCGCCACGGAATGAGCAAAGTTAGTATTGCCAAAATAATCTTTTCCCAATCGATGCAGTTCCTGTAAAAAAGTAATTACGTGGTGTTCTTGCCAATTTGGAATTTGACCGCGCAGGGGATCGATCTCCAGCAATTTTTTGAGTTCTTCTGGTGAAGATAGTTGGGGAATTTGCCACTGCTGCAGTACGGTCGCAATTTCTTTTTGAAACAAGGCCGCTTGTCTTGTACCTAAAAAGTCTTCTATATCCACATGCACGGCTTGTAGTAGCAAAATACTCGCTTGAGTAAAAACACTTAATCTATTCGGGCTATCCGTATCTTCGCTGGGTTGCTCCAAACGAATTTTACCCCAAACGCTAAAACGCTCTGGTTCCTCTAGCAAAACACAGGCTTTACCTTGATTGTCGGTTAATTCTCGCCACAAGGCCCTTGCTTGTTCTTCTTGATTAGCTTTAAAAACGCTAATTAATCTAAAGGTTTGCCCCTGATAATAGAGAACCGGAATCTGCTGGTCCCGTTTTGGGTGCTGAATGGTCGATATTTCAACATCCTGTTTTTTAAGAATAAACATGACACTGGCAAATAACTCCTCACGGGGGGCATGGATTAATTTAATATGGCAGATATCATAACTCTATTAGCTTCAGCTGTGCCTGTGGTATTGTGCCAAAACTTTCGTCACAGACGAAAAAAGCAAAAACACCGAGGCAAACCCGCAAAATAAAGAGATTTTTTGAGTGTACACCAAATACATTGGTGAGTTGAATTTTAGCTTTGGAAAACTTCAATTCGCAATTTGAGATTGCATTATATTTATGGGACAGATAGAATGATTAGGAGTTAACTAAAACACAACCTGCTGGTATTGGGAGCGCGTAGCTCAGCTGGATAGAGCAACTGCCTTCTAAGCAGTCGGTCGCAGGTTCGAGTCCTGCCGCGCTCGTCTCAAAAATTAACGGCTAGCTTTGGTCTTGCCAATTTCAAAGCCAAGCCTATAATGGGATAGATTTTGGTGAGCGGCGTTGGCAAACAAATACTTCCAGCAAAAAGAAAAACTTGGTGTTTTGGCGATCGCCTTTATTTTGGCGGCTTGTAGTGTCAAACACAACACTTTTACACAAACACCACACCGATTGTTACTGCAGCAATCAGTTGCAACGCCAAACCCAACATTAGCAGTTCCAGCTCAATTTCAAGGAAAAATAGTTTATCGCATTCAGCCAAGGAACAACGAAAAAGTTATAGCCCTGACAATAGATGACGGACCCTGGCCAAAAACAACCTTGCAAATGCTTCGTATCCTCCAAGAAAATCATGTGAAGGCAACATTTTTTTTGGTAGGACAAGCCCTCAAACAAAATCCCGAAATTGCCAAACAAGAAGTTGCTCAAGGACATGCCATCGGTAACCATACCTGGCATCATTGGTATCGGCAAATGGATGAAGCTACGGCCAAAAGTGAAATCGAACGCACCGCTGAGTTAATCTATAAGATAACGAAAGTGAAAACTCTTTTGTTTCGTCCTCCTGGAGGTTTTTTAAACAACGGACTTGCTGCATACGCCAAAAGCCATAACTACACCACGATCATGTGGTCGCTCACATCTGCAGATACCGACCGCCACGCCAAACCCCAGGCCTTTGTCAATAACGTTCTCAAAGGTGCAAAACCAGGAGCGATCGTTTTGATGCACGATGGTGGTGGCGATCGCCAAAGAACCGTACAAGCTTTACCAGAAATTATTCGCAAACTCAAACAGCAAGGCTACCGATTTGTGACAATTCCAGAACTGTTGCAAATGAAAGCAAAAGGGTAGACATTTTGTCTACCCCACTATATCATTCACTCATGGCGGAGGCGTAACTTTTAGCTGCTAACCAAAGCTGGTACAGCTGCGATTCGCTGCGAGCGCTCATAGTTGTGACAAATACTCCTGTTGCATCTTCTGAACTGTTTGCAAGCCAAGATCCCCGCAAAGTCACCTCCACACAATCAGCATCACAAGCACACAAAGCAATTATTTCTCTTTCGTTACACTGCAGTTTGTCCTTGAATTGTTCTAGTCCTGGTAAGTCAACAGGAAGCAAAAAAGAAGCTGTACTCGGTTCTACGTATAGACTCTGACCGACTCGCAATGCCAAAATCACTCGCTGCGCTACCCATTCCTCTAAGGATTGAGTCAGACACTCTAGGTGAAAACTTGTATCAGTGTAAGTTAGTTTTAGCATTCTTCATGCTCTCATGGTATTCCAGGTTATTTGCCCATCCATCCCAAACTGCTTTGCAAAAGCGATCGCCTAGTTGGACTGATGCTTTCAGTGCGAGTTGCACTCTCGCTTGCTGTTTGACTGTGGATTGGAAAACCCCCACTCCTTTGTATCTTGGAAGCGGGGGTTAGAAATAGCGTTTGAAAGTCTTTTATTCCTATATCGGTACAGCTTTTTGGTGTCTGTACCTCCCCCTTTTTTTGTTTATTTGTGATGTTTGTTTGAGTACGCTAATCCTGACATATCTCAAATTATGATTTCCCTGTGTGAATCGGTCCGGTCTTCGGCTTTTGTACCCCACGAATAAATCCTTCAATTCCATAGCAGTCAATTCCCAATTTGGTTGGGACTTCTCAGTGCCTGAGGAAGTAGAAATGGGGTAAACAGATTTCACAGAAAATTTCACCTATTGAACATTCCTTTAAACATACTACACTTGTATTACTATCCTGTCTATAGTTTCGAGGAGAAAACTCATGCATGCAATTGCTCGTACACCAACCACCGATATGGAAGTTACTAGCATCCGTCTCGAACGAGAATTGAAAGATAAATTGAAACAACTTGCGGGAAACCAGGGATATCAAGCTCTGATCCGCGATATTCTTTGGAATTACGTCCAGCAAAAGTCAGGGGAGTGGAAACCCCGATTTTCAAAAGCTGACATCCGAGCCAGCATTAGCGCCACCGCTCACCAGGAAGAACGCTGCGTCATCACGGGTCGACTTATTCAACCCCAACAACCGATGCTTTTAGGATTGACAAAGACTGGGGATATGGTTCCTCTGAGTATCGAAAGCTTGGCTGGATAAATTCGCACCCCCATGAATGCAGTTCGGTGAGGTTGTACAGAACGATCGCCGAGCTGCATTCTCAGTACATAGATTTAATAAAATTAAATACTAAAAATAATTTAAAATACTTATCAAATCTTCTTTTCTATCTTGTCCGCTAGCTATTCCAAAACCACTTATCTACTGGATGTGTAACATTAAACTAGAGTAGCGGTAGGAGGTATGATTTTTAATTATTTTTATACTTTATTTTTCTAAAGCAAAAATTTTTCTAAAATCTTGATTTTATAAGCTTTGTATGTTGTATATTTCCATTTCATGTTGAATCGAAAAGAATTTTTTTAGCAAAAAATATTACATTTTTTCTTAATTTTTTAAGTATTAACTCGTAAAAAGATGGTGGTAGTTTTGTTACAAATCCAGAGAAATTACTGTTTGTGTATAGTTCCAAACAAGATATTCTGAGGTCTAAGTTAGCAAATTAACCGAGTAATTAATAACCAGCTATTATCTAGCTTCGGCATCCTAGTAGGCTTTATGTATTCTATTACTCAAAAAATTTTATATAGAGAACTGGCCATCTGAAATAGAAAGGGGCTATAACAATTGAGAGAAACTCTAGAAATTTCAAGACATCCAAACTCAGCAGCATCTTAAAGTTACACCGACGCAATTTCAGCATATGGCAGGAGGTTAAGTACAAAGAGAATGGGACTAACATCCAAGAGCGTACTAGAAACAGCAAATGATTTGTCATCATCTCCACAATGCTTGTATGAAGTAGAGCGACTCACACAATATCCGGTCAAACTGATGCAATATGAGGAAGAATTAGCACTACAACTAACGCACAAGATCAATCAAATCATTGTCAAACACTCGACCGCAGCGGCTATGCTGCAGGATATTGCCCAAGTATTGGGAATGACATTCAAGGTGGATTGCTGCTGTTTGGTAACGGTTTCAAACGAGGAATTCAGCGAAGAAATTGCCGCCAATTGGTGTGCTGAAGAATTTCTCACTTCCCAAAGCTGTAAGGAAACATTCTCAACGCAGCAGTTGGATTTACCAGTGGTCCAGTGCGCTTGCGAACCCACCATTGAAGATATTTCCACAATTCAAAATAGTCTAGCTGTCGGGTGTCAGTGTTTGCCTGTAGCAATTAAAGCTGTTTTAGCCATTCCCACTCGACTTGGTAACAAAAACAACGGCGTCATTAACCTGATCAAATCCCAACCATACGATTGGAGCGATGCAGAAAAACATTTGCTCAAAGCAATAGAGGCGGTTTGCGCGATCGCCTTTGCTCAAGTTGCACAAGCACGGTTAATTGCCTTACAACAGCAATACCTACAACTTCACGCCCAGCATCAAAACCTAATTAAACAGCTGACAATCCTCAACCGCAGCAACTTAGAGCTCAATCAAATGCCTCAGTTAACCCTTGCTTCTACAGCAGAAGCTTTGCAGGCAGATCGGGGTTTGCTGATACTCTTAAAATACAGCGATCCCTTATTGAGAACTTTACCCAGAAAACAAATTCCCAAAGCTAAAGCCACCGTTGTGGGCGAATGGCTCAGAAAATCAGCAAATTTTCAGCCTCAGCAATCACAAAACCAAGATACTTCCTTTTGGATTTCAGAGTGCAATTTATGCCAGCGTGCCTTCCACGATCATGGTAAACCAATAATTCTCAATGAAGACACTCAGCATCGGGATGTCTTTCCAGCTGCACCGGTCTTTGCTTTGAAGGACCTACCCGCAGCTTTGGTGATGCCTTTGGAAAGTCAAGGCAAAATTTTGGGATTTTTGGTACTGCAGCAAGCAAAACCCCGCCACTGGCAGGCAGCAGAATTAAATATAGTAGAAATGGTCTGCGCTCAAGCGAGTAATGCTATCATTCAAAATCAAACTTTACGACGGGTGCAGACACTGGTAGACGAACGCACAGCCCAGCTGCAACGCAGTTTGGACGTGCAGGCGAAATTATATGAAAAACAAAGGCAACATGTAGAGCAACTGCGAGAGCTCAACCAACTTAAAGACGAATTTTTAAGTAACATCAGCGATCGCCTGCGCTATCCCCTCACGAACATGCGCATGGCGCTGCGCATTTTACGTCAACCAGGAATAACACCAGAACGGCAAGCTAAATACCTAGATATTCTAGAACAAGAGTGTAGCAAAGAAATAAACTTAATTAATGACTTGCTAACGCTGCAAAAACTAGAGACCCATCACGAGCGTCCCCAGTACGAAACTATTGATTTGAATGCAAGAATCCAAGATTTAACTGCATCTTTTCAAAAAAAATTTCTCGAGCAGGGGTTGAGCATCGAGCTAGATTTGCCAAGTCAGCCATTAAAGCTACAAACCGAACTAGAAAGTTTTGACCGCATTTTGCAAGAATTATTAACTAACGCTGGAAAATTTTCCGAACGAGACACCACCGTTCAACTTCAAGCCCGTCACCAAATCATCCAGCAGATCGATCGAGTTATTATAAAAGTAACTAACACAGGCACAGGCATCTCACAAGAAGAAGCCTCCTACATATTCGATAAATTCCGTCGCGGGAAAGGACGATGGACTCCAGGTACTGGCCTGGGACTTGCCCTTGTCAAGTCTCTGGTGCAGCATTTGAATGGGGAAATTGCAGTCGAAAGCACGCCTGTTGAGGATAGCAACCTCAGCAGAATATCCTTTACCCTCAGTTTGCCTCAATTTGCCACTGAAAGTAAACCATATTCTGAAAGTGACTGAAGAACAATACACTCCAGAACAACTGGATGCGATCGCCGCTGATGAATCAGATTTGCCAGATAATTCCGAACTGGAAGGTGTAGCGGTACAAATTGAGAAAATAGCACAGCGACAGCGCCAAATTACCGCTCAAATCCAAATTTCCCAATCGGTAGTACAAGTGTGGAAGGTACTGACAGATTATGAAGCGTTAGCCGATTTCATTCCCAACTTAGCTAAAAGTCGCCTGCTAAAACATCCCAACGGCGGTATCCGCTTGGAGCAGGTTGGTTCTCAGCGTTTTTTACGCTTAAATTTTTCAGCCCGTGTCGTTCTCGATTTGGAAGAAAACTTTCCCAAGGAAATTACTTTTCGGATGGTAGAGGGGGATTTCAAAGAATTTTCTGGAAGTTGGGACTTGGAACCTTTTGGTAGCGGCCAACAAATGGGAACTAATCTTCGCTATACGCTTAGGGTATGGCCGAAACCTACCATGCCTGTGGGAATTATTGAACGTCGCTTGGCAAAAGATCTAAAGTTAAATTTGCTGGCAATTCGCCAACGCGCAGAGGCGTTGTCAACTTAAGCGAGGGGAAAGTTAACCAAATCTAGCTCAACTAGTGTGATGCCAGTACTTATAAGCACTGTATGCCATAGTGACAACTCCGGTGATAATGGCAGATTCATCAACTTCAAATTGGGGATGGTGCAGCGGGTAATTGATGACTCGGTCTTGAAAACCTACACCTAAACGAAACATGGAACCAGGAGCTTTTTCTAAATAAACAGAAAAATCTTCTGCTCCCAGGGAAGGTTCTGGTAAAACTTGCACGCGATCGCTCCCCCAAGCTTCTTCCGCCGCTGATTGCAATAACTGCGTCAAAGAATAATCGTTCTGCACGCTCGGTACACCCTGACGATAATTCACCTCAAACCTGGCGCCATAGGAGTTGCAAATGCTGGCGACTATTTTTTCAATCCAGTATGGTAAACTAGCACGCGTTTCCGGATGGAGCGATCGCACTGTTCCCAACAACTGCACTTGGTCAGCAATCACGTTTGGTGCCCTACCTCCGTTGATCTGCCCTATACTTAATACCACAGGACGCAAAGGATTTTGCGTGCGGCTAATTGCCTGCTGCAGTGCTGTCACTACCTGCGCGGCGATCCAGATCGCATCAATAGCTTCGTGGGGACGAGCACCGTGTCCCGACTCGCCGACAATAGTGATTTCCAAATCGTCAGCTGCTGCTGTCAGAGCGCCATAACGCACACCTATCGAACCTGCGGGGATAGAAGGAAAAACATGAACGCCCAGCACCGCAGTGACTCGATCCATTGCTCCGTCTGCTACCATCCAGCTTGCTCCTTGAGCGATTTCCTCTGCTGGCTGAAATAAAAAACGCACGTTTCCCGGTAGCTCTTGGGCAATTTGAGATAATACCATGGCTGTCCCCAAACCCACTGCGGTATGCACGTCGTGACCGCAAGCGTGCATCAAACCCGGAACGCGAGAAGCAAACTCTAAACCAGTGCGTTCTTGAATTGGTAAAGCATCCATGTCGGCGCGAATTGCTAAGATGCGATCGTCTTGACCGTTACCTTGCAACTCTCCCAGCACGCCGGTTTTACCTACTCCCTCTCGTACCTGCAGACCGCAGGAAGACAAAACCCCAGCTACAAACGCTGCTGTTTGGTACTCCTGACCGCTCGCTTCTGGATAGGAATGAATATGACGGCGAATTTCTATTAAACGAGGAGCTAATGTTATTGCTATATCTTTTATTTTGCTCAGCATCTTACAATTGATTAAGGCACTTTGTCTTTATAATAAAGAAGTGTTAAGCAAAAAAAATCACTCTGAACCCACTCTAGCAGGTCTTACTAATCCTAACTGTTGGCAGTGAGTAAAAAAGGCAAGGGGTATTTTGACGGTTGACACCACAGAGAGAAAATCTGCAGTTAGTTAGTTATTGTTACTACGCAAAAACAAGGCTGTAAAGTCTTTTATTTTCTGCCTTGTCTAGATCCTGATGAGAAATTTTATTCCGAAAGTAACAACAATCTATACTAAAATCTGTATTGACGAGGAAAATCCAAACTAATAGCTTTAAGTAAAGATAAAAAATGAAGCTGCCATAAAGAAACTGTAAAAATACGGTGTATAAGGCTATTTTAGTTGCGAGAGTATCTACAATTAAAATAGAAATTATACGGAAACTCTATAGACAACTAAGTATGAAATCCCCCAAATAGGGGGATGTTAATTTTTTATTTTTATATTTATCTTATTTACGCCAGCCCAACAAACGCAGACCAGGCACAATCAAATAATAAGTCACGCCCAGCCAAAAGCTAATAAAAATACCAAGAAAGCTAAAAAAAGCAATTTTTAGCCACAATTGTTGCCAGTTACCAGTAGGAAGAAACAAATCAAATAAATTTGATGGAAATTCGAAACTAACAACAGCTGCAAACGGCATAGCGCTACCAAAGGCAGCGATGGTAGCATAAACTATCTGGTGGCTGCGAAAGTCTAATCCCAAGGTGAATAAAAAAACAACGGCTAAAATTACTCCCACTAGTCCCTCAGCTATGTCTTTCGGTGCAAACAGTTGCAAAACAAACCAGCCAAATCCGTAGCTGACTATACCCATTAGAGATGCTACTACAAATCGCCGTCGTTGTCCGTACCCTCCAGCTGCTGTTAGTCCCCACGCAGTTCCCAAGCCAGCACCACAAAAGACAAGAATTTCAGGCCCCGGTACCGGCTGAGTCTTTGCCAGCAACACAGTTAGTTGACGGGAGATAACTTCGCCAAGTTCAATTCCCCAGCCTGTATGATAGGCTAGAAAATAGCCAGCGATCGTACCCAAAGCCGCACCGCTACAGGTGAAAAGCATTGCCCAAATGGTGCACAAACAGGCTCGCAAAACCTCGGCGATCGCATAAAATACGAAAGCGACAATTTTTCTGAAACTTTGAGCGGAACTTGCAAGCGCTGCTTGAGAAGTTTTTGCCAATTTCCAAAAAAATATCTGCGCCCGAGCTGTTAAAGAAGGGCGAGCTGAACTGCTAGATAAGTTTCGGGAAATCTGCGCCAAGCGTTTTTGAATCACAGCTGCGTTTGCGGGACGGTCTTGTACTTCCTCCTTGACCATCTCATCTAACAGATCTGCCAACTGGGGGTCGATGTTTACTTGTTTGCGCCAGCTAAATTCTCCAGTCAGGGGATCTTCTAAATCTACCGGATGCTTACCGGTCAACAACTCTATCATTGTCCGACCGAGAGCATAAAAATCAGCCGCAGGTCCGATGTTGTTACCGATAATTTGTTCTGGAGGAGCGTAACCAGAAGAAAACAACTTTGTAGAACGCGGTGGCGAACCACCGCTGGTGCGATCGCATCGCTTTGCTCCACCAAAGTCTATAAGTACCAACTGCTGAGCTTGTCCAGATGAGGAATTGCGCAGCATCAAGTTAGAGGGTTTGATATCGCGATGGATAATCTTGTTTTGGTGCAAGTGCCGTAAAATATCTACAGCTTGAATTAACCAGTTTAATACTAGTTCTTGGGGGCATCCTTGGGGATAATTTGTCTGTAAGATTTTCTCTAGCGTCTGCCCGTTGATTTTTTCCATCACCAAACACGATAAATTCCACTGACGCTGAGAGTCAACCCAACGATGCTGAAAATAACCATCCGCATCAACTCTGGGAACTCCTGGATGTCGCAAGCACCTCATCAAAGCTGCTTCTTGAGCGAATAATTCTTGCGCTTTGGGTGAATCTTCCACCAGTACCTTTAACACCTTTTCTGTTTGTGTCTTGCGGTCCCAAACAGTGTAAATTTGGGCAAAACCTCCTGCTCCCAAACGGGTGATGGGGACGTAGCGGTCTATCAGCAGGGGTGCGCCACAGCTATTGCAAAACTTATTTCCCCAAGGTTGGGGATAAGGACGCTGACAGTTAGGATTTATGCAGTGAACCGCACTTTTGTTGGACACAACTGCTAATATACAAAGGCTGAGTTGATTGTACACAAATAGAGAAAGGTCGGTAGCTATTAACAACTAAATCCGTCCCGGCTAGTAGCAAAAGCGTACTCTGAAAAATAGGTAAAATCGCTATTGTTGCTGTTGGTCTCTTCGTCTAAGACTTTTACAACTTTATTATAAATTTCTTCTGCTTGTTGGGGAGAATCGCCGATGCTGGTTAATCCTAGTTTGCCAAATTGGGAAAGACAACCCATTAAATGAAATACTGTTCCTGTTTCGGTACCGGTGTCGAAATGCAAGCGATGCAGGGCAATAATATCCATTAAATCGTTGGGTAAAAGTCCTTGGTAGCGTTGTTTGTGCAGGTTGTCGGTAGCTATGTAATATTTCGGACGTCCTTGTTGGGAGTAAAATAATCCCGTGGAAAGGTCGTAGCGTCCGTTGGTCAATAATTTCAAAGTCATAAAAGGATGGGTGGTACCGCCTTTACGAAGATTAATTTCAATCGCCTGTATCTCCCACTCTCCATTGTCTCGAGCCACGGCGATAAAATCGACTCCAAATCTTTCCAGAGCACCTTTTTGCGCTAGTTTTTTACCAACTTTTAAACCGAGATGCTGCAGTTGCAGGCGATAAGCTTCGTCTGCTGGAAAACGACAGCCAAGATAAATTTGTCCGTCTGGACCTCCGAGAATTTGGTCGTGGGTAGAGAGAATTTCCACTTCTCCTAAAGGCGTGATCCGTCCTTGGACGCTGGGCGATCGCTTCACTTTTCCTTCTACAAACGCCTCGACAATTGCTCCTAGCTCGCTAATGCGTTGGGAAAAGTTCTCCCAGGTTTCTTGCTTGGCTTGAAAACGCATCTTGGCAAAGCTATCTTTAATTGCTGCTACTGTTTGGCCACGGGAAGCACTTCCGGGTGCAGCATGCGCGATCGCTGTCAAATCCAAAAGCGCGTTTCCTTCTCCAGAAATACCTTCATCGAGCTTGACCACTATTTTTTTTAATTGCGGCTGACGTTCCCACAGCTCGGCAGCTGCTCGTGCTAAATCGTCTGTATTCCATAACCTTTCGCTACCGTCTGGAAAGGGAACTCCGCTTTCTGCAAAAATTTGTCTACTCCCGCTTTTAGTTCCCCAAATCTGTAATCTGGGATCGGCAGCATACAGGGGTACGCCTAATTTTAAGGATAGTTCTGCTTCTAATTTCGTTGCATTATAGCAGATCATAAATGATTTGTCAAGACGCAAAGCTTGACGAATGCGATGGAGCAAGCGAGGGCGTTCTAAAATTTTTTGACTGAGGGGTTTGAGGGAAGAATCGTAGGTAGAAAGAAGCAGCAAGCGATTGCGCGCATGAGAAAAGGGAATTCCCGGTAAAAGTTGTAAATAATAGTCAACAATACTGGGATGGAGCGGTACAGAAGTAATATAAATAAGGCGATTGCGGGGATTCCACAGCCGAATTAAGGAAAATAGCAAGCGTTCTTCGTAATGTTCGTAACCTTCAATCTTTTTGAGTTCTCTTTGGTCAATACTCAGGGAAGGAACGACTAAAATATCGACATCGCTATTGTTAGAGTCTTCTATACTTTGCCAGCGATCGCGCAAAGTTGACTGCAAAAGCCGAAACTGGTCAGCCTGTTCTCCACGAACAACTTCATTTACCATTTGCATATACTACCCCTGCTTTGCTCCCGAGAAGAACTTTCTTAATTTCAGATATATACCAATAAGTAAATAAATAATCAGATGTTGATAATATGCAACACTATTTTGACTGAAATTATTGCCAATTCATTAACATCTGCTCTTCCGGAAGGAAGAAACCTACAAACAGATTTGAAACTAATAATTTCCTTCCCACCTTACGGGCCAGGAAGTGAATTTTATTGCCTTATACCTACGGAAGATAACAGTAAGTTGTCACGCCTAAAGCCTTCTGCTTGCAAAGAAGATATCATCGCCAACAGGGATGATGTATCATTTTCTCATGAAAATTCTTCCTAGCAAGGAGCTTTTCAGTCATAACAGTAATAAAAAGCAATTAGTCCAGCCCTTATTACTGAAACAGCGAAACATTCCAAATTATCTCTCGAGGTAGTAGCAAATTGCTTCCAGCTTTCTATAAACCATAAACTTCTGCATGTTTTCGTCTTATCAATTCCCAAATATAAGTATCAAAATTGCTGGTTTAAAAACTTAGTGAAAAATTTCAATTTTGAATCACAACACGCTTAACAAGCATTTGGAAGTAAAAATTGCTCTTGATATTCAACAAGCTTGCTGCTTGCTGCCAGTAAGCTGGCTGAAGTTAGCAACCGCTGTAGCATTTTTCCATTGGGGTGAAAACAACCGTGGAACAGCAAAATTAAACCAATATTTAGTTTTAAAAGTTTAGTTGGTGGCTGGTTTAATAGTTTGTATCAAAAGCATCCAAATGGCAGCATGAAGTTAATTTTTGTACCGTCTGGAGGAAAAATCAACCTTGAGGTAGAAGACCTCGATTTTATTACTTTTGTCTGATGTCTTGGTATCTAGAAGACAACAACTCTAACTTTTTTACCTTTCATTAGGTGGATGAGTAGAGTCGGAATGGCTGCTAATCTAGCAAGGGAAACCTCATACATAACGATTGCAAACATGCCATCTCAAACACCATTACGCGGTAGGGAACTAGTCGATTGTGCCAGAGCAAATGCCAAGCAGGGAATCGAAACTGCTGCTTACCAATGTGGTTATGGTGATGATTTAAATACCTTTGCACAACAGCTGCGCCTTGCTTGCGAACAAATGAACTTACAAGTAAAAGAGCTAAGCGAGCTCATTGCTGAGCAAGACCTGCTCCTAAATGTGGGAAGCGGTGAAATTATTGCTCCAGACACAACATCACAATTGTAGAAAAGCAAGATTTCTACTTTTGTGGTGCACAAGGGGCATTCTTACCCCTAGCAGAGGGTCTTCGCTATTTTTCTAGCATTTTATTCAAAACATTACGCGCGATCGCCTGGGCGTTGGGATTTAAAACACAAGGGCGCAGCTGCGGTGCGTTGTAATCGTCTAATCCCCAACTCCACTGCATAGAACCAGTAGCAAAGACCATGGCGTGGGAAGCTGTGGTGTAGAGGGTCATGTCGGCGTAGCGAATCCTACGTCCGTGGCGATAAGGCGAATGGGCGACGCGAATGGTATTGACAGGGGCGTTACCAAACATGCGATCCACTTCGTAACCCAAAAGTCCCGCCAAGCGCATGCCATTTCCAGATTCGCGACCAAACCAGCCAAAGAACGGTCTGGTATTGGTTTGACGAAATTGTGTATTTGCAAGCAACCAATTCGGCGCTGTTTGGGTGAGAACTATATCGGCGTTGACCTGGAAGGTCTCGTACATAACTCCGATCAATGCATCTTCTGGCAAATCTACAGGTTTTCGGCGCCAAAGAGTTGTGATGAGATAATCATTGGTTGGATCTGCGTCTCTGGCGTAGGGATCTAAAGCAGCGTTTTCTTTATAAGCAACGATAGTGCGGTTAGGATCTTTGGTGATTTGGCTTGGTTCAAAGCGAATTTGCCAATAGCAGGTATTAGCAGAAAAGAAACCAAGGCTAACACCAGCATCTCTGGCCGCTTCAACATTTTGCCGCATTTGCCAAGACCAATATTCATCATGTCCTACGGAAAGAAATGCTTTGTGCAATAACAGCATGGGTTTACCGGTGTGGGAATCGAGATGATTTTCGTGGGTATCGACGTCTGTGCAATAGGTGACATCGTAACCTTCTCGTTCTAACCAGCGCACCATGTTGTATTCCCACCCAGCACTGTAGGTTCTTCTTTTCGGTTGAAAGTTGGTTAAGAATTCCCCTGCTCCCACACCTTTTGCAGCTGCGCGGTTGGGACTAGCAGCGTAAGGACGATTAAAAGAAACTTTGTATGCTTGTTTTCCGCGGCTATTCCAGCGGTAAAGGGACATGCCACCCCAGTTGTTATATGCTTGATAGGTGGTAACGCTCGATTGAAAGAGTATATCGGAAGCACGGGTATCATCGCGGACAACAAAAATGATATAGCTTTGCTTGCCGCTAATGCCAGCAGTTAGTTTTGCTAGGTAAACACCACTAGCCCAAAGGGTGGGATCTTCTTGAGAATAGGGAATCTTCAAAGTGTACGGATCTATCCAGTTGCATTCGATCAAGCCAGTGGCGTTATCGATAATTGGGGGTGGTTGTTTGACTGCTTGGCGCGCGATCGTGGGAGCCATTTTTCGACCTCCAGCACCTCCGTACCAACCCATGCGGAAAATTTCAATCGTGTAGCTTGGTTCTTTTGTGTTGACAAAAAACTTGATTTCTTCACCGCGATTAACGCTTGTCAGGGAAGCATAACCTTCTATTTCCCGTCTGGTTGCGGGGTTGGTTAGCTGCCAGTTGTTTGTTCCGGGTTTAATATTTTCAACAATTATGGGATTGTTTTTCTTGACAGTGATTGGTGGTGCTACATCTGCAGCCTGATTGCTACCAGAAAAACCAATCAAAGTTAAGATGGCAATTAAAATTGCCAGTAAAAGTGCTTTAAAAGTTGTAGTTATTTGCTTTTTAAACTTCATAGCAGCCACATTCTTGATTTATACAAATTTTTAGCTCTGGAGATTTCAGTTTAATAGAATTTTTGTATTAGCCGTTGCTATGTAAAGATTCAGGAAATAATGAGTATAATTGTTTGCCCTGGTATTCACGAACCAAAGTTAACTGAGAATTTTGTTTCTGCTTGGAGAGAGTTATTAGTTCTTTATTTTCCGGCTGCTAGTTCAATAAATATACTGGTTTTACCCACAGCAGGTTTTTCTTGCTTGTCAGGATTGCACATTCTGCAGTTTCTTCAAGCTCGCTTGCAAAACAATCTCCAATCGCCCTTGACATTCATCAGTTTTAGTGCTGGTGTGGTTGGAGCGATCGCAGCTGCGCATTTGTGGCAAATGTTTGCAGGCGAAGTGAAGGCTTTTATTGCTATAGATGGATGGGGAGTACCTTTGTGGGCAAATTTTCCTGTCCACAGAATGAGCCACGATTATTTCACCCACTGGAGTTCCAAAACTCTTGGTTGTGGGCAAAATAACTTTTATGCAGATCCCGCTGTGGCTCATTTGGATATGTGGCGATCGCCACAGACCGTAATGGGTTGGTGGGTAGACTCACCTACTGAAGGACAATCGCAGTTACAAAAGCGCCTAAGTGCAGCAGAATTTTTATGTATGCTTTTAATGCGCTATGAAAACAACTAATCTGGAAAACCCAGGTGTAAAACAGGAGGAGTAAAAATGTGATGGAGGGATTTGGAATACATGGTCTTTACAGCTCCCCCATCTTGCCTAATTTTGCCTGCTGTATTTTCCTGTTCCCCATACCTTAGCTCTAATGTTTCCAACCGAACCTGCTGCTGTCAATAATGGATTTGGTGTTCTGCTCAAAAACCGTAGCTTTATGCTGCTGTGGATAGGACAGTTACTATCCCAGCTAGCGGATAAAGTCTTCTTTGTCTTAACGGTTGCTTTGTTGGAAAATTACCCTCCTCCTGCTGGTTTGGCAGAAAATTCGATGTACTCCACTTTAATGGTGGCTTTCACTATACCAGCCATTCTGTTCGGTTCTGCTGGAGGCGTGTTTGTCGATCGCTTACCCAAAAAGCTGATTATGGTCGGTTCAGATGTGGTACGCGGTCTGCTGACACTGGCGATTCCGTTTTTACCGAGGGATTTCTTGATTTTATTGATACTTACTTTTGCCATTTCTACGGTCACGCAATTTTTTGCACCAGCTGAGCAAGCATCCATTCCCCTTTTGGTACAACGAGAGAATTTATTAGCGGCTAACGCTTTGTTTAGCAGTACGATGATGGGTGCTTTGATTGTTGGCTTTGCCATTGGCGAACCAATATTAAGTTGGGCAAAAGATTTACTCGGACCGCAATACGGTCAAGAACTAGTAGTTGCAATGCTATACCTGCTATCTGCGGGTGTGATGCAGCCAATTCACTTTCAAGAAAGCATAACTGAAACTGACACCAGGCCAACTATTAATCCTTGGACAGACTTAAAACAAGGCCTGCGCTATCTTCAGAAAAATCGTTTAGTATTAAATGCCATGCTGCAATTGGTGACTTTGTATTGTGTATTTGCAGCTTTAACAGTACTGGCAATTCGATTAGCAGCAGAATATGGCCTAAAAGAAAAACAATTTGGCTTTTTTTTAGCAGCTGCAGGAGTAGGAATGGTAATGGGAGCAGCTGTTTTAGGTCATTGGGCTGATAAATTGCATCGCCGACCCTTACCTTTGATCGGATTTCTAATCATGGCAGTGGCTTTAGGAGTATTTACTTTTACCAACAAATTAGCAGTAGCATTGGTCCTTTGTGCTTTTTTAGGCATAGGCGCAGCTTTTATTGGTGTACCAATGCAAACTTTGATTCAACAGCAAACCCCTCCTTCGATGCACGGTAAGGTGTTTGGATTTCAAAATCATGCTGTCAATATTGCTCTTTCCGCACCCTTGGCAATTACAGGTCCTGTTACTGATGTTTTAGGGTTGCGCAACGTGTTGGTGGGAATGAGCGTCATCGTCGCTGTTGTTGGTGTTTGGGCTTGGCAACACACGCGCCGAGTTTTGCAAACGTGGTAATTGAATAAGGTAAAAACATAGAAAAATGCAGGACTAAATGTTTAGAAAAAATTTAGAGTTTGGGAATTATGTCAACAACAGAGAATAATTTCAAGTAACCATGAAAGTTTTCAATTAAAATGAAATTTTAACTACAGAAAATCAGCTTTATCTTAGCTAATACGTGAGGTTTAACTGTGCGTCCACGAAGTGTCTCCGCAGGAGAATCGCCTTCCCCCATCGGGGCTTCACAAACTGAGAATCACATCCAGTCCCGTGTCTCCCTCTCGCCAGCTCCAACGCCCAAAAGGCGTGTATCTGGTGGATTTGCACTGCTTGATAGCCTCAAGCGCCACGGCGTGGAATACATTTTTGGCTACCCCGGCGGCGCCATTTTGCCTATTTATGATGAACTTTATTTTGAACAAGCTACAGGTGGTATTAAACATATCTTAGTAAGACACGAACAAGGGGCAGCCCACGCTGCTGACGGTTACGCCCGTGCTACAGGTAAAGTCGGAGTGTGCTTCGGAACTTCCGGTCCAGGAGCAACTAATTTGGTAACAGGCATTGCCACTGCTTACATGGACTCGATTCCGATGATAATTGTCACCGGACAAGTACCGCGCAAAATGATCGGCACGGACGCATTTCAAGAAACTGATATATATGGAATTACGCTGCCAATTACCAAGCACTCCTACTTGGTACGCGAAGCCAAGGACGTGCCACGAATTGTAGCCGAGGCATTTCATATTGCTAGTACAGGCAGACCAGGACCTGTTTTAATAGATGTGCCCAAAGACGTAGCTTTTGAAGAATTTGACTACGTCCCTGTAGAACCAGGTTCGGTGAGATTACCGGGATATCGCCCCACCGTCAAGGGAAATCCACGTCAAATCAACGCCGCCATCCAGCTAATTTGCTCTAGCCGTCGTCCGTTGCTGTACGTAGGTGGAGGAGCGATCGCCTCCGGAGCTTGCCAAGAACTTCAAGAATTAGCTGAGCTATTTCATATTCCCGTCACCACTACTTTAATGGGCTTGGGTGCCTTTGATGAAAATCATCCCCTGTCTTTGAAAATGCTGGGGATGCACGGTACCGCCTACGCCAACTTTGCTGTCACCAACTGCGATTTGCTCATTTGCGTGGGTGCGAGATTCGATGACCGCGTCACCGGTAAACTGGATGAATTTGCTTCCCGCGCCAAGGTAATTCACATTGACATCGATCCTGCTGAAGTAGGCAAAAACCGCGTTCCCGACGTACCCATCGTTGGAGATGTCAAAAACGTTTTGACTGATATTTTGCGGCGATGTCGTGAATTAAATATCAAAAGCAATCCCCAACAGACCAAAGAATGGTTGAGATTGATCGATCGTTGGAAGGAAGATTATCCCCTGGTCGTACCTCATTACCCCGACAGCATGTCGCCGCAAGAGGTGATCGTCGAAATTGGTCGGCAAGCACCCACGGCAATTTACACCACTGACGTCGGTCAACATCAAATGTGGGCAGCTCAATTCCTAAAAACTGGACCGCGGCGCTGGATTTCTAGCGGTGGTCTGGGAACGATGGGCTTCGGCTTACCCGCCGCCATTGGTGCTAAGGTAGCATTCCCCGAACAACAAGTAATCTGTATTAGCGGTGATGCCAGCTTTCAAATGTGCTTGCAAGAACTGGGTACAATAGCACAATATGGCATCAATGTCAAGACTGTAATTATAAATAACGGCTGGCAAGGAATGGTGCGCCAGTGGCAACAAGCTTTCCATGGCGAGCGCTACTCCTACTCGAATATGGAAGTAGGAATGCCAGATGTGGAGTTGTTGTGCAAAGCCTATGGTATAAAGGGCATAGTCATCCACAACCGAGAAGAATTACCCGGGGCGATCGCCGAAATGTTAGCCCATCCAGGTCCCGTGGTTATCGATGCTCATGTCACCAAAGATGAAAACTGCTACCCGATGGTAGCTCCAGGAAAGAGCAACGCTCAAATGATAGGTCTACCCAAACCAGCTCCCAAAGACGAAACACAACCGGTGTATTGCGGTCACTGCGGTACGAAAAACGCTCCCAATTATAACTTCTGTCCGGAGTGCGGAACCAAGTTATAAAGAAAAAACACAGCAATACTAAATTAAAAAGGGTGGACGTTGTTTGTCCGCCCTATATTTTCGCTTTTTTACCCTGAGCAAGTTATACCGTTTTGTTTGTAGTTTCTGGTGAGTACTTGAGCACTCACTACAAACTCTCTGTGTGTTTACTTTTGAGAATTGGTACTAATACTGTTTGTAGTTTCATCCATCAAAATGTATTTTCCACCATACGATCCACCCTTTTTATTGCAAAACGGTGTCGCAATCACTATCTACACTTCTTTGTGGGGCTCGCTGAACTGGAAAAAATCTACCAAATTACCAGAACCACCTTATCAAGAGCAAATTTTTCTCGGCGCGCAAAACGTACCAATTTTTGGCTGGGTAGCTATACCTAAAAATGCTCACAGCACGATTATAGGTACCTACGGCATCACGGGAGACTTGGAAAACCAGTGGTTTCTCAGACTGCTGGGACGTAAAGCCTACGCCCTGGGGTACGCCGTAGTATTATTTGATTGGCGCGCCCACGGCAAAACAGCTAGCTTGTCGCCGACGATGACCAGCGATGGATTGTACGAAAAAGAAGATTTTATCCGCATAGCTGCTGGCGCGGCTACCATGGGATGTCCGCGAAAATTCTGGTTTACAGGATACTCTTTAGGTGGACAGTTAGCATTATGGGCAACCAAAGCAGCAACAGAAATGTCTCCAGACCTCGAAAGTATAGGAATTGCAGAAAATGAGATCGAAGGTGCAGCAGTAATTTGTCCGAACCTCGATTCGCGACGCTCCCTAACTTATTTAGTCAGCTACCCTGCAGGTAGATATTTCGAAGCTAGAATCGCCCAAAGTCTCAAAAAATTAGCTTGGCGAATTTATGAGGCCCATCCAGGAAGTCTCGATCCCCAAGCTATTGAACGAGCAAATAGCATTTGGGGTTTTGACCGGGAATTGGTGATCGCACGGCTGGGTTTTTCCTCGGTGGAAGCTTATTATGAAGCTACCAGTGCTTTGCCGTTATTACCAAGCCTTTCAAAACCCACCTTGATTATCTACGCACAAGACGATCCCTTTTTTGAGCCAGCGATCGCTACTGAATTGCCAGCAATCTGTACTCACAATCCCAAAATAGATTTACTGCTGACCCGTCACGGTGGCCATGTTGGCTACTTAAGTAGCAAAAAGTGTCAACGTCAAGCCCAAGACCCAGACCGATGGTGGGCTTGGAACCGTGTTTTACAATGGCTGGAGCACAAGCGAAAAGATTAATCAATTACAAATTGCTAATATTTGTAGCAACGGTCTTATACCAAATTCTTAAAAGTAAACACACAGTTGGCAGTAACCACTTAAGTTACTTACCAAAAGCTCCGAACAATTTGTAGTCCTGTATTTGCAACAAACGGTCTTAGCTGGTCTTTATTTATTTCTTTCCGAACAAAGTCTATAAACAATTTACTAGTAATTTTTCAAGTTTTTTAGGAACTTTATGCCCCGCAGCATGTAATAATCTACAAATGAAGGCAATACTGGTGTTAATCCTCGCTGACAAGGGTAAAACGCAGCCGATGAAAAATCAAAATAAAATGCTCGAAGCAAGTTAATGCTTTGAGTCGAGGATTGGTTGCTATAAATTTCTAATTGCATTTTATTGATATGCAATATCAAGATTTAAGTTTGATAGGTTTCAAAAGTTTGCTGGAAATTCATCCAATTGAAAAAGAGAATAATTCCCAAAAAGCATGGATAGCAAGTTCGCTATAGCGTCTTTGCTATGTGATGTACAACTGCTGTTTCCAAGTTAACTCAAGTTATTTGTCATTGCTGCAGGAGATCCTGGTGAACAAGCTTTTGCGATTCAAATCCTTATTTTTTATCTTAATTACCCTTTGCTTGGTGGTAGCCTGGGAGTTATTGTCGGGAAAACCAAGCGTATCCCAAACTTTGCCCCAAGCGCAAGCTCAAATAGCAGGTCCTGAAATTAATGGTACCCTTTTCCTCAAACAGCAAGACGACGGCTCGGTCAGGATTTGAGGTCAAATCCAAGGTAATCCCCAGATTCTAACTCCTGGTTTGCACGGACTCCACATTCATTCTGCGGGTGTATGCGAACCCGATGCTAGTCCTGCTTTTAGCAGCGCTGGTGGACATTACGATCCCGGTCCTTACGGTAATGAAACTCCAGTAGAAAACAATCATCCCTACCATCTCGGTGATTTGCCGAATTTGGTTGTGAATGACGTAGGTTATGCCGTCTATAATGTTGTCACCAGTCGAATTAGCCTCGGCAAAAGTCCGGTGAGCGTGTTCGATGAAAATGGAAGTGCAATTATCGTCCACCGTTTTCCAGACCAACAAAAAGCCGGTGGAACAGGGACAGAAACTGGCGGACCAAGGTTAGCTTGCGGAGTTGTGACTAGTTTATAGCATTTGGCGATCGCCCCTGGCATTTACCTTTTGTTAGCAACGTTTTATACAGTTTGAAAGGACACTGCTGAGCGAGTGCTATTTCTGCAGCGTCCTTCTTTCTACTGTAGGATGAATTTGTGTATACTTGAGAAATGCCATCGCCCTTGGACAAAAACTTTACAGAAAAACAATTATAAGTTCAGTAAATGCCTGCAAGAATTTCTACTGGTTTACTGCTGCTGTTTTTAGGTTGGCACTTAGGTATTAATTATCGTCCAGCAACAGCCAAAACACCAATACCAGTAGCACCGACAAGAACTTTAACGACAACGTGCGCTTCTCAACTCAACTTTGCTATAGATAAAGTCATTAATCGTCCCCAATTCCACCGCAGTCGTTGGGGAATTTTGATCCAAAACTTGCAAACTCAGCAAACACTTTACAATCGGGATGGGGAAAAATTCTTTATTCCTGCTTCTAATACCAAATTGCTGACTACAGCTGCTGCATTAGAACAACTAGGTGCCAATTATCGCATTCGCACTTCTGTGTATCGCAATGGTGATGGTGTGTTCCGCGTTGTAGGTAGGGGAGATCCCACCTTAACTGACGAGCAATTAATCGAATTAGCCAGACAGTTGAAACAAAAGGGCATCACTAAAATTAAACACTTGATACTTGATGATAGCTATATTCAAGGAGATATTATCAATCCTAGCTGGCAGTGGGAAGATTTGCTTTCCGGTGATGGTACACCTGTAAACAATTTGATTGTGGATCGAAACTCATTTAGTTTAATTTTATCACCGCAAACTGTTGGTAAACCACTGAAATTAATTTGGTTAAATTCAGAAGAAAAAAACAGTGGCAAGTAATTAATCAATCGATTACCGTAGGAAAAAACGAGCCAAGTTTTTTGAATGTTAGTCGGGATTTACAAGCATCAACACTGCAAATTCAAGGTCAATTACCTGCAGATTCTCAATCACAATTTGTTACTTTACCTGTAGTGGCACCAGCGCAATATTTTTGGCGGCGTTTTCGCAGTGTTTTAGCAGCAGAAAAAATTACCGTTCAACAAACTTCAATTGCTACTAGTGGTGGCAAAAATGAGGTAGAGCTAGCCGCAGTAAATTCTCCTTTCTTGTCAGAAATGGTAATAATGACAAACCAAAATAGTGACAATTTTTTGGCAGAAGCATTGCTAAGGACATTAGGTATTAAAAAACCAACCCCAAACAACCAAAATACAGCTGCTGCGGGGTTAGAAGTTTTGAAAACAACTTTAACTTCACTGGGAGTGGAACCAGGAAGTTATATTGTAGTGGATGGTTCGGGTTTGTCGCGTAAAAATTTAATTACTCCCCAAGCTTTGGTGCAAACTTTGAGGGCTATGGCCAAGTCACCGCAAGCTGAGGTTTTTCGTGCTTCTTTACCTGTAGCGGGTAGAAGTGGAAGTTTAAAGAATCGTTTTCACAACACGCCTGCAGTAGGAATAGTCCAAGCAAAAACAGGGACTTTGGGTGGTGTGTTTGCTCTTTCGGGTTATGTCAATCCACCCCATTACGATTCGGTAGTGTTTAGTATTATGGTAAATCAAACAGAGCAACCTGCTAGTGTTGTACGGCAAGCAATAGATGAAATTGTGGTAGTGCTGGCACAATTACAGCGTTGTTAAGTTAGCTGCTTTTTTTGGAGATGCATTGGCGATTTTTCAGAAGCGCGATCGCTAGATAAAACACAGAACTACAGTTAGCAGTAAGCTGGTTTACGGTGATTGTAACGATTTAGCATGGCAACTATTAACAACAACTATCTCAAGCTCAAAGCTGGTTATCTGTTTCCAGAAATAGCTCGGCGAGTTAACGCTTTTGCGCAGGCCAATCCAGATGCTAAGATTATCCGTTTGGGTATTGGGGATGTAACCGAGCCACTACCGGAAGCTTGTCGGACAGCGATGATTAAAGCTGTGGAAGAAATGGGCGATCGCGCCACTTTCAAAGGTTACGGCCCCGAGCAAGGATACAGCTGGTTGCGTGAGAAAATCGCCAAATATGACTTTCAAGCAAGGGGATGCGAAGTTGATGCTTCAGAAATATTTGTATCCGACGGCTCTAAGTGCGATACGGGAAACATTTTAGAAATTTTTGGACCCGACAACGTTATCGCCGTTACGGATCCAGTTTATCCGGTATATGTAGATACTAACGTTATGGCAGGAAATACGGGTCCTGCTAACAACAAAGGCGAATATGAAGGTTTAGTATATCTGCCTATCACAGCAGAGAATAACTTTACTGCTACACTTCCCTCGCAAAAGGTCGATTTAATTTACCTGTGTTTTCCCAACAACCCTACAGGCGCCGTTGCTACCAAGGAACACCTCAAGAGTTGGGTGGATTATGCCATAGCTCATGGCTCGATTATTTTCTTTGATGCTGCTTATGAAGCCTTTATCACCGATCCGTCCATTCCCCATTCTATTTACGAAATAGAAGGAGCAAGAAACTGCGCCATCGAGTTTCGTTCTTTCTCTAAAAATGCTGGATTTACCGGTACTCGCTGCGCCTTTACAGTTGTACCAAAAAGTCTCACCGCCAAAGCTGCTGATGGTTCCGATGTGGAAATTTGGAAGTTGTGGAACCGCCGCCAATCTACCAAATTCAACGGTGTTTCCTACATTGTTCAGCGTGGAGCAGAAGCTGTTTATTCCGAAGCAGGACAAGCGCAAATCAAAGCCTTGGTTAGCTTTTATTTGGAAAATGCCCGAATTATTCGCGAAAAACTAGCAGCAGCAGGACTAGCAGTGTATGGAGGCATTAATGCACCTTACGTTTGGGTAAAAACCCCCCATGGACTTTCGAGTTGGGATTTCTTCGATCGATTACTGCATCAGTGCAACGTTGTGGGTACACCAGGTTCTGGCTTTGGTGCAGCTGGTGAAGGATATTTCCGTATTTCCGCGTTTAATAGTCGAGAAAATGTGGAAGAAGCAATGAAGCGGATTATTGATAAATTAGAAGTATAAAGTCTAACTTGGGGGACGATGAAGCCCTGCTAGTTCATTGCCACAAAAATAACAATGGTGGGGGCGATCGCGCTTGATTAGTTGGTAGTAAGCACACTTTGTGCTTACTACGGACCCGATTTTTTTAGTATTAAAAAACACATTATTCTCCCTATTATCCCGTCAGCATTACCGAACCTAACGGAGATTTGTGGATGCATAATATACTTATTCTGTACCATGCTTGTTAATGAATTACCGTAATTTTCTCAAGGAAGGGTACTTTCCACGAGGAGCAGTGCTGTTATTTTTGCTACTATTATTTTTCCAAGCCGCAGTTCCGGGGTATCTCGCCGGACGCTGGCAATGGCAACAACCGCCCTCTATTGTCAATCTGGAAAAATTGAGACAGCTACGCCAAACAGGATTAACTGTTGGTGGTTGGCAAACTCTTGAACAAAGTCAGCAGCAAATCGGCGAACACACATGGTCATTTCAACTGCTGCAAAAACAAGGCACTGATACCAAAGCCATCTTACTTTTACTACCGCAAACTGCCTCGAAAAACCAGCCCCAGGCAGAGTGGACAGAGATTAACGGCTGGGGAAAATTTCAGTGGGAGCAGTGGAACGTAGCTCAAAATCGCTTGGCAAAATTTACAGTCAAGCAGGTTCAGAAAAATGGTCTCACTATAAAAACTAACGTAACGGCGAGATTTTTTCGCGCTACCACCAGCAAGCAAACTTTTGCCGTTCTACAATGGTATGCTTGGCAACATGGCGGTCATCCATCACCTTTGCAGTGGTTATTGGCAGATCGGGCCGCACAATTGCACAGGCAACGTGCAGCTTGGGTAGCTGTTAGTATTTTCATGCTCATGGAGCCTTTTGGAAATATCGAGACAGTTTGGACCGAGATCGAGTCGATGGGTAAAACAGTACAAGCTGCTTTAATGGCAAATATTTTCCCAGAAAGTTCTTAGTTTAGGTATTTTTGGGTATAAAAAATTTCCACATTCGAGCTGGCATTTAGTATATTAAAAGGTTAAAATGACGTCTCCTAGCTCCTAGTCATGATATGCGTGCCTTCAGCACCCTGTATTTTTTTAGTCTTCAGCTCGGTATTTTCTTTGCTAGTGTTGTTCAACCTGTGGTTGCTTTACCGTACCCATCTTCAGCGCCACTTCCTGCTTCTCCAGCAAGCATTGAGTTTACATCTTCGGGCGTGAATGGCGATCAAACATTACCCCAGCTCGACCGCTACATTTTAGGACCGGGAGATTTAATTAGCATCCAAGTTCAAAGTTCTCCAGGTAAATATCGTTTAGGACCAAAAGACGTTATTAGCGTTGCGGTACAGCGTTTTCCAGATTTAAGCTTTCAAGCAACCATTAATCCAGAAGGAAATATCACTGTTCCTTTGCTGGGAACGGTATCGCTGCAAAATTTGACTTTACAACAAGCACAAGCTAAAATTCGCTCTTTACTAAATATTTATGTAGTAGAGCCAATTGTCACCTTATCGCTAATTTCCCAACGTCCGGATTTAAATTTTTCAGTGGCAATTAATCCAGAAGGTAACGTTGTCTTGCCACAAGTGGGAACAGTTTCCCTAAAAGGCTTAAGCTTGCAAGAAGCTCAAGAAAAACTTCGCTTGCTATTCCGTCGATTCACGGTCGATCCGGTTGTAAACCTATCGCTGACTTCACCGCGACCAGTACAAATCACAATTAGCGGTGAAGTGTTACGACCTGGTATTTATCCCATGACTTCGCCAACTCCTCGTATTGCTGATGCTTTGTCTTTAGCAGGCGGTTCTACAATGATGGCAGACCTGCGACAGGTACAGGTGCGACGACGTTTGATAGACGGTTCTGTTATTACCCAAGCTATAGATTTGTACGCTGCTTTACAAAATGGAAGCGCCGTACCTAACTTGCGCTTGCAGGATGGAGATGCGATTATTGTCCCGCGTCGGGAATTAATTCATGATGATAGCTATGACCGCAATCTGGTAGCTCGCTCATCCCTTGCTCAACCCCAGATCAAAATTCGCGTGCTGAACTATGCTGCTGGCGGACTTGTAACGCAAACACTACCCAACGGTAGTAGCTTTGTTGATGCCTTAGCAGGAATTAATCCTGATACTGCCAATTTACGAGAAATTGCTTTGGTTCGCTTCGATCCGGAAAGAGGTAAACCTATTACCCAAAGACTGGATGGTAAAAAGGCTTTATCTGGAGATGCATCTCAAAACGTGCCGCTTCAAGATAATGATGTTATTGTTATTGGTCGCAATCTTGTCGGTAGAATTACTAATTTAGTATCTACCATTACACGACCTTTCTTTGATATTCAAAGCTTTATCCGCTTTTTTGAAACTTTCGGTCTGAGTGGAAAGTAGGGGAAGAGTGGGAGTTGGGTGGGTAATAAATAACTAACGACCCATTGCTAAATTCACGACTAATGACTAATAACTGCTAGGTATGACTCCATCAATTGTTAAGCGCTATCTCATTGCTTTTGATAAGTACAAGTGGATTGGATTAACCAGTTTTGCTTTAGTTGTAGCTGGTTCGACAGTGGTAGCTATGCAACCTGAACCACCTGCTAGTTACGTAGCAGAAGGTGCACTGACTTACGTTAGTCCACCTGTTTTTTTTTCTACGACTGGTAGCGAGATTTTGCAACAAGGTCAGGAGCTTTCCCAAGAAGTGTTGTTATCTGACCAGATCATTGAAGCTGTAGCAGCAAAAATCAACGTCCCACCCAAAAAAATAGGTCAGAACGTCGCTTTGAATTTGCCTAAAAAAAGTAAGACGGGGGTGTTGGAATCAACGCTGATTGAATTGAAATACAAAGATTCCGATCGCAAGCGTGCTCAACAAACATTGCAATTGTTGATGGAAGCGATGGTTCAGTTGAGCGGTCAGATCAATGCTGGCAGGTTAAATGCAATTATTAAAAAAATCAATGAACGTTTACCTGCTACCAAGCGGGAACTGCAAGCTGCTGAGAAGAAACTGGAACAGTACGATCGCACCCAAGGTCCGGCGATTTTGGCTGCGGAAAATAGCAGTTTGTTAACCGGAATTACTAACAATCAAAACCAGCAGCGACAAATTCAACTAACGCTTTCCGGAATCGATGCGCAGATTCGCAGTTTGCAAGCAAAGTTAGGGTTAACTGTCAGCCAAGCGTATGTTTCTTCTGCTTTGAGTGCCGATCCGATCATTGCTAACTTACGAGCGCAAATTTACCAAGTTGAAACTCAAATCGCAGTTCTCAAAAAAGACCTTCGTCCCCGACACCCGACCATGATTCAATTGCGGCGTCAAAAGGAAGCTTACGAACAATTGTTACAACAACGTGCTGCGGAAGTTATTGGTGGAGGTAGTGCAGCTGCTCCTTGGAATCGGACAGTTACGGATATTCGCTCTCAAAGTAATTTGGATCCCTCCCGACAGGCGCTAGCAAATCAATTGGTAGCTTTGCAAACTCAGCGCGAAACCCTGCAACAACAATTAATTTCCTTAGCACGAGAGGAAGCACGACTGCGACGCGAGTATTCTTTAATACCCAACAAGCAATTAGAGCGATCGCGTTTAGAACAACAAGTAGCGCTCAAGAAAGCTATCTACGATAAAATGCAGGCTAAGCTTACAGATGCCAAAACTGCAGAAGCAGAAACTGTCAGCAGTATCAGTATTGCAAGAGTACCTTCTGTAAAGGCTATTGTCAAACCTACTAAAAGCGCGATCGCTACCCTTGGCGTGGGCGGAATTCTAGGACTAATAGTTGGCGGTGGGGTAATATTTTTGTTGGGATCTTTAGAAGGTACGTTAAAAACTAAGGAAGATATCCGCGATCGCCTTAAGCAACGAGAAGTTAATTTGTTGGCAGAATTACCTTTGATGGCGTCTGAGAATTTGCCACCCCGTGATTTATCGTTGATACTTTCCTTGGATTCTCCTTATTTAGATTTTTATGAGAAGTTCCGCAGCAATTTGCGCCGCATTGGTGGTCAAGATTTAAAGGTAGTATTAATAGTTAGCACCACCAGCTGTGAAGGCAAAACGGTGAGCGCTTTTAATCTAGGCATAGCTTCTGCTCGCGCCGGAAAGCGAACTTTAATTGTCGAAACAGATTTGCGATCGCCTTCTTGCTGTCCATCTTTGCAAGTTACTGTCAATCCCGACGCCAATCTCGAACCCCTGCGCTATTACTCTAGCTTGAACGAATGCATCCGCTTGGTTCCTAAGGTGCAAAATTTATACATTATTCCCAGTCCCGGACCTGTACGTCAACCTGCTGCTGTACTGGAATCGAGCGAATTACGGCGTTTAATTGCCGATGCTCGCGAACGCTACGATCTTGTGATTTTAGACACAAATTCCTTGCAAGTATCAAAGGATGCTTTGTTAGTCCAACCCTACAGCGATGGTATAGTACTGGTAACTAGACCAAATTATACGCAAGAAAACGTTCTCGGTGAAGTCATAGATGAACTAGTAGAGTCTGAATTAGGACTGGTAGGAGCTATTATTAATGCTGCTGATATTACAGTTAATTTTCAGCCTGCAGTTGCCAGAGAAATCAAAACTACCCGAGATACGCGTCCAACCGCTGTTTTTTCTAGAGGGAGATATTGTTCTCAATAGCTAAAAAAAGACGCCAGATGCTTGTAGCGAGCATGTGGTTGCTTGCTACGAACTATGTTTGGCTTTACTTTTGACAATTGGTATCGGTTTGTCGTTTTTTGAAAAAAGAGTGTTCAACTTGGAGCTTGGGTTTTTCTTTTTTGGGTGGAACTACTTCAAATTCAAAGCTAGCAACGTGGCGATCGCCAATGTAAACTTGCATGATGTACTTACCGACAGGATCTCCAGAGGCGATCGTCCAAGAGTTAGCGATCGCACCATCTTTGGGAAAATCTTTACGTTTGATCTCAACGGAGGTTCCGTCTGCTGATAATGAAAAGTTTTCAGTATTTGTCGTACCCCAAGTTTGCGGTGGTTTCGGTAGTTTCAGTATTTCTCGCCACGTCACTTCACCGTTATAATTGTGCAGTTGAAGGCGCCAACCATAAATAACGCCCTCTTGAAGCGGTATTTTTTTTGTGGGAATTAAGGTCAACTTGCCATTCTTTTCTTTTCTAAAAACCCCAAATTCCACTTTCGTAACAGTAACTTGTTGTGCAATAGGCGAAGATAATGTAGTTTTATCTACCCCTTTTTGAGCAACATTCACTGCTGGTACAGCTATGACTGCAGACGGTAACCAAGAAAAAAGCAATACAAGACCCTGAGTCCCAACTCTCAACAGCATAGTTATTCGGACATAAAATTGATATTTATTGAGGCATTAATAAAAATATTTTGCAGATAAATTTCTCACACTTTTCCTGTATAAAAATAATTTTCTAACGTGGATATAATTTTTGTGACATTTTTCCGGTCAAATTAGTTCAACCTATGAAAATAGCTAATTCCCTTTTTTCTAGCTTAGTAGAAATTACCTATGATTTTAAATCCTGCCCAGTAGTAAGGATGATTGTAAATCTTTTGCTCTGCTGCTATTTGACTACTTCTGTACAATTCTGCTTTTAGATGTGCTCTTATTCTTAATTCTTCCGCAGGTAATCGCTCGAGTATATCTTCATACCATTTTGTCAATTGCCCAGCAGTTAACTTTCTCAACCATGTAATTGCTTCTGCAAAAGCAGTAACTATCGGCTTATTTAGCTTTATTCCTCGGTAAAATTCAATCATGAACAAGGTATTTACAGCTGGGTCTGTTATCCACAAATTCTCTACTACACAAGCAACTCCCAAACCAATCAAGGCATTACTGATACCGACATATTCGGTAGTGATGCTTGGCAAATTTGCTATTAAATTTTCACTGGAAAGGACAATTAGTTGGTAGTGATTTAAGAGATTTTGACTAATTTCTTCCAGGGACAATTTTTGTGATTCTGCTAATATTAATTCTGATTGATTGGGTCGCAGTAAATTTTCTGTTACTTGTCCGATAAAATGAAGGATATTGTACTTAGGCAGGGCATTTTTAACCTGCTGTTTGCTAGCCTGTAAATCGCTAAGGCGCTGGCAGTTTTCGAATAACTGACTAATCAATTCAGCTTCAATTTTGGCAAATTTTTGTCTGCCATTTCCCGTGCTATTTGGTTGTTCGATACTTAATAATAAGTGCTTGTTTGTTTGTGATTGCAGTTTTGATTTTAAAGATATGCCAATTTGGGCAGTTGGTAAGTAAGTGATTGTAAAATTTGGACTGGAAGAATTTGGGGATTCTTCCTCACAAGCAAGATAGAAAAGGGCGTGAAGAGGAAGTCTGTGCAGCTCGCGGTGAGGAATTAAAATTAGTTGAGTGATATCTTCAAGTTCTTGTATAAGTGCAGAAATGTTGAGGATGTTTTTGAGCTGCACAAGAAATCTGCGTTCGAGATCTAAACGCCAGGAGTGTTTGCTTTGTTCTGGTTGAGAAAGATGTTGGTATGCTTGGTAGTGTTGATTCCATTCTTCTATCCATTTTTCGAACTCAATTAAGCGTGCTACTGCTTCCGGTACGGGTAATTCATCAATAGAGTCATAATTGAGAACGGGTGTAAAAATGGGTATGGGTTCGGGAGAATTGTATTTAATGACAAAAGTACGCAGGGTGCAAGGAGTAATATGCCAATAAACGATCGCAGTCGTGGGGTTGAGTAGTTGGTGAACTTCCGCAAAGGTGGGTGAATAAATTTCCTCTGTCCAACCAAACAAAAGCCAGTGGAAACAAGCATTTTTACCTTGTTCGATGATTTCCCAAGCTAAAGCTAAATCTCCGTACAGTATGGCAATATCAACTGTTAATTGTGCTATGCCTGCAAATTTTAAAGCTAGTTGTTTTTTGCTTTCATCGCTGCGATCGCTTTGATTTAACAAGTTTTGCAACGCCGAAATAGCGCGTTGTTGGTATGCTTGTGCAGCTGCTTTTTCCCCCAAAACAACCAGAGTTTTGATCAGATTTTGTAGAACCTCCAGATGTAAAAGGGGAAATGCTTCTGCAGCGATCGTCGCAAGTGCTTCTTCGTATGCATTGACAGCTTGTAGCCAATAATGGCGGGGTGGAAAATGCTTTTTACCTTGGTCATAGTGAGCATTACCGATCGCAAGGTGCAATCTACCCCAACCTTCTGGGTGAGTTTGAGGGCTAAGATAGCTCAATCCTTGTTGAAAACTTGCTAATTTTCCTTGGTAACCGCGCTCGTTGAGAGCAGGATTGAGGACAGTGATGCTATTGTGAGCGGATGGTTGTAGAATTGCTTCAAAATTAACTGCACTGCCAGCAGCATTTCCTCGACCTAACCAAGCTTCCCAATAATCTGGTTGCAGCATCAAAGCGCGATCGTAGGAAGCGATCGCTTCTTCAAATCGCCCTAGATGAAACTGGGCGACACCAAGGTTGTACCAGGCAAAATAAAAGTCGGGTTTAATTTCTATAGCTTGAAAGTAACAACGGATAGCTTCTTCTCGACGTTCGAGACGATCGAAAGCAACGCCGCGGTTAAACCAGGTGAGATAGAAATGATTGTTGATTGCGATTGCTCGATCCCAACAGGCGATCGCATCTTCCCAATACCCTAAATGTGCTAGTACCACTCCTCGGTCAACCCAAGCATCGTGGAAATTTGGATCTAGTTGGGTAACTTGTTCGTAAGCTGCAAGCGCCTCTTCCCATCGACCTAATTTTTCCATTTCATTTCCAAGACTGTACCAAGCTTGGTGACACTCAGGATTAATTTTCGTGGCTTGGTGGTAATTAGCTATTGCATCTTCGCGAAAGCCTATATTTGCTAATGCTAATCCCCGGCGATACCAAGCTAGGTCAAAATCAGGGTTAAGTTCGATCGCTTTGTCATAGGAGGCGATCGCGTCATAATTGAGTTCGGTTTCAGCTAGAGCTACACCTCGTAAATACCAGCTTTGGAAGTCTTGGGGTTCTAATTGCAGTGCTTGTTCAAAACAAGCAATCGCTTGCTGGGGATATCCTAATTTCAACTGTACAAAACCTTGTCCGAACCAAGCTTGTTGGTAATCGGTTTTTAATTCCAAAGCTGTGCTAAAGCAAGCAAACGCTTCGTTAAAGCGGCCTAATTCGCTCAATGCCGCACCTTTGTGATACCATCCTTTGTAAAAGTCGGGTTTGAGTTCAACAACTTTGTCGAAAGAAGCGATCGCTTCTGCAAAATTTCCCAAGTAAAATAATGTCAAGCCTCGATTAAACCAATATTCGCAGACATCAGGTTGCAGTTGTAAGGCTTTGTCGTAGTATGCTAGTGCTTCTGATAAATTGCCAATCTTGGCTTGCTGCAATCCTTGATAAAAATATGTTTCTGCTTGAAATGTAGCTACCTCTAATTCCACAAGTTGTTGAGCAAAATCGTGACTTTGCTCCCACCCTGCTAACAAATCACTTGATGCATATATCCGAGATTCCTCTAATGGTATTTTTACTGATGCTGTCCGCGTTTCTTTTGCCCGATCTTCCTCCTGCAAACCAGTAGTTGTGGAAGTTGCGTACACCACATTTCCATCTTCCTGTTCCCACCAAAGGTGGTCGTTAGTCGTTGCTGGGGATGGTGAAGTGTTAATTGTCGATTTGGAAGTTGCTTGCGGAAGGTCTTGAGTTAGCTGCGGGTTTGGTGGTGTAACAGAAATGGAGATAGCTGTTGGAGTTGCAAGTTCTGTTTCAGTTTGCCAATATCCTTCTCCTAAGTTGCGCGTTAATAAACGTATTCCCAAGTCATAAGAAAGGTCTCCAATGGTTCCAATGCCCAACTCTCCCAGCTGTACCATTTTTTCTGCCAGTTGGTTATTTACAGCAGGTGAAGTTAGTAACTTTTCGCCAAAGTCTAAAAGCCATGTTATCCAGCGATCGGTACTGACACGATGCTCCATCCTTTGCAGGTATTTGATCGCCCATTGCCTACTTCGTCCCTGATGCACGCCTTCCAACAGTTGGGTGAACAAATATTCCAAATCCGCATTGGTCAGTTCTGGTGGCTGTTTGACCACCCGATCTTTAACTACAGTTTTAGTAAAAACATTCTGCTTTCTGTAGGAGGATTTTACAAACCTTTTCAGCCATCGGACTAGCCACTTGAGCATTGGGAGAACTCTTGGATATTTTCCTGTAGATTTCGAGATTTTTAAAAACTTGACTACGCAAATACCGATGTGATGAATCAAAGGCAATTACTGGCTTTTTCGGCATATACGTACGGTTTTTATTTAATTTGATGGTCAATTATATAACATACATTGCGCGATCGGGTTTCCAGAATTGCGGACTGCAATAAGCAGTTCGTGTCTTGGCCAGAAAAGATTAAACGCCGTTGGTTGAACAAGTTCACCCCAAAAGATACAAACGCACGCCCCGAAAAGCACCTGCATCAAGGTTTATTAGATTTTGTCAGCTAACTTTTGCTGCTAAAGTAGAAAAATTCTTTAACTGTGATTCGCCTGACCCGGTCTAATGTTGATCTGTATCTGAATTTGATTGATTTGCAGTCTGAAATTGATTAATCAATGCTTGAACGATCGCTTGCGGATCGTTTGTTTCTATTCCCAGTTGTTGAGCAATCATTTGGCGCAGGTTTTCATCCTCCTGCATCAATACTAGTAATTCATCTAGAGTTACAGTTTGGAACTCTGCTTCTGGAGGGTTTTCCGTTTCGTTTACTTGTTGGGAGTCTTGGAAGTTTGTTGTTTGAGCTTGTACCGATTCATTTTGTAAATTTAGGAAATCTATAGGTTCGAGATCGGGACCTTCGTAATCCCATACAGGCTCTTGTTGGTTGCGTGCTAACAACTGCATGCCGATTTCGTAAGCCACATCTCCTATTTCACCAACTCCCAATTCTCCCAATTGTACCAGGCGAGAAGCTAATTCGTTGTTGGGCGTGGGTGATGCTAGCAGTCTTTCACCAAAACCTCGTAACCACTCTACCCAACGTTCTGTAGAAACACGATCCTCGATATTGTGCAGCCATTTTTGCGCCCAATGCTGTCCTCGTGCTTGGTGGACTCCTTCCAACAACTCGGTGAAGAGAAACTCCAAATCCGTGTCCGTTAGAGGTGGAGGTGGTGTTACCCTGCGAACATCACCTTTGGACTTGACCGGGGCTTGTTTTTTACCAAACAAGCTTTGAAATAACCTTTTTAGCCACCGAATGAGCCGCTTGAGCATCTCCTCCCCCACCCTTGAGTGTCAGTTATCATAAGATTGTAGCGATCGCCAGTACCCTTAAACTTTCTCAATTCCATAAAAACTATTAAAAAATGCTACTTTGCCAATCAAAGCTTCATAGTAGGGCACACAAAAGCGCAAATAAATAAGCTAACTTTAAAGCCTCCCCGTTCCCCACTCTAGCGAAAACCACCAACATTGCCCGTCTTTTTTTACTGTTTGTATAGCACTTTGACAACAAATTTGACAGGCGACAGCTAATAAATCCAGGTACTGGATAAGCTTTCAACAGTTGTATCTAAACACTCAGATCTGAAATCGAGTTGCAGATAACACTAAGCACGGACACCATTACATTTTGAAGTTTTGTTTTCAAATCTTTAGGTGCTTACTTTTGCAAGCCAAGGGCTATCGAAAAAACATAGCTATCCCAAGAGCAACGAATATGGTATGGCATTGTCTGGGTTTAAAGTTTTAAAATTAACTGCTTTATCAGTACTAACAACTATCTGCCTCGCACTACTAATAATTCTCCAAATCTAATTCCGCTACCCAAAGTGTTATAAGCTGGGTTTTAAGAACCCTATTTTTTTATTTCTTTAAGGTGTCTTTTATGCTGTTGCGCGCACTGAGAGTGATTTTATTTTCCTGCATACTTGGAGTATTAATGTGGGGATTTGCTCCTTCTGCCGTAGCATTGACACAAATTAAACTATTTGATCTTTCTTATAAAGATTGTCCGCCAGAATTAGCAAAGGGAGCAGTTACTAGCGGTACTACTATGCCAGCAAACTGTTTTATTGTCACTGGTAAAGCTGAAAATTCAACCAACAAGACAGTCTACGATGCAGATATATTTGGACGTATCTACGATGCCAATAATGACTTGGTGATGCAAAATCGTACCCGTCTGGGTTCAATAGCAGAAGTACCGCCAGGTATTAGTAATTTTGAATTGAGAATTTCCGTTCCAGCTAATCAACCTACTCCTCTAAAGCTCAAGCAATTCAAAGCAGCTGGATTTAGTGCTCGAGTACGTAAGTGATCAGGAATATTTTGTTACCTGGATGTGGCAAAGTCCAGCCCAATATTACCCAAAATTTTAGAAATTGGGAACGTCTCGAAGTGAGCTTCCCATCACTCATACCTTGTATGCAACTACTGGTAAGAACTTAGTGCTGCATATGACTGGTAGTGCAGCAGTACTAAGCTCTGATTTCTGCAACCAGAGAACAAGGCTTATCTTGACTGCGAGCAATCTTTACAAAATAATTAAACTAAACTAATTAAGTTCGGGCTAATCCTCCAAAAGCACAAGTACATGCTCGAGAAAAAGTATGCTGAGTACGCAGTTAACTAGACATTTAGCCTAGCTAAATTCTTCTCAGGAAGATTGTTTGTAATATTTGTAACTAAATGTAACCAAGAACGGCGACTTGAAAATATTATTTTCCCAGATCTAAAAGGTAAATTGCCCAGGCAAGTTTTGTAACAAAAGAAACTTACAAGCAAGGAAAAACAGTAAAAATAACGCAGGCCAAATCCCAATTTCAAAAATTAACAGCAAGTTTCAAAAAAGATGTTGACAAATACAAAAAAGTTAGCTAGTCTAGGAAAAGTGTGAGGCGGGAGCCGAACAACCGAACCATGAAAAAAGCATAGTTGGAAAGCGAGACGACGGGAAGAGAAGTT